>WNGE01002328.1_pt1 | contig 23367 bp, 22 predicted proteins | sample 5400651 | NCBI WGS metagenome assembly WNGE01 (sample SAMN13153370, study PRJNA577476) | soil metagenome | isolation source: 60 cm soil or saprolite under grassland replicate 2 | place: USA:California | collected 2016-06-15
ATGCGCCCGGCGCGGCCGCGGAGCTCGAGGTCGAAGATCCGGCCGTAGAACTCGAGTGCGTCGTCGACGCTCCCGACCTCGAGCGCAACGTGGTTGATGCCGACGAGCCGCGCCACGGTACGAGCCTAGCCAGCGAGCTGTGCCGGCGCTGGTTGAATCCTGCCGTGCCGTGGTGGCGACCAGACAAGGGGGAAGCGTGGCGGAATACGGTTTGACCGAGGCTGAGCAGGCAGTGTTGAAGATGCCGGGCGAGTTCTTTCGAGCGTTCGAGGGGTTGCCCCAACTCCATCCCGCCGATCTCGAGGAGGCCGCGTTTCACGTGCACGCCCTCGGCCGGATTGTTGCCATGCGTGCGGCGCACCGCGCGCATCCGGACCTCGTTCCGAATAGGGCCGGGACGCCGATCTAGGCGAGGAGCCAGGTCGGGGGCAGCTACTCGCGCGGCCGCCGAAGGCGCCTCCTGACGTTAGCGCGGCGAGGCGCAGCCGATTGAGCCGTCATAGACTTCGAGAATGCTCGCAGCTCGCGCTTCCCGCTGGGTGCCGTTCCTGAACCGCTACGCCGAGATGGCGCCTGCCTGGTGCAACGCGTGCCGAACCTGCACGACGACGAACGTCCTCAATCTCGCCGCCTTGGTCGGGGGTGTGGCGGCTGCGCCGTTCGTCCGGACGTTTCGCGTCATTCGTGGTCGATCCGTCTAGTCGGTCGACATCCGATCTGCGCCGGAAGACGTAGAGACGTGCGATAGGGCTTCACGTCCGGGCAATGGCCTGGGCGAGTGCAGGCGAGGGGAGGAGGTAGGCATGGTTCGCAGGCTACGGCTCTACGCCGTGGCGGCGGTCGTTCTCGGCGGGCTGACGGCGGGCTCGTATGCGATCGCCGCCGGGCTCGGCGGCCGGCACGAGCCGCCGGAGTCGTCGGAGTTCAAGGCGCAGCTAAATGGCTATCAGGAGACGCCCGCCGTTTCGTCGACAGGCTCCGGCGAGCTTCGGGCGACGCTCGTGGAGCCCACGAGGCTCCACTACGTCTTCACGTACGAGGGGCTCGAGGGCGGCACGTCACTCTTCGCGCACGTCCACTTCGGAGAGCGAGCTGTCGCCGGCGGCGTCTCGTTCTTCCTCTGCGGGGGCGGGGGTCATCCCGCTGCCTGCCCGGATGTCTCGGGCACCGTTGAGGACGACGTCACGCCGGCCGACGTTGTCGGGCCGAACGGGCAGGGCATCGAGCCGGGCTCGTTTGCCGAGATCGTGCGCGCGATGCGTGCCGGGACCGCGTACGCGAACATCCACACGACCCGGTGGCCGCTCGGCGAGATCCGCGGCCAGATCAACGACGTGGATCAGAAGCAGTTCGAGGGATAGCCGGGGAGAGGGATAGCCGGGGACGAGGCCCGGCGGGATGACGCCGCCGGGCCTCGCTCTCTCCGCGCTAGGTTCGGGTCAAGACCAAGACAACGGAGGTGAACGCATGTACGCGCGCGTTGCGTTCTTCGAGGACCACGATCCTGGGCAGATCGACGAGCTGATCCGGCGGCTCGACGAGCGGTCGCGGCGGCATGCGGAGCTGCTGCCGGAGTCGAAGGCCTTCCTGACACTCGTTGACCGCGAGGCGGGGAAGAGCATCGGGATCACGTTCTTCGAGACGTTGGAGTCGATGGAGGCCTCGGAGGCCGCTCTAAGGCGGTTTCCGCGGACGTACCCGGACTCGCTGAAGGGCCGGCGCGCCTCGCTCGAGGTCTACGAGGTCGGCGTCGCCGACCGGCCCGGCTCGATCGCGGCACCGCAGCCGCCCCAAGGCTCGTGAGCCTTGCGCCCACCCAAAAGGGGTGGGGGTTTGCGTTGGACCCGCCGTCCACGCTAGCGGGAAAAGACGCACCTGTTGGCGCCGGATTCGCGCCGATCCTGTGACCTAGGCCGTCGGCGCACGCCGGGCCGGGGCATGCCCACGGACCTCGTCCCCGGGCAAGGTTTGGAGGCGCGACCCCGGCGCGGGGCGCCGCTCCAGAGGAGTAGGGTCGCCCGAACGACAGACTCGAAAGGAGAGAGCAATGGCAACCATGAGCAAGGCTTCGAGTCGGACACTCGACCAACCCGACGAGCAGGTGGAAAAGGGCGGCGTCAAGATCGACGTCGTCTACCTGGGTGACATCAAGGTCAAGCGCGCGAACTATCCGGCCGGCTGGAAGTTCTCGGAGAAGATGGGTGCGGACCGCTGCGGCGACACGCACGTCGGCTACGTGATCGAGGGAACGATGCAGGTCCGAATGGACGACGGAACGGAGATCAGCACGAACGCGGGCGACGCCTTCATAGTCCCAGCAGGGCACGACGCCTGGACTGACGAGGGCTGCACGATCGTCCAGTTCGACGAGTTCGATTCTGCAGCGCGCCGCTTTGGCGTCTCCTAGATCGGCGCCGCGAACGGAAATGGCCACCTGGACGATCTCCGGGACGTACCTCGAGTTCTGCAGCTGCGATCCGGGCTGCGGCTGCAACTTCAAGGGTTCCCCGAACTCCGCGGAGGGGAACTGTCAGGCCCTGCTCGGCCACCGGATCGAGGAGGGCGCATTCGACGGGCTCGACCTCGCCGGCTCGAAAGTCGTCTGGGCGCTTTGGTGGCCGGGCGCGATCCATGAGCGGGGCGGCCGCGGCCACGCGTACATCGACTGCGAGTCCGACGACCAGTACGAGACGCTAAGCCGAATCTGGCGGGGCGAAGAGGGCTACTCGTTCTTCGAGATCTTCAACTCGACCTTTGATGAGCCGGGCGCGGTCGACCGTGTCGCCATCGACCTCGAGGTCGATGGCAAGAGTTCCAGCATCTCGGTTAGCGGGATCGCCGATGCGGTCATGACGCCGCTGCGAAGTCCGGTAAGCGGTGAGGTGAACAACGTCAGGATCGTGAAGGACGGCGGCTTCATCTGGGCCGACGGCGAGATCGCGACCAACGAGCGGATGAAGGTGGAGACACCCGAAATCAGCTTCGAGCTCGCTGGCCGGCACTCCGTTTTCGCGCCGTTCGAGTACGCGAACTAGCGAGGCCGAAGAGCTATGAGCCGCCGAACTCGCGGACGACGTCGAAGCTCTGCACCGACTGCACCTCACCGTCGACGGCCGCGACCGCGCGCTGCCGGGCGGTCGCCGCGTGCGTTGCGCTGTTGTCGGCTGCGGCGTGGCTCTGCCAGAACACCACCGTCATCGTCGCCCCGGTCTCGGAGTCGACGAACACGTAACCGCTCTCGAAGCCGTCCATCGCGGCGATCTCCTTGGCGGAATCGGTGAAAGCCTCGACCGCTTCGTCGCAGCGGTCCGGCGGCACTTCGTAGCGTGCCACTCGTGCCTGCATCGGCCGGAGCCTAACGAACTGAACTTCGGTCTGGTCGGAACCCCCCGGAAAGGGGACAACCGAAAGCCGTCGGCGACCGAATCTTTGGGTATGACTGCGGCGGAAACTCGGCTAGCCCTGGACACCGAGCTCGACCGGATCGAGCAGTGGCGCGCGGAAGAGCTCGAGCGCGCCGGCTACCCGGTTCACGAGGCGGCCACGCTGGCGGAACGGCACGATGTCGACCTCCATCTCGCGATCGATTTGATCTCGCAAGGCTGCCCGGTTCCGGTGGCCGTCGAGATCTTGCTGTAGCCAAGGAGTAGGCAGGCTTTCGGCGCGACCGGCAGAATGTCGCGCCGGTGACCTTCCTGCTCGCCTCGATCCCTTCGCCGCACAGCGGCGTCTTCCACATCTTCGGCCGGCCGATTCACTTGTACGGCCTGATGCTGCTGCTCGCGATCGTCGCCTGCATCTGGCTGACGTGGGTGCGCTGGAAGCGCCTCGGCGGCGATCCGGATCTCGTGCTGCGCGTCGCGGTCTGGGGCGTCGCAGCCGGGATCATCGGCGCGCGCGCCTACCACGACATCACGAGCTGGAACGAGGTGCCCGACCACTGGTGGGGCCCATTCGCGGTCTGGCAGGGCGGGCTCGGCGTCTGGGGCGGGATCTTTCTGGGCGCCGTTGTCGGCGCTTGGATCGTCCACCGAGCGGGGGCGAGCGTCTACTTATTCATGGATGCCGTCGCGCCGGGGCTCCTGCTCGCCCAGGGGATCGGCCGCTGGGGCAACTACTTCAACCAGGAGCTCTACGGCAAGCCGACCAGCCTGCCTTGGGGCCTGAAGATCGACTTCGAGCACCGGGTGCCGCAGTACCTCGGCAATACGACCTTCCATCCGACCTTTCTCTACGAGTTCATCTACGACCTGATCGGCGTCGGCATCTTGCTCTACATCGGCTCGCGTTTCCGAATCAGGCCGCCGGGGTTGTTCGCTCTCTACGTCGCGTACTACTGCTTCGGGCGGTTCTTCGAGGAACTGCTGCGTGTCGACCCGTCCCATCACTTCCTTGGGCTGCGGATCAATGCCTGGGTCTCGATCGTGCTCTTCGTCCTCTCGACTGCCTTCTTCATCTGGTGGCAGTTCATCCGGAAGGACGAGCCCAAGCCGGGTGACGTCGGGCGGCCGCGCCGGGTCGAGCCGACCGGCCCCACGATGGCCGTGCCCAAGGGCCGCGTCCGGTAGCGAGACTAGGCTCCGGCGTGTGATTGTGCGCGAGCTCGAGTTGGACCTCGACGCGTTCGAGGGGCCGTTCGACCTGCTGCTGACGCTGGTGCTCCGCGAGGAGCTCGAGCTGGCCGAGGTCGACGTCGCCGAGATCGTGCTCGCATTCTGCGAGCGCCTCGAAGAGCGTGGCCGCCTGGATTTGGACGCGTGCGGGGAATTCCTCGTCCTGGTTGCGGCGCTGCTCGAGCTGAAGGCGCGCGGCCTCTTCCCGGAGGAGGCGCTCGAGCTGTCGGAGCTCGAGCCGGAGGAGGCGGCCGAGGAGCTGGCCCGGCGGCTGGCCGACTACCGGCGGATGAAGGAGGCCGCGGCGTGGCTCTCGCAGCGGCTGGAAGGCGAGTCGGAGCGTTTCTTCCGGCTCGGTCCCGCACCTTTGGCGCCGCGCGTGGAGCGGCAGCTCGCGCCGCAGGAACCGGAGCGGCTGGGGGCGGCGCTGCGGCTGCTGGCGACGGAGCCGCCCTCGCTCTCGCTCGGCCACATGGCGCTGCGCTTCCCGCCCGTGTCGCAGTTCCTGGAGCGGTTTCGAGCGGTGTTGCGGCGCCGGCGCCGGTTCGACTTCGAGTCCGAGGTCGTGGGGCTTTCGCGGGTTGAGGCGGCGGTGGCCTTCCTCGCGATGCTGGAGCTGCGCAAAGCCGGGGAGGTTTCACTGGAGCAGGCGTCCTCGTTTGCACCCATCCGGGTTCTAGGAACACGCTCCGCAACGGCGAAGGAAGGAGATGGTTCGCAATGGATCGCCCGCTCCGCCTGATCAGCGCCAATCCGGTCGACCGTCTCGCGCGCGTCGTCGAGGCGCTGCTGGTTGTCGCCTCGCAGCCTCTGTCGGTTGAGGACCTGGCTGTGGCGGCCAACGACGATGCGGAGCGGATCGAGACGGCGCTGAGGCTGCTCGGCGAGCGCTACAGCGAAGGCCGGAGCGGCATCGTCCTCGAGCAGGTCGCCGGCGGCTGGGCCTTCCGCGCGTCGCGCGACGCGGCCGAGGCCTGCGCTCGCTTGTTCGAGCGCCCGGTCGAGCGTGGTCTCTCTGCCGCGGCAATGGAGACGCTCGCGATCGTGGCGTACTTCGGGCCGTGCACGCGCCCGGACATCGCACGGATCCGCGGTATTGCTGCAGACTCGGTCGTCGCCGGCCTGGTCGAGCGCGGCCTGATCGCGGAGGCCGGCCGGGACGCGGAAGCGGCAGGCGCGATCCGCTACAAGACGACCCCTCTGTTCGAACGCGTTTTTGGGCTCGAGTCGCTGGCGGCGCTGCCGCGGCTCGACGACCTCGGCGGCGAGGCGGACGTGATCCGCGAGCGCCTCGAGGCCGTGGCCGAGAAGCGTCCGGCTTAACGGCCCTCTAGAGCTTCCGGATGATCTCTTCGGCCTCGTCGCGGGTGAAGGCGCGAAGCGTCTCCGTGTGCTCGGCGCCGTGCTGCTGCAGCTTCAGGATGATCTCGGCCGCGGTCTCGTCGTCCGGTGCCTCGAAGATCTCGACGACGTCGTAGCGGCCGAGCGTGACGTAGACGCCGACGAGGCCGCCGCCGGCGCCGGAAATGATCCGCTCGCCTTCTTCGACGCGATCGCGCCATGCGGGCAGACCGGCGACCCCCTGTGAGGTCCAGCGCATCAGCGACACGTAATGCGGCATGGGGTGATCATGACTGGCGCCCCGCCGCCGTGTTGCTTCTGTTGACGCGTGAACCAAGGCGTCCCGACCTCCTCCCCGAGGCGAGCCTAGTTGTGAAAGCTGCGCCCATGGGAAACGCAGGTGTGACGGAAGCGAAAATTCGCTCGTGCGCCTGAACGCCTACCTCGCGCGGGCCGGGGTCGCTTCGCGGCGGAGGGCGGACGAGCTGATCAAGGCCGGTCGCGTCACCGTCAACGGCGAGCCCGGCCAGCTGAACACCTTCGTCGGCAAGCACGACCGGGTCGAGCTCGACGGGCAGCCGCTCGCGCGACAGCGGCTCGCCTACGTGCTGCTCCACAAGCCTGCGGGCGTCGTCACGACCGCGAGCGATCCGCAGGGCCGACCCACCGTCGTCGAGCTCGTCTCCGAGCACGAGGTTCGCCTCGTCCCGGTCGGCCGCCTCGACGCCGACACGACGGGGGCGCTCCTGCTCACGAACGACGGCGAGCTCGCGCACCGGCTCGCGCACCCGCGCTACGAAGTCGAGAAGGTGTACGAGGCGGAGGTCGAGGGCGAGCCCTCCGACGGGACGCTTGCCCGGCTCGAGGCGGGCGTCGAGCTCGACGACGGCCCAACCGCGCGAGCCAAGGCAAGGCTTTTGGGCCCGAGCACCGTCGAGCTCGCGATCCACGAAGGCCGCAAGCACCAGGTCAAGCGGATGCTTGCCGCCGTCGGCCACCCGGTCGCCCGCCTTCACCGGAGCCGCTACGCGGGACTCACACTCGAAGGGCTCGAGCCCGGCGCCTGGCGCGAGCTCGAGCCCTCCGAAAGAGATCAGCTCAGGACGAGGACGCTGCCAGCGCCGCGGACGCGTCGATGATGTCCTGAGCGCTTGAGGTCCATCCCTTGATCTGGTTCTCGTTCAGCTCGACGTCGTTGAACTGAGCATCGTTGAGGCCGGTCCGGATCTGGGCTGCCAGCGCGTTCCGCTGATCAGTCAGGGCCTGGATCTGACTCTCGATCAAGTTGTACTTGCTGTCGTCGGCGGTGCTGCCGCTGCCGAGCGCGTTCGTCGACGCGGTGAGCGTGTTCATCGAAAACTCGCCGAACGACGCCATCAACTGCTTGTACGTGCTCCCCAGCTTCTGGAGACTCGGATGGTGCACGCGCAGGCTGACGGGCACGGCGTTCTCGTTCAGGATCTGCGTCACCGCGCGGCCGTCGGTCTGGTAGTCGTCCTTCAGGCCAAGCAGGGTCAGCATCGTCGGACGCAGGTCAGTGTGGTCGGTCCAGACGCTGCCGACGTCGCCCTGACGCGAGACGCCCGGCCCGACGTAGCCCGCCCAGGTGGTTGCGATTTCCTGCTGGATGTCGCCGTGATTCCAGGCAAAGCTCTGGCTGGTCCGAGGAGGAATCGATGCACAGTCGGCCGGCGTCGCGCAGTTCCCGCCGCCGGTGGCGAAGAAGAACCAGTCCGGGTCGGCGAACAACGTGTAAGTCGGCGTCCGGTTCGGATCCGCGGTCACCATGTGCAACGCGGATTCCTCCACCGGGTCGGCCAGCGCCCGCGTGATCCCGCTCTCAACGGTGCCGGTGTACGGGTTCAGCCACGAGAGCTGCGCGCTCTCGCGCTCCAACTGCCGCACGACCGGATCTGTGCGGTCCCGGATCGGCTGCGCCGGCGTCCCGTTGACGTAGACGTTCGGCGCGTCGTCGGAGTGCACGGAGAACGCGGTGGTGTCTCCGAACTGCGTCCGGATCATCCGCCGCAGGTCGGCGTTGATCTCGCCGACGCGGTTGTAGGTGCAGGGCACCGTGACGCCGTCGCAGCCGGCCTTTGACGGCTGGTCACCGACGAAGTGGTCGCCCTCGTCCACGGTGAAAACGAACAGCGTGTTCGACTTGTTGATCCCGTCTGCAGCCAGGCGGTTGAAGAACCGCTGGAAGGCCAGGTCGTAATCGTGGAGCTGCTGGACGTAGCCCTGCTCCCCGGGCCCGTAGGCGAAGTGGATGTTCCCGGAAACGCCGTGACCGTCGTGCGCGTCCGAGATGTACGCATACGTGACTGGAATCCCGGCCTCCTGCATCTGCGCGACCCACGAGAGCGAGACCGTCGCCCCCATCCCGTCGAACCTGGGGAAGCCGACGTGTCCGTTCTGGTCCTGGATCACATTTCCGCCGAGGTCGGTCATAGGCGCGCCTGGCTTGATCACCGGGTCGACGTACTTCGCCCCCATCAGCGCGTTGAAGCCCGTGTAGCCGCGCGGCTCGTCAGGCAACAGATCAGGCTTTGCGTGCGTCGAGGACCCACAGATGAGCGAGCTCTGGGCGCAGTGGACGCCGATTCCGACATAGTCGGCGAAGGTCTGCGTCGCCGACGCGTCGGGGCTGTCGGCCGCGGCCTGGAGCGCCTCGGGCGAGCCCGGACCGAAGAAGGTCGGGATGTCGATCCCGGTGTTCTCGAGGATCGTGTTCGCCGTTGCCACCTGCCCGACGTCACAACCCGCCCTCGTGTACGGCACCCATGGCGCCGGAGCGACCTTGCCGTTCTCGTTGATCATCTCGGGCGTGAGATCCGTTTGCCCTGCCGGCGGGAACGGCGGCCCTGCGGGGTCGAAGATCGGCGCCGTCCAGTAGGCGAAGGCGACGCCGGTGCGACTCGTCCCAGCCGGTGTGAAGTACCGGAAACTGTTCGACACCGGTTGGCCCATCCGGTCGGGATAGACGCCGGTCAGCGACGTCAGGATCCCTGTCGCCGTATGCGAGATCAATGCCGTATGGTCGTCGGTCAGCAACGAGCCGTTCCCGCGGATGAAGTTGAGCAAGTGCGGCATCTGCTCGAGATCCGACGGCACATTCGCGTTGTCGCGCAGAAAATGCGTGTTGTCGAATTGGATGTAGACGACGTGCTTGATCTTCCCGCCGCTACCGAGCTGGCAACCGGCGGTTGATGTCTTGTTGCCGCCGTTCGCAGACTGCACGGCGGCGAAGCTGACCGCTGCGGCGCAGGCCAGCCCGAGGATCACCGCAAGCGCGGCCATCCTTCCTCTCTTCATTCTCTCCCTCCGATCTGCCTGCCCGCCCCTCTGCCTGCGCCGCGGCGACCCTATCGCAGTGAGATCAATTTCTGCCGGGTGGAGCGGGGCCCGCCGCCGAACGCGGCGGGCCCTTGGCTCAGTCGCTTACAGAGACGGAACGAGCGCCGGACAGTTCGGCTCGGTGGCGCCGTTCGAATCGGCGCAGTTGATCCGACCGTCCGGAAACGCCTTCACGAACGGGCTGAGCGGCGAGTTCGCCGTTATGTAGTCGGCAGTCACCTGATCCATGATGTCCTGCGTTGTCGCGCGAGAGGCCACGTTGGGATAGCCGTCGCCTCCGTTCATCATGAAGTCGTTCTCGGCAATCTTGTACGAGCTCGCCGAGGTCAGGTCGACCGGGGTCGCCGTGCAGTTTCCGGCCGAGTCGGCCAGCACCGCGCCCGTCACCCTGCTACCGGCCGGCGCCGTGATCTCGTAGGTGAAGCAGAGGCCTGAGACTTGCGGGAACCGGCCGTCGACGGCAGGCATCCGCGAGACGCCGTTCTCGAGCATCGTCTTCAGTTCGGCTCCAGTGATCGTCACGGTCGCGACGACGTTTCCGAACGGCAGCACGGTCAGCACCTGGCCGCGGGTAATCGGATACGGCGGCGGCGTGTAAGCCGGGCAGAAGTCGTTCGGGTTGTCCGTCGTCGGGCAGGTCAGGTCAGCGCGGAGGCCGCCGGAGTTGGTGACCGCAAACTGGACGCCGATGGGCGCGTACTTCGTCCGCATCGCATCCGTGACGACATTGCCGACCAGCGACTCGCACGTGCGGCCGGCGCCGTTGGCGCATTGATCGGCGCGTGGGATGAACTTCGTCGAGCTCCCGATCACAGTGCTCAGGATCGGCGCCAGCTGCGCATTCAGGTCGTCGATCTGCGCCTGGATAGTTGGATCGGGCGTGACGCCAATGTCCCACGGCTTGTGGAAGTCGGCCGTCTTGTAGATGACCTTCTTCGTCGACGAATCGATCGTCAGCCGGACGCGAGTGAACCGTATTCCCTTGCTTCGGTTCTCCGTCACGAGCACGCCGTTCGGCCGCGTCGCCGAGACTTGCTGGTCCGTGTGATCGCCGATCACGGCGTCAACGTTCGAGACGTTGTCGGCGAGGTCGACGAGGGGACCCGTCGGCGCGGTCAGAGTCCCAGCGGTTGCGCCGAGGTGGCCGATCGCAACGATCGTGTTGATCCCCTGTTGCTTGAGCTTCGCCGCCTCGGCATTGACGGAGGTTGTCGAGTTCTCGACGTGGAACGGTGCCAAACCGCCCGGGTTGATCAACGTCGGCAGATCGTCGTTCGAGAAGCCCACGATCCCGACCTTGACGCCCCCGAATGTCGTGTCGAACACCTTCGACTTCGACCACTCGGCCGGCGTGTTGCCGTTGGCGTCGACGATGTTCGACGACACGTACGGGAACTGCGCGCGTGGGATCAGCTCCGTCCGCAGGTACTGCTGCCCGCGGTCGAAGTTGTGGTTGCCGAGCCCGTCGAGCCCGATCCCCATCAGGTTCATCAGGTCGATCGTCGGCTTGTCTCCGAAGAACGACGAGATCGGCGGAGTTGCACCGACCGAGTCGCCGGCCGCAATCGTCAGCGACCCGTTGGGAGCCTCGGCGCGGTAGGTGTCGAACCAGGGCTTCAAGAATGCCGAGCCGCCAATACCGAAGGTCGGACCAATGGTGTCCGCGGCCTCGGAGAGCGGGATCAGCTGCCCGTGGTAGTCCGAGATGTCGAGGATCGTCACCTCCTTGTACTGACCTGGGCTCGGGAAGAGGTTGTAGAGGATCTTCCCTCGCGCGTTCTGCGGGCCCGGGAACCCGCCGAGCAACGAGAGCGTCGGCGCAATGTCGACCGCTCGAAGCCCAGCAACTGGGTCCTGATGGCGGAAGCCGGGCCCAGCCGCGACGAACGTTGCGTGCATGTTGACGTTGTCGGGAATGTCGACCAGGTTCGGCAGGTAGCCATGCTGGCCGAAGAAGTGCGAGATCGCGATCTTCTGGCCGTTCGTCCCTGCGTCCGATTGGTACGGCGGGCGTAGGACGGCCACGACATCGCCGCTCCGGTTCGGATGGAGGGAGTCGGAGCCGTCGACGTTGCGCAGCTCCTCCTTCTTCATCACCCTCGCCACGACCTGCGCGGACGGATTGGCCGGGTCGGACAGATTCTGGAAGGCGTCGATCGCTGCCGTCCGGACCGCCGCGTACGTGATCCCCGCAGGCAGAGTCGTGTTGACGTAGACCTGGATCGTTCCGCCCGCCCAGCACGCCTTCGCCAGGTCGGTCGTGGCCGCGCCGCAGTTCGAGGCGTTCGCGTTACTCGCGTGGAGCGAGACGTCAGTGTTCGTCGAGGTGTTGTGGACGGTCGCGGCGTTGAGGACCGCGTTTCCGTTCACGGCGAGCCACTGGGGCGCGAAGCCATGATCGGAGGCGGCGACGGTCGTCGGATTGCCACCCATGAGGTTCCGCGCGAGACCGAGCTTGTGGTCGGCCTCGACGTACGCACCGCGGATAAAGCCCTCGCGGACCGCGACCCGGCCGGCCGTGCCGCGACCCGTGCAGGCGGTGTCGTCGAACTTCGGGGTCACGTCGTAGCACGGGTTCGGGTTGCCGTCGATGTCCGTCGGCGTGACGAGCGCCATGAACTGGTGCGAGACCTCGTCTGTGAACGGGTACCCGACCATCGCAAGCTCCGTGTCCGGCTGGAGCGTGCCTAGGATGTACTGGAGAACCGCGTTGCCGTACGCGCTCTCGAGTTCGTTGCCCTGCTGGATGTACGTCTCCTCGTCGATGACCCCGCCTTCCTCAGGCGCGAAATCGGCCGCGGTCCAAGGGGGCAGGTTGTTGGCGATGTACGCCTCGAGTGGATCCTCGCCTGCGAGGTGCGGCAAGGCATTACAGGCCGCCGTGCTGCACTTCGCGGACGCGCGCGCGATCGAAGTCGCGTAGAGCTTGAAGTTCGAGAGGTCCGGGGCGAGTGAGATCAGCTTGATGTAGTGCCCCGCGAGCTGGCCTGCGCGCGTTCCGATCAGCGTGACCTTGACGCCTTTGAAGTCGCCGACCGCGAGGTCGAGAGCGCCGGTTGCGCCGTTCTTGTCGCTCGTGGCCACGACCACGTGGTCGTAGGCCGCTGTTCCGTTCACGTTGGAGTCGTAGGCGTAGACGTTGTATGTGCGGTTCGGGTTCTGCGGCGCGAACGACGTCGGAATCGACCAGCCGCCGGAGATCTCCATCGGCGGGGCCGCGGGGTCACCCGTGGGGACGTTCGTCCAGCCGCTGGCCGGGATCCATGACCCGACCTGGTAGTTGGTGCCGAACGCCGCGGCGCCGGCCTGCTCGCTCGCGTTCGCGGCGCCAACGAGGACGCCCCGGTTGGAGTAGAAGGTCGCGAAGTCGACGGTGGGGCCGACAATGCCCGCGTTGAGGCCACCGACCCAGTCGATCTGGGCAACTTTCTTTCCGGCCCGCTCGGCCGCGGCCGCGATCGAATCGGCCTGGACGGTGCCTGCGGCCGAGAACGACGTCCTGTTCGAGAAGACGTCGCCGCTCCGGAAATACGTGTTGTTGGTCGAACCGTGCTCGCCCGGATAGGCGCCGGTCGCCATCGTGTACCAGCCGACGCCGGTGTTGGGCGGGAATGCCTGGACCATGCCGTTGTCGCCCTCGACGCCGGCCTGGCGGAGAGCCTTGTACGTCGGCATGTAGCCCTGGTCCGAGTACGTGTCCATCAGATCGGGCCGCATCCCGTCGGACGAAAACAGCACGACCTTCTTCCCGCTGCCGACGACGGGCGCCAGCTTGTCAGCGTTAGCGGCGCCCGACCCGATTGTCAGCAGCAAGACGAGCGAGAGCAGTAGGACGATGGCCGGCGCGAGCCGGCGAGCGGCATGATTCATCTTGAAACTCCTCCCCTGTGTGCCTGTCGCGGGCGAGAGTAACGCACCTCGCGCGGAGTTTCCCAAGAACAGCTTGTTACAGCTTGGCAAAGCCCATGCGCTCGTACATCTGCTCGAGCGTGGGCTCTGCAGCCTTGCGTGCTTTGTCGGCGCCTTGCGCAAGCAGCGCGCGGAGCTCGGGCTCGTCGGCCCGCAGCTCCTCGTAACGCGCCCGAATCGGGTCGAGCAGTGTGACGACCGCCTCGGCGACGTCCGACTTGAACTGCCCGTAGCCGCCGCTGTCGTAGCGCCCTTCGAGCGCGGGGATCGCCTCGCCGGTTGCGACCGACATGATCTCCAGCAGGTTCGAGATCCCAGGCTTTTGCTCGGGCTCGTAGCGGACGTCGCTGCCGGAGTCGGTGACGGCTGCCTTGACCTTCCTGCGGATCGTGTCGGGCGGGTCCGTGATCAGGACCGTGCCCAGCGGCTGTCCGTCGGTGGTCGACATCTTCCGCTCAGGCTCCTGCAGATCCATGATCCGGCCGCCGGTCTCCGGGAAGCGGCCGTCGGGCACCTTGAAGGTCTCGCCGTACCGGCTGTTGAACCGCTCCGCGATGTCGCGGGTGAGCTCGAGGTGCTGTTTCTGGTCGTCGCCGATCGGGACGACGTCTGTCTGGTAGAGCAGGATGTCGCCCGCCATCAGCACCGGATAGCTGAACAGCCCCGCCGAGATGAACTCCTGGCGATCGCTCTTGTCCTTGAACTGTGTCATCCGGCCCAACTGGCCGTAGCTCGCGACCGAGCTGAGCAGCCACGCGGCTTCCGGGTGCGCGGAAACGTGGCTCTGGACGAAGATCGTCGAGCGGTCGGGGTCGAGCCCGACTGCGAACATGATCGCGGCGAGGTCGAGCGTCGAGGTGCGCAGCTCCTCCGGCTCGTAGGAGGTGGTGATCGAGTGCAGGTCGACGATGCAGAAGAAAGCCTCGCTCTCGTCCTGGATCGGCACGAACTGGCGGAACGCTCCGGAGTAGTTCCCGAAGTGCTTCGCGCCGGTGGGTTGGATGCCGCTGAAGGTTCGCATCGTTCTCGGCCTCAGTATCGCAACTACATTTCTTGACGAATGGCCGTGAACGGATCACCGGAGCTGCTGATCGTGATGGGCGCAGGCGCGACCGCGGATCAGATGGAGCACGTGCTCGCGCGGCTGCAGGAGGCAGGCGTCTCGGCGCGGGTCCAGCGCGGGCGCGAGGCGACAGTGATCGGTGCGATCGGCGAGCGCGAGGTGCTGGCGACACTGCCGCTCGAGGGCTACCCCGGCGTCGACCAGGTGCTGCCGATCCTGAAGCCGTACAAGCTGGTCGCGCGCGAGGTCGCTCCCGATCCGACCGTGATCGAGGTGGACGGGCGGAAGATCGGCCAGGATTACTTCGGCCTGATCGCGGGGCCGTGCTCGGTCGAGTACCGCGAGCAAACGCTCGAGGCGGCGCGGGCGGTTGCGGCCGCCGGCGGGACGATGCTCCGCGGCGGCGCTTTCAAGCCTCGTACCTCGCCGTACACGTTCCAGGGGCTCGGCGACGACGCGCTGGCGATCCTGCGCGAGGCGCGCGAGGAGACCGGGCTGCCCGTCGTGACCGAGCTGATGGATCCTCGCCACGTCGAGGCCGTCCTCGACTCGGCCGACGTGATTCAGATCGGCGCGCGCAACAGTCAGAACTTCCTGCTGCTGGCGGAGGTCGGGCGGGCCGACAAGCCGGTCTTGTTGAAGCGCGGCCTCTCCTCGTCTGTCGAGGAGCTGCTGATGGCGGCCGAGTACGTGGCCAAGGAGGGGAACGAGCGGATCATCCTCTGCGAGCGTGGGATCAAGACCTTCGAGACCTCGACGCGCTACACGCTCGATCTCGGCGCCGTCGCGGTGCTGAAGCAGGAGACGCACCTGCCGGTGATCGTGGATCCGTCGCACGCCGCGGGGAAGCGCGAGCTGGTGCTTCCGCTGGCGCGCGCGGCGGCCGCCGTCGGCGCCGACGGGATCATCGTCGAGACGCATCCGCGGCCCGAGGAGGCGCTCTCCGACGGCCCGCAGCAGATCCCGAGCGCCGAATTCGATGCGTTCGCGCGCGAAGTCGAGGGCATCGTCGCGTTGATGGGAAAGCAGATCGGCTGACGCTCGTCCCTTTCGGGGCGCGTCCCGGCGCCAGACCCGAGGACCGGTCCGAAGTGGGGAGGGTTCGGCGGCCGGTATAGGCGTTTGTTGGGCTTCGTCGTAGTCTTAGCCCGTGCCTATTTGCGCCACCTGCGGCCAGGACAACCCTGACGTCGCGCGATTTTGTCTCGCGTGCGGGGCTGCGCTCGGCGTGGGCGAGGCGGCGCCGAACGAGGAGCGGCGGTTCATCAGCGTCCTTTTCGTCGACCTCGTCGGCTTCACCGCTCGCGCCGAGAAGCTCGATCCGGAGGACGTGCGGGCGATCTTGACCCCGTACCACGAGACGGTCCGCCGGGAGATCGAGTCGTTCGGAGGAGTGGTCGAGAAGTTCGTCGGCGACGCGGTGATGAGCGTCTTCGGCGCGCCCATGGCATACGGCGACGACGCCGAGCGGGCCGTCCGCGCTGCCCTCGCCGTCCGGGACAGCGTGCACGAGCTGAACAACGGCGACGCCCGGTTGGATCTCCAGATCCGGATCGCCGTCAACACCGGCGAGGCCCTCGTCTCGCTCGGCGCGCGTCCCAGCATGGGCGAGTCGATGGTCGCAGGCGACGTCGTCAACACGGCCTCCCGGCTGCAATCGGCGGCGCCGGTCAACGGGATCATCGTCGGCGAGGAGACCTACGCCTCCACTCGGGACGCGATCAAGTACGAGCCGATGCCCCCGATCGAGGCGAAGGGCAAAGCGGCCGTTGTCGCGGCCTGGGTGGCCGGCGAAGCGCTCTTGCCGGCCGGCGAACGCACGGTCTCTCGCGGGCCGCTCGTCGGTCGCGGGCGAGAGCTCGGAGTCCTTCAGGGCATCTGGGAACGAGTCGCCGACGAGCGGACGCCGCATCTGGTCACGATTTTCGGCCCGGCCGGGGTCGGGAAAACGCGGCTCGGGCTCGAGTTCGGTCGAGCCGTGAGAGAGCTGGGCGGGCGCACGGTCCGCGGCCGCTCGCTCCCGTACCGCGACAGCAGCGCCTACGGCGCCTTTGCCGCCCAGGTCAAGCAGTTCTGCGGCATCTTCGAGAGCGATTCGATCGAGGTCGCCCTCGAGAAGCTGCGTGCGGAAACGACGAAGCTGCTCGGACCCTCGGAGTCGCAAGAAGTGGCCGGCCATCTCGCGATCCTGCTCGGGCTCGACCGCGAGGGCTCGGTCGCCGACCGTGAGACACTGTTCTTCTCGGTCAGGGTGTTCATCGAAGCGATCGCCCGTGATGGGCCGACGATGCTCGTCTTCGAGGACGTCCACTGGGCTGACCGGAGCCTCCTCGACCTGATCGAGCTGCTGGCCGCGAGGCTCCGCGATCTGCCGATCCTGCTCCTCGCTCTCGCCCGCCCTGCGCTCCTCGATGCCAGGCCGGGCTGGGGAGGGGGGCTGCCGGCCTATACGGCGCTTCCGCTCGACCAGCTGAAGGAGTCCGAGGCCCGAGAGCTCGCGATCCACCTGCTCGGCAAGCTGGAGGATCGCGGCCGCGCCGAGCGGGCGGCGCTGCTCGCCGAGACCGGCGAGGGAAATCCGCTCTTCATCGAGCAGCTCGTCGCGGCCCTGACCGAGACGCCGGGCGACGACTCGGCGCTGCCGACGACGATCCGGGGGATTGTGGCGGCGCGCCTCGACGGGCTTCCCGCCGCCGAGCGGGCCCTACTACTCGATGCCGCGGTTGGCGGCAAGGTGTTCTGGCGCGGCGCGCTGGAGCGAATGAGCGACGATCCCGGTCGGCTCCCAGCGCTGCTCGGCGCGCTCGAGGGGCGCGACCTGATCCGGCGGCAGACCGTCTCGGCGATCGAAGGCGACCAGCAATTCATGTTCAAGCACGTGTTGATCCGGGATGTCGCGTATGACCTGCTGCCCCGGGCCCGGAAGCGCGAGCGGCACGCCCAGGTTGCGGAGTTCCTCCAGGAAGCGACGTCAGAGACCGGCGAGGCCGCCGCTGCGCTCGCCCGCCACTGGCGCGACGCCGGCGAGAGTGAGCGCGCGATCGAGCACCTGATGGCAGCGGCGCAGGAAGCCGAGCGTGGCTGGGCCAAGGATCGGGCGGTTGCCTTCTACCGCGAGGCACTCGAGCTCCTGCCGGAGGACGACGGCGACCGGCGGAACGACGTCAAACGGCGCTTGGCGATCGCCCACACGGCGGCGTATCACGCCGTGGACGCGCGCCTCCTCCAGCTCGAAAGCGACTAGGCCTCGGCCGGCAAAGGGGGGAAATCGGCAGGCGTCACGTCGCCCGCGATCTCCCAGATGTCGGTGATGGTGTGCTGTCCGAGGCGTTCGCCGTGCTTCTTGACAGTCTCCTCGTCGGGGGCTTCGTAGACGCAGTACGTCTTGACGGTGCCGGTATCGCCAACGATGACGTGGCTGTGCTCCCAGGTGATCTCGGGGAACTCCTCTTCTGCAACCTCACGCGAGCGCCGGCCGACGTTCGGCATCGCATCCTCGTTTACTTCGAACTTTCTGACGATCAGGTATCTCGGCATGCGGGCCATTCTATGGGGATAGCCTGAGCTAATGGAAGTGCGGCGGCTGGCGGTGGTCGGTACGGGCCTGATCGGCGCGTCGGTTGCGCTTGCCGCCAAGCGCGCGGGTCTCAGGGAGGTGGTCGGCTATGACCCCGACCCGCAGGCACTCGACGCTGCCGTTGAGCGGGGCGCCATAGATTCCGGAACGAAGTCCCTGGCCGACGCGGTCGCGGGTACGGAGCTGGCGGTCGTCGCGGCCCCGGTGGCGCAGCTCGCGCCCCAGGTTCGAGCCGTGCTCGAGGGCAGCGAGGAGGGCTGCACGGTGACGGACGTCGGCTCGACCAAGGTGGGAGTGTGCTCGGCTGCGCTCGGCACAGGCCGGTTCGTCGGCGGTCATCCCGTCTGCGGCTCGGAGGCTCGCGGCGCCGAGCATGCGAGTGCGGAGCTTTTCGACGGCGCGACGTGGTTTCTGACCCCGCTTGCGGCGACCGATCCGGAGCGCTACCGGCTCGTTCACGGCTTCGCCTCGGCCCTCGGTGCCACTCCGGTCGCAGTCGACCCGGTCGCGCACGACCAGCTCGTCGCTCTGACGAGCCACCTGCCGCACGCGCTCGCGAACCTGCTCGTCAACCAGGCCGGAGCAAACCGGATCGACGGGCACGACCCTGTGGCGGCGGCGGGCGGCTCGCTGCGCGACATGACGCGCGTCGCCGGCGCGAACCCGCGGATCTGGATCGACATCTTCCTCGAAAACGCCGGCCCGGTGCGCGAGGCGCTAGGCGAGCACCGCAAGCAGCTCGATCGCCTCGAGCAGGCGCTCGAGAACGGGGACGCAGGCTTTCTGGCCAAGTGGATCGGCGAAGCGGCCGGCAACCGGCAGCGGATGCTGGCGGATGCGTATCCGGACCCCGGCGCCCTCCAGCAGTTGCGCGTCCACGTGCCCGACCGGCCCGGTGTGCTCGCCGGGATCACCCAGGCGCTCGGGGCCGAGCGGATCAATATCGAGGACTTCGAGCTCCACCACATGTCGCCGGACCGCGGCGGCACGCTGACGCTGTTGATCACCGGCGAGGATGAGGCGCGCCGTGCCGCCGAGTTGCTGGGCGCGCAGGGCTACGGCGTCGTGGTCGCCCCGGTGCTCGGCGAGCAGTGACGCGGGTTGAGCCCGCAGCTGCCCTGGTCGGCGACATCGCGGTGCCGGCCGTGAAGGGCATCTGCCAGCGCGGCGCGCTGCTGGCGGCGATCGCGGACGGCGAGAGCGAACTGCGGAACTTCGGCCATGCGGCGGACACGGACTCGGCGCTCGCGGCCGTGGCCGCGCTCGGAGCGGACGTGAGCGAGCCCGAGCTGGGAACGGTGCGGATCGGAGGGCGCGGCCTGCGCGGCCTCGTTCAACCTGGCGCAACGATCGACTGCGGCAACGCCGGCACCGTGCTCCGTCTGCTGAGCGGGATCCTGGCCGGCCAGAACGGACGCTTCGAGCTCGTCGGCGACGAGTCGCTCTCGGCGCGCCCGGTGCGGGTGGACGAGCCGCTGCGGCAAATGGGTGCGCGCGTCGAGACGAACGAGGGCCGGCCGCCGGTGACGATCGAGGGCGCCCGGTTGCAGCCGATCCGCTACGAGCTGCCGGTTGCGAGCGCGCAGCTGAAATCCGCGGTCCTGCTCGCGGGGCTGCTGGCCGAGGACGGCCCGACCACGGTGGTCGAGCGGACGCCTTCCCGCGACCACACGGAGCGGCTGTTGCGTTCGCTCGGCCTGCGCCTGACGCGCGCGGGCATGGAGATCCGCGTCTGGCCGGCAGACCGGATCCCGCCGTTCTCGCTCGACATCCCCGGCGATTTCTCCTCGGCCGCCCCGTTCGTCGTTGCCGCGACCCTGCTCTCGGGCTCGAACCTCCGCATTCACGAGGTTGATGTGAACCCGACCCGCACCGGCCTGCTCGACGTGCTCGGACGGATGGGCGGGCGGATCGCGGTCTTCAACCGCCGCAGCGCGAACGGGGAGCCGGTCGCCGACCTCGAGGTGCGCTCGGCGCCGCTGCTCGCGACAGCGATCGAGGCCGAGGAGGTGCCGCGGCTGGTGGACGAGCTGCCGCTGTTCGCGCTCCTGGCCTCTCAGGCGCGCGGCGAGAGCGTCGTCAAGGGCGCACGGGAGCTGCGCGTGAAGGAATCGGACCGCATCGAGACCGTGACGAATTCGCTCCGCGCCCTGGGCGTCCGCATCTCGGCGAGCGATGATGGCTTCCGGATTCGTGGTGTTCCCACCCGCCCCCGAGGGGGAGCAATGGCCTCGAGCGGCGACCACAGGCTTGCGATGCTCGGGGCTGTAGCAGGCGCTGTTTCGAAGGAGGGAGTGGAGATCGAAGATGCAGAGGCCGTCGCTGTAAGCTTCCCCGGGTTTTTCGAGCTGCTGGAGTCGGTTACACAGCGATGATCGTTGCCATCGACGGGCCTGCGGGAGCGGGCAAAAGCACGGTCGCCCGCCGGCTCGCGGAGCGGCTGGGCTACCGCTACCTGGATACGGGCGCGATGTACCGCGCGCTGACCTGGCTGGCGATGACCCGCGACATCGATCTCAGCGCGGGCGAGAAGCTCGGCGCGCTCGCCGAGGAGAACCCGATCACGCTCGAAGAGGGCCGCGTCTGGATCGATGACACCGACGTCACCGCCGCGATCCGGAAATCACGGATCGACCGTGTGGTGCCGGTCGTCGCGCGTCATCCCGAGGTCCGGGCGATCATGCGCGCCCGCCAGCGCGAGCTCGCGGACGTCGGTGACGCGGTGATCGAGGGCCGCGACATCGGCACGGTCGTCTGTCCCGGTGCCGACGTGAAGATCTACCTGAACGCCGAGCGCCAGATCCGGGCCGAGCGCCGGCTCGCCGAGCGCCCAGAGATCGGGGCCGACGCGCTCGCAACCGACCTCCGCATCCGCGACCAGAGCGACGCGGAGCGGATGATGCCCGCGGCCGACGCGGTTCAGATCGACACGACCGAGCTCGACGTCGAGGACGTCGTCAGCCGGATCGAGCAACTTGTCAAAGCTCGGCAACCCGCCTAGGTGATCATTCGCTCGGCGGTGCGCTCGGCGTAATCGGCGGAGCCGGGCTTTGCCCGGCGGGAGCCTCGAAATGAGTCGCAAAGAAGCAACGACGAAGGAGGGGGCTCATGGGGGAACCCTGGGTTCCCCCATGTCCGACGAGCTCCTCGGCACCGTCGCGATCGTCGGCTTCCCCAACGTCGGCAAGTCGACGCTCGTCAACCGCCTGACCGAGTCGCGCGCGGCGGTCGTGCACGAGACGCCCGGCGTCACCCGCGACCGGAAGGAGCTCGTCTGCGAGTGGAACGGCAAGCGGTTCCTGCTGATCGACACGGGTGGCGTCGACATCGCCGGCACGGACCCGATCACGCGCTCGATCGCCGAGCAGGCGAAGGCGGCCGTAGCCGAGGCCGACCTCGTTCTCTTCCTGACCGACGCGCGAGCGGGCATCACACCCGGCGACGAGGAGCTCGCCCAGATCCTGCGGGCGGCACACAAGCCGGTGGTGCTGGTCGCGAACAAGATCGACGATCCCGATCAGGACGCGCTCGCGTTCGAGTTCCACCGGCTCGGGCTCGGGGACCCGTTTCCGCTCTCGGCGGCTCACGGCCACGGCACCGGCGACCTGCTCGACTCGATCGTCGCCCGGCTGCCGGGTCGCGGCCGGCCCGCAGTGACGGAGGCGGCGATCCGGGTGGCGATCCTCGGCCGACCGAACGTCGGCAAGTCGAGCCTGCTGAACGCGCTGCTCGGCGAGGAGCGCGTGATCGTCTCCGACCAGCCGGGCACGACGCGCGACGCGATCGACACCGTCTTCCGCCGCGGTGAGCGGGAGTTCGTCTTCATCGACACCGCGGGGCTGCGCCGCAAGCGCCGTCAACGGCAGGGGATCGAGTACTACTCGGAGCTGCGCGCGCTCGCCGCCGCCGAGCGCGCGGATGTTGCGCTCGTGCTCGTCGATTCGAGCGAGGGCGTCGTCGACCAGGACCTGACGGTCGCGGACGTGGCGCGCAAGGCCCAGTGCTCGACGATCGCCGTCCTCTCGAAGTGGGACCTTTCCGAGGTCGAGATCGAAGACGTCAGGGCGAGGCTCGGCGAGCGGCTGCGTCAGCGGCCGCCGGTGCTGACCGTGTCGGCTAGGACCGGGCGCGGGATAGCCCGCCTGCTCGACCGGATCGAGACCCAGTTCGACAAGCATTCCGCCCGGATCCCGACCGCCGAGCTGAACCGCTTCCTCGCCGAGCTGCGCGAGGCGCGCGAGTCGCCGGCGCGCAACGGCCGCCGGCTCAACTTGCTCTACGGCACGCAGGTGCACGCAAGGCCGCCGCGCTTCCGCTTCTTCGTCAACGACCCGAGCTTGGTGACGCGCGACTACGGCTACTGGGTCGAGAACCAGCTTCGCGACCGCTTCGAGCTGCAGGGCGTGCCGGTCGCGATTGATTTCGTACGGCGGAGTTGAGCGTCCACGTCCTGGGCCGGACGGGCCTGCCGGTCAGCCGGCTCGGCCTCGGTCTCGCGGCGCTCGGCCGCCCGGGCTATATCAACATCGGCCACGGCGACGACCTCGGGACGGAGAAGGACGTCCCAACGCTCGAGCGCGAGGCGCACGCGGTCCTCGACGCCGCGTACGACGGCGGCATTCGCTACTTCGACGCCGCCCGCTCGTACGGCAAGGCGGAGGCGTTCCTCGCCTCCTGGCTCGAGCGCCGCGGTCTCGAGCCGGGAGCGGTGACGGTCGGCTCCAAGTGGGGCTACACCTACACGGCCGACTGGCGCGTCGACGCCGACGTGCACGAGGTCAAGGATCTCTCGCTCGCCACCCTGCGGCGGCAGGTTGCCGAGAGCCTCGCGCTGCTCGGGCCCTATCTCCGGGTCTACCAGATCCATTCGGCCACGCTCGAGAGCGGGGTTCTCGATGACCGAGAGGTGCTCGACGAGCTCGCTCGGCTGCGCGAGACGGGTCTGGCGATCGGGCTGACCGCCACCGGACCGAACCAGCGCGAGACGATCGAGCGCGCCCTCGAGGTGGGGGGCTTCGACACAGTGCAGGCGACCTGGAACCTGCTCGAGCGCTCGGCCGGCCCGGCGCTCGAAGCCGCGCACGCAGCCGGCCTCGGCGTGATCGTCAAGGAGGCGCTTGCCAACGGACGGCTGACGGCGCGCGGCGACGTCAGGCCGTTGCAAGAGCTGGCCGAACGCTCCGGCACCACCCCCGACGCGCTCGCACTCGCCGCCGTACTCGCCCAGCCGTGGGCCGACGTCGTGCTCAGCGGCGCCGCGACAGTCGAACAGCTGAGAAGCAACCTCGCCGCGCTCGAGCTCGACTTCGAACCGGATCTCGAGCTGCTCGCAGAGGACCGGGCCGTCTACTGGGAAGAGCGCGCAGCCCTCCCCTGGAACTAGTGGCCTGACCGGCAACGTCGGCCATGCTCCCTGGCCCGCGATCACGCGGCGCCAGAGTCCACGCTCGCCCTTGTCAAGGCTGCGAGCCTTGCCTGCGGGCGATCGCGGCCTCTGGCTTGGTGCT
>WNGE01009115.1_pt1 | contig 23365 bp, 22 predicted proteins | sample 5400651 | NCBI WGS metagenome assembly WNGE01 (sample SAMN13153370, study PRJNA577476) | soil metagenome | isolation source: 60 cm soil or saprolite under grassland replicate 2 | place: USA:California | collected 2016-06-15
CGCGCGCGCGCCCGCCGCGCTGCGCTCCGCGCTCGTGAAGCTGAACGGGCAGAACCTCTCGAACCTCCACCCGCACCCGTGGTACAGCGCGTGGCACTACTCGCACCCGACGCTCGTCGAGCGGGTGCGCGCGATCGAGCGCCAGCCCGCCGCCTGACACCGAGCCGCTCGCTCAAGGCCAGCCGGCGTCCGCCGGCGACGGCGCGGCGGGCGCGGCGCTCAGGGGCAGCCCCGCGTCGCGCCATGGCCGGAGGCCGCCCTCGAGCGCCACCGCCCGCGTGTACCCCATCGTCCGCAGCGTCGCCGCCGCCAGCGTCGAGATCTTGCCGTACTCGCAGTAGACGACGAGCCGCGCCGTCGGGTCCGGGACGACCTCGTCGATGCGGAGCTCGAGCTGCCCCCGCGCGAGGTGGACGGCGCCCGGGAGGTGGCCCGCCTCGTAGGCGTCGCGCTCGCGGACGTCGAGCAGCATGAGCTCGCCTCCACCCTGCTCCATCCGGCGCTTCAGCTCGTGGGACGACATGAAGGGGACGATGTGCGTCGCCTCCTCGATCATCTGCGCGACGGGCTTGCCGCCGGTGCGGTTCGTCCGGAGCGCCTCGGTGAGGTGGGCCGGCATCGCCAGGCTGAGCGATCTCATCTGCGCCACGAACGCTTCGGGATCCCTGAGCTGCAGGCGCGGGTTGGTCGCGCGCTCCGCGCCGACGGTGGTCGAGGAGCGGTCCTTGTAGTCGTGGGCCGGGAATATCCGAAGACCGTCGTCGAGCGCGAGCAGCCGCTCGAAGAGGCTGCGGTGCAGCGCGGCCGGATCGCCGCCGGGCAGATCGGTCCTCCCGGTCGCGCCGATGAGCAGCGTGTCCCCGGTGAGGACACGATCGCCCGCCACGAGCGACATGGAGTCGCTCGTGTGCCCGGGCGTGTGCATCACCTCGAGGCGGAGATCGCCGACGAGGAGCTCCTCTCCGTCCTCGACGCGGAGATCGACGTGCGTCACGTCGGTGGCGCGGTGCATCACCGTGGGGAGGGACAGCCGGCGCGCCAGCGCGTGGGCCGCCGTGAAGTGGTCGGCGTGCGTGTGCGTGTCGATCACGTACTCGAGCCGCAGCCCGGCGCTGCTCGCCTCGCCGAGATACCGGTCGAGGAGCGAGATCTCGGGGTCCACCAGCGCCGCGAGGTGGGAGCGCTCGCATGCGACGAGGTACGAGAGGCAGCCGCCTGCGCGGAACTGGTGGAAGATCATGGCGGCTACAGGTGCTTCTTCGCGAAGTACCAGTCCTTCACGTCGAGCTGCTTCGAGCCCGCCCGCTCCGCGGCGGCGTCGTAGGTGACGGGCGCGGGCACGATGACGTCCTCGCCGGGCTTCCAGTTTGCGGGACAGGCGACCGCGTTCGCGTCCACCGTCTGCAGCGCGTCCATGACGCGCAGGATCTCGTCGAAGTTCCGGCCGACGTTGAGCGGGTAGTAGATCATCGCGCGCACGGTCCGCTTCGGGTCGATGAAGAAGACGCAGCGCACGGGCGCGGTCACCGCGGCCGGCTCGTGGATCATGCCATACAGGCGCGAGATCCGCTGATCGAGGTCGGCGATGACCGGGAACCGGATCTGGAGCCCGAACTTCTCCTCGATGTTCCTCACCCACGCGATGTGGCTGTAGACGGAGTCGATGGAGTTGCCGAGGAGCGCGACGTTCCGCTTCTCGAACTCGGGAAAGCGGCGCGCGAACTCCACGAACTCGGTGGTGCACACCGGCGTGAAGTCGGCGGGGTGGGAGAAGAGGATCACCCATCTGCCCTTCTGCCAGTCGGAGAGCTTGATGGGGCCGTGCGTCGTGTTGGCCTCGAAGTCGGGGGCCGGGCCGTTGAGCTCGATCCGCGGCGGTGGCTCGGGGAGCGCGGCGCCAGGCATCTGGGATGCCGAGGTGGCTGTGGCCATGTGCGTACCTCCTTTGCTGGGAAGACCGATCAGGTGGGCAGAAGGCGGCGGCCTCGCCAATCCCCTATGGAGCCTCTGCGGCCGGGCGATCCCGCGGCCCGCAGCCGCCGGATCGCTCCGACGGCGGGCGCCCGGCCCGGCGCCAGGGCGCTACCGTCTCGACAGGAGAGCGACGCCCTCGACGTGGTGCGTCTGCGGGAACATGTCGACGGCCTGGACCGCCTCGACGCGGAACCCCGCCTCGACGCACGCCGCGAGATCGCGGGCGAGCGTGGCCGGGTCGCAGGAGACGTAGACGGCGCGAGGGACGCCCAGGTCGCGTAGCGCGGGTCCGATGCCGCGGGCCCCCTCGCGCGGCGGGTCGAGGAGCGCCGCCCCGAAGCGGCGAGCCTGCGGCCCCGTCTCGCGCGCGAAGGCCCGCGCCAGCGCGAGGGCGTCGCCGGCGAAGAAGCGGATGCGGTCGCGCAGCGCCGCCGCCTCCTCGGCGTCCTTGCGCGCCAGCTCGAGCGACGGGCCCTGCACCTCGACCGCGTGCACGCTGCGGGCGCGCGCGGCGAGCGGGAGCGTGAAGTTGCCGGCGCCGCAGAAGAGCTCGAGCACGTCCTCGCCGTCGGGCCGGAGCAGCCCGAGCGCCGTCTCGACGAGCAGCGCGTTCGCGCCTCGGTTCGCCTGCTGGAACACGTCGGGGCGCGAGCGCTGGAGCCCCGCCGCCGGATCGCCCGGGCGCCGCTCGTGGCGCAGCACCGGCGCGCCGGCGAGGACCGGGGCGGCGCCCTCCGCCGAGAGCACGACGCCCGCCAGCGGCTGGAGCGCCGCGAGGAGCGCCTCGGCGCGGTCGCGCGAGACAGCCCCGAGCGACGGCATCGTGAGATGGGCCGCGCCGCGGCGATCGTGGCGCGACCACTCGAGCGTGACCTCGCGCGGCTGCAGGCGCGCCGCCGCGAGCGCCGCCGGCATCGCGTCGCGCAGGTCGTCGAGCTCGGCCTCGAGCAGGTGGCATTCCCGGACCTGCACCGGCTCGTGCGAGCGGCGCCGGAAGAAGACGAGCCGCCCGGTGCCGCGGTCGAGGTGGAACTTGGCGCGCGAGCGGTAGCGCAGCGGCGCCGGCGACGCGACGATGGGGGGCGCCCGGTAGCTGCCCGGCGCGAGCCGGCCTATGCGCCGCAGCGTCTCGGCGAGGCCGCGCTCCTTCGCCTGGAGCTGCGCCGGATACCCGAGGTGGAGCCACTCGCAGCCGCCGCAGAGGGCGTCCTCGCCCGGCCCGAAGTGCGGACACGGCGGCGCGACGCGCGCGGCGCCGGGAGAGAGCACCTCCACGAGGGTCGCGTGCGCGACCTCGGCGCCGGCCGGCACGTCGGCCGTGACGCGGTCGCCCGGCGCGGTGAAGGGGACGAACACGGCGCGGCCATCCTCGCCGCGCGCGACGCCCTCGCCGCCCTGGGCGAGATCGAGGATGTGGAGGGTGGTCCTCACGGCCGAGAAGCTAGACGACCAGCCATGATTCGGAAACAGTCAACGAGCGACAGCGAGCCCGCCGGGGCGCTGCTGGGGAACCGGCGAAGCCGGGCCCAGCAGCGCATGGGACCCGGCCAGCAGGGGTGGGGCCCTGGCCAGCTTCGCTGGACGGGGCGGGGGCGCAGCCCCCGTTCGATCATCCGCCGGCTAGGCGGAGTCGAGGTCCTTGCGGAGCTTCTCGACGAAGGCCTCGATGCGATCACGCTTCGAGCCGTCCAGCTCGGTGAACTCGATGCCCATGCCGGGCGCGACGTTGGCGTGGTTGTCCCACTCGGCGACGCGGGTCACGCGCCCGGTCATGTCGAAGGGAAAGGCGGCGCCGGGCAGCTGGATGATGAGCTTCACGACGGTGTCGACCGGCAGCGGCTTGCGCGTGTTGATGAAGAGCCCGCCCTGGCTGATGTTGGTCGCCCAGTCGGTGAGGAAGCTCCCGACGCTCCGGTAGGCGACCGGGAGCTCGTGGTGCAGCCGCGCCGAGCGGCGCCTGTTGTCGACCTCGAGCTTCGTCATCGCAATCGAGTTTAGCAGGGTGGACCCGACGGGCAAACCCGCCGCGGCCGCGCGTCGCGCGGGGCTCATGCGACCCGGACCACGATGGGTGCGCCACGCGTCAACCCGAGCTGCCTCCACGCGTTCCCCTCGCGCACGGCGATCTCGAGCCGCCCCGAGCTGCCGAGCAGCGCGATCGGCTCGCCGGCGGCGCCGTGTCCATAGGTCTGGACGAACCGCGCGGCGCGATCGCCGACGAGGACCTCGCGCGGGCGCAGGCCGAGGTCGCCCGCGCGGATGGTGGTGAGCACGTTCCCGAAGGGATCGGCGGCCAGGCACTCGCCGTGAACCTCCGCGCCGCGCCGCTCGGCGCGCGGCCAGGGAAGGCGGACCGGGTCTGCCACCGCCGGCCCGAGCCAGGACGCGTCGCCGCCCGACGCGAGCCACGCGGCGACGGGCGCGAAGAGGTCGCGGCCGTGGAACGTGGCGGACACGGGGTCCGGCACCACGTCGCGCGAGGTCAGGTGGATGGCGCGCGCGCCCGCGCCGAGGAAGGGCGTGAAGAGCCCGTTGTCGGGGCCGACGAAGCGCCGCCCGGCGGCGTCGACGACGCAGAGCGGCCGGCGCGCGGTGCCGACGCCGGGATCGACCACCGCGAGGTGCACCGCGTGCCCGGGGAAGCGCGGCGCGCACGCCTCGAGCATGAGCGCGCCGGCGAGCACGTCGTAGGGCGCGACGTCGTGCGAGAGGTCCACCAGCGTCGCGTCCGGCGCGGCGGTGAGGAGGACGCCCTTCATCTGCGCCGGGTAGCTCGAGGCGGCGCCGAAGTCGGACAGGAGCGTGATGAGCAGGCGCGCGCTCACGGCTCAGACTCGCCTGTCGGCGTTCTTCGTGCTCGCGGAGCGGTTCATCGGCGAGTCTGAGGGATTCCCGGGCTTGCTGCGCTTCGCTTCGCTAGCCCTCAACCCCCCACCAGAAACGCGACGGGATCGGCGGAACACGAGTCAAACCGCCATCGTCTTCACGCCGGGCGCCACGATCAGCTTCGGCTCGGTGAGCCTCTGCACGTCGTCGACGCGGACGCCCGGCGCGAGCTCGCGCAGGACGAGGCCGTCCTGCGTCACGTCGATCCAGGCGTGGTCGGTGCAGATGGCCGAGACGCAGCGCTTCCCGGTGAGCGGGAGGGCGCAGGCGTGGAGGAGCTTCGGCTTCCCCTCCCTGGTGGCGTGCTCCATCATGACCACCACGCGCTTCGCGCCCGCGACGAGGTCCATGCCGCCGCCCATCCCCTTCACCATCTTGCCCGGGATCATCCAGTTCGCGAGGTCGCCCCGCTCGGAGACCTCGAGGGCGCCGAGGATGGCGAGGTCGATGTGGCCGCCGCGGATCATCGCGAACGACTCGGACGACGAGAAGTAGGCGGTCCCCTTCAGCTCGGTGACCGTCTCCTTCCCCGCGTTGATGAGGTCGGGGTCCACCTCGTCCTCGCGCGGATAGGGCCCGACGCCGAGCATGCCGTTCTCGGACTGGAGCACCACCTCGACGCCCGGCGGGACGTAGTTCGCGACCAGGGTCGGCATGCCGATGCCGAGGTTCACGTAGAAGCCGTCCTGGAGCTCGCGCGCGACGCGCTGGGCGATCTGCTCTCGGCTGAGGGGCATGGCGGCTATCTCCTCACCGTGCGGCGCTCGATGGGCTTCACGTAGTCCTTCCCCTTCACGAGCCGCTGCACGTAGATGGACGGCACGTGGATGGCGTCCCCCGCGAGCTCGCCCACCGGCACGATCTCCTCCACCTCGGCGATGGTGACCTTCGCCGCCCCGCACATCACCGCGTTGAAGTTGCGCATCGTCTTCCTGAAGACGAGGTTACCCCAGGCGTCCGCCTTCCACGCCTTCACGAGCGCGAAGTCGGCGCGGAGCGGCAGCTCGAGCAGGTACTCGCGCCCGCCGATGACGCGCGTCTCCTTGCCCTCCGCGATCTGCGTGCCGACGCCCGTCGCGGTGTAGAAGCCGCCGATGCCCGCCGCCGCGGCGCGAATGCGCTCCGCGAGCGTGCCCTGCGGGTTCAGCTCGACCTCGAGCTCTCCCGAGAGGTACTGGCGCTCGAACTCCTTGTTCTCGCCCACGTACGAGGCCACCATCTTCCGGATCTGCCGCGCCTCGAGGAGCACGCCGAGGCCGAGGTCGGTCGTCCCGCAGTTGTTCGAGATGACGGTGAGCCCCTTCACGCCCTTCCTGTTCAGGGCGGCGATGAGGTTCTCCGGGTTCCCGCACAGCCCGAAGCCGCCCACCATGAGCGTGGCGCCGTCCGGGATGTCGCGGATCGCGTCGTCGGCCGAAGGCCTTGTCTTGTTCATCTAGCGCTCCACGATGGTGGCGACCGCCTCGCCGCCGCCGATGCAGAGCGTGGCGAGCCCGCGCTTCTTGCCGAGGTCCTTCATCGCGTACAGCAGCGTGACCAGGATGCGGGCGCCGCTCGCGCCGATGGGGTGCCCGAGCGCGACCGCGCCGCCCCGGACGTTCACGTTCTTGCCGTCGATCCCGATGAGCCGGTTGTTCGCCACGGACACGACCGCGAACGCCTCGTTGATCTCCCAGAGATCCACGTCCTTCGGCTCGAGCTTCGCCTTGGCCAGCACCTTCTTCACGGCGTCCGCCGGGGCGATCGTGAACTCGACCGGCTTCCGGGCGGCGCCGCCCCAGCCCGCGAGCCGCCCGAGCACCGCCCGCCCCTCCCTCCTCGCCCGCTCCGCGCTCATGAGCACGACCGCCGCGGCGCCGTCGTTGATGGACGAGGCGTTGGCCGCGGTGACGCTGCCGTCCTTCTTGAAGACGGGCTTGAGGCTCGGGATCCGGTCGGGCCGCGCGAGCCTGGGCCCCTCGTCGTCCGCGACCGCGGTCTTCTCGCCCTTCTTCCCCTCGATCTCGACCGGCACGATCTCGGCCTTGAAGAGCCCCTGCTTCTGCGCCTCGACGGCGCGGCGGGTGGACTCGAGGGCGTACTCGTCCTGCATGGCGCGCGAGATGCCCTGGCTCGTCGCGCACTCCTCGGCGCACATGCCCATGTGCACCTGCCCGTAGGGATCCCACAGGCCGTCGTGGATCATGCCGTCCACGAGCTCGGAGTTCCCCATGCGGACGCCGCTGCGCGCCGCCCGGTCGTAGTAGGGGACGTTCGACATCGACTCCATGCCGCCCGCGACCACCACCTCGGCGTCGCCGAGCGCGATGGCCTGCGCGCCCGAGATGACCGCCTTCAGCCCCGAGCCACACACCTTGTTGAGCGTCCAGCAGGGCGTCGTCTCGGGGAGGCCCGCGTAGAGGGCCGCCTGCCGCGCCGGCGCCTGCCCTTCCCCCGCCTGGAGGACGTTGCCCATGATCACCTCGTCCACGTCCGCAGGCGCCACGCCGGCGCGCGCCAGCGCCTCGCGGATGACGAGCGCGCCGAGGCGCGTGGCCGGGACGCTCGCGAGCGATCCGAGGAACGATCCGATGGGCGTGCGCACCGCCCCGACGACGACGACCTCGCGACCCGGCATGACGACCTCGCTGGTGGACGACCGCTCTCTAAGGATAGGCGCACCGCGTCGCCACGCGACCGATTTCCGGCGCCTCTCTTTTGGGCTTGGCCGCGCCGCTTGCGCGCGGCGCGCCTCCTGCTAACGTCGGGCGCCATGCCCGCCCACCCGCCTCACTACGACGCGACCGCGCCCGCCATCCTCGTCCACGGAGGCGCGGGGAACCTCGGGGCCGACGACCCCGCCTCCGACGGCGGGGACGCCTCGCGGCTCGAGGGCGTGCGCGCCGCCGCCCAGGCCGGCTGGTCCATCCTGGCGGCAGGCGGGACGGCGCTCGACGCGGTCGAGGCGGCGGTCCGGCTCCTCGAGGACGATCCCACCTACAACGCCGGCGCGGGCGCCTGTCTCACCGCCGCGGGCGACGTCGAGCTCGACGCCTCGATCATGGACGGCGCGACCCTCCGCTGCGGAGCGGTGGCGGTGGTGCGCGACGTGAAGAACCCGATCACCCTGGCGCGGCGCATCATGGAGCGGTCGGAGCACGTGCTCCTCGCCGGGCCGGGCGCGTCCGCCTTCGCGCGAGAGGTGGGGATCCCGGCCCACGAGAACGCGCTCCTCGTCACGCCGAGGCAGCGCGAGCGCTGGGAGCGCCTGCGCGGCGCGGCGCCGGCCGGGCACGGGACCGTCGGCGCGGTCGCGCGCGACCGGGCCGGCCACCTCGCGTCCGCGACCTCGACCGGCGGCATGGCGATGAAGCGACCGGGACGCGTGGGCGACACGCCCATCATCGGCTGCGGGACGTACGCGGACGACGAGCTGGCGGCGGTCTCCTGCACCGGGCACGGCGAGCGCATCATCCAGCTCACGCTCGCGAGGGCGTGCGCGGACCTGGTCCGGCAGCGCGGCTCCGCGATGGAGGCGGCCAGGGAGGCGATCCGCCAGCTCGGCGCGCGGCTTCGGGGTGAGGGCGGGCTCATCGTCGTGGCGCCGCGTGGCGAGGTCGGCTTCGCGCACAACTCGCCCGTCATGAGCCGCGCGTGGTCGAGGAGCGACGGGACGATCGTCGCGGAGATGTGACGCCTACTTCGCGCCGTCCTTCTTCTGCATCAGGAAGGGCTGGATGATGTCGAGCGGGAGCGGGAAGATGATGGTGTTCGTCTTCTCGGTCGAGATCTCGATGAGCGTCTGCATGTAGCGGAGCTGGAGCGCGCCGGGCGAGCGGCCGATGACGTCCGCCGCCTGCCCGAGCTTCTCGGCAGCCTGGAACTCGCCCTCGGCGCTGATGACCTTGGAGCGCCGCTCGCGCTCCGCCTCGGCCTGCCGCGCCATCGCGCGCCGCATCTCCTCGGGCAGGTCCACCTGCTTCACCTCGACCGCGGTCACCTTCACGCCCCAGGGCTCGGTGTGGCGGTCGATGATCTCCTGCAGCTGCCGGTTGATCTTGTCGCGCTGGCCGAGGAGGTCGTCCATGTCGACCTGGCCGAGCACCGATCGCAGCGTCGTCTGCGCGAACTGGCTCGTCGCGAAGAGGAAGTCCGTCACCTGCAGGAAGGCGCGGTCGGCCTGCACCACGCGGAAGTAGATGACCGCGTTCACCTTGACCGAGACGTTGTCGCGGGTGATGACGTCCTGCGGCGGCACTTGCTCGGCCGTGACCCGCATGTCGATGATGATCATCCGGTCCACGAACGGGATGATCCACTTGAGCCCCGCCGTCTTGAGGCCGACGTAGCGGCCCAAACGGAGCACGACGGCCTGCTCGTACTCGTTCACGATGCGCAGGCCCATGAAGAACCAGAGTGCGACGACGGCGACCGGGACCAGCAGTCCGAGAGCGGGCATGCGCCTCTCTTATCGCGTTGTCGCGCGCTCGGCTACGACCGTGAGGACGAGCCCGTCCACGCCGGTGACGCGCACCCGGGCGCCGCGCGAGATGGGCTCGGCGGCGCGCGCGCGCCAGTACTCGCCGTGCACGAAGACCTCGCCGCCCGACGGGCCGATCTCGGTCAGCGCCTCCCCCTCCTCCTGGACGAGGCCCTGTGACCCGAGCACCAGCCGGCCGCGCCTCGACGAGGCGATCTTCCAGGCCACGAAGGCGAGGACCGTGGTGAGCGCGAGCGGCGTCGGCCAGACGACGAGCGGCGACAGCGTGAAGGCGCCGGGGTCGAAGCGGTAGTCGGGCGAGCTCTTGTCGATGAAGAGGAGCGTGCCGACGAGGATGCAGACGGCGCCCGCCGCGCCGGCCAGCCCATGCGTCGTGACGTACGCCTCCGCCACGAGCAGCCCGACGCCGGCGAGGAGCAGCACGACCGCGCCGGCGTTCACCGGGATGACGCGCATCGCGAGGAAGGCGAGGAAGAGGCAGATACCGCCCGCGATGCCCGGGGCGAACGATCCCGGGTGGTACAGCTCGAGCGCGATGCCGAGCGTGCCGATGAGCATGAGGAGCGCCGCGACGTTCGGGTTCGCGAGGAAGCCGAGCGTGCGCTGGCGAACGGTCTGGTCGAGCGGCTCGAGGCGGGCCTCCTTGCCGCGGAAGGCCACGCGCTTGCCGCCGATCTCGATCTGCTTGCCGTCCGCGCCGTCGAGCAGCGACGCCAGGTCCGTCGCGACGCGATCGACGACGTGGAGCTTCACCGCCTCCTCGGCGGTGACCGAGACGCTCTCGCGGACCGCCTTCTCGGCCCACTCCTCGTTGCGGCCGCGGAGCTTGGCGATGGAGCGGGCGAAGGCCGCGGTGTCGTTCTCCACCTTGCGGGCCATGTCCTTGCCCGCCTCCTTCTCCACGTCGCCGCCGCCGGCCAGCACCGGGTGCGCCGCCCCGATGTTCGACGCGGGGTGCATGCCGGCCACGTGCGCCGCCAGCGTGAGGAACACGCCCGCCGAGCCGGCGCGCGCGCCCGCGGGCCCGACCCACACGACCACCGGGACCTCGCTCCCCAGCATCTTCTGGACGATGTCGCGCGTCGCGTCGAGGATGCCGCCCGGCGTGTCGAGCGTGATGGCGACCGCGTCGAGGCGCTCCGCCCGGGCGGGCGCATCCGGCGAGCGGGCGGCGCGCTCCTCGGGCGCGCCCAGCGCGGCGCCCGCGATGACGAGGGCGGTGGCGGCGGCGAGCGCGGCGCGGCTTCGCTTCGTACGGCGCATGGTCACCTCGCGGCGGGCGTGCCGAGCTCCTTCATGACGAGCTGCAGATCTTCCCACGCCTTCTTCTTCTCGGGCGGGTTCCGGAGGAGGTAGGCGGGGTGGAAGGTGGGCATGAGCCGCACCCCGCGCGCGCCCTCGCCGTAGTCATCGGGCAGCGAGCGCCAGCGGCCGCGCTGCTTCGAGATGGGCGTCGGGTCGCGCAGGAGCGTCTGGACCGCGAAGCGGCCGAGCGCGACGAGCACCTTGGGCCTCACGGCGGCGACCTGCGATTTCAGAAAAGGCTCGCAGGCGGCGATCTCGTCCGGCTCGGGGTCGCGGTTGCCCGGCGGCCGGCACTTCACCACGTTCGCGATGTAGACCTGCTCGCGGCGGTACCCCATCGCCTCGATCATCTTCGTGAGCAGCTGGCCCGCCTTGCCCACGAAGGGCTCGCCCTGGAGGTCCTCGTCCGCCCCGGGCCCCTCTCCCACGAACATGAGCTCCGCCGACGGATCGCCGACGCCGAAGACGAGGGTCGTGCGCCCGCCCGCCAGCTTGCAGCGCTTGCAGTCGCCCAGCTCGTCGCGGATGGCGAGGAGCGCGGGCGAGCCGCAGCCCTTGTCGGTCGAGCGGACCAGAACGGGGGTGTCGGGGGCGGAGCCCCCGACTTCGATCGACGGCCAAGCCGGCGGCCGCTCGCGCGAGCGAGCGGAGGCGCCGGAGGCGCCCGCCGCCGGAAAGGGAGACGCGACGCGCGGCGCGCCGTCGGCGTGCACCTCCTCCACCCCGGCATCCCTGAGCCACTCGAGGTGCGCCCTCGTCTCCACCAGGATGTCCCGGACCTCCGGCGTGGTCTCCTGTGCGTCCTTGCTCACCATGTCCTCGCTTTCATCGCGTGTGGGCGCGAGGGCCATCGCTCACGATCGCGGGCGCCGCTCCTCGAGCACCAGGACCACCCAGTCGAGGATCGCCTCGGCGACCTGATCCTTCGTGCCCTCGATGTTGGCGCGCTCGCCGGGCCCGACCAGCGTCACCCGATTGCGTTCGCTCGCGAAGCCGGCGCCGGGCTTCCCCACCTTGTTCGCGACGACGAGGTCGCACCGCTTCGAGGCGAGCTTCTTCCGCGCGTTGGCGAGGAGCGCCTCCGTCTCCGCGGCGAAGCCCACCAGGATGGGCGCGCCGCTCTTGCCGTCGAAGCGCTTGCCGAGACCCGCGAGGATGTCGGGCGTGCGCGTGAGGACCACCTGCTCGTCCTCGTCCGTCTTCTTCTTCTTGGTCGGCGCGGGCGAGCGCGGCTTGAAGTCCGACACCGCCGCCGCGCCGACGAAGACGTCGAGGTCGCCGGACACCGCGTCCACGGCGCGGGCCATCTCCTCGGCGGTGACGACGCGCACCGTCCGGACACCCGCCGGATCGGGCAGGTCGACCGGGCCCGACACGAGGACCACCTCCGCACCGCGCCGCGCGGCGACCCGCGCCACCGCGTAACCCATCTTGCCCGTCGAGGGATTCGAGATGAAGCGGACCGGGTCGAGCGGCTCGCGCGTCGGGCCCGCCGTCACGACCACGCGGCGCCCGACGAGGTCGCGCGCGCCGAGGAGGCGCGCCGCCGCGGCCGCGATCTCCGCGGGCTCGGCGAGGCGCCCCTCGCCGACGTCGCCATCCGCGAGCTCGCCCGCCGCCGGGCCGACGACGTGCCAGCCGCGCCGCGAGAGCTCGCGCACGTTCTCCCGCACCGCCTGGCTCTGCCACATGCGCGTGTTCATCGCCGGCGCGAGCAGGTACGGCCCCTCGCAGGCGAGCGCGGTCGTGGTGACGGCGTCGTCGGCCATCCCGGCGCGCAGCCGCGCGAGGAGATCGGCGGTCGCGGGCGCGACGACGAGGAGGTCCGCCGCGCGCGCGAGCGCCAGGTGCCCGTACGTGCGGTCCTCGGCGGGATCGAGGAGGTCCACCAGCACCGGCGCCCCGGTGAGCGCCTGGAAGGTGAGCGGGCCGACGAAGCGCGTCGCGGCCGGCGTCATGGCCACCCGCACCTGCCCGCCGCCCTTCACGAAGAGGCGCGCCAGCTCACAGACCTTGTACGCGGCGATCCCGCCGCCGACGCCGAGGACGATGGTGCGGCCCGAGAAGTCGTTCATGGGTCCATGGTAACCGAGCTTCGGCGCGGCGGCGCTACTGGCAGCGCGCCACGGCGCCCGCCAGATCGGCGTGGCACTTCTCGCAGGCGCGGCTGTTCTTCTGGGCCATGGTGCGACAGTGGAGCTTGAAGTCGGACGGGTGCGGCTTCAAGAGCGCGCTCGCCGAGGCATGGCACTGCATGCACTGGTCCTCTCGGTGGCAGGAGGCGCACTGGCCGATGTTGCGCGCCGCCTGGATCGCGTGGTGCGTCGGGCTCTTGAGCGTGACCCAGCCCTGCGGATGGAACCGCCCGCTGAGGCGCGGATCGACGAGCCCCGGCGCGTTCGCGCCCACGCCGACGCGCTCGTGGCACGCGATGCAGAAGGTCTGCCGCCTGTGGCACGCGTCGCAGCGCGGCGAGTCCTGGCGCGCCGCGACGGGATGGATGGAGACGAAGTCGTTCGGGTGGACGGCCTGCGGTTTCGTCGTGCCGTCGTGGCAGGCGAGGCAATAGCGCTCGGCGTGGCACGCAGCGCACTGCCGGCGCTGGGCGAGCGCGACGAGCGCGTGGGCGCGCTCGAAGCGCGGGCCGTGGTCGAGGCCGAGCGGGTTCCCGGCGGCGGGCCGGAGCGTGCCCGAGCCCAGCTCGGTCATCACGAGGCCCCCCTTCCCCGCCGGCGCGGCGAGGTGGCACGTCGCACAGGCCTGGGTGGCGGTGCGCCCGTCGTGGCACTGCAGGCAGGTGGCCATCCTCGGGAGCTGGTCGCGGGTGGCGGTCTCCACGGCGGCCATCGGGCCGTGGCACGACTCGCAGTCGGCGTTGGTCGCCGCCGGCGCGTCACCGCCGTGGAGGCGCGCGAGGTGCCGCGCGTGCGAGAAGACGAGGTTCGCGCGGGGGAAGCTGGACGCCTCCGGCGCCCGGTGCACGGTCGCGTCGAAGCCCGGGTGGCAAGCCTCGCAGGACGACGGAGGGTCGGTGGGCTTGCCCGCGCTCGCCGCCTCGATGTCGTGGCACGCCTCGCAGCGCGCCTGCGCCGGGATGAGGCGGTCCTGGACGCTCTCGCTGCGCCCCGCGCCGGCGTGGCACTGGACGCACCGGACTCCCCTGATGCGGAGGTGCTGCGCGTGGCTGAAGCGGAGCGCGATGCGCTGGTCGGGGTAGACGGCCCGCGAGCGCGGCTCGCCCGCGGTCGCCGCGGGTGGCCGCCCCTGCGCCGCGGCGAGCGCGGCGCCGAGCGCGACGGCGGCGGCGACCGCGAGCCGGCAGGTCATGGAGCCCTCGAGTCCCAGTCGGCGCCGAGCGTGAGGAAGGCGAAGAGACGCAGGTCGTTCCGGGTGAAACGCGGCGTCGAGTCCTCGACGAGGAGGGAGAGGCGCGCCCTCCGCTCGAGCCGTCCGGAGAGGAGGAGCGCCGCCGCCGCGAAGGTGCCGTCGTTCAGCGGCTGCAGCGGGTCGGCGAGGCTCGCGAGCGTCCCGCGCCCCTCCACCGTGAGCCAGCCGTGCCAGCCCTGCCGCGCCACGAGCGTGAGCCAGCCCTGCCGTCCCTGCACGCCGCCCTGCAGCGTCGCGTCCGCGAAGAGCTGCGTCCCGGCCACCTCGCCGCTCGCCCCGGCCGCGCCGAACGGCGCGTACCCGCCCTCGTCGCGGAGCTCGGCGGCGCCGAACGCCGTCGGCGTGTACTTCTGCGCGCCGCCGGCGACGTACCAGCGCCACCCCCCGGCGGCGGGCGTCACGTCGGCGCGCAGCCGGACCTCGCGGAGCGGCGCCGTGTCGAAGAGGTTGAAGAGGGAGTCCGCGCTGAAGCTCGGGTGCCAGTGCGCGGCCTCGGCCGAGAGCCCGAGCCAGCGCGCGACCGCCCAGCGCGCGCCGAGCCGGAGCGCCGTGAGCCGGGCCAGGTACAGGTCCCACTCGGTCGCGCCGTCGAGGGCGACCGGGCCGACGCGGTAGTGGGCGCCCCCGCCCACGCGGTCCTCGACGATCGACCCCGAGCGCAGCGTGCGGCGCCACTCCAGCTCGACGCCGCTCGCGAAGCCTCCCGGCAGGTGGAGGAGCGCGACGCGCCCGCCCAGGGTGGGCTCCACCTCGCCGAGCGTGGGGTCGGCGCACAGCTCGCTCGGATCCGCGCAGGGCAGGATGGGGACCACCCCGGCGCGGATCCGGCGGAGGTCGCTCGTGCGCACGCCGTCGGGCGCGAACGTGGCCGAGCCGAGCCAGGAGGCGCCCGTGACGCGCGCCCCGCCGAAGGCCGTCAGCGCGAGCCAGGGCACGGGGCGGACGGTGGCCCGCCCGCCGTCGAAGGAGAAGAAGGTCAGCGGATCGAGCGCCACGATGCGCCCCGCGTCGAGGTCGACGCGGCCGCCGGCGATCCCGTCCCAGTGGAGGCGCCCCCCGAGGAGCTGGAAGCGATCGCGGTAGGCGTCGCCGACCCGGCGCACGTCGGCGTCGGAGACGGCGAAGTCGGCGTCGAAGCGGACGGTCAGGTTGACGCCGGCGTCCTCACCCTGGAGCAGCTCGAAGCCGGCGAGGTCGAGGACCTGCACGATGCGGCGGCGCAGCAGCGGACGGCCGGCGACGGCGGTGGACCCACTGATCGTGTCGACCTGCGCCTCCGTCCTCGCCTCGACGTCGTAGGCCGAGGCGAGCGCGGCGGCCGGGAGGAGCGACACCACGTACGCGAGCACGGCACGAGACGTCACGTGGTCGTCCTCCCGGCGCGAGCGCCGTGCCCGGCGTCCCCGCGCGGGACGCCTTCACGGTCCGGCGACGGAGAGCCTATCATGCTGACACCTCGTGGACGGGCGACCGCCAGACTTCGATGCGTCGTCGGGCGGCGCGATTCGACCCGAGCTCGAGCCGGCGCCGCCGACGGTCCGCAAGAGCGGCCTCGCGTTCTTCTCCATCGTGCTCGCCGTCTACGCGTTGCTCGGGACGCTCGCGCAGGCCGCGAGCCCCCTCCTGGGCCTCACGTGGAGCGAGGCGTTCGGGCTCCTCCTGCCGGCCGTCCTCGCCGCCGCCGGCTCGAACTTGAAGGTCGGCCCCGCGCTCCGGCTGACGCGCCGGCCGCGCGCGGGGTGGCTCGCGCTCGCGATCGCCATCGGCGTGGCGGGCTCGTTCACGGCGGGCGCCCTCATGTCGCTCACGTCGCTCCTCCTGCCGGCGCGGTGGATGGAGCTGTTCGACGTCTCGAAGCTCTTCGAGGGCCGCCCACCGCTCGAGCGCGCCGCCCTCGGGCTCGTCGCGGCCACGCTGGCGCCGCTCTGCGAGGAGGTGGCGTTCCGCGGCTGGCTGCTCACCGCGCTCCGCACGCGTCACGGCACCCGCGTGGCGCTCGCCACGTCGGCGATCCTCTTCGCGCTCATGCACCTCGACCCGGTGCGCTTCGCGGCGCTCGTCGTGCTCGGCCTCCTGTACGGCTGGCTCGCGTGGCGGGCCGGCTCGGTGTGGCCGGCGGTCGTGGCGCACGCCGCGAACAACGGCCTCGGGCTCCTCCTCGCCGAGAGCGGCGTCGCGCGCGGCGCGTCGAGCCTCGCCCGCGCGAGCCCGCGCGAGGTCGTGGCATCGGCGGTCGTCCTCCTCGCCACGTCGGGACCCCTCCTAGCGCTCGCGCTGGCGCTGTACCGGATCGCGACGCCCGCGCCCCCTCCCGTCGAGGACGCGCTCGTCCGCCGCGACCCCGCGCAACCGGCGACCGCCTTCCGGCCGGAGCGGATCCCGCCGCGCTATCTGGCGGCGGTCCTCGCGGGCGTCGCCACGCTCGTGACGCTGGGCGCCCTCGCGGTCACGCGGAGGCCGTGAGGAGGCGCGATCGATCCGGCGTCCTCGGGCATCGCCCCTCTCTCCGACCCTCCCCCGCGAGCGGGGGGAGGGGGAACGAAACGCCGCCAGCTCACCGCCGGTACGCGGCACTTCAAGCGCCGTCAGCCCACCCGCCGGTACACGAAGCACTTCAAGTAGCGGCCCTCCCTGAACTGCGGGCTCACCGGGTGGTCGGGCGGCTGGCGCCGCTCCTCGACGAGCTGCAGGTCGACGCGCGCCTTGAAGGCCGCCTCCTTCACCGCGTCGTAGAACTGCTCCGCCGAGACGCGAGCGCTGCAGCTCGCGGTGACGAGGAGGCCGCCCGGGGCGAGCACCGCCAGCGCCGCGCGGTTGAGGGAGGCGTAGCCGGCGACGGCGGCCTCGACCGCCTTCTGCGACTTCGCGAAGGCCGGCGGGTCGCAGATGACGAGCTGGAAGCGGCGGCCCTCGCGCTTGTAGCGGGCGAGGAGCTCGAAGGCGTCCTCGGCGGCGAAGGCGTGGTCGGCGGGATCGAGCCCGTTCTCGCGGAAGTTGTCGCGGGCGAGCGCGATGGCGTCCCGATCCACGTCCACGCTCACGACGTGCTTCACGCCGCCGAGCGCCGCGGCCACCGAGAAGCCCCCCGTGTAGGAGAAGCAGTTGAGCGCCTCGCCGCGGCCCTGCGCCAGCTCGCGCACGAGGCGCCGGTTCTCGCGCTGGTCGAGGAAGGTGCCGGTCTTCTGGCCGCGCCGGACGTCCACCAGGAGGCGCATCCCATGCTCGTCGACGGCGATGCGCTCGGGCGGCTCCGCGCCCCACAGCACCCTCCCCTGCGGCGCGGCGTCGTCGTCCTCCTCGTCGTGCGGGACCTCGTCGCGCCCGTACACGCCAGCGAGCTCGCCCGCCGCGTCACGCAGCGCCTCCACGATGTGGGCGCGGTGCGGGCCGAGCCCGGCCGAGTAGAGCTTCACGACGGCGAAGCGGTCGTAGCGGTCGGCGACGACGCCCGGGAGGCCGTCCGACTCGCCGTGCACCATCCTGAACGCGTTCGTGCCGCGGACGAGCTCGCGCCGGAGCGCCAGCGCGCGCTGCACGCGGCGGCTCCAGAAGGCGGCGTCGATCGCCTCGGCCGGCTCGCGGGTGAGGATCCGCACCGAGATGGCCGACAGCGGATCGTAGTAGCCGCGCGCGACGAAGCGCTCGCCCTCCACGACGTCCACGATGGCGCCCGCCTCGAGCCCGCGCGGCGCCTTCTCCACGGCCTTGCGAAAGACCCATGGGTGGCCCGCGCGCAGGTGGCGCGCCAGGTCCTTCTGCAGCGTCAGCCGGGCGGCGACCTCGCTCATGGCTCGGCCTGGCGTCGAGCGCGCTCGGAGCGCGCGCGCGCGAAGTTGCCGACCACGAGGCCTGGCCGGGCGCGGCGCAGCCCGTCGAGGAGCGCGCGCATCCCGAGCGCGCGCCCGCGTCCACCCCGGTCGCGGGCGAGGGCCATGTAGACGTCCGGGTCGATGGCGAGCGAGCGCGTCTGGACCTGGTCCGCGCCGACCTCCGCCACGAGCCGCCACAGCCGCTCCGCCTCCTCTTCACGGTCGGTCACACCCGGGAACGTGAGCAGGTTGAGCGCCAGATAGGCGCCGCGCTCCTTCGCGAGCTTCATCGACCGCACCACATCGGCGAGGCGATAGCCCGCCGGACGGTAGTAGGCCGCGTAGAGGTCCTCGGAGGCGCTGTTGAGCGAGACGCGGCAGGCGTCGAGCCCGGCGTCGATGAGCTCGCCGAGCGCCCTCGGAAGCGACCCGTTGGTGTTGACGTTGACGGAGCCGCGGCTCGTGCGCGCGCGCACGAGCCGGATGGCCCGCGCGATCTCGCGCCAGCGCAGGAGCGGCTCGCCCTCGCATCCCTGGCCGAAGCTCACCACCACCCGGCCCCGGGCCGTCGCGAGGTGCTCGGCCGCCACCTCCGCCATCTCCTCCGCCGAGGGCGGCCGGGCGATGCGCTCGTGCGACGAGGGAGGCATCCCCTCCTCCTGCTCGGAGAGGCATCCCACGCACGAGGCGTTGCAGGCGGCGGAGGACGGGACCGCGCCCTCGTCGCGACCGTAGAAGGTGTTCTGGGCGGTGAAGCAGCGCCACTCGAGCGCGCAGCGCGCGATCTGCCTCCACACGGGGTTCGCGGCCGATGCCGGCGCGGCGAGGCGCGCCTTCACCCGCGCCGGGAGGTCGGGGGTCGAATGGGTCGCGGTGCTGGCCCCTCCTCGCCGAGCGCCGCGGCCGTGTAGGCCCACTGCGGGAGCACAGGCGCCTCGCCGGCGCGGGCGAGCGCGGGGCGCGCCGCGGCGGGGAGGAGCGCCCGCGTCCAGCCGGGGGGCAGCGTCGCGCCGACCGCGTGCGGGACGAAGGTGCGCCGCCCCACCTTCACCTCGCGCAGCGTCACGAGCTCACCCGTTTCGGGGTCGATGCCGACCGGGCGGCGGCCGGGTAGCATGCAGAGCGCCCCCCCCTCCGGCAGCCGCGAAGGGCGTCCGGGAGGGGCGAGGACGTCGTCGCCCGAGCGCACCGCCGCGAGGAGCGACGGGTGGTCGTAGACGACGCCGCGCGCGTCTGCGAAGAGGAGGCGGAGTTGCATGGAGGCGGCACGTATAACGCGTGCCCCGGGAGGAGGCACCTTCTGGCTGCCAGCGGACGGGTCTCCTACACGCACTCACCCGCACGCCCCCTGACGAGGCGGGAATCGCACCGCCCGCCAGCCTGTTCGAGGTTCATCGGGAAGGAAGCATCGCCTCGGCGCCCGGAATAAGAGACGGATCGGAGCCTCCCACCTACATGTTCGATCTCGAGAAGAACGACGTGACCCGCGACGAGTTCGAGCGGCTCGCCATGAAGCACGTGGACCCGCTCTACTCCGCGGCGCTGCGGCTTACGAAGAACGATCGCGACGCGGAGGACCTGGTGCAGGACACGTTCCTGCGCGCCTACCGCTTCTTCGAGAAGTTCGAGCGCGGCACGAACATCAAGGCCTGGCTCTTCAAGATCCTGACGAACACCTTCATCAACCGCTACCGCCGGTCCGTGAAGGAGCGCAGCATCGTCGAGGGCTCCGAGCGGGATGCGGTGCACGAGCGCTTCATCTCGCGCGAGGCGACGGAGTACGCGGCGAATCCGGAGCAGTTCTTCTTCGACCGGATGCTCTCCGACGACGTGCTGCGCGCCGTCGACTCGCTCCCCATCGACTTCCGCATGGTCGTGATCCTCGCCGACCTGCAGGAGTTCTCCTACAAGGAGATCGCCGAGATCCTCGACGTGCCGGTCGGGACCGTGATGAGCCGCCTCTACCGCGGGCGCCGCCTGCTGCAGAAGGCGCTCGCAGGCTACGCCGTCGTCGCGGGCGTCCTGCGCGCGACGCCGGAAGGCGAGGCGATCGATCTCGAGGCGTTCCGCCGTCGCCGCGGCAAGACCGCCTGATCCGCACCGGACGCCCATGTCCATCGACCCCGACGAAGCGAGCGCCGCGATGAACTGTGCCGAGCTGGCGCGCAGCATCGACGCGTACCTCGACGGCGAGCTCGCCGCGCGCGAGCAGGGCGAGGCCGACGAGCACCTCGCCGGGTGCGAGCGGTGCCGCCGCCTCGCCGAGCTCGAGGGGAAGACGCGCGCGGCGCTGCGGGCGAGCCTCCAGGTGGCGATGGGCCCCGGCAGCGGCGCGGGCGCCGCCCCCCAGGCGCTGCGCGAGCGCATCCACCTCTCGCTCGTCCACGACCGGAAGCCGCTCTGGCGACGGCTGCTCGCGCCGGTGCCGATCGCGGCGCTCGCGGCGTGCGCCGCCGGCGTCCTGCTCGTCTTCGCCACCCACGGCGGCAGCGATCCGCTCGTCGACGAGGCCGTCCGGAAGCACACGCGCGACCTCCCGCTCGAGGTGACCGCCGCCGCCGTCGGCCCCGACTCGGTGGCGAGGTGGTTCGCCGGCAAGCTCGACTTCAACGCCGCTCCGCTCCGGTTCAGGAACGGCGACGTGCACCTCGTCGGAGCGCGGCTCTCGCACATCCAGGATCGGCCCGCCGCCTACGTCCGCTACGACCTGCCGCGGGGCCACCTCGGCCTCTTCATCCTCGACGATCCCGAGCGCCGCTTCGGCGAGATCGGGCGCGTCGTGCAGGCGGGACCCGCGACCGTCCGGCTCATCAACTCGCGCGGCTTCAACGTGGCGGTCTGGCGCCGCAACGAGATCGTCTACTCGCTCGTCTCGGATCTCGACGAGGACGACCTCGCCCGCCTCGTGCAGACGGCGCAGGGGCTCTCCGACCGGTGATCGCCGGCCGGCCGGTCCTTTGACAGCCCTTCCGAGACAACAGTAGAATTTCCCAACATTTTTCGCGGCTCTCGCGCTGGGCGACCGCCGCCCTCGAGGCGCCGTCCGGGAAAGCGCATGTCCAAGAAGATCCTGCTCATCGAGAGTGACGGCCCCTTCGCCCGGGAGCTCTCGGCGGCGATCGAGGCGCGCGGGCTCGAGGCGCGCGTCACCGGCGACGGGAAGGAGGGGCTCGACCTCGCGAAGGCGGATCGCCCCGACCTCATCGTGCTCTGCGTCGAGCTCCCGAAGATGTCTGGCTACTCCGTCTGCAACAAGCTCAAGAAGGACGACCACCTCAAGTCGATCCCGCTCGTCATCATCAGCGCCGAGGCCACGCTCGAGACGTTCGAGCAGCACAAGAAGCTGAAGACGCGCGCCGAGGACTACCTCATCAAGCCCTTCGACGCGGCCACGCTGCTGAAGAAGATCGCCGCGCTCGTCGAGGTCCCGCCGGAGCCCGAGAACGCTCCCGCGGAGGACGTGGTCACGCTCGACGACATCGAGCTCGAAGGGCTCGGGGCCGAGGCGCTCGACTCCGGCGAGACGGTGTCGAGCGCGGGCGCCGAGGACGACGATCTGAAGCTCCTCGACGAGGCGTTCGAGAGCCTCTCGTCGGAGGCTCCTGCCGCGGCGGCGCCTGCCGCCCCGTCCGCGCAGGACGAGCTGACGGACGCCGCGTCGCTCCTCTCGGACGAGGAGGTCGAGGCGACCCCGGAGATCGACAGGCTCGGCGAGGAGGCCGATGCGGCGCTCGCGGCGCTCGGCGCCGACGATCCTGGCGATGCCGACCTCGCCGGGATGGCCGCGCTCCTCGACGAGCCGGAGCCGCCCGCCCCCGCGCCACCGCCCATCCGCGCGACCAGCGCGGCGCAGCGGCCCGCGCCGCAGCTCTCGCGCGCGGTGCTCGTGCCGCCGCCACCGGTGGCGGCCGCCGAGGACCGCGACAAGGACGCGGAGATCCAGCGGCTCCAGGATCGCGTCTCCGAGCTCCTCATCGAGGTGTCGCGCGCGAACGAGGCCTCCGAGCGCCGGCGCGCCGAGCTCGACCAGCACCGCGCCGGGACGCGCCAGCTCGAGGGCCGCTCCGAGGAGCGCGCGCGCGCGGCCGAGGCGGCCACGAAGCGCGCCGAGGAGGAGCTCGCGTCGTCGCGGGAGGACACGCGCCGCGCCGAGGACCTCGTGAGGTCGCTCGAGGTCGAGGTGAAGGAGCACGCCGAGCGCACGCTCCGCGAGGAACAGGCGCGCCACGACGCCGAGGACGCCGGGTCGGCGGCCGAGGCGCGCGCCGCCGTCGCGGAGCAGGAGAGCGCGGGGCTGAAGCTCCGGCTCGAGGAGGCCGAACAGGCGTCCTCGCTCAAGGCGGCGGAGGCGGAGCAGGCGCGCGAGCGCGCCGAGGCGCTCGCCCGCGAGCTCGACGCCACGAAGCGCCGGGCGTCCGAGCACGAGGAGGACCTCGCCGCGCTCAGGCCGGAGCTCGAGAAGTTGCGCAGCGATCTCTCCACGGCGCGCGCGCAGGTCGACGGGGCGGGCGCGGAGGCGGAGCGCAGGCTGTCGGACGCGAAGAGGCGGATCGCCGAGCTCGAGGCGCAGAACGCCAAGCACGAGGAGCGCGTCGTGAAGGCGTACCAGAAGATCAAGGGCGACGAGAAGATCCGCGAGAAGACGCGGAAGGCGCTCGCGATCGCGCTGCAGCTCCTCGAGGAGCGCGCCCCCGGCCCCGCGGCGACCGACGTGCAGCCTCGCCGCGAGTAGCCCGCGAGGACGCTGGCGCGCTGCGCCGGCGCGCCGCGTCACGCGCTCCCTATCGATGTCCCGCGGCCAGGCCCCCTGCGGCGCCACGCGGCGCGTCGAGATCCACGCCGAAGTAGCGGAACATCCGGTGCTGGTGCTGGCGAAGCCCGCGCACCACCACGTGCGGTCCTGCGGTCGAGGTGAGCCCCGAGGCCATCACCGCCACGCCGAGATCGAGAAAGTCCCGGACCTGGCTGAAGTCGAGCACCACGTTCGTGCCCGACGGCATCGCGCCGAGCCGCCCGCGGACGTCCCATGCGGCGACCGCGTCGAAGGTGCCGTCGAGCCGGATCAGGATCTCGCTCCCGGAATCCCGCCTCTCGTCGGTCATGGGACACCTCGCGTGAGGCCGCAATCGTGCGCAGCGAATGTCACCGCCGCAAGGCGGTGCTCCACCGGGGACCTTGCGCGGCGCGTGGAGCGGCACCGTGACGAGGGCGCCACGTGTCGGCGACACTTCACGAGCGCGGACGCCCGGCGCGAGCTCTTGCGGCTCGCGAAGCCACAATGGACGTTCGAGGTGGGAGCGCGTGGTGGCACGCTCCGACGGAGTCGAGGTGCTCGGCCACGACCTGCAGCTCCCGCTCGACACAGCCGGCTATTCACGGCGCGCGTGCCCGCACTGCAAGGCCGGGTTCAAGGTCCGCGTCAGCCGGCGCGACGCGCGCGTCGTCGCGGCGGCGCTGGCCCGTCGCGTCGTGCACCTGAACGCGTTGGAGGCGCGCCCCGGCGACGTCCCGCGGCACTGCCCCT
>WNGE01012160.1_pt1 | contig 23359 bp, 19 predicted proteins | sample 5400651 | NCBI WGS metagenome assembly WNGE01 (sample SAMN13153370, study PRJNA577476) | soil metagenome | isolation source: 60 cm soil or saprolite under grassland replicate 2 | place: USA:California | collected 2016-06-15
TCAGGTTCGCGCGGGTGAAGCGCTACCGCGCCGACAAGCGGCCCGAGGAGGCGGACACGGTGGAGACCGTCCGTGCGCTGCACCGTCGCCAGGGCGGCGCGCCGGGTCAGGACGCGGCGGCGATCACGCCGGGGCGCGAGACGCCGGTGCCGCCGAGGCCGCAGTAGCCGTCCGGGATCGTGGCCAGCGCCATCAGGGCGTCGCCTTCGACGAGCACGCGCGCAGCGTGAGCAGCACGCGCGGCCGGTGACTCCCCTCCACCGGCGGCCACTCCTCGACGCGCGTCACCTCGAAGACACCGTAGCCAGCCACGTAGAGCAGCGCCTGCGGGTCCGTCTGCGCGCCGCCGACGACGCGGACCGTGAGCTCGTCGCCCCCGGAGAAGACCGGGATCACGGTCAGATCCGGCTCGTGGCCCCCATCGCGCGCCACGCGGGCGGCGAGCCCGGGGTCGACGCCCCGCTCGAACTCCCAGGCGCCGAGGACGCCGCTCTCCATCCGGCGATTCTAAGGTGCAGAAGGGGTCCGGCGCGACGCTAGATCGTCATCCCTGACGCGGCGCACCAGGAGACGGGCGGCCGGGGTGAACACACCGCCACACGCGAGCTCGGCGCCCAAAAAACGAGGAGCGACCGGGCAACTCCCGTTGCCCTGGCCGCTCTCGAACGCCCGGCCACCAGGACCGAGCTTGTCGAAAGCTACGCACGAATCGAGGGGCGCGCCAGTTCTCGGCCGTCACGTGAATTGATGAGCCCCATTGGAGGTCGTGCGACGACACGCTCGGGTCGCGGTCCGCCGGAGCAACACCCGGCGTGATCGCCCGCTACACGTCCGGCACCTCGACCACCGCGCGGACCGCTTCCGCGCTGCCCTCGAGCTCCTTCGAGCGCGGCAGCACCAGGTTCAGCAGGATGCCGACGTACGTGGCGAGCGGCATCTCCGAGAAGCCGATTCCGCCGATCTCGATGTGCGCGCCGCCGATCCCGATGACGAGGATGACGGACGCGATGATCAGGTTCCGCTTCTGCGAGAAGTCGATCCCCGCCTCGACCAGCATGCGGACGCCCTGCGATCCGATGATCCCGAAGAGCAGGATGCAGATCCCGCCCATCACCGGGACCGGGATGGTGTGGATGAGCGTGCCGATCTTGGGAATGAACGACATGACGATCGCGAGCACGGCCGCGCCCCCGATGACCCATACGCTGAAGACGCGCGTGATCGCCATCACGCCGATGTTCTCGCCGTAGGTGGTGTTGGGCGGGCCGCCCATCATGCCGGCCACCGCGGTCGCGACGCCGTCGCCGGCGAGGGAGCGGTGCAGGCCCGGGTCCTTGAAGAAGTCGCGGTTGCAGACCTTGTTCGTGACGATGAGGTGCCCGATGTGCTCGGTGATGACGACGAGCGAGATGGGCGCGAGGGCCAGGACGGCGCCCCAGGTCAGCCGCGGGAGGACGAAGTGGGGCACCGCGAAGACCTTGGCGGCGGTGACCGGCGAGAAGTCCACCTTCCCAAGCGCCAGCGCCACGGCGTAGCCGCCCACGATGCCGATGAGGATGGGGATGACGCCGAGGAAGCCGCGCAGGAACGTCGCGGCGCTGATGGCGATGGCGAGCGCGATGAGCGCCACGGCGAACGAGCTCTGGCTGTAGCCGCCCACCGCCGCCCCGGTGGCCATGTCGACGGCGACGCGCGCGAGCCCGAGGCCGATCACCACCACCACGGAGCCGATGACGACGGGGGGGAGGAGCTTGTCGATCCAGGCTGCGCCGAACTTGCCGATGGCGAGCGCGACCGCGATGTAGACGAGCCCGACGACGAGACACCCGCCCATCGCGGTCGCGATGTGGGCCGCATCCGCGACCTGCCCGGGCTTCACGCCGAGGAGGACGGTCAGCGCGCCGATGAACGCGAACGACGAGCCGAGGTAGGCCGGGACCTTCCCCTTCGTGACGAGGATGTAGAGCAGCGTCCCGACTCCGCTCGAGAAGAGCGTGACGGACGTGTCCAGGCCGACGAGGTACGGAACCAGCACCGTCGCGCCGAACATCGCGAACAGGTGCTGCAGGCTCAGGGGAATGCTCTGGAGGAGCGGCAGCCGCTCCTCGACGTCGACGGTCCTCTGGACGCTCATCCGATGCCTCTCCTGCCCGGCGCGGGCGTTCGCGGGCCCCCTCGGCCCGGCGACGAGACGTTTACCCGATGCGTCTGACTCGCCTTTCGGCCGTTCTCGTGCTCGCAAACGCAGTTCTCGGCGAGTCAGAGCGATTTCCGGTCGAGCCGCGCTTTCGCGTAGCTCGACCTCAGCTGGGGGGAGCGAGCGCAGCTCCCCCCAGACCCCCCACCGCGGCGGTCGAAAAGGGCGAAACGTGAGTCTGACGCTTCCGCGGGGCCGATCGCGTCCGAGGTCGGGGCGCACGCGGTGGCGGTCGAGGGTCGCGGGGAGAGACCCCGTCCCTCCCCCCGCCGTGCGGGGGGAGGTCGGGAGAAAGAAGAGGAGGTTCGGTGCTCTACTGCTTCGACGCGAGCAGCGCGTTCACCTTCGTCATGACCTCGAACGCGTCCGCGATGTAGACCACGTCCGCCTTGCCGCGCGTCCACCCGCAGTTCGGGTCGAGGTTGACGGCGCGGCGCTCGTTCACGAAGCGCCAGCCGACCACGTGCGGCTCCTCGCCGTGACAGCAGGTCGCGAGGCCCTTCGGGTGGCGCGGCGTCGCGCCGGTCTGGCCGATCTGGTTGAGGTGGCTCATGAAGGTGAGCACCGCGCTCCCCTCGCCCGAGAGGTCGACGAGCGACTTGGAGGATCCGAGCGAGGCCTTGGTCGCCCCGAGGAAGCCGAGGATGAGCTTCTCGGCGTCGTCGGTGTGCGGCTTGCCGTCGGCCTGCTTCTTCGTCCAGCCGGCGCCGGCCACGAAGAGGAGCTTCGCGTCGGGCCGGATGGTCTGCGCGTCGCTCTTCGGCGCCTTGAACCCGGTCACCTTCGTGCGCTTCTGGGGATCGCCGAGCGCGACCGCGACCGCCTCGAGCGCCGGCGCGGCGCCCTCGGGCTTGAACGCCGGGCGCGTGCCGCCCTCCAGCAGGATGACCCACGGACGCTGCGTCCGCTTCAGGGTAGCCTCCATGCGCTGCCGGTAGAACCAGCGGGTGATCGTCGGCGCGCCGTCCTGCACCGTGACCCCGGTGCCGTGCGTGTCGACGCGGCCGCCGAGCCGGTGGGCGACGCCGGGAAGGACGCGCGCGAGGCGCGACGTGGCGGGGGCGAGGACGAGCGTCGCGCCCGCGGCGCGGGCGAGCGCCTCGGCCGCCGCGGCATCCGAGGCGTAGCGCGCGTCGGCGAAATCGGCGCCCGTCACGGCGAGCGCGCGCGCGGCGCCGGATCCGGCGAGCTGCGCGGCCGCGGGAGCGGTCGAGCCGCCGAACACGCCGGCGACGAGCGTCGCGTTCACGGCGGCGGCGAGCTCCTTCGCGGCGCCGAGCGCCTCGAGGCCCGCCTTGGGGAGCGTCCCGTCCTGCTCGGTATGGCTGAGGAAGAGGATGGTGTCCATGGGCGTCTCCCTACTCCTTCGAGATCCACTCGACGATCTCGCGCGCGATCTCGTCGGTGGGCATGTTCTTCACGATCCTGGTCTCGCGCTGCGCCTTGGGCACCGCGACCGACAGGTACTGGATGTCGCCCGTGCCGACCTTGGCCGGCTTCGCCTTCTGCAGCGCCGGCATGATGGCCTTCATGTTGGCCATGCCGACCTGCGGGTTGTTGCGCGGCTCGGGCAGGCTGCCCGTCGCCCACCCCAGCACCGCCGGCGGGCCTGCCACGACCGAGACCTGGTGCCGGCCGCCCTCGACGCGCTCCAGGATCTCGAGCGAGCCGTCGGGCTTGGGCGCGATCTGGTCCACGCCCTGGAACTGGTCGTGGATCTCGAGCCGCTCGCCCAGGATCTGGAGCGTGGCGCCGGCTCCGCGCGAGGCCGACTCCCAGCCGCCGAACACGAGCAGCCTGGTGGGGTCGATCCCGGGGATCGCCTTCACGGCGTCGGCGAGCGCGGCGGCGGTCTCGTGCGCGTCGACGAAGCCGCCCGCGGGACCGTCGACGGCCACGAGCTCGAAGGGCACCTTCTGCCCCACCGCCATCATCACCTGCTGCAGCTTCGCCTTCGGGCCGAGCGAGACGAGCCACACCTTCGACCCCGGCGTCTTCGCCGCCAGGTTCGCCGCCTCGTAGAGCGCGTGGCCAGCCCATGGGTCGAGCACGGCAGGGAGCATGAGCTCGTTCTTGAGCGACGGGCCGGTCGGACCGGTCACGGGCTCGAGGGTCTGCAAGGGGTCGGGGACGATGCTCCCGCACACCACGATCTGGAATCCGCTCATCTCGTCTCCTTCGTGTGAGGCTTCTGAGGCCTAGTTCTCCGCCGAGTGCAGCCCGCCCGCGCCGGCGCGGAACGCGATGTTGGTCGTCTCGCCCTCGAGCGCCTGCGTGCAGTTCCACAGGCACGCGCCGCAGTGCACGCACTTCTCGCGGTCGAACGCCGGCGTGCCGGCCGACTCGCCCGGCGCGATCGCCTGCGCCGAGCAGATCTCGATGCACGTCTTCGTGCCGCACTTCTCGCACACGGCGGGCTGCAGGAAGACGACGTGGTCCGCGTAGCCCGCCGGAGCCTGCACCTTGCCACCCATGAGCAGCGCGTCCTGGTGGCTCACCAGGAGCTGGCCGTCGTACTCGAGATCGGGCCACCCGGCGCGCTTCATGAGCGCCGCGGCGAGGCTCTTGTTCTGCAGGCGGCACTCGTCCCGCAGCTTCGCGATCTCGTCGGCCGGGATCCGCCCGGCGTAGTAGTCCTCGACGGTGCCGAGCCGCTCGTGCGGCGGGATGGGCTCCGGGCCGAGGTTCACGACGCCCTTCGTCATCCCGGAGAGCGCCATCCCCAAGAGGCCGGTCACGACGCCGCGGCCGAAGCCGTCGCGCGCCTTCTCGGCGACGCGCCCCTCCGCCTCCACCCAGCTCGCGCGCCGGCGCGCGACGTAGGCCTCCTCGAGGTTCTCCTTCGTGAAGGGCTTCTTCTCCCGGAGCAGCTCGAGCACGCCCTCCGCGAGCTGCGCGCCGGTGGTCCACGCCTCGTCCACGCCGGAGCCGGTGAGCACGTTGGTCGAGCCGGAGCCCTCGCCGATGCGCGCGAACCCCTCGCCGACGAGGTGCGGCTCGCCGCGCTTGCCCGACTCCTGCAGCGACTTCGCGCCCCAGGAGCGCATCTTGCCACCCTGGAGGTGCTTCCAGAGCGCGGGGTGCTGCACGTAATGCTGGAGGTACAGGTAGCTCGTGCGGATGGGGCTGTCGAACCAGGACGGCACGAAGATGCCGACCGAGGCCACGCGGCCGGGGTGCACGTACAGGAACCCGAAGATCTCCGGCTCGGGGTAGCCGAGCGTGTGGAAGACGGTGCCCTCGGGCAGCGTGCAGCTCTCGGGCAGGTCCACCACCATCTTCATCCCGACGGCCCACTCGCGGACGTGGTGGCCCTCGGGCATCCCGAAGCGCTCGTCGAGCGCGCGACCGACGGCGCCGACCGGGCCGTCGGCGACCACCGTGAGCTGCGCCTTCACGTCGAGGCCGGGGGCGAAGCCGGCGTCGGGCGTGCCGTCCTTCGCCACGCCCTGGTCCACCAGGCGCACGCCGACGACCTTGTCGCCGTCCACGAGCGGCTTCGAGACGGGCGTGCCGGGCCAGAGCTGGACCTGCCCGCCGGCCATGAGCTGCTCGCCCACCCACTGGTTGAACTGGCCGATGGAGAGGACGAGCCCGCCCTTCTTGTGGAGGAAGTCGGGGGTGTAGGGCAGCTCGAGCGCGTGGTCGCGCACCGGCAGCATGAAGCGGAGCGCCTTGATGGTGGCGTCGGCGGCCCGCAGCGTGGCCGAGCGCCGGCTCGCGCCGTGCGGATCGAGCAGGTAGTAGACCTTCTCCTCCTTCACGGCCGTCGCCATCGGGATCTGCGACGCGTCGAGCTCGGGGAAGGTGGCCCGGATGCCGCGCGCCTTCGTCACGACGCCGGAGACCCCGAACCCGAGGCCGTCGGCGCGCTCGTAGCACACCACCTGCGGTGGCATGCCGGGCGAGACGGCGCTCTCGACCGCGGGCGACCCGTCCGCGTTGGAGAGCCCGCGCGAGAGCGTGGTGAGGAAGCCGCCCATGGCCGGCCCGAAGCCGACGCAGGCGATGTCCACCTCCATGCTCTGGCGCTCCACCTCGGGCGCGGTGACCGTCGTCTCGTTCGTCTCGTTCGACACGGGCGTTCCTCTCCGTTCTCCGAAAAAGCCCGAGCGACCCCCGCCAGCCGGGGATCGCTCGGAGGACGCAGGCTCTTGGCTACACCGGGTAGTCGAGCGCCTCGGGGATCATCACCTTCGAGATCGCCTCGGCGACGCGGTCCTTCGCGAGGCGCGAGCCGGTGAGGCAGCCGTCGAGCTTCATCCGCAGCGCGGCGAAGTCCTGCACGCTCACGCAGTGCGCGCAGGGGCCGGCCTTCGGCGGGTGCGAGCCGTCCGCCTCGATGACGTCGACGGCGCAGGTCCCGATCCCGGGGATGAGGTCCTCGAGCTCCTCCAGGTCCTTTGCCTCGTAGCAGGCCTTGCGCGCCTCGTCGTCCCAGGACGGGTGCTTGTTGTACCCGTAGACGAGCTCCGCGCAGATGCGGCCCACCTCGCCCGCGGCGCGGGCGCACTGCACGTGGGCGAGGTCCTCGTAGAAGGACGACAGGCCGGCGAGGCCCTCGGCGACGACCGCGTTCTCCCCACCCTTCTCCTCGAGCTCGAGCACGTCGAGCACGAGCGCGCGCGCCGCCATGAGCCACGCGAGCGCGTCCGAGAGCGGGAACGTGACGCCCTGCCGCGGCCCCTGGAAGAGCTTGTCGCCGGAGGCGTCGGTCGCGACCACCAGGTGCTTGTACGTGTAGAGCCACAGCGTCATCGCCGAAGCGAGCTCGCAGGCGCCGGTGTCCGGGCGCGAGGACGCGATCTCGCGAAGGTCGCGGATCCAGCCCTCGAGCTGGGCCAGGAAGACCTCGTTCGTCATGCAGACGCTGAGCTGCCGGCGCTGCACCGCCTCCGGGCCCTCGTAGGTGGCCTCGAGCTGCGCGTCCATCCACTTGTTGCCGAGGAAGCCCGGGCAGTCCTCGGTGATGCCGTAGCCCCCCATGAGGCTCACCGCCTCGCGCATGACGGTGGCGCCGTGGCCCGTGTCCCAGAGCTTCGTCGAGGGGCAGAGGACGGCGCCGGCGCTGTCGAGGATGGCGTAGCGGACGAGCGGGTCGGCCTCGAGCTCGGCGACGCGCTTCGCGTCGCGCTCCTTCTCGCCCTTCGAGCGGAGCTTCACGAGCTCGACGGCGCGCTGGTTCACGTCCTTGAAGAGCTTGAACTCGGCCTTGCCGCCCGCGATGCCCTTGGCGGCGAGGATCTGCATCTTCTCCTTCTCGAGCGGGTCGAGCTCGTCGAAGAGCCGGGCGGTGGCGAAGCCGAGCGAGGCGGCTGCCTCCCCGGTCGCCCACACGTCGGCCAGGCGCTGCAGCGTGTCCTCGCGGATCTGGAGACCGAGCTCGTACCGCATCGACCCGGGCTTCGCCTGCTCGGCGCCGCGGAAGCGGCCGCGCTGGTACCGGATGACCGGCTCGACGGCGCTGAGGAGCTTCGCCGCGGTCATGACGCCGACCGGGACGCGCGTGTGCTTGAAGACGGCTGCGATGACCTCGTCGTGCGAGTAGTTCGGGACGATGACGCCGTTCTTCACCGTGTACCCGCCGACGATGCGGCTCGCGGGCACGCGCAGGCTGAAGATGGGGTCGTTCGTCGAGGAGAGCTGGTGCACGAGCTTCTTCGTGGGCGTGCCGCGATCCCACAGGCCCGGATCACCCTCCTCCAGGATGATCATGCAGGTGCCCTTGATGCGATCGTCGGCGGAGTCGACCGCGGCCGTCACGAAGTTCGCGAAGCCCATGTTCGTGATGAACCGGCCGCGCTTGTCCACGTGGAGGATGGGCTCCTTGCCCGGCTCCCACTCGAGGACGCGCACCTTGCCGCCCAGCATGCCGGTGTCGACGCCCACGTAGGGGATGGGCTCGGTGAGCGCGAAGGCGCCGCGCCAGGGCTTGCGGTCCTCGCCCGGCTTCGCCGGCGACGCGAGGCTCATGTAGTGGTCCACCTGCTCCGGCGTGCCGCGCTCGTGGATGGGCGAGAGCGCGAGGTGGCCGGCGAGGCTGCCCGTGGCGGCGCCCGCGTCGACCCAGGCGAGCTCGAAGGCGGCGAGCGCCATCGCGAGGTTCTTCGGCCCCTCGAGGAACCCGCCCTGGTGCGGCTCCATGAAGACGCCGGTCACGCCACACTCGTCGTAGTGCTTCAGGAGCTCGTTCTTCTGATCCGTCCAGTCGTGGCTGTTGCGGGCGCCCTGCGCGACCATCCGCGCCACCGGACCGCGCGCCACCTGCCGCACGGACTGAAGCGTCTCGGCGAGGACGGTGGCGGGGACAGCCATGAGCAATCCTTTCCTGCGGCGCGACGGAAAGGTCGCGTCCGGGTCACTTGAAAGGGGTGCGCCATGCACCCCGAGGGCCAATGAGCGGCGCGTACGCTAGCATCAGCCGTCGCGCGTATACAAGCGCCCCGCCTGAGCTTTTGGGCAGCGCGCCGCGTCGGCAGAACCTGCGCGAGCGACCGCGAAAGTCGCAGAACGTGCGACATGTGCGAGCGCGCGATCGCCCGCCCGGAGGCTTCGGCTCAGCTCTCGATCTTGAACCCGATGCGGATCGTCACCTGGAACTCGGCGACCTTGCCGTCCTTGATGAATCCGCGCTGCTCGACCACCTCGAACCAGTTCATGTGGCGCACCGTCTTCGAGGCCTCCTCGATGCCCGCCTTGACCGCCTCCGCGAAGCTGACGGGGGACGTGCCTACGAGCTCGATCTTCTTGTAGGTGCCGGACATGCGCTTGCCTCCAGGTGGATGGACCCTTCCGCGTTAACACGAACCCGTATGACGATGAGTGAAGAATGTGGGAGGCACCCACCAGGGGAGCGCCCGCTCCGGGCGGTCACAGCCGTCGCACGACGTCCGCGAGCTGCGGATCGGGCGGCCCTGCCGCCCGGCGTCCCCGGCGCGCCGCCGCCGCGCCGCCGAAGGCGAAGAGCGCGGGCACGAAGATCGCCACCACCCATGCGATGGCGCGAGCAGGCGCGGCGAGCCGCGGTGGGACGAGCCGCGGCAGGAGCCCCAGCACGAGCACCACGAGGAAGAGCCCGGCCCCGAGCTGCAGGAGGGGCACGAACGCCCGCTGGCGCCGGTAGCGTTCCGCGAAGGCGGGGTCGAGCGCGGCGGCGCGGCTGCGAGCGGCCGCGGCGTCGTCGACGCGCGCCTGGCGATCGAGCGCTCCCGCCATCGCATCCCACGTGGGCGCGCTCCCGCCGTCGAGCGCGAGCGCCTCGCGATATCGAGCCTCGGCCGACTCCGGCGCGTCGCGGAGCCACGCGTCTCCCGCCCGCCGCTGCAGCTCCGGCTCGCGCGGCGCGAGCCGCACGGCCTCGAGCGACGCCGCGCGCGCCTCGAGCGCGAGCCCCGCGGCGGCGCGCGCCAGCGCCAGGGCGTCGTGCGCCCAGGGATCGCCGGGCGCGAGCGCCACCGCCCGCTCCGCGGCCGCGACGGCGTCCTGGCCGCGGCCGAGCACCGCCAGCGCGGCGGCGTGGAGCCGCCACGCCCACGGGGCGTCGGGCGCGAGCGCGCACGCCTCGACGGTGGAGGCGATCGCCGCCTCGGGCTGTCCCGCCGCGAGGAGCGCAGCCGCCGCCAGCGCGTGGAGCTCGGCGGTCCGCTCGCCGGCCGCGATCGCAGCCGCGGCGTCGCGCGCGGCGCGCTCGTAGGCGCGCGCCCCGAAGCGCTCGCGCGCGCGGGCGAGGGCCGACGCCGGGACCTGGGGCTCCATGCCGGGCTTACGTAACGGCGGCGCGCGCGGCGCGCGCGAGTCCGGCCCTACAGGCCCGCGAGGTAGGTGTACCCGCGCATGACCTGCTCGAAGAAGTCGGCCAGCTGCACGCCCTCCTTCGGCCGGATGACGCCTTCCTTCACCTTCTGGTCGAGCGCGTTCTTCACGCGCCGCGCCAGGTCGTCGGGCGCGTACTGCATGCGCGAGAGCACCTGCTCGATGCGATCGCCCGGGATGACCTCCTCGATGTAGAAGTCCTCCGGGTCCTCGTCGTCCACGAACACGTGGATCTCGTTCACGCGCCCGAACAGGTTGTGCATGTCGCCCATCACGTCCTGGTACGCGCCGGTGAGGAAGAGCCCGAGGAAGTAGGGCTCGCCCGGCCGGAGCGCATGGAGCGAGAGCGTCTCGTCCACCCCCTCGCCCTCGATGAACCGGTCGATCTTGCCGTCGGAGTCGCAGGTGATGTCGACGATGGTGCAGTCGCGCGTGGGCGGCTCGTCGAGCCGGTGCAGGGGCACGATGGGAAAGAGCTGATCGAACGCCCAGTGGTCGGGCGCGCTCTGGAACAGCGAGAAGTTCGCCATGTACTGGTCGGCGATCTTGTCCCCCAGGTCGCGCGTGTCGCGGGGCAGCCGCTTCTTGCCGCGGTTCAGCGCGACGAGTCCGCGGCAGAGCTTCCAGAAGAGGCTCTCCACGACCGCGCGCTCGTCGAGGCCGAGGATGCCCAGCTTGAACATCTGCAGGGCCTCCTCCTTCTTCGCCACCGCGTCGTGGTAGGCCTCCGCCTTGTTGCGCCCGTTGAGCGCGGCGACGATCTCGCGCATCTCGCGAACGACCTTCGCCTCGTCCGCGCGCGGCACCGAGGCGGCGGCGATCTCCTCCGCCGAGCCGATCTCGATGCTGCCGAAGACGTTCATGACCACGCACGAGTGGTGCGCGGTGACCGCCCGGCCCGACTCCGAGACGATGTGGGGCTCGGGGACGCTCTCGTTGCCGCAGACGCGCTGCAGGTTGTAGACGACGTCGCCGACGTACTCCTCGAGCGTGTAGTTGACGGACGAGCTCTGGCCGTTGTTGTGCGTCCCGACGTAGTCGACCCCGAGGCCGCCGCCCACGTCGAAGTACTCGATGGGCAGGCCCATCTTGCGGAGCTTGGCGTAGACGCGCGCGCCCTCGTTGACGGCGTCCTTGACGACGCGGATGTCGGTGAGCTGCGAGCCGACGTGGAAGTGGAGCAGCTTCGCGCAGTGCTCCTTCCCCGCCTCCTTCAGGATGCGGACGGCGTGGATGAGCTCGGGGATGGTGAGGCCGAACTTCGCGAAGTCGCCGCCCGAGGACTCCCACTTCCCGGTGCCCTTCGTCGTGAGCTTGGAGCGGAGCCCGATGAGCGGCTCGACGCCCATCTCCTCGCCGAGCCGGAGCAGCTGCGGCAGCTCGGAGAGCTTCTCGACCACCACGATGATCTTGCGGCCGAGCTTGCGGCCGAGGAGCGCGAGCCGCAGGAACTCCTCGTCCTTGTAGCCGTTGCAGACGGTGATCGCCTCGGGGTCGACGTTGTAGCCGAGGACGACGAGGAGCTCGCCCTTCGACCCCGCCTCGAGGCCGTACCGGTATGGCGCGCCGGCGTCGAGGATCTCCTCGACCACCTCGCGCATCTGATTCACCTTCACCGGGTAGACGCCGTAGTAGCGCCCCCCGTAACCCTGCTCGACGATCCCCTTCGCGAAGGCCTCGTTGATCGCCTTCACCCGGTCGCGCAGCACGTCCTGGAACCGCACGACGCAGGGGAACCCGAGCTTGCGCTCCTGGATGTCCTCGACCACGTCCATGATGTCGATGGTCGGGCCGGGCTGGCCGTGCGGGTGGACCACGAGGTGGCCCTTCTCGCTCACGGAGAAGTAGCCCGCGCCCCACCCCGCCACGTTGAAGTGCTGCGACGCCTTCTCGACCGACCAGTCGGAGGCGGGGGTCGCCGCGGTGGCGTCGCTCTTCTGCTCGGGGAAGCGTGACTCCGGTGTCGCCATCGCGGTCCTCTTCTACAGGGGAGCGCCGGAGAAATAAAGATCGCGCGGCCGAGCGCGAAGCGTTATCGAGCGGCCGCCGTGCCTGCCTCCCACCAGCCCCCTCCTCGACCGGTCCGCCGCGCGACGCTCGCGGAGCGCGCGCGCGATGTGCGCTCCGCCGCGCGGCAGGTGCCGGGCACCTTCTTGCTCATCTGGCGCGCGGATCGCTCCGGCGCGCTCGCGCTCGCCGCGCTCACGGCGATCGCGGCGCTCCTGCCCGCCGGCATCGCCTGGACGGGGAAGCTCATCGTGGACGCGGTCGTCGCGGCCGGCCGCGGGCAGGGCTCTCCCGGCCGCGTCACCGAGCTCGTCCTCGTCGAGCTCGCGCTCATGGCCGCCTCGATGGCGGCCGGGCGGCTGCTCGGGCTCGAGCGCGAGCTGCTCCGGGCGCGCCTCGGCAACGTCGTGAACGAGCGGATCCTGGCGAAGGCGCTCGACCTGGAGCTGCGCCACTTCGAGGACGCCGACGTCTACGACAAGATGCAGAACGCGCGGCGCGAGGCCTCCGCGCGGCCGCTCTCGCTCGTCCTCCAGGCCTTCGCCATCGCGCAGAGCACGATCACGCTCGCGGCGCTCTCGGCCCTCCTCGTCCGGCTCTCGCCGTGGAGCGTGCTCGTCGTCGTCGCGTCCTCCATCCCCGCCTTCCTGGCCGAGGCGCGCGTCGCGGCCGCCTCGTTCCGCCTGAACTCCTGGCGGGCGCCCGAGGGTCGCCGCCTCAACTACCTCGAGTGGATCCTGACCCGCGACAGCCACGTGAAGGAGGTGAAGCTGTTCGGGCTCGGGCCGCTCGTCCTCGGCCGTTACCGCGCGCTCTTCACGAAGTTCTACGCGGAGGACCGGCGGCTCGCGATCCGCCGCATGATCTACGGCGTCCTCTTCGGGCTCGTGTCGCTGGGCGCCTTCTACGCCATGTACGCGCTCGTCGCGGCGCGGGCGGCGCGCGCCGAGCTCTCGCTCGGCGACCTCACGCTCTACCTCGCGGTCTTCCGGCAGGGGCAGGGAGCCGTCCAGAACATCCTCTCCTCCATCGGCGCCATGTACGAGGACGCGCTCTACATGACGAACCTGTTCGCGTACCTCGCGATCCCGACGGGCGGTGAGCAGCCCCGCTCGATCCCGGCGCTCGCCCCGGCGCGCGGGCGGCCGAGCCGGATCGAGCTCCGCGGCGTCTCGTTCCGCTACCCGGGGCGCGCGGGGTGGGCGCTGCGGGACGTGTCGCTCGTGCTCGAGCCGGGCGAGAAGCTCGGGCTCGTGGGCGAGAACGGCGCGGGCAAGAGCACGCTCGTGAAGCTGCTCCTGCGCCTCTACGACCCCACCGAGGGCTCGATCCTGTACGGCGGCGTGGACCTGCGCGACATGGACGTGGCGGACCTGCGCGCCCGCATCGGTGCCGTGTTCCAGGACTTCGTGCGGTACCAGTTCACGGCCGCGGAGAACATCGGGCTCGGGAGCCCCGACCACGTCGAGGACCGCCCGCGCATCGAGGCCGCCGCCCGGCGCGGGGGCGCCGCGGACGTGGTGGAGGCGCTGCCGCAGCGCTACGACACGGTGCTCGGCGGCTGGTTCGAGTCGGGGCAGGAGCTCTCCGCGGGGCAGTGGCAGAAGCTTGCGGTGGCGCGCGCGTTCATGCGGGACGGGGCGGAGGTGCTCGTCCTCGACGAGCCGACCGCCGCCATCGACGCCGAGGGCGAGCACGAGCTCTTCGAGCGCTTCCGCGAGCTCTCCGCGGATCGCAGCGCCATCGTCATCTCGCACCGCTTCTCGACCATCCGGACGCTCGCCGATCGCATCGCGGTGCTGCACGGCGGCCGCGTCGAGGAGCTGGGCAGCCACCGCGAGCTGCTCGACAAGGACGGACGGTACGCGCACCTGTTCCGGTTGCAGGCGCAGGGGTATCTGGACTGACGGCGGGTCGGGGTCGAGGTGGGGTCCGGGTCGGGCATGGGGTGTCGTCCCCCTCGCCCCGCGAAGCGGGGAGAGGGCCGGGGAGAGGGGCAGGTCGGGGGTCGAGGTCGGGAGGTGGCACGATGTTCCGCGGGTTCGAGCAGATCCCCTGGCTGTACGACGCCTCGATGGCCCTCCTCGACGCACGGGGCCTCCGGCGCTGGCGCAGGTGGCTCGCGGGCGGTGCGCGAGGGCGCACGCTCGAGATCGGCTGCGGGACGGGACGGAACCTGCCGCTCTACCCGGCCGCGGCGCGGCTCGCCGGCATGGACCCGCACCCGCAGAACCTCCTCGCCTCGCGCCGCCGCGCTCCGGGGGTGCCCCTCGTCCAGGCGCGGGCGGAGGCGCTCCCGTTCCGGGACGGGAGCTTCGAGACCGCGGTGGTGAGCCTCGTCCTGTGCAGCGTGGACGACCCCGCGGCGGCGCTCGCGGAGGCGCGAAGGGTGCTCGCGCCCGGTGGCGCGCTGCGCGCCATCGAGCACGTCCGCTCGCGCCGGCCGTGGGCGGCGCGCGTCCAGGACGCGATCCAGCCAGCCTGGACCTGGGTCAACGGCGGCTGCCATCCGAACCGCGACACCGAGCGCGCCGTCGAGGCAGCCGGCTTCACGATCCAGGCGGAAGGGCGGCGCGAGCGCGGGACGATGCGGCGCTTCTCGGCATCACCCTGACGCGCGAAGGATCGCGAGGCCCGCCGCGAGGTCGGCCGGGATCGGCGCCTCGACCGCCACGGGCCGGCCGGTGCGCGGGTGCGGGAAGGCGAGCTTCCAGGCGTGCAGGGCCTGGCGCCCGACCGCCTCGGCGGCGCGCCGCACGGGGTCGTCCGGGGCGAGCCGCGCCTCGCGACGCGTGCCGCCGGGTACGATCGCGCGGGTGCCGCCCGTACGGTGTGTCGAGCCGCCCCTCCGGCGCGAGGCGGCCGTGGCAGAGCGCGAGGTAGGTCTTCTCGACCTGGCGCGCCTTGAAGGAGGCCTGGAGGGCCGCCAGCGCCGCCTCGGTCTTCGCGATGACGAGGCAGCCGGAGGTCTGCTTGTCGAGGCGGTGCACGAGGCCGACCCGCTCGCCGAGGGCGGCGGGCGCGCCGAGCCGGTGCAGGAGCGCGTTCACGACCGTCGAGTGCGGCGTGCCGCGCGCCGGGTGGACCACCATGCCCGCGGCCTTGTCGAGCACCACGAGGTCGCGGTCCTCGAGCAGGACCGAGAGCGGCAGGTCCTGCGCGACGAGGCCCGACGGCTCCGGGTCCGGGATCGTCAGCTCCACGCGCTCACCGCCGTGCAGCCGCGCCGCGGGCTTGGCGGGGCGGCCGTCGAGGAGGACGAGGCCGGCGTCGAGGAGGCGCTGGGCGCGGGCGCGGGTGAGGTCGGGGGCGAGCCGCGTCAGGGCCACGTCGAGGCGGAGCCCCGCCAGGTCCGGAGGGGCGACGAGCGAGCGGGTCTCCGGCACGCGTGACGGGGACTACCAGATCCTCGACTTGACGTTCCGCTTCGAGCGCAGGATGACGTCCACGATGGCGCGATCGTAGTAGTTGCTGCGGGCGTAGAGGTCGGGCGCGACGCGCGAGCGGTACAGCTCGCGGCCCTCCTCCAGCTCGTCGCGGAGCGCATCGAAGAAGTTGTCCTGCTCGATCCCCTTGACGATCTTGGCCTCGTTGTAGAGGGAGACGTCGGAGCAGATGGCCCTCGCGAGGCGGATCGCTTGCTCGGGGGTCTCGATGAGCGGCATCGCGCGATGCTATTTCAGCGTCCGCAGCCGGTCAAACGGGCGGCCCTCGATCAGCGCTTCGGTTGCCCCGCCTCGGCGGCCGCCTCGAGGTAGCTGCGCGCGACCTTCTGCCCGTCGAGCCGCAGCTCCTTCGCGAGCGCCATGAGGATGCCGCGCAGGTAGACGGGGACGGGCAGCTTCTCGTAGCGGTCGGCCTCCAGGTTCTCGATGTGGTGGCGCGTGATCTTCGTGCGCTCGCACATCTGCTGCATGCTGATGCCGCGCGCCTCGCGGGCGCGGCGCAGCACGTCCCCCGTGAAGCGCGTGCCCTCTGGGACGGCCGCCGGCCTCGGCGCGGGCGCAGGCGGCGCCGCGATCGGCTCGGGCGCGACGCGGGCGGGGGGCGGGGTCGCCGCCGGCGCCTCCGCCACGGCCGCGAAGGGCGGGGAGGCCGGGACCGGAGTCGCGAGCTGGATGGGGATCGGGGGCGCGGGCGGGACCTGCGCGGGCGCGCGCTCCGCGACGAGGTCGGAGAGCAGGATGGCGTTCCTGGCCAGCGCGGGCGCGGGCGGCGTCTCGGACACGGGTGGCGCCTCGAGCACCTCGGCCGCGGGCTGCGCCTCCGGAGCGGGCTCCACCTCGACCGGCCCCGCGCGCTCGACCTCCTCGCTCGCGGGCGGCGTCGCCACCTCGGCAGGAGCGGACTCGCGAGCGCTCTCCGCGACCTCGGGAAGGAGCCGCTGCTCGGTCGCAGCCGCGACGGGCTCCGCCACCGGAGCCGGCACGGACTCGGCCACGCCGGACTCGACGACCGGCGGGGCGGGATCCACGGTAGGAGCCGCGGCTCGCGGTCGGCCGGGCGCCGTCACGAGCGCGGGGATGATCGGCGGCAGCGGCGCGGGACGGGGCGCGCGCCGTGGGCCACCCGAGACGTCCTCGCCGCTGCCCGCCCGCGGAACGGGCGTTCCCGAGATGCGCGCGTCGTACCGCTGCCGCTCGACCGGGTCGAGCAGGACCGTGAGGGCCTCCTCCAGGCGCTGGCCGAGCAGCGCCGCCTCCTCGGGAGCCATGAGCGTGTAGGTCGCGAGCGAGCCGGGGCCGTAGAGCGAGCTCACGCGGTCCCACGCCTTCACGATCTCGGCCTCGGGCGCGTCGAAGGGCACCTCGAGGATCTCGTACAGCGTCTGCTCGGCCAGCGGCTTCACGGCGCTCCCTCGCTGCGGGCCTGCGCAGCGTCGAGCGCCGCGAGCCTGTCCGCGATCTGGGCGAAGCTCCTCGCCGCGGGCGAGCTGGGCGACTGCACGAGCAGGGGGCGCCGAGCCCGCACGGTGCGCCACATGTCCTCGTCGTACTGGATGTGCCCCAGGTAGTCCATCTCGAGCCCGAAGAACTTCCGCCACGCCGCCACCACCGCGTTCCCGATGTCGGCGTCCTGCGGCGTGCGCGCCTGGTTCACGATGAGGCGCGGCCGGAACGCCTCGAGCTGGCGCGAGAGGATGAGCCCGGCGTCGGGGTTGCGCGCCGAGAGCGCGGCGACGATCTCGACGGGGCTCTTGAACGTCCCCTCTCCCATGACGCTGCGGAGGAGCGCCTCGAACCCGTAGACCGCCACGACGTTGCGCACGCGCCGCCAGAACGCCGCCTTCACGAATCGGTACACGTTCTCGACGGCGGTCGGCTCGGGCACGAGCACCAGCACGCCGTGGTCCGACACGAGGAAGAAGTCGAGGACGTTGAGGTGCGTGCCGGCGCCGAGGTCGAGGATGACGTGGTCCACGTCGAGCGCCTGGATGTTCCGCATCAGGCGCATCTTCTGGGCGTACTTCGGATTCGCCGCGTCGAGGTGGTCCATCGCCCCGGAGATGAGGCCGAGGTTCGGGATGCCCGTCGGCGTGACGATCTCCTCGATCCGCTTCGCGCGCCGCTCGATGAAGTCCGAGAGCGTGCGCCGCGGCAGGTCGATGCCGAGGCAGGTGTGCAGGTTGGCCCCGCCGAGGTCCGCGTCCACCAGCATGACGCGCTCGCCGCGCCGCGCGAGCTCGATGGCGAGGTTCACCGCGACGAGGCTCTTGCCGATGCCGCCCTTGCCGCCCCCGATGGAGATGACGCGGCGGGCGCGCGCGCCGGCGCGCGACGGGCGTGCCCTCCTGACAGGGGCACCCGGGACGGGCGTCACGAGCTTCAGGGTCGGGGCGTCCGCCACGACCGCGATCCTACCCGACGACCCCGCCTATGCCAAAAGCTCGGCGTTCCAGTACGCGGCGTCCGCCAGCGAGAGGAAGGGGCGCCACTCTCGATAAAACGCCCGGCGTGTCGCGGAGCGGAACATGGGCGTCCAGCGCGGCCGCGAGGGCATGTGCAGGAGCCGCATCCCTGCCTCGTCCGGGGTGCGCCCCCCCTTCCGGAGGTTACACGGCACACACGAGCACACCACGTTCTCCCAGCTCGTCCCGCCTCCCCGCGAGCGCGGGACCACGTGGTCGAGGTTGAGATCGGCGCGCGCCATCCGCTCGCCGCAGTACTGGCACGTGTTGTCGTCTCGGGCGTAGATGTTGAAACGCGAAAAGCGGACGCGCGTCTTCGGCATCCGCTCGTACGCCATGAGGACGATGACGCGCGGCACCCGTATTCGGCGCCCGACGGTCCCGACGGCGTCGTGGTGCGCGGCGGCGGCGAGCGCGCGCCAGCTCTCGAAGTCGAAGAGCTGGAACTGCTCGTCGATGGCCTTCGCCGCGCCCTGATAGAGGAGCGAGAACGCGCGCCGCACCGAGGTGATGTGGATCGGCTGGTAGACCCGGTTGAGGACGAGAACGCCGGTGTCGAGCATCATCTCAGGCGATCCTAGCCACGGGCAGGGACGCCCGCATGCCAGGTGGACGGCTGCTTCGACCGTGCTGCACCCCTCGGGGGCATCACCTCACCTCACTGCATCGCGGGCAGCGCCTGGCCGATGAGGACGGGCTGCTCGGTCCCCATCGAGTACAGGAACCGGTACGCTGCGTACGACCTCAGCACGCGCTTCACGTAGCCGCGTGTCTCCTGGACCGGGATCTCCTCGACGAAGGCGTCGAGCGGCAAGCTCCCGCGGGCGCGCAGCCAGTTCTTCACCGGGACGTCGCCCACGTTGTACGCGGCGAGCGCGAGCGCCTCGGACCCCTCGTAGCGCTTCAGGAGAGCGCCGAAGTAGGTCGCGCCGATGCGGATCGCGAGGGGCGGCTTCATCAGATCCGCCTGCCGCACGCGCCCCATGCGCAGCTTCTTCGCCACGCCCTGGGCCGTTGGGAGCATGAGCTGGGTGAGGCCGATGGCGCCCGCGCCCGAGATGGCGGTCGGGTCGAGCCCACTCTCCTCCCGCATGAGCGCCAGCAGGAGGTCGGGGGGGACGCCGGCGGGAGGGCCCCACCGCTCCACCTCGCGGCGGAATGCGGCCGGGTACGCCACCCGCCAGATGCGCAGGGCGGCGCCCTCGGGGCGCTGTCGCAGGGCCGTACGGCCGAGCGATCGGATGAGGTGGTGCGCGGTCTTGTGATCGCCGGCGCGGTCGAGAAGCTCAGCGACGAGGAGGAGCGGCTCGCCCGCCGCGAGCGCCTTCCGATCGACCGCGCCGAGCTCCTCGGCCGCCGCGCGATCCTGGCCGAGGCGCAGGAGGAGCACGCCAGCCTTGAAGTGCCGGTCCTGCGCGAGCGGCCCGGGCTGGTACCGGAGCCCCTCGGCCTCGGCGGTGACCTGGCCGCGCGGCCAGGGCGGCGCGGATCCCGGCCGGACCTCCTCGAGGCGGGCCCGCGCGAGGAGGCCGTAGTAGTCGGCCGGGTAGCGCTCGACGAGGGCGCGCCAGGCCTCGACCGCGCGCGCCTGATCGCCCTCTCCCTTCCGCTCGGCGAGGAGGCGCGCCCGCCAGTAGACGGCCCGGGCGTGCTCGTACGGATCGGTCGCCTCGTAATCGCGCTCGATGCGCGACAGCGACGCGAGCGCGCCCGCGACGTGGCCCGCCTGCTTCTCGATCCAGGCGATCCGGAAGAGCGCCTCGGGCCGGAAGTCGCCCTTCGGGTACTTCTCCGAGAGGTCCGCGAGCGCCGCCATCGCCTCGTCACTGTGGCCGGCGCGCGCCAGCAGGTCGGCGGCGTAGAAGAGCGCGTCGTCCGCGAAGGGGTGCGCCGGGTAGTCTCGCGCGAGCGCGCGGTACCAGCCGACGCCCTCCTCGGGCGCGATGATGGAGGTGGCGCTCGCGAGGACGTAGAGCGCGCGCACCCGGAGCTGCGGATCCTCGCAGCGCTCCACCACGGGCTGGAGCGCCTCGACCGCCTTCGTGTGCTGGCGCTCCTTGCGGAACGCCTTCCCGAGCGCGAACCGCGCGCGACAGGCGAGCGGCTCGCCGGGACCGGCGGCGGGCAGCTTCGGGACGAGCTTCGACAGCTCGGCGAGGGCGATGGCGTTGCGATTGGCCTCGAGGAGCGCCTCGTCCCTGCGCAGCGCGTCCTCTCCGGAAGGGGGCGCGCCGGCGGGCTTGGGGAGCTTCTTCAGCTCGGCGAAGCAGACGGCGGCGACGCTCGAGAGCGGGTGGCCCGCCCAGCACTCCAGGAAGGCGCGCCGCGCCCAGGGCTGGTCGATGTTGCCCTTCCCCGCGGCCCGGAGCTGACCGGTGAGGAGCAGCGCCTCCGACGCGGGGTCGCCCTTCGTGATCTCCTCCGGTGGCGGCAGCGAGAGGATGGGCGCGAGGGCGTCGATCGCCGCGGCGCGATCGCCGGAGGCGTGGAGCGCGCGCGCACGGGCGAGCTGCGCCTCGGCCCAGAGCAGCGAGCCCTCCTGGATGCTGCCGTACGCCGCGGCGGCGGCGCGGCGGTCGCCGGCGAGATCGAGGGCCCGCGCGCGCCAGGAGGCGACGCGGTCGGCAAGCGCGGGGAGCCGCTCCTCGAGCCCGGCGAGCGCCTTCAGCGCGTCGGGGCCGCGCCGCGCCTCGACGAGCGCGATGGCGCGCAGGTAGCGCGCCTCGGGCTCGTTCGCCTTCTCGAAACCCCGCGCCGCGGCGTCCCAGCGGCCCGCCTCGAGATCGGCTCGCGCCCGCGCGAACGGGCCTGCGATGAAGAGCGGCACCGCGTCCGCCTCCGTGAACGGCGCCGGGGGCGCTTCCAGCGGTCCGGCCGGCGTGGAGGCCGCCGCCGCTCCGCCCCCCTTCCCGGCGTCAGGCGAGGCAGGCTCCGGGGCAGCGCCGGGCGGCGAGCCTTCGGCGCTCGCGGCGGTGGCGAGAGCGCAGGCGAGGGAGCAGGCGAGGAGCTTGTTCATCGGGGCGGACAGTGCGACGGCGCCGGCGGCGGGTCAAGGCGCCACCTGTGAAACGCTCGGCCCCGCCTGGCCATTTCAGGCCGTCACCACGCACCCCCGATCGCGGTTAGGATCGCGACCAGGTGGACATCCGCACCCAGGCGACCTTGCTCGCAGCCATCGTGACGCTCGCGCTCGCGGGCGCCGCGCTCCTGCGCGACAACCGGCCGCGCGTCTTCACACTCTTCGCCATCTTCTCGGCGAACCTGGGGGTCTTCTCGCTCGCGGACTTCTTCCGCCGCTGGCCCGGCGCGGAGCTCGGCTACGACGGATGGGAGCGCATCGCCGTCATCACGGGCGCCCTCCTCCCGGCCACGACCCTCGCCTTCTTCCTCGAGTTCCTGGGCGTCGCCCGGCGGCCGGCGCGCCGGGCGCGCAACGCGATGTTGGCGGGCTCGCTCTCCGGGTTCATCGTCGCGGCCTCGCCCCTCGTCCGGCTCTCGATCCCGAAGCTGGTGGTCACCGCCTACGTGGTGGGCGGCATGGTGGCCGTCCTCACCGTCCTGTGGAACCGGATGCGCGGGGCGCCCACCCGTGTCGAGCGCGCGCGCCTGCTCTACCTCTTCATCGGCGCCTGCGTCGCGATCGCCCTCTCCACGCTCGACGTCCTGCCGCGCTTCGGCGTGCCCTACCCGCTCGAGGGCCTCGGGGCGATCACCCTCACCATCTTCATGTTCTTCCTGTCGCAGACGCTCCTGCGACACCGGCTCCTCGACCTGCACGAGTTCCTCGGGAAGATCGTCGTCGTCACGGCGCTCGGGCTCGTCCTCGTCGCCATCTACGGCGGGCTCGTCTCGTGGGTCGGCAACCGGCCGGAGCTCTTCTACTTCAACACGCTCGTCGCCTCGTTCGTGATCCTGTCCCTGTTCGAGCCGATGCGCGACAAGGTCGAGGAGTGGGTCATCGTGACGCTCTTCCGCGAGCGCTACGAGCTCGTGCGGCACCTCGAGCAGCTCCGCGATCGGATCGCCACCGTCATCGACCCGGCCCGCCTCGGCACCGTGCTCCTCGACGGGCTCGCCGAGACCCGGCGCGTGACGCACGTCTCGCTGTGGCTCTTAGCCGACGATCGCCCCGGGTACCGCCTGCTCGCCAGCCGTGGGCCCCCGCCGGCGCCCTTCCTCGACCCCGCCACCGCCCGCGCCCTCCTGGGCGCCGCCGGGGCCGGGCAGAAGGCCATCCTGCTCGAGAACATCGACCGGCGGATGGCCGAGCTCCGGGCCTACCTGCCTCCCGGCCCGAGCGACCGCGAGCCGCGCGGCGCGCCGGCGTCGGTGGGCGACGACCTGAAGCGGCTGCACGACGCGCGCGCGGCGATGACGACGATGCGCGCCGGGATCGCCATGCCGCTCGCGGCCGGCGACCGCGTGGTCGGGTTCCTGGCCTGCTGGGACGAGCGCGTCCAGGAGGCGTTCGCGTCGAACGAGATCGCCGCCCTCATCGAGGTGGCGGAGCGCACGGCCCTCGTCATCGAGAACTCGAAGCTCTACCAGCAGATGAAGGAACGCGACCGCCTGGCGGCGCTGGGCGAGATGGCGGCCGGCCTGGCGCACGAGATCCGGAACCCGCTCGCCGCCATCCAGGGGGCGATCCAGCTCCTGCTCCCGCAGGGCGGCGCGCGCGGCCAGGACCGCGAGGGGGCGGAGTTCCTCGGCATCATCGCCGACGAGGTGAGGCGCCTCAACGGCGTCGTGACGCAGTTCCTCGACTACTCGCGGCCGGTCCGCGCCGCGCTCGCGCCTGGCGACGTGAACGAGATCCTGCGCAAGACGATGGCGCTCCTCCAGGCCGACATCCCGGAGCGGGTGCAGCTCACGGTCGAGCTGGCCGAGGACCTCCCGCGCGTGTCGTGCGATCCGGAGCAGCTGCGCCAGGTGTTCCTGAACCTCGCGCTGAACGCCGTCCAGGCCATGCCGCAGGGCGGCGAGCTGCGCATCGGGACGCGCCTGGCGCGCGACGAGGTCGCGCTCTGGCGCGACACGCCGCGGCGCGGCGACCTCGTCGAGGTCCGGTTCCGCGACACCGGGCCAGGCATCCCGGAGGAGGCGCGCGAGCACATCTTCGTGCCCTTCTTCACGACGAAGGAGAAGGGCAACGGGCTCGGGCTCGCCATCTGCCAGCGCATCGTGAAGAGCCACGGCGGCACGATCGGGGTGCGCTCGGCGCCGGGCGAGGGCGCCGAGTTCGTGATCGCGCTCCCCGCGCTGTGGGAGGAGCGGGTCGAGAAGGTCGAGCCCGCGCCGCCCGCGCCCGAGAAGCCGCGCGTCCGCCGCCGGCGGCGCCGCCGCGCCGCGCACCGCCCGGCGTGAGGGCCGTCGATGGCGCGTCGCGCGCGAGCGTGCTAAGCACGGCCGGTGCCGCACGTCCTCATCGTCGACGA
>WNGE01007640.1_pt2 | contig 23358 bp, 20 predicted proteins | sample 5400651 | NCBI WGS metagenome assembly WNGE01 (sample SAMN13153370, study PRJNA577476) | soil metagenome | isolation source: 60 cm soil or saprolite under grassland replicate 2 | place: USA:California | collected 2016-06-15
GTCGGTGGACACCATGCGTATCGAAATGGAAGACAGTGCAATATGCAAGCCCGGCTTTGTTTGGGGGGACCTCCTCCGCTCTCCGCGCGCCAGGTGCGCGCGGCGCGGGGACGGTCGATCGGAGGTGGCAGGGAGGTGCCGCTGCTTCGTTCAGGCCGGTGCGCGGGATCCGCGCACGCGTGCTGCTCCGCCACTACACGCCGCCCGGCCTCCGAAGCGGGCACCTCCGGCAGTCGGCGCGCCCTTCGTAGCCCGAGGCGAGGGCGCGGTACGCGGCGCTCCCCCAGATCTCGCCGAGGGTCCTCTCCTCGACCGAGCCGAAGTCGCCGAGCCGCCCGTCCTGCCCGGCCGGAGCAGGACACGGCGCGAAGCGCCCCTCCACGGTGACCCATGCCTCGCGGCCGAGGAACGGGCATGGCCCGTACGGCGCCTGTTCGCCCGACGCGGGCCACGGCTCCACGTTCTCGAGCAGCACGGGCGCGCCCGACGGGAAGCGCTCCTCGCCGGCGGCAGCCCGCATCCCGCGAACCGCCTCGTTCCAGCGCGCCCGCGCCGGCGCGTCGCGCCGGAGGTCCTCGCCTCCTGGGCCGTCACCTGGAAGCTGACGCGGCACGCCGGCGCCCCTCCCGCGCGCAGCGCGTCGCGCGCGGCGACGAAGGCGCGGACGTCCTCCACGGCGTGCTCGAAGGCGATGCCGCGCATGACGCGCTCCGCCGTCGAGGGGGTCGCCGCGTTCCACGAGACCTTCACGTCCGAGGCCACGGGCGCGAGCTTCGCGGCCCAGGCCGCCGCGCCGCGGCCGGGGAAGGTGCCGTTCGTCGTCACGTTGAGGAGGAGGCCGCGCCCGGCGCAGCCGTCGGCGAGCCGGTCGAGGCCTTCCCAGAGCAGGGGTTCACCCTTGGTCGAAGGGATCACCTCCTCGAGGGGCGATTCATCCCGCTCGACGAGCACCCGCAGGACGACGCCGGGGTCGAGCCGGCGCGGCGGCGCGGGGGCGCGCGGGGGCGCGAGCGGGGAGTGCTCGCGGCACATCCGGCAGGCGAGGTTGCAGTCGTCGGGGTTCGTCTGGAACGTGATGCGGCGCGGGCCGGCGCGGGTCGCGGGGGGGCGGGGCATGGCGGAGCGGAGGCGAGTGTACCTCGTCGGCCGCCTGCCCCTTCGCGACGCGACGTTGACAACCCGTCCGCCACTGCGGATAAACGCTGCATGAAGAGCGCCAAGGAATCGCAGGGGGCCGCGCGTGGCCGTGGGCGGGCGACTCGCCGTCCGCCCGCTCGTGAGCCCGCCGTCGAGTCCCCGCCGCCGGCTCCGGTCCAGCCCACCTCCGACCTCGCGCCGGTGGTCGGCGCGAACCTCCGTCGGCTGCGGGTGAAGCGGGCGCTCTCGCTCGAGAAGCTCTCCAAGCTGTCGGGCGTCTCGCGCGCCATGCTGGGCCAGATCGAGCTCGGCCAGAGCGCGCCGACCATCAACGTCCTCTGGAAGATCTCGACCGCGCTCGGGGTCCCGTTCTCCGGCCTCATCGGCCAGCGCCAGGCCGGCGGTGTGCTCGTCCTGAAGGGCGAGAGCGCGAAGACGCTCACGAGCCACGACGGCACCTTCAGCTCGCGCGCGCTCTTCCCCTTCGACGAGCCGCGCCGCGTCGAGTTCTACGAGCTGCGGCTCAAGCCGAAGGGCGAGGAGCACGCCGACGCGCACGCGCCCGGCACGGTCGAGAACCTCGTCGTCTCGCGGGGGACGGTCGAGATCGAGGTGGACGGTGCGCGGCAGGTGCTCGCGCAGGGCGACGCCATCGTGTTCGAGGCCGACTCGCCGCACGTGTACCGGAACCCGTCCGACGCGGAGGCGGTCATGTACCTCGTCATGACGTACGCGGACACCGTCGGGTAGCTGTCCCACACGCACCGCCTCGACCGGCGTCGGAGCGGGGCATCCAGCCGGGCGGACGGGGGGACCTTGGACGAGCGCATGCTGATAGGGCGGCTCCTCGTGGAGCGCGGGGTCGTCGACCGCGCCGCGATCGAGGCCGCGGCGCTCCACGCCGGCGGCGACGACCGGCTCTGCTCGAAGCTGCTCGAGGCGGGCGCCTGCGACGAGGGCGAGCTCGCGTCGGCGCTGGCCGTCCGGCACGGCATTCCCGGCGTGGACCTCTCGCGCACCGTCGTCGACTGCGCGGCGCTGGAGCTCGTCCCGCAGGCGGTGGCGGAGGGCGATCTCATCCTGCCGCTCTCGACCGACGGTGGCCGCCTCCACGTCGCGGTCGCCTCGCCCGAGCGCGCGGATCGCGTCGTCGCCGAGGTCAGGTTCGTCACCGGCCGCGACGTGTCGCCCTACGTCGCGGTGCTCTCGGCGCTGCGCGCCGCCATCACGGGCGCCTACGAGGCGCAGGCCCGCGGCGCCGCCGTCTGGCGCGGCGCGGCGGCGCCCGCGGACGCGGGTCCGGTCGTCGCCGCACGCCCCGGCGAGCCCGCCGGCGAGGACGTCGAGGACCTCCCGGAGCTCTCTCCGGACGACCTCCTCTCCGAGGACGTGGAGCCGGAGATCGAGGTGGCGGACGTCACGGGCGAGGGCGAGGTGGTGCACGCAGTCTCGGTGCGCGCCGGGCCGCGCCGCATCCTCGTCGTGGACGACGAGCCCGCCATCCGGCTCCTGGCGCAGCGCGCGCTCGAGCACCGCGGCTTCGCCGTCGACACCGCCGCGGATGGCGCGGAGGCGCTCGAGAAGGCGCGCCAGGGCGGCCACGATCTCCTCCTGCTCGACGCGATGCTGCCGAAGCTGCACGGGTTCGAGGTGGCCCGGCGCCTCCGGTCGGATCCCGCCACCCGCTCGCTCCCCATCGTCATCATGACGGCGGTCTATCGCGGCTGGCGCTTCGCCCAGGACGCGCGCGACACCTACGGCGCGCAGGACTACGTCGAGAAGCCGTTCCGGGTGGACGACCTCCTGCGCCGCATCGAGGCGGTGCTCGAGACGACCGCGCCGCAGCCGCAGGCCGACGTGGCGGCCCCGCTGCTCGCGCGCGCGCGCGCCGCTGCGGCGGCCGGGCCCACGGACGAGGCGGTGGCAGCGTTCGACGAGGCCGTCCGCGCCGACCCGTTCTCGGCCGAGGCGCACCACGGCCTCGGCGAGGCGCTGCGCGCCCGCGGCGACGCCTTCCGCGCCATGAGCGCCCTCGAGCGCGCCGTCGAGCTGCGGCCCCGGCTCTTCCCGGCGCTGCGCTCGCTCGCGGCGCTCTACCTCGAGAAGGGCTTCCGCGCGAAGGCGACCGAGATGCTGGAACGCGCCGTCGGGGTCGCCCCCGACGCGGGGACGCGCGAGCAGGTCCGGCGCGAGCTGCTCAAGCTGCTGTAGGCCGGATTCTCTCGATTCCCTGGAAACCCGTCGCGGACGTGGGCATCCTTTGGAGCCGCGCGGCGCGGCGCATCCTGTCATGATCTCCTCGATCCTCCTCGCGCTCATCGCCCTCCTCGTGGCCGCCAAGCTGGGCGGCGCGCTCGCCGAGCGCCTCGGGCAGCCGGCCGTGCTGGGCGAGCTCCTCGCCGGCATCGCCATGGGCGCGCTGCCGATCGCCGGGATCCACCAGCTCGAGTTCGTCGCGCACGACCGCACGGTGGAGGCGCTCGCGCAGCTCGGGGTCATCCTCCTGCTCTTCGAGGTCGGCCTCTCGACGCGGCTCGCCGACCTGCTCGACGTGGGCGTCTCCGCGTTGCTGGTGGCCGTCGTCGGCGTCATCGCCCCCGGCATCCTCGGCTGGCTCGCCGGCCGGTGGCTCCTCCCCGGCAGTCACCCCTTCGTCGCCGTCTTCCTCGGCGCGACCCTGTGCGCGACGAGCGTCGGCATCACCGCGCGTGTGCTGAAGGACATGAACCGCGTCGGCACGGCCGAGGGGCAGATCATCCTCGGCGCGGCGGTCATCGACGACGTCATGGGCCTGCTCGTCCTGGCCGTCATCGTGGGCATGGTCGGCGGCGGCGAGAGCACCGGCGCCCAGATCGGGCTCGTCACGGCGAAGGCGGTGGGCTTCCTCGCCGGGGCGCTGGTGCTCGGCCGATGGCTCGCGCCACGGCTGTTCCGCGTCGCGTCGCGGCTCCGTGGCCGCGGGGTGGTGCTCACGGCGGCGCTCGTCACGTGCTTCGCCCTCGCCTGGACGGCCGAGCTCGCGGGCCTCGCCGCCATCGTCGGCGCCTTCGCCGCCGGCCTCGTGCTGGAGGGCGTCTCCTTCTCCGAGCTCTTGCCGGAGGGCGACTCCATCGAGCACCTCCTGCTGCCGCTCTCGGCGGTGCTCGTGCCGATCTTCTTCGTCCACATGGGACTGCTCGTGAACCTCGGCGCGCTCGCCGGAGGATCCATCGTGCTCGCGGCCGCGCTCACGGTGGCTGCGGTCGTGGGCAAGCAGGCGTGCGGCCTCGCCGTCGTCACGCGCGGCGCGGATCGGCTGGCGGTCGGGCTGGGGATGATCCCGCGCGGCGAGGTGGGCCTCATCTTCGCTGGGATCGGAGCGGGTCTGAAGATCCAGGGAAAGCCCCTCCTCGGCCCGGGGGAGTTCGCGGCGGTCGTCGCGATGGTCCTCCTCACCACGGTGCTGACGCCGCCGCTCCTCCGCTGGCGCCTCGGCCGGGAGCCGCTGACGCGCGGCGCGGTCGAGGTGTAGCCGGCGCGCCTCCCGGCACGATGTGCCCGTCCTCGGGGCACCGTGCTGCTCGTCTCCCGGCCCGTCGCCCCGGTCGAGGGTGCGCCGCGAGGCTCGAGCTGCCTCGCGTGCGAGCGCAGGTTGCGCGAGCGTGCTCGCTCTTCGAGCAGCCCGCGCGTGTTCGCGCCCTGCAAGCACCGCCCTGACGGCGTCATTGCATGTCGAAGGCGTGCCCGGCCGTGCGGCACGGCGGCTGCAAAAGGGAGCGCTGCGCCTCACACACGAGCAACCGGGCCGCCACGCAGCGAAACCCAGGGAGAAACACACATGGCCGAAGGAACACCCGCCTCTTCAGCAGGAACCACGTCGCCGCGGGCGACGCTCGGGCTGACCGGGCTCACCATCAACGCGATGGCGCTCATCGCGCCGGGCGCCTTCCTCTGGCTCACGTTCCAGATGCAGTCGCTCTACGGCGCGCCGATGGCCGGCTCGGCGATGTGGTTCGGCATCCTCGCCGCCCTGCTCCTCTGCTTCGCCACCGCCATCAGCTACGCCGAGCTGTCGAAGCTCTACCCCGGCGCCGGCTCGTCGTACTTCTTCGCCGAGCAGGCCTTCCTGAACCGGACGAAGGCGTATCGCTTCGCGCGCCTCGCCAAGTTCATCACCGGGTGGGCGAGCCACCTCTACTACTGGGTCTACCCGGGCTGCATGGTGGGCGTGACCGCCATCCTGAGCGGTTACCTCCTGAACCAGTTCTTCCCGAACACGTTCAGCGGCAGCTACAACAGCCCGCTCTTCATGATCCTGTTCTGCATCGTCTTCGCGCTGGGCGTCGCCTACATCGCCTTCCGCGGCGTGACGGGCACGACGGGCGTCAACTTCGCCATCAACGTCATCCAGATCGCGGCGCTCCTCGTCTTCTCGGTCATCGCGATCTCGTACCGCGTGGGCCACCCCGAGGGCTCGAAGGGCTGGCACCTCGTGAACGGGACGCCTGTCGACTTCGTCGTCGCCCAGGAGCCGGTGCTCGAGAACGGCAAGCCGAAGCTCGACCCGGCCGGTCAGCCGGTGCTGCAGAACAAGATGGACGCCGACGGCAACGCGGTTCCCGAGATGAAGGACGGCAAGCCCGTTCCCTTCACGCTCAGCTACGCCGCCGATCAGGCCACCACGATGGAGCCGGTCGACGCCGACCACCCGAAGGACCTGACGCCGCACTTCAAGTTCCACCCCACGGCCTCGTCCGTTCCGGCGCCGCACGGCTTCTCGCTCATCGTGATCCAGGCCTGCATCGCCATCCTCATCCTGGTCGGCTTCGAGTCGGTCACGTCGATGGGCGAGGAGGCGAAGAACGCCAAGCGCGACATCCCGCGCGCGGTGCTCCTGTCCCTCGGCATCCAGGGCCTCGTCTGCTACCTCATCGAGTACTTCGCGGCGAACTACTTCCTCAACCAGGGCTACTCGCTGGCGGACGCCGCGGGCTCGGGCGCGCCGCTCGGCGACATGATGGTGCTCGTCGGCACGTGGCTCTTCGGCAGCTACACGGCCGGCCGCGCCTTCATGCTCGTGCAGGCGGCGACGGTGTTCCTGGCGCTCATCGGGACGACGCTCTCCTGCCTCAGCACCGGCGCCCGCGTCACTTACGCCATGGGCCGTGATGACGAGGTGCCGAGCCACTTCGGCCTGCTCCACGGCAAGCGACTCACCCCGCACCGGGCGATCTGGACGCTCGCCATCATCTCGGCGGTGATCGGGATCATCGCAGTCCTCACGTACCTCGGCGGCACGACGCCGACCGCGCTGGAGCCGAAGTACAACAACGTCTGGTACAGCTTCGGGCTCTTCAAGCCGGAGACCTACGCCAAGCTGCCGAACAGCCTCGTCATCGTCACGCTGGTGAGCAACTTCGGGACGTTCCTCCTGTACATGCTCACCTGCATCATCGCGATCGTCGCGTTCAAGGAGCACCACTCGTTCAGCGGCATCAAGCACCTCTTCATCCCGCTGTTCGGGCTCGTCGCGAACCTCGCCTGCATGCTCTTCTACCTGGTCGGCCCGTTCACGGTGGCAGGCATGAGCGTGAAGGAGCCCTACATCGCGCTCGCGGTCGTGGCCGCGTGGGGCCTCTACGGGGGGGTCTACTTCCTCCGCGCCAGCAAGAGGAAGGGCAAGGCGGTGTTCGTCGACAAGTCCGCGCCGAAGCCGGCGCTCTCCGCCTGAGCTCGCCCGGCACATCGCCGCAGCACTCGCGTCGGGGTGCAGTCCCGGTCCTCGGGATTGCACCTCGACGTCCCTGTTTCTCAGACTCGCCTTTCGCCGTTCTTCGTGCTCGCGAGCGGTTCATCGGCGAGTCTGAGGGATTTCCGGGCTTGCTACGCTTCGCTTCGCAAGCCCTCAACCGGGGGGAGCGAGCGCCGCTCCCCCCAGACCCCCCACCTCGAACCCGATGAGATCGGCGAAACGCGAGTCAACCTCGAGGGTAGGCGTCGGTGCCCATCTCGAGCGCGTCGAGGCCGGCGTGCTCGACCTCGGGCGGGACGCGGTTGCCCATGAGGCGGTCGACGACGTGGAAGAAGCCGAACGACAGCCCGAACACGAAGACGGCGTTCGTGACCACCCCGATGCACTGCGCGCCGAGCTGGCCGGCGTCGCCGAAGAAGAGGCCGCGCACGGGGCCGGCCACGCCGTTCCAGCCGGAGCCGTAGCTCCCGTCGGCGAAGAGGCCGAGCGCGAGCGCGCCCCAGGCTCCGCTCGCACCGTGAACGGCGACCGCGCCCACCGGATCGTCCACGTGGAGCCGCCGCTCGAGCAGCTGGACGACCCACACCACGAGCACGCCCGCGACGAGGCCGATCAGGACGGCCGCCGCGGGGCTCACGAAGGCGCAGGAGGCGGTGATCGCGACGAGCCCACCGAGGAGGCCGTTGCACGCCATCCCGAGGTCGGGCTTCCGCAGCAGGAACCAGACGTAGAGCAGGGCCGCGACGGCGCCGGCGCTCGACGCGAGCATCGTGTTCACCGCGATGGCCGCGGTGCGCGGGTCGGAGGCGGCGAGCGTGGATCCGGTGTTGAAGCCGAACCAGCCGAAGGCGAGGATGAGCGTCCCGACCACCGACATGGGCAGGTTGTGGCCGGCCATGACGCTGATCGTCCCGTCCGCGCGGTATTTCCCCAGGCGCGGGCCGAGCACGAGCGTGCCCGCGAGCCCGGTGAGCCCACCCGTCATGTGCACCACGCTCGAGCCTGCGAAGTCGACGTGCCCGTGGCCGAGCCCGGCGTGCGTGCCGAGCGACGACAGCCATCCCCCACCCCACACCCAGTTGCCGTACAGCGGGTAGAGCACCATCGACATGAACAGGCCATAGAGGAGGAAGGCGGAGAACTTCCACCGCTCGGCCATGGCGCCGGTGGGGATGGTGGCCGCCGTGTCCATGAAGACGGCGGCGAACAGGAACATCGCCAGGTTGGCGGGATCATTCGCGACCGTGACGAGCGCCCACTTCGCGGCGCCGAAGAGCCCGTACGACCGGCCACCGATCGAGATCGCCACCTCGTGCGCGCCGGCGAGCGACGGTCCGAGGGTGGGCCAGTCGCGGACCCCGCCGAACATGAGCGCGTAGCCGACGAGCCAGAACCCGAGCGCGCCTACCGGGTAGATGACGAAATTCATCGCCATCGTGTTCGCCGCGTTCCTGGCGCGTGTGAAGCCGGTCTCGACCATCGCGAAGCCAGCCTGCATGAACATGACGAGGAAGCCGCCGAGGAGGACCCAGGCGATGTTGAGCGACGCGGGATCGAGCTGCGGCGGCATCCTTCACCTCAAGCGTTGAGCGGCGGGGGGTCGAGAGGGCTGCGGCGGATGGCGGCCGCTGAGCCAGACGAGGGCGCCCATCCCGGAGAGCACGGCGGCGACGACCGCGCCGAGGGCGATCCGGCGCGAGACGCGCGCGCGCCCGCGCCGCCGCCGCTGCGCCCCGGTCTCGGGGTCGCGCGGCGGGACGGCCGATGGGTTCTGGAGATCCGCGAGGAGCTGCCGGGCGCTGCCGTAGCGATCGCGCGGGTCGCGCTCGATGGCCTTGAGGATGATGGCCTCGAGCGACGGGTCGAACCCCGGGATGTAGTAGCTGGGCGGCCGGGGCTCCTCACTCGTCTTGGCGCGCAGCAGCGCGCGCGGGTTGGGGCTGTCGTAGGGCAGGTTGCAGGTGAGCATCTCGTACAACATCATCCCCACCGCGTAGACGTCGGTGCGCGGGTCGCCGCGGCGGCCGCGGATCTGCTCCGGCGCCATGTAGTCGGGCGTGCCGATGGCGTTCGAGAGGCCCATCCAGGTGAGCCGGCGCTCGGACTCGAAGAGCGCGATGCCGAAGTCGAGGATCTTCACCTGCCCGGTCGGGAGCAGGAGCACGTTCTCCGGCTTGATGTCGCGGTGGACGACCCCCTCGTCGTGCAGGTACGCGAGCGCGTCGCAGACCTGGCGCGCGATGTCGAGCGCCTTCTCCGTGGGCAGCGGGACCCTGCTCTGGAGGATGGCGCGGAGCGACTTGCCGTCGACGAACTCCATCGCCATGTACATCCGGCTCTTCTCGCGCGGGCTCAGCACCTTCACGATGTTCGGATGGACGAGCCGCTGGCCCACATCCTCCTCGCGCCGGAAGCGCTCGGAGAACACCACGTCGCTCTCGAACTGGATGTGCGGGATCTTGAGCGCCACCGTCGCGCCGGACTCGGTGTCCCGCGCCTTGAAGATCGAGGCCATCCCGCTGCGCGCGAGCAGATCCGAGAGCTCGTACTGGTCGAGCTTGTCACCGACGACCGGGTCGCGCATCACGCGGCCATGAACGGGGATGGCATGTGGACAGCGTAGCCGAGATCCTGATGCCGGAGTACGAGCTCGACATCGCCACCCTGTCGGACGTGGGGACGGGGCGCGACCACAACGAGGACGCCTGCGGCTCGTTCGTCGAGGGCAGCGCCTGCGCGGTCGTCGCGGTGGCCGACGGCGTGTCGAGCAACCTCGGTGGCGAGGTGGCGAGCGCGATGGCGATCGAGGTCCTCGTCGGCGCCTACCGCGAGGAGCCGGCGACGCTCGGCGCGGGGCAGCGGCTCTACCGCGCGGTCCAGCAGGCGAACATCGCCATCTACGACCGGTCGGTCGTCGTCCCCGAGCTCCGCGGGATGGCGACGACGCTCACTGCCGTGGCGCTCGAGCGCGGCGAGCTGACCGCCGTGCACGTGGGCGACTCCCGGCTCTACCTCGTCCGCGGCGGCGCCATCACGCAGCTCACGAAGGACCACACCGTCGCCGCGGAGAAGGTGCGCTACGGGCTGCTCAGCAAGGAGAAGGCTCGGACGCACGCTGACCGGTGCACGCTCACCCGCAGCGTCGGCCGCGAGCTCATCGTCGCTCGCGACCGGATCACGCAGCGGCTGGTCCAGGGCGACGTGCTCGTCCTGTGCAGCGACGGGCTGCACGGCGTGCTCCTCGACGACGAGGTCCTGCCCCTCGTCGCGGATCGCGACGCCGCCGCCGCCTGCCGCGCGCTCGTGGGCGCCGCGAACGCGCGCGGCACGCCGGACAACGTGACGGCGGCCGTGGTCCGGATGATGGGCCCGACGCCCGCCCCCGCGCCCGCGAAGGGGCTCGCGGCGCGGCTGCGGCGCGCGTTCGGCAGGGGCTGACCGCGACCGGCCGCCCCCCTGGAGAGCCTCCGGCCTGCGCGCGATCCGGGCAGCGGTGCGCCGCCGTTCGCGGCCGCGCCCGCGCGAGGTCGTCGAAATGCGCTCGGAAGCCGGTGTCCCGACGCGGCACGCGGCCTGCAGCGGATCCCTCGATTCGTTCGCGCCCACGATGACCGCGACCGGGCGCTCCGGGAGGGAGACGTGGCGGATCCGACACTGCCAGAGCTCGCGAAGCAGCTCGCGGAGACGCAGAACGCCCTCAACATCGTCTGGACGATGGTCGCGGGCTTCCTCGTCATGTTCATGCAGGCGGGCTTCGCGCTCGTCGAGACGGGCCTCACCCGCGCGAAGAACGCCGCGCACACGATGGGGATGAACTTCCTCGTCTACGCCATCGGCATCATCGGCTTCTACTTCATCGGGTTCGGGCTGCAGATGGGCGGCGTGGGCGCCGTCTTCGGCGAGAGCCCGATCCTCGCCAAGGAGCTCGTCATCCACATCGCGGGCAAGCCCTTCGGCCTCTTCGGCATGACCGGCTTCATGCTGCAGCCGCTCTCGCTGTTCACCGCGGGTGTCGCGACGACGTTCCTCTTCCAGATGGTGTTCATGGACACCGCGGCCACCATCCCCACCGGCGCCGCGGCCGAGCGCTGGAAGTTCGGCTCCTTCGTGATCTTCAGCTTCGTCATCTCGACCCTCATCTACCCCGTCTACGCGAACTGGGTCTGGGGCGGCGGCTGGCTCTCGCAGCTCGGCGTGAACTTCGGCCTCGGCCATGGCCACGTGGACTTCGCCGGCAGCTCGGTCGTGCACATGACCGGCGGCGTGATGGCGATCGTGCTGGCGAGGCTCATCGGGCCGCGGGCCGGCAAGTACGGGGCCGACGGCCGCATCCACCCCATCGCGCCGCACTCGATCCCGCAGGTGATGCTCGGCACCTTCATCCTGGCCTTCGGCTGGTTCGGCTTCAACGCCGGCTCGACGCTCTCCGGCACCGACACCCGCCTCGCCGTCGTCGCGACGAACACCATGATCGCGAGCGCGACCGGCGCCTTCGCGGCTTTCCTGTACGTGAAGGCCAAGTGGGGGAAGGCGGATCCGAGCTGGCTCGCCAACGGCATGCTGGCCGGCCTCGTCGCGATCACGGCCCCGTGCGCGTTCGTGTCGGCCTGGGCGGCCGCGCTCATCGGCGCCGTCGCCGGCGTCCTCGTCATCGTGGCGGCGGTCTTCATCGACACGAAGCTCGAGATCGACGACCCGGTGGGCGCCTCCGCGGTGCACGGCGTGAACGGCGCGTGGGGCGTCCTTTCGCTGGGCCTGTTCGCGAACGGCGTCTACGGGCAGGGGCTGAACGGCGTCGCGCGCGGCGTGACCGGCCTCCTCTACGGCGACGCGGGCCAGCTCGCCGCCGAGGCGGTCGGCCTGTGCGCGAACGTGCTGTGGGTCGCGCCCGTCGCGGCGCTCGCCTTCGCCATCATCGGCGTGCTCCTGGGGAACCGGGTCGAGCTCGAGGACGAGATCAACGGCCTCGACCTCTCCGAGATGGGCGTGCTCGGCTACTCCAGCGACGCAGGCCCCATGCCGACGTCGGGCGGGAAGCCTTCCTCCGGCCATCCGGCCGGGGTGAACGTGAGGCGCCCCGCATCGACCCTTTGATCGTTCGCCAGCGCGGGTGGTCGCCGCCGGCGGGTCACCGTACCCCCGGCGGCTTCCTTATCTTGCGTGCCTCACGCGCGCGCGACGGCCTCGAGCAGCGCCGTCAGCTCGAACGGCTTCGCGAACGCGGCGGCGGCTCCGAGCTCCCTCGCCATCTCGCGGAAGCGGCCGTCGGCGGTGAGCACCACCACCGGGATGTGGGCCAGCGACGGGTCCCGAAGCTGCGCGTAGCGGAAGTCCGCGCCGTCCATCACCGGCATCATGAGATCCAGCAGGATGAGCGCAGGGCGTTCGCCGGAGCGGAGCTGGTCGAGCGCCTGCGATCCGTCGCACGCGCTCGAGACCGTGTAGCCCTCCTCGGCGAGGATCGAGCACAGGGCCGATCGGATGTCCCCGTCGTCCTCGACAACCAGGATGCTGCGCGCGGCCATGCCGCCTCCGTCGGGACGTCCCGCCCTGCGCCACAGTTGGCATGGTGACGCTCTCCGTCGATTCCCCACCCCGGTGGACACCCCTTCAGGCTCGCGTTCGCCTTGACACGAACGAGCCCGCCCCTTGGCGGAGCGCCTCTCCGAGAAGGGCCTGGCGCCGCTGGCTGGCACGCTTGGAGCGGCCTTCGACTCACTTATCAAGCCCGCCGCCACCGCTCACGCGCCGAGATATGCGACGAGCTTCTTCCGGAGCGCCTCGTCCGGGAGTCGCCCGCGCGCTGCGCCGAGGTCGTCGTCGAGGTGCGCGGGGTTCGCGGTGGCGGGGATGGCCACCGTCACCGCGGGATGGGCGAGGATCCATTTCAGGAAGAGCTGGGCCCAGCTCGCCGCGCCCATCTCGGCGGCGAAGGGCGGGAGCGGCTTCACACTGGTGTCGCGGAAGAGCGATCCGCCCTCGAACGGGCGCATCACGATGACGGCGGTGCCCGCGTCGCGCGCCGCCGGCAGGACCCGCTTCTCGGCCTCGCGCACGCCGACGGAGTAGGGGAGCTGCACGAAGTCGACCTTCTCCGAGCGCACGATCCGCTCCAGGTCGTCGAACGCAGCGAGGCTGTAGTGCGTGATCCCGACGTAGCGGATGCGCCCCGCCGACTTCCACGCGCGCAACGTCGGGAGGTGCACCTCCCAGTCGAGGAGGTTGTGGACCTGGACGAGGTCGAGGCGCCCGCCCATGCGCCGCTCCGACTCCCTGAGCTGCGCCTCGCCCGCCTCGCGCCCCTGCGTCCAGACCTTGGTCGCGACGAGCGCCTGCTTCGCCCAGGGCGTCCCGCGGATGAGGTCGCCCACGACCGCCTCGGAGCGCCCGTACATCGGCGAGCTGTCGATGAGCTTCGCCCACGCCGCGAAGAACCGGCGCAGCACCTCGCGCAGCGGCGCCCGCGAGGCGGCGTCGCCCGCGACGTCGAAGGTCTGCCACGTGCCGAGGCCGACCACGGGGAGCGGCTCGCCGGTGGAAGGGATGGGGCGGGTGAGCATGGGCTCGTCTCGTGGAACGCCCAGCCGTGGCAGGGCGGCGGTGGCGCCGGCTGCGAGCGCGAGGAAGGTGCGCCGCGACAGAGGCTCCGGGCCGAGAGAGGGGCGTCTATCGCTCGATGTGCTCATGCTTCCTCGCGAGGTAGAGGGCGACGCCCAGCCAGCCCAGCGCGATGGGCGCGGCGACGAGCGCCGAGCCGCCGAACCCGACCCCCGCCGCGATGAGCCGCCCCTGCACGAGCGCGCTCGCGGCGTCGCTCCCGCGGTACACGACGGTGTCGATGAAGCCCTTCGCCTTGTAGCGATCCTCCCGGCCCACGACCGTGAAGAGCACCTCGCGCGCGGGGCGCTCGATCGCGTAATGCACCGCGCGCCGCAGCGCCTGCACGCCGGCGACGACCGCGAGCGACGGCGCCGCAGCGATCGCGAGGAGGCCGCCCAGGGCGACGAGCGGGTGGAGCACGAGCCCGGCCGCGAGGCCCGCGCCGGCGAGGATGCGCCCCGTCGCGAGGCCCTGCAGCGCGAGCGAGAGCAGGTTCACGCCGAGGTCCACGGCCGCGAAGAGCTGCGTGCGCGTCGCGGGATCGCGCACGGCGCTGGCCACGATGCGCGCCTGCTGGAAGTAGAGGAAGGTGGCGGTGACCGTGACGCCCACGATCTGCAGCGCCAGCGCGAGCAGGTAGGGTGAGCGCGCCACGGCGGTGAACCCGGCGAACGGCCCGCCGCCCACCGCACCGCCCTCGCGGCGCACGGCGGCCGAGCCGGCCGAGGCCCGCCGCGCGAGCGCGATGGCGCACGCGGCCGCGGCGCCGAGGAGCGCCGCCGAGAGGAGCACGATCCCGGACACGCCGAGGAGCGGCACGAGGACCGCCGTGAGCGCCGGCCCCGCGAGCGCGCCGGCGCTGCCGCCCGCCGCGATGACGCCGAAGAGGCGCCTTCCCTGCTCGCTCGTGAAGAGGTCCGCCATGAAGCTCCAGAACACGCTCGTGACGAACAGGTTGTAGACGCTCACCCACACGAAGAAGGCGTGCGGCGCCCAGGCCGGCGCGCGCGCGCCGCCGAAGAGCGCCGCGAAGCCGAGGAGGTTCATGACGAAGAAGCCGTACACGAGCGGGATGGCCCGGCCGCGCGGGACGCGCGCGAAGATCGCGGACGCGAGCGGGACCGCGACCAGCATCGCGGCGAACGTGGCGAGGAAGGCCAGGTCCAGCCGCTCGACGCCGCCGCGGATGCCCATCTCCTCCCGGAGCGGCCGCAGCATGTACATCCCGCAGAGGAGCGCGAAGAAGTAGGCGGCGGACAGGACGACCGCCGTCCCCTCGCCGGCGTGAACGTCCGCCACGCGGCCGAGGAGGCGCGTGCGCCCGGGCGCTGCGGTGGCCGTGCCGCGCTGCATGTCGAGGCCGCGTTCGTCGCTACTTCGAGAGCTCCTTGACGAGGTGGGTGCCGAGCGCGGCGAGGCCTTGCTCGAGGGCGGCCGCCCCGCGCCCGGTGGCCAGGGTCGCGCGCATCGGCTCGGGGGCGAGGCCGATCTCGAGGTTGATCCGCACCAGCACGGCGGCGATCGCGGGCGTCGCCTCGGCGGCGCGGACGTGGCCGCCGTGCTTCTCGACGCCCTTCGACAGCTTGTCGAGGAGCTTGTCGGCGGTCGTCCGCGGCCCCTGCCTCGCCTCGAGCGCCGCCGAGATCCCGCGCTGGAGGTCCGCGACGAGCGCGGGCGCCTCGAGCGCCTGGACGAGGCGCTCGTGCGCCTCCTCCTCGTCGACGTTCATGCCCGCCGCGTACGTCGGGGCGACGATGCGAGCGAGCGTTTTCTTGGGGAAGAGGTGGGGGACGCGGGGCGAGAAGAGGTTCACGTCGTGCTCCGGGCGAGGCGTCGGACCGCGCCGAGATGGCGCAGCGCCTCCTCGCGGCGCCCCAGCTTCTCGCACAGCCGCGCGGCGTTGACATGAGGATCCGCGTGGTCGGGCGCCGCGGCGAGGCTCGCCTCGTAGGCCGCGAGCGCGTCCTCGCGCCTGCCCTGGTCCTCGAGCGCGACCCCGAGGTTGAAGAGCGCGGCGGGGTCGCCGGGGCGTGAGCCGAGCGCGCGCCGGTAGTGGAGCTCCGCCGCGGCGGCGTCGCGGGCCTCGTGGACGAGGCGGCCCAGGTTCACGTTCGCGCCGTAGTGATCCGGATCGAGCGCGAGCGCGCGGCGGTACGCCTCGCGCGCCTGCTCCGGGGCGCCGTCCTCGAGATCGCAGCCCCACTCGTAGAAGGCGTCGGCGTCGCGCGCGTCACCCGCGGCGTCCCCGAGCAGCGGCGCGACGCTCGCCGCCACCTCCTTCACGTCGAAATCGAGGAGCGCCTGCCCCGAGTCGGGGTGCCAGAGCGAGCTCCCGTCGCGCACGACGACGCGATCGCCCTCCGCGGTGACGCGCACGCCGGAGAGGGAGCGGCCCTCGGGGAGCTGCGCCCGGAGCTGGCGCAGGGCTCGCTTCACGCGCGACGGGGAGATGCGAGCGGCGACGAGGTCGCGGGCGGTGCGCAGGAGCACGAGATCGTGGAACGAGAAGCGCAGCTCGCCGCGCGGGCCGCGCCGGGGCGCGACGAAGCCGTCGCGCGCCCACCCGCGCACCTGGTGCTCGGGGAGCCCGAGCATGCGCGCCACGTCCCGGGCCCGGTACCCCCACACGCGCGCGCCCCTCTACTTCTTCGCGCCCGACTTGGAACGCTCCTCGCGCTCGCGCCGCGGCGCGCGGCGCGGCGGGCGGCGGTCGAGGTCGTCCGCCTTCGCCTCGGCGAGCTCCGGCTCCTCGGGACGGTGGCGCGCCGCCTCGTCGCGCGCGGCCGCGGGGCGGGACCGGATGCCCTCCGGCGCGGCGAGGCTCTGCTTCAGCGCCTCCATCAGGTCGATGACCTGGGCGCGCGGCGCCTCGGCCGGCGCGAGCTTGATCTCCTTGCCCTGCACCTTCTGCTCGATGAGGGCGAGCGTGCGCGCGCGAACCTCGTCCGGATAGGCCTCGGGGTGAAAGGCCTCCGAGGCGGTCTGCTCGACGAGCCGCAGCGCGAGCTGCACCTCGGAGTCCCGCAGCTCCGCCTCCTCCACCTCGACCTCCTCGAACGAGCGCACCTCGTCCGTGTGGAGGAGCTGCTGCATGACGAGGCGGCCGCCCGACGGCCGCAGGAGCACGAGGTACTGCTTGCCTCGCGCGGCGTAGCGCGCGAGCGCCGCCTTCCCGGAGCGGCGCATCGCCTCGGCGAGCAGCCGATAGGCCTTGGCGCCGCCGCGGTCGGGCCCGAGGTAGTAGGGCTTGTCGAAGTAGACCGGATCGACCTCTGCGAGCGGCACGAACTCCGCGATCTCGATGGCCTGCGACGAGGTCTCCTCGAGCGCCTTCAGCTCCTCCGGCGTGAACGTGACGTACTGGTCCTTCGCGAACTCGTATCCCTTCACCATCTCGTCGCGCTCCACCTTCTCGCCGTCCGTGGGGCACACGTACTGCTGCTTCACGCGCGAGCCGCACTTCTCGTGGAGCAGGTTGAACGAGAGGCCCGCGGACGGCTGGGTGGCCGAGTAGAGCCGCACGGGGATCGAGACGAGGCCGAAGGAGATGGTGGCGGAGGCCATCGAGCGGAGCGCCATCGGGCCCTTATAAGAGCCCCCCGGTGGCGAAGCCCGGCGAAGACGCCCTCGCGCGATATCGCGCCAAGCGCAGCCCGTCGCGCACCCCCGAACCCTTCGGGGCCGCGCCGGCGGAGCGCGCGGTGGACGCGCTCACGGGTCGCTTCGCGGCGCGCTTCGTGGTGCAGAAGCACGCGGCGCGGCGGCTCCACTACGACTTCCGGCTCGAGCTGGATGGCGTCCTGAAGTCGTGGGCCGTCCCGAAGGGTCCTTCCTCGGATCCCGCGGAGAAACGCCTCGCCGTCGAGGTCGAGGACCATCCCGTCGAGTACGCCGACTTCGAGGGCGTCATCCCGGCCGGGAACTACGGGGCGGGGCCCGTCATCGTGTGGGACCGCGGGGCGTGGACGCCGCTCGCGGATCCGGCCGCCGGCCTCGCGCGCGGCAAGCTCCTCTTTCGGTTGGAGGGGCACAAGCTCCACGGCGAGTGGACGCTCTTCCGGTTGAAGGAGGCGAAGCAGTGGATGCTCGTGAAGCACCGCGACGGCTTCGCCGATCCCGGGGAGCGCCACCCGGTGGCCGAGGCGTCGGTCCTGTCCGGGCTCCTCCTCGACGAGGTGGCCACGGGCCCGGCGCGCGCGGCGGAGCTCGCGGTGGAGGCGGAGCGCCTCGGAGCGCGCCAGGGCCGCGTCGAGGCGGCCGCGTGGCGGCCGATGCTCGCCGAGGCGCGCGACCAGGCGTTCGGCGGGGAGGGCTGGCTGTTCGAGCTGAAGATCGACGGCTATCGCGCGCTCGCGGCGAGGGAGGGTCGGGGCGGGACCCTCCGGTACCGCAGCGGCGACGAGGCGACGGCGCGCTACCCCGAGATCGCCCTCGCGCTGCGGGCGCTGCCCTGCGAGCGCGCGCTCCTCGACGGGGAGATCGCCGTGCTCGACCACGACGGGAGGCCGAGCTTCCAGGCGCTGCAGGGCCGCGCCCAGCTCGCGCGGCCGCTCGACGTCGAGCGCGCGTCCCTGGCGGCCCCCGCCACCTACTTCGCCTTCGACCTCCTCGCCTTCGGCGAGCTCGACCTCCGCGCGCTGCCGCTCTCGGCGCGCAAGGCGCTCCTCGGGCGCCTCGTCCCGCGGCTCGGCCCGATCCGGCTCCTCGAGGACATCGCGGAGCGCGGGGAGGAGCTGTGGCGCGAGGTGAGCGCTCGTGGGCTCGAGGGCGTCGTCGCGAAGCGCGCGGACGCGCCCTACCGCCCCGGCCGCTCGGGGGCGTGGCTCAAGATCCGATGTCAGCGCGCTGGCGACTTCGTCGTCGTGGGGTTCACCGCGCCCGCCGGCAAGGGACGGCTCGGCCTCGGCGCCCTGCACGTGGCGGCGAGGGTGGACGGGCGGCTCGTCTACGCCGGGAGCGTCGGCAGCGGGTTCACGGATCGACAGCTGGTGGATCTGCGAGCGCGGCTCGAGCCGCGTCGCAGGCCCTCGCCTGCGTGCGAGGGCTCCGTGCCGGGAGGACGCGGCCACGTCTGGGTCGAGCCCGCGATCGTGTGCGAGGCGAGGTACCACGCCTGGACGCGGGAGGGCCTGCTCCGGCAGCCCGTCTTCCTGCGGCTGAGGGAGGACAAGAGGGTGGAGGAGTGCGGGGACGAGGGGAGGGCACGCTCCGCGACCTCGACCTCGACCGCGACCTCCATCCCGACCGTCCCCCTCACGAACCTCGACAAGCTCTACTTCCCCGAGGACGGCTTCACGAAGGGTGACCTCGTCGCCTACCACCGCGCGATCGCGCCCTGGATGGTCCCTTACCTGAAGGACCGCCCGCTCACGCTCACGCGCTTCCCGGACGGCATCCACGGAAAGTCCTTCTTCCAGAAGGACGCCCCGGCGTGGCGCCCGGAGTGGATCCGCACCGTCCGAGTCTGGTGAACCTCGGGACCATCCCCATCCACGTGGGCGCGGCGCGCGCGCCCGGGCTCGGGAGCCCGGACTGGTGCTCGATCGATCTCGATCCCAAGGGCGCGCCCTTCGCGCACGTGGTCCGGCTCGCCCGCGCGGTGCATGAGCTGTGCGACGAGCTCGGCCTGCCGTCGTTCGTCAAGACGACCGGACAGGCGGGGCTGCACGTCCTCGTGCCGCTCGGCGGGCAGTGCACGCACGAGCAGGCGCGGCAGCTCGCGGGGCTGCTCGCGACCGCCGTCGCCGAGGCGCATCCGGAGATCGCCACGCTCGCCCGCGCCATCCCTGCCCGGCGCGGGCGCGTCTACCTCGACACCCTGCAGAACGGTTCCGGGAAGACGCTCGCCGCGCCGTTCTGCGTGCGCCCGCGGCCGGGCGCCCCGGTGTCGATGCCGCTGCGCTGGACCGAGGTGGACGGCCGCCTCCATCCCTCCCGGTTCACCATCCGTTCCGCGCCTCGTCGGATGGGGCGGCTCGGGGACGACCCGCTCCTGCCGGTCCTCGCGATGCGCCCCGACCTCGTCGCGGCGCTGGCGCGCCTGCGCGATCGGCTGCCGGCCACGTGACCGGATCGCCGCGGCCGCCGCCGTCGTGAGCGCTCGGCTCACGAGCCCGGCCGGCCGCGCACTGACCGCATGCCTCCACGGTGAGTGACGCGACGGTGCGTGCGGCGCGCACGCGCCCCGAGCGGTCCTTGAGGCTGCTCGCCGCGGCCGTCACTAACGTGGGTCAGGAGGACACGATGACATCGAGCTGGTTCCGTACCGCCGCGGTCGCGGCGCTCCTCGCGATCGCGGTCGCGCCGGCGGCGGCCCAGGAGAGCATCCTCGACAGACCCATGGAGAAGGAGGGCTGGCCCGTCGAGATCACGCGCCGCCCGCTGACGCTCGCGCTCGGCATGGCCGAGGTGATGGTGCCGGTGGGCATCAATCTCTCGAAGGACCGCGCCGGGAAGCCGGTCTTCCTCGCGCCGAGCCTCTACTACGGCGTGTCGGACGGCGTCAGCGTCGGCGTCCGGCACTTCCTCGGGCTGTGCGTCAGCGGCGGCGACAACGGTTGCCCGAAGGTCTACGACGACGTGAGCGTCGACACGATCTGGCGGCTCTACCGCGGCAGCGGCACGGACCTCGCGCTCGGGATAGCCCTGAACGCTTCGCCCATCGTCGACCCGTTCACGCTCGCGGGAGAGGTCCGGCTCATCGGGCGCATCACGGCCGGCCCGGTGGCGCTGGCGGTGGCGCCGGCCTTCACCTTCGGCCTCACCCACCGTGACGAGGCCCTGGTCAAGACGGCGCCGCTCGCCTTCCCGCTCGCCACCTACCAGTACGGCTTCGTGGAGTACGACGCGGGCAACAAGGAGCTCCTGGCTGTCCCGGTCAGCCTGCAGCTCCAGGCGACGCCGAGCGCGCTCATCGCCGTCTCCGCCACCCTCGACGGGCCGCTGAACCCCGCGGCCGGCAGCTTCAGCGACCTCTACACGATTCCCGTGGGCGCGGCGCTCGTGCTCTCGCCCACCAACATGCTCGACGTGGGCGCGAGCTTCACGTTCCTGAACCTGGCAGGGAAGCAGGCCACCGGCACGGCGCGCGCGGACGCGCGGGGCATGCAGGTGTTCGTGGCGTACCGGCTCGCGCGGCGCCTCTCGGCCTCGTCGCCCACGTCGGGCGCGAGGAACGCCTCGATCTCGACGCGCCGCCGCAGCGTGTCGGAATACCCGAGGTCCATGAGGCGCCCCACGTACTCGGGCTCGAAGGCGAGATAGCTGAGGAGATCGGAGCCCGTCTCGCCGGTCGCGCCGATGCCCTTGAGGAGGTAGCGCAGCATGCGCGGGAAGCGGCTGTACTGGTCGGAGGCGAGCGTCCCGAGGTCCTGCGATGGCCGGAGGACGAGCGTCGGCACGGCGCGGAGCGGCTGCGAGGCGGTCCCGCGCTGATCGGGGGGGATGAAGGCGACCGTGCGGTTCACCCGCTCGAGCCGCTCCAGGTCCGCCTCGAGCGCGTCGAGGAACACCGCGTTGAGGAGCAGGCCCGCGATCTCCGACGGGGGGAGCCACTCGCGCCGCGGCGCGCGCGTGCGCTCGAGGGGCAGCTCGATCGAGGGCGCGGACTGCACGCCGACGGCCAGGATGCGATCCGCGCCGAGGTGGATGGCGGGGGAGAGCGGGGCGTGCATCCGCACGCATCCGTCACCGTAGAAGAGCCCGCGAATCTTCACGGGCGGAAAGAAGATCGGGATCGCGGACGAGGCGAGGACGTGCGGGAGCCGCAGGCGCGCGCGGACTCCGATGCGCGTCGTGCGAAACCAGGGCTGCACGTCCTTCGCGCCGTCGAAGAAGGTGACGGCGAGGCCCGTCGCGTAGCTCGTCGTCGAGAGGGCCACTCCGCGCAGGATCCCGGAGCGGAAGTGCTGGGCGAGCCGCGAGACCGGCAGCGTCTCCGCGAGCAGATCGCACAGCGGCGCCGTGTCGAGGAGGTAGTTGATCTTGGACGAGCCGAGCAGCCCGCCTGACGACAGGTCCTTGATCCAGCGGCTGCCGATGGAGAAGAGGCCACGCGCGTCGGTGCGGTAGACGCGGTCCGGGGTGAGATTGCGCCAGATGTCGCCGAGCCGCGCCGCCGCGACCTGGAACTCGTCCGCGCCCGCCGCGACCGAGGTCGCGTTGATCGCGCCCGCCGACACGCCGGCGTAGATGCTGAACGGCGATGCCTTCGCGCGCCATACCTCGGCGATCGCGCGGAGCGCGCCGACCTGGTACGCGGCCCGCGCGCCGCCACCGGTGAGTACGAGTCCGACGTTCCCCACGCGCGCAGCGTACCACTGCTGGCTCGCCGCGTGGAACGGGCGGTGGTCCAGGCTGTCCCGAGACCGAGCGACGGACAGTCACGCCCGCTCGGGGGTTCCCTGTGCCGCACCCGAGAGGACCTCGCGGAGAGCGAGCGCGAAGGCAGGGCCGCGCGCCTCGTCCTCGTGCTTGAAGTAGACGAAGGCGTCGTCCCAGCGCTGCGACAGGATGCGCTCGGTCCAACCGCGCAGCGCGGCCTCGGGATACTCCGCCCGCCGCAGCCGGAGATACCCGAACCCGGCCGTGGCCACGGGCGGCGTGGTCGCCTCGTCGGTATCGGCGATGCAGAGCGCCGCCCCGCGCGCCGCGAGCGCTGCGTAGACGTCGTCCGAGAGCCAGGAGGCGTGCCGGAACTCGAAGGCCGCGCGGCCTCCCGCCGGAAGCGTCTCCAGGAACTCCTGGAGCCGCGGAACGTCCTTCTTGAGCGACGGTGGGAGCTGGTAGAGGACCGGGCCGAGCGCGGGACCGAGCTCCGCCGCCGTCCGGTAGAAGAAGGAGACGGTGTCGTCCACGTCGCGCAGGCGCTTCACGTGGGTGACGCGCTGGGGGGCCTTGAGCGCGAACACGAAGCCGCTCGGCACCTCCGCCCGCCAGGCAGCGAGGGTCTCCGCCCTCGGCATGCGGTAGAAGGTCGCGTTCGCCTCGACCGTCTGGAGACGCGACGCGTAGAACGCGAGCATCCGGCGCGCCGGCAGGTCCGGCGGGTAGAACGCGCCCTTCCAAGCCGCGTAGCTGAAGCCGCTCGTGCCCGCCACGATCCGCACAGGACGCGAGTAACCGTCCACGCCGCCAGGTGCCACCGCCTGCTGGCTCGCCCCACGAGGGGGTGCGCGGACCCTCGCGGGCTCTGCGCGTGCGGCGGGATGGCGTATCTTGTCGCCGAAGCTCCCCCCTCGACCGGAGGTTTCGGATGCGACTCACCGTCACGCTCGTCCTCGCGCTCCTCGCGGCACCCGCGCTCGCACAGAACCCGTGGGACCTGGGCAAGCGGGCGGCCGGCGGCGCGGCGGTCGGGAAGCTCGAGAAGGAGATCAACAAGCGGCTCCTCGACGAGAGCCGCAAGAACCAGTGCTCGTTCAAGACGGATTCGGACGAGCTGCAGAAGGGGTGCGACCCGAAGGCGCGCCGGCTGGCGAACGCGGTCGTGGACGCGAAGAAGCGGCTGGAGGGAGCCGGCGTGAAGAACTTCAAGTTCGAGGTGTCGGGCCACACCGACTCGTCCGGCAGCGCCGCCCACAACAAGGAGCTCTCCCAGAAGCGCGCCGAGAAGATGAAGAAGGAGCTCGTCGCGAAGGGCATCCCGGAGGGCGACGTCGTCGCGGTGGGGATGGGCTCGGAGCGACCGGTCGTGAAGCCCGACGACACGCCCGCCAAGAAGGCGAAGAACCGCCGCTACGAGGTGCGGGTGAAGCTGTAGCGCGATCGCGTCCCGTGAGCGCCCCCGCCTCCGCCGCAGCGCGACCCGCGCTGCTCGAGCTGCGCCGCGCCGTGAAGCGCCACCGCGGCCGCGCCGTGCTCGGGCCGGTCGACCTCTCGGTGGCGCGCGG
>WNGE01013283.1_pt1 | contig 23355 bp, 25 predicted proteins | sample 5400651 | NCBI WGS metagenome assembly WNGE01 (sample SAMN13153370, study PRJNA577476) | soil metagenome | isolation source: 60 cm soil or saprolite under grassland replicate 2 | place: USA:California | collected 2016-06-15
CAACCAAGCCTGACAACTGCGCGTTCACCGTGACGGTGGAAGACCACGGCGAGCCAGGGACGAACGATCAGTTCGGTGTCGTGGTGACCGGCGACCTGACCGAGAACGTTTCGAAGCGCGTCGTCAGCAGGGGGAACATTCAGTTCCATCCGACTCACTAGAGAACGACCCGCTGACTCCAGAGATGGCCACGGCAGGGCGGATTTTCCGCCCCGCCTTTTTTGTGCTCGTTTGGAGCCAAGCCACTTGAAAGGTACAAATGGGGTCAGGCTTGAACATCGGGTATTAACAGGTCAAGCGCCGATATTCTAGCCTGACCCATTTTGCTCTACTTTTTCAGCATGCTCGGGTCGTCGGCCGGGTTGACGTAGATGAGCTTGAACGGACCCATCCCCGAGACCTGAACCTCCGTCTCGCCTTTGCACCACGCGAAGTGATGCATCTTCGCCGGCATCGACCCAAACGCACCCGCCGCCATGGCTGTGGTCTTTGTCTCGTCGAGCTTGTCGCCCGTCCCGAGGTTGAACGTGCCGGAGATCACCGTGAGGTGCTCTGCCGCCGGATGCCAATGGGCCGCTACTCTGTATCGGTCGGGCGCCTTCAGCCGGAGTGTGTACATGCCCGCTTTTCCGGGGTCGCCTTGAAGAACCGCCATCTTCGCTCCGGCGGGCAGGGTGGGCGGCGCGTCTCCCCAGTTGATGTCGGCTTCGCTCATGATGACGTGCATGGGCTTCTTGGCGGCAGCCGGCCCTTTCGCCGCCGGGGCTTTCTTCTCTTGCGCGGAGACGCTGGAGCCGAAAGCACAGAGGCAACCGAGAACGACGGCAAGAGCCGCGGCCTTTCTCATGACGTGTCTCCCTGTCTGTCCTTGCTTCGGTGGGCCGCGACGCGCGGCTGCCGGCAAAGGCAAAGCCATAATAGCAAGACTGCGGAAGAGATAACCCGCCGGTGCTTCACCGAAGCGAAACTCGTGAACCTGGCTCTCTGCGTCGGAGCCATCACTGAATATGCTTACCAACCAGCAGTGTCAAGTGCTCGACCGGCAGCTGCCGTGAGGTCAGCCCGCTCCCGGGAATCGCGCGCCTGGCGGCTGAACTCCAGGCTCTGTAGTACAGGAAATACGCGGTTGACCCCATCGCCCCCATACGGGCCGGAGCGATAGGATGATTCTTGGGCTGCTCGAAGAACCCAACAGGAGCTGAGCCATGGCACTTGCCTCGGGAAGAGTTCTGTCGGTCAGCGTCGGTTCTCCCCGGGAGTTCGAATACGGCGGGCGCAATGTCAGGAGCGCCATCTGGAAGACGCCCACCGCCGGCCGGATCGCGGCCCGAGGAGTCAATCTTGCCGGAGACGATCAGGCGGATCGCGCGGCGCACGGAGGTCCGGACAAAGCGGTCTACGTCTACGCCGTTGAAGACACTCGGTGGTGGGAGAAGGAGATCGGCCGACCGCTCGCATACGGCGAGTTCGGCGAGAACCTCACGACGGACGGGATCGACGTGAACGGTGCGCTCATCGGCGAGCGTTGGGAGATCGGGACGGCCCTCTTCGAAGTTTCCGAGCCGCGGATCCCTTGCTGGCGGCTTGGCGTGCGAATGAACGACAACCAGTTTGTGCGCCGGTTCACCGAGGCGATGCGCCCCGGCTCCTACCTGCGAATCGTCGCCGAGGGTGACGTCGGCGCCGGCGATGAGGTTCGGATTGTCGAGAAACCCGATAAGGGTCTCACCATCCGGGATGTCTTTCGCATCTACACACATGACCGGCATGAGGCCGCCCGGTTGCTCGCGGTCCCCCGGATGTCTGACAGCTGGAAGAGGTGGGCGGCGGATCTTCAAAAACGGAAGGGCCTTCCGGCCGATGCCGCCAACCCCGGATGCTGCTAGCCCGCCCATTCCCTTGATAATCTATCGTTTACCAATCGGTCCAAACGCCGGGACGCGCCGGCTTGCGAGGAGGTCGAGAGATGTCCACGGTTCCGCCGGAACCCGTTCCTCCCCCAAATCCTCTTCCCTGGGAAGCACGCGAGACGCGGGGGCTCCTCCCGTCCTTCTTCGACACACTGGGTCTGCTCGTCACCCGACCCACGGAAGCCTTGGCACGCATGCGCGAGAGCGGCGACTCCACCTCTCCGCTCCTCTTCGGCACGGCCGTCTGCTGGCTCTCGATGGCTCTTCACAGCGTTCTCTTCAGCTTGATCGCCATGCCGATCCTGCCGGGGGTCCTCGGACGCCGCTTCGGGATGCTGGGCAGGTTCGGAGGAGCGGGGCTGGTCGTGCGCCTGATCGTGGCCCCGTTCATCATCGTGATCGCGCTTTTCCTCGGCGCGGCGATCCTGCACTTCTGCTGCATGCTCGTAGGGGCGCTGCAGAACTCGCAGTCCGGCTTCGAGGGGAGCCTGCGCGCCGTCTGCTACTCGGAGGTCTCGAGCCTCGCGAGTGTCATCCCGATAGTCGGCGGCTTGATCGCCATCGTCTGGTGGATCGTGCTCGCGGTGCAGGGCGTTGAGCGCCTTCACCGAACGACTTCCGGGAAGGCCGCGGCGGCGGTCTTGATCCCGGTCCGGGGTTGCCCTGTCCCACCTGCGGAACCGCTCACGCGGCACTGGCGCTCGCGCGTCTGGACCTCCCGGGAGCAATCGCGTTCAATCCGCTGGCGACTCTCGGCGCTCTGGTCTTCCTTCTCGGCGGCGCCGCCGCGGCCGCGGCCTCCGTCGCTGGCCGGCCTGTGCCGGAGCCGCGGCTCTCCGGACCGGCCCCACGCTCAGCTGCGCTCCTCGCCGTGGCCGCTAACTGGACCTGGCTTCTCCTTCATCCACCTCCAGCGTAGCTCCTCGCCGACGCAGGAGCATCAGAGCGTAAGCCTGCGAGGGATGGCCATGGAATCGGTCCCGCATTATGGACGAGACCGGAACCGGACTCATCGTCGCTGCTATCTTGGGGTCCAGGCAATCACGATTGGGCCGGTCGGCGCCGTGCCGCCGGTCTCGGGCTCGAGGGTAACTTCCAGCCGGTCGGGGCGCGAAGCAAGCGCCGGGTGCTCGGCAATCCGGCGCGCATGGCCTGAGGCATCGGGGCGCGCGTCGCCTAACGGGACCCAGGCCCCGCCGCGGAGCGCCCAGGCGCGGTAGACGCGGCCGGCAGGCGCGGGCGGGAAGTTCGAGAGCGTGAAGACGGCGATCGGCGAGCCCGGACGGTGCCGATAGACGCCATGGATACGTGACTCCGGAGCGCCCGGCGCTGTCAGCCGCAGAGCCTCGGAGTCGCTCGATGTGAGCATGGTCAGCGCGCGGTCGTCGCGCGCGAGCTCCGTGCGGCCGGAAAGGAAGCGCAAAGCGAAGAGGCCGAGGATCGCGATCCCCGCCAGCGCCGCGACCAGCGGAGCCAACCGCAGACGAAGCGACCGCAGGCCCGCTCGGATGCGCGACTTGGCGGTGCCGAGCGGGAGCTTCAAGGCCGAGGCGATTTCGTCGTGCGAAAGCTGCTCAAAAAAAGCCAGGCCGAGGGCCTGACGCTGCGGCGGCGGAAGCTCTTCCAGCGCTCGTCTCAGTGCCGAGTGGCGGTAGGCATTCCAGACTTCCTCGGACTGGCCAGGCCCGGGTTCCGGAAGGCTGGCGAGCCTCTCGCCGTCCGGGTCGGCCTGGATTTGTGGGCGCCGGCTTCGCCGGCGCAGTTCGTTGGCGATCCGATAGTGGGCGATCTGCAGTAGCCAGGGCCGAACAGGTCCGCGCTTTGAGTCATAGGTGGGAGCGTTCTTCCAGACGGCAAGGAAGACGTCCTGTACGATGTCCTCGGCGGTCGGGCGGCCGAGCGCCTGCGCCGCCATACCGAGGATGGTCGGAGCGTAGCGGGCATAGAGAAGGCCGATCGCGTCCTGTTGCCCGGACGCGAGATCGCTCATCAGCGCCTCGTCGGAGACGTCCTTCTCGATAGCCGCGCGCTCCATGCTACCGCTCCTTCCCGATCATGTGGCGCTCTTCCGGGGAGAGCCGCGGCAACCGGCGCAGAGCCGCAACGAGCTGCCAGACTTCTTCCTCGCTCTTCGAGGCGCCGAAGGCGGGCATGCCGGTCATGCGGATTCCATTGGAGACGATCCATTTGAGCTGGCCGTCCGAGCGGGCCTGCACGCGCGCCAGGGTGAGGCCTGGGGCCGGAGGGTTCAGGCTAGCCCCTGCCTCCGTTGGATCGACTCCCGGAGCGCCGTGGCAAGCGACGCAGTGGGTTCTGAACAGGGCGAGTCCAGCGGCGACGGCCGCAGGCGAGCGGGCGAGGGGGTTGGCGACCTTTGGCGCGTGGCGCTCGATGGAGCGGTTCAGCGCAAAGGTGGCGACCCGTTCCTCGAGCCGTCCCGCCGGTGTCGAGGCCGAGAAGTCGACCAGCCCGGCCGTGAGGACGATTCCCGCGCAAAGAGCGCCCAGCGCCGGGAGCAGAAGCAACCTACCGATGGTTCGCACGTCTTACTCGACGACGACGGTCAGCTTCATGTTGCCGTGCCCCGCGCCGCAGAAGTGGTGACAGATGGCCGTGAACGTGCCGGCCGACTGCGGGGTGACAGTTATCTGCTGCGTCTCTCCCGGGGTCAGGTCGGTGTCGATCTTCAACGGCCGAATGAACAAGCCATGAGTGACGTCCTCGCTTTTGACGACGAGCTTGACGGTTTCCCCTTTCTTCAACGTGATCGTCGAGGGAACGAACTCGAAGCGCTTGGCGGTGATCGCGATCGTGCGGGACTCTTCGGCGCCTTCAGCCGTTCTGGCTGTCACGACCGGGGCGAGAAGCAGGAGAAGAGCGAGGATGCGGGTGGTCTTCATAGAGAACCTCCTTCTTTCATCAGTTGCTGGATGCCGACGGTGCCCGAGAATTCGCGCAGCGTCAGCTCGACTTCTTTGATTCGGGGCGGGCCTCCGGCCCGAGCTCCGGGCTCATTAACAACCCGCAGGCCGAGGTTCTGGAAAGGCTTCTTGGGGTCAAACGGGATCGGCTTCTTGGGGACGCCCGTTTCGGGGTCCGGGAAAGCGAAGATCAGGGAGCGCGCCGCGATGTGGGTCGCGTGTCCCTCCGTGTGCGTGTGCTCGCGGTGGATGTGGCCGTAGAGCACGGTCACATTTTCGTAGGAAGCGAGAGCGTTCATCACCTCATCTCCGTCTCCGGTGAACCACTCCCAGTCGGGGCGCAGATCGAAGAGCGGACGGTGAGTGAAGACCACGATCGGCGCGGTCGTCGGGAAGCGCGCGAGATCCTTCTTGAGCCACGCGATCTGTTCGGGGCCGACGTTGGGCCGTGCCAGCGAGACGTTGTCGAGCGCGATGAAGTGCACGCCGCGGTGGTCGAAGGAATAGTGCGTTTCGCCGAACGTCTCCCGGAAGAGCTTGCCGCCGTCCAGGCCTGCATCGTGCTCGCCGGGAACGGATTTGATGAGAGGGACCTTCAGGCGGCTGGCGATCTTCTGAAAGAGCCTCATCCGATCGGCGTGCTCTCCCGGGTTCTCGCTGTCGTGCGTCAGGTCCCCGGTGAAGAGGACGAGATCGGGGCGCTCGCGCAAACCGTTGATGAGGTCCACCGCCTTCTCGAACGCCTGTGTGCCGAGCGGGTTGGGCGGCCCCGAGAAGCCCACGTGCGTGTCGGAGAGTTGAACGAAGGAGAAGGGGGTCGGGGCCTCTCCGTTCTCCTTGCCGAGCAGCGCCGCGATCCGCCGACCGCCGGGGGTGGCGCCCAGGAGCGGGACCACGTGGAAGAGCGCGCCAACCCCGATCGAGGTGCCGGCGATCTTCATGAACGTTCTTCTGTTGACAGGGTCTTTCATTCTTCCTCCTTGGAGGCGGCGCCCGTCTGGGCGGCGCGACCGGGTTTGGGTGTTTGTTCGTCTGAATCCACGCCTGTCACCGTGAGGCGAGTCTCGCCGTCTGGACAGCGGGCGTCTTGTCAGGCCGGCTCAGGACAGACGGCCCGGCCTTGGCCCAGTTCTCCCCGGAATCCGTCTGCGGCGACGTCGGCTTGGATGAAGCGCTTGAGGACGCGCAGGCGGCATTGATCACGAGCGACGAAAGAGTCAGGACGAGGACACCGAGCTTCTTCTTCATGGCAACTCCTTTTCAAAATCGAACCCGGCCTATCCGTGGTTCGGGGAGGAGTACACCGCTGCGCCCGCCTGGATTGAGGCCGCCGGGCTTCTTAAGGAATTCTTCAGATTCGCTAGTACGGGAAAAGGGCACGTTCACCTTGGCGGGAGCCGAGCCGATGTCTCGGGCGTTGGAGACGACGCGGTTCTAAAGACGGGATTAAGGTCGGCGACCGGCGAGATCCGTTCCTCACCCGCCGGTGAACTCCTTGCCGAACGCGGGACGTCCCCGCTTCAGTACTTGAGGAGGTTTGCAGTGACGAAGATGCTCGATATGGCTCGTCCTGGTCCGTGTGACGGCCGCTGCCAACACGTCTCCGCGTGCCCCGTCACGGACGTCCCCGACTCCGCCGGATCCGCGAGAGGAACGCGCGACGCGGCGAGCGACGCAGCTTTGAACAGCGATGATGCGCAGCTGGTCAAGATGAACGCGCTCGGATTCTTGAAAGCCCTCGGTTGCTATCGCGCGTGGGTCGACGTCGAGATCGGCAGGGCGTCGGAACACGGCGCGCGCTGGTGGAGTCGCCGGCTCGTCGAGGTGTACGAAGAGGCCGGGTTGGTGCGTCTTGACAAATAGCTTTGTTCGCGCGAACCCCCTCCTCGGCCTGACAGCAGAGGAGTACAAGGACTTCGCCTGCGCTTTGCTCAGCTACGTCGCGCTCCATGCGACGGCCGACCAGACGGCCTACTTCATGAACCTGTGTCGCGAATACACGCGCGAGATCGCGGCCAAGGTCGCCGTCGCAGCCAAGGTACGCCCTCGGTTGACTCCGGTCTTAGCAAAGGGTGAACGCCCCGGTGCGCCCAACACTGTAGTGGGAAGCAGCCTGAGGAAGCCGCGCTCGCATTGAGAACGCAGAACCTGAACGGAGGTGATTGACTATGTTTGAAGGTCTCTTTCAGCCGATGCACTTGCTGGTGGTCTTTGTGATAGCCCTGCTCGTCTTTGGTCCGCGAAAGCTCCCGGAGCTTGGGAAAGGGTTGGGTGAGGCGATCCGGGGATTCAAGAATTCGCTCAACGTTGCTGAGGCGACACCGTCCACGCCGGCCACCCGAGACGAAGATGTCGCCTGATCCGGCTCTACCGTCGAGTGTTCCGACTTCTCGCACCACCCGTCCCATTTGGCGCAGCAACCTCGAGGAGCGTTCTGGAAGAGGTCCTAAGCTCATGATCAGGCTGGTCGACAATAGACTGAGCCGGATCACGATGTATCGCCTCGTGCTTTACTATCTCATCTTCCTTGTGATGGCTGCGGCAGCGTTGTCCCTTGTCGGGTTTCTCCCATTCCAGCCACTTGATCTCTTAGTCTCGGTGTCGGCTCTGATGCTCGTCTGCTGGATCGCGAACAGCGCCTTCGCGAGAGTACTCAAGGTGCCCGCCAATACAGAGTCGCTCTATATCACCGCGTTTATTCTGGCACTGATCATCACACCGCCGCCTGCGCGGCATCTGTCTGCCGGCTCCGGGCTACTGGTCTGGGCCGGCGTAGTGGCAATGGCGTCGAAATACATCCTTGCGGTCCGCAGAAAGCATATTTTCAACCCTGCGGCGGTCGCGGTGGCGCTCACCGCATTCACGTTGAATCAGGCGGCAAGCTGGTGGGTAGGAACGCCTGCGATGATGCCCTTTGTGCTCCTCGGTGGGCTCCTAGTGGCAAGAAAGATAGCGCGGTTTGATCTGATCCTGAGTTTCCTGGCGGCCGCGGGCGCGGTTATCGTCGGAGCCGGGCTCGGGAAAGGAACAGGTCTCCTGCCCGCCGCGGGCCAATTGCTTGCTGGCACCCCTATTCTCTTCTTTGCGTTTGTGATGCTAACAGAACCTCTCACTACGCCTCCTGGCAGAACGCGGCGGATTGGGTACGGCGCTATGGTGGGGTTTCTATTTGCGCCCTTCCTGCATTTCGGTCGGCTGTATCTTACCCCGGAGCTTGCGCTCCTCATTGGAAACGTATTCTCGTATCTCGCGAGCCCGAAAGCGAGATATCTGCTGAGGCTCAAGGCCACAACGCAACTCGCCCCCGACGTCTATGAGTTTCAGTTTGGGGGCGGGAGGAGATTGCGGTTTCGACCCGGGCAGTACCTGGAATGGACCCTGGGGCATTCGCGTCCTGATAGCCGTGGGAACAGGCGGTACTTCACGGTTGCTTCCTCGGCGGGCGAGCGCGAGGTGCGGATTGGTGTGAAGTTCTATCCCGGCCCGAGCAGTTTCAAGAGGTCGCTTCTCGGGATGAGGCCGGGAGATGAGATCGTGGCTTCAGAACCTGGCGGGGAATTCGTGTTGCCGGCGGACAACCGGGAGAAGCTCGTCTTGGTGGCTGGCGGTATCGGGATCACGCCGTTCAGAAGCATGATCAGAGATCTTCTCGATCGTAAAGAAGGGCGGCCAGTCACGGTCTTATATTCAAACAAGACCGCGCCGGAGATCGTTTATGCGGACGTACTCGAGGAGGCTCGGAAACAGTTGGGTATCAAGACTGTGTACACGCTCACGGATGCGAATTGTGTTCCGCCGGACTGGCAGGGTGAGACCGGGCGCGTTGATGCGGAGATGATCGCGAAAACGGTTCCAGATTACCGCGAGAGGACGTTTTATCTTTCTGGCCCGCGCTCGCTTGTCGTCGGTTTCGAGGAAGTCTTGAGAAAGATCGGCATTCCGAAGAGCCGGATCAAGACCGATTTCTTCCCGGGCTTCGCCTGATGCAAGAATTGGAGGCGTGGTCCGAGTCAAGGCTAACCCCACTCTTCCCCTGGTGGTATTACTTGTGCCCGCCATCAACCGAGGCAAGGCGAGCGTTCCGCTTCACCGGTTCGGGCCATTTTGCGGCGACGGATCAAAATGGCCGGGACGGGCCATCTGCGGGGAGGGAATCCTCGGTCGTGTCCGCCCTTATAGGCCGACTTTCTTCAGGCAGACCTCTTACAACAACCCGAGGTGGGCGGCCTGGGCGACGGCCGCCGATCGGGACGATACGTTGAGCTTGGCGAGGGTATTGGCGACGTGCCGGTGGACGGTGTGCTCGCTGATGAAGAGCCGCTCCGCGATCGCCTGACTGTTGAGGCCGGTCGAAATCAGCCGAAGAATCTCGACTCTCGTGGCATCAGGCCTTTCCTGTTTTCGTCCCCCGGCGACGCCGCTGGAGGGCTCGTCGTCAGGGCATCGAGCATCGCCCGGGCGCGAGCGAGCTCCAGACTGGCGCCGAGAGGTGTCAGATCTTCGATGGCGCGCCGGGCCTCGCCGACGGCGGCTTCGGGACGCTCCGAGCGCTCCCATCACTCGAGCGAGCTCCATGCGCGCGTCCACCCCCTACGTCACCGTCCGCTGGTGAGACGGTGAGCGAGACTATCTTCACACTGCCTGATCCCGGGCCCGACCTCCCGAGGGCGCTCAGTAAGTGGGGGGCGCAGGCCGGCAGGCGTTCGGATCGGCGTCTTGAGATAAGCTGAGGAGCAATTTCGAAGGAGGGTATATGCGCGTTCGTCACTCGCAGGCTTGGATCGCTATCGCTCTTCTCGTGGCTTCCGCGGCCGTCGCGCTGCCCGATGCTCCGAAAGCCGCGGCCAAGGCGGCCGCCGAGAAGTCCGTCGTTCAGACCAAAGAGTCGCAATCGGCCATGACTCCGGCCAGGGCGCTCGACGCCTTGAAGGAGGGAAACAAGCGTTTCCGCGCCGGAACATCGGTCCAGAAGAACCTCCTCTCGAAGGTGAAGGCGTCGGCCGCCGGGCAGTATCCCTTCGCCGTGGTCTTGAGCTGCATGGATTCGCGCGTCCCGGCGGAGGCGGTCTTCGATCAGTCCATCGGAGATCTCTTCAGCATCCGCGTGGCCGGGAATGTGGTGAATCCCGACAACCTGGGCTCTCTCGAATACGCGGCGAAAGTCATCGGAGTCAAGCTCATCATCGTCCTCGGCCACACCAGTTGCGGCGCAGTCAAGGGAGCAATCGACAACGTGAAGCTCGGGAACCTGACCGAGCTGGTCGCCAAGATCCAGCCGGCGGTCGCGGCTTCCGGGTCGGGAACCAGCAAGGACCACGCCTACGTGGACAAGGTCGGCGAGCAGAACGTGCGGCTTGCCATGAAAGAAATCCGCGAAAAGAGCCCCGTCTTAAAGGAACTGCTCGACTCCGGCGCCGTCCGCATGGTCGGAGGAATGTACGATCTGGAGACCGGCGCCGTCACGTTCTCCGAGGACTAGCAGGCTGCTGAAAAATGGATACGGGTGTCGTGTCTGGCCTTTTGCAACTCGTGACGCAAGGAAGACTTCTCGCAGAGAAGACTTCTCTCTTGAAAAGCGTCGCGAGCAAAAGGCCAGACACCGCAAGCGGTTGCGGCGGCGCGGGGCCGTCTGCGGCGTCGCCGCTCCTCTCCGATGCGCCCCGGCATCGCCCTCGTCGCGGCTCCTTGCATCCGGCCTCGCGGCGCTCGCAACGCCACCCACACCCTTTTTCAGCAGGCCGTGGCGCGGGAGGTCGCTCGGAGGCAGGGGATCAGCCCGACGCAGATGAGCTCGCTGGGTCAGGGCCGTGCCGGCTCCCAGGCTCGGGTTCTGACGGCGTGGGTCGGGCGCGAAGTGGCCGGCATACATCAGTCCCGTGGGGTGCCGTTCGAAGGGCGACGGAACGGGATCGCCTGAGCGTCCGGGTGAACCCATGAGCAAAGTAATACATGGACACACGATTGACCCCAATCTTGCCCTCTGTAGACTTCATGCAAGCTGACACCACCGCTAATTGCAGGTCGTCGCGCCGGGGCCGCCGAAGAAGAAATAGGTGCCCCAGCTGCCGCCCGAAGCCGACGAGACATAATTGATCGTATAGCAGGTGGACAGGCTCTGCCGCTACCCATCTGAGGCCAGGTGTCGCCGGTCTTGCGCGCGACTTCACCGCCGTAGATGATCGAGGTGGCCCTCTTCGCGAGCTGCCCGCCACTGTAAAGCGACGTCGGGTAATAACCGACCGCCTCATAGTCTCCGGGTCCCCTGAGGAAGAGCCACCAATTTCCGGAAAAGAGTTTCCACTGTAGCTCGAAGCCCCACTGTGTCCCTCCCGTCGAGCTGTAATGGTCCCACGGCCCGCCGAGGTACCAGTGACTATTGGTCTGAACGAAGCCGGTGCAGTCGAGGTTGTAGCATCCCTTCGACTGGTAGTTGTCGGCCGTCCAATAGATGAAGAGAACCGCGTTGCCGGTATTGTACTTGTCCGGGAGGACCTGCCAGCCGCCCTCCACGGTCTGATTGCTGCTTCCCGTGCCCCCTGTGTACCATTGCTGTGATAGAGAAAAGTCGCCGCTTGGGTTCCAGAGGTTGAGCCAGGAATTGCCGCCGTAGTTGTCCACCGTCTGACTGCCGTAGGCGTGCAGATGAGTAGCCTCCCAGTCTGGGCGGAACTCGGGCTCCTTGCCGTCGAGGTGCGGCCGTCCGAGACCAACCGGGTTCTTTGACAGGAAATCGCGCAGGGTTCGGAAGCGCGCCAGCGTCTCGAGCGTAATCCGTTGCATGGGAATCGTGCCGGAAGAACAGGCGATCGGATTGCCGAAGCGGTCTTTCAGCCCGAGCTTGAGCAGCGAGTCGATATATTTCACCTCCCCCGGCTCGCGCTCGCCGCCCCCGCGGACAAGAGAGCTGCTGGACGGAGGCTCGGCTATCTTTCGGATGCCAAGATGACGGACGCTGGGCTGAGATTCCATCGCGATGCAGTCAGCGTAGGCGCCATCATGAATGAACGAGCTGACTTGTTTGACTCCCTCGTACATGTAGAGGATATGCGTTCGCATGTCTTCGAATGCCTGAGGGCTCTCCACGCGGATGCCGGACCGGCCCTTGTAGTCCTCGAACCGCGCCGAGCGAACGATATTCAGGAATTCGGCAAACGGAACGAAGCGGTCTTTGCCGGGCTCGACGCCGCCTGGCCGTTGGTCTACAGCAGTGCAGGCGGTAACGACCCAGGCCGCGATGACAAGCACCAGAAACCGTTTCATTGCGGTCCTCCTCAACCGGATAATCGCTTTGACTTGGCCGTGGGGCTACACAAAAAAGCATCGACGGGCGCCCATGCTGGCGGAACGAGCGCAGACGAGGATGAAAGCGCGAATCACGTGTTTTCAATGAGTTAGAAGCAGGCGCCTCGGTCTTTTCGTGGCGGTGTCCAAGCGCGGCCAGGCTGCTTACTACGGAGTTGCCGCCAACCCTGCCGCGAACAAGGTAGGTCTACACCCTTGACGTAGGCTAGCCCGCATTATTCATGAGCGACTCCGGCCGTCCTGGGTGCCCATGAATAATCCGGGCTAGCTGTGCGAAAACGGACAGGTGTGAGCCGGAAACGGACGTCCGGCCCTGATGGGGCGCCCTGTCGAGATCGCGTTTTCAATAACTTAGCCGCGCCGCGGGCTGGCACCGGGCTTGCCTCGACACACAGCCGTCGGCGAAGCTAGCCATCGAGAAAGTGGGGAGGTCAGGCCTCGATGAAAGCGCTGCTGCAGGACGTGCGCCATGGGTAGGCTGATGCGCGCGCGACCTGGGTTCACGGCGGTCGCAAATGGCTCCACTCGATGAGCTCCGATTGCCGCTACGGCCTTCGACAGCTCCGCAAGAATCCCGGCTTCACCGCCGTCGCCATCCTCACCCTGGCCCTCGGTATCGGCGCGACCACGGCAATTTTCAGCGTTGTGTACGGCGTGTTGTTGCGCCCGCTTCCGTACCGCGATTCGAACCGGATCATGGCCGTCTTCGAGGTCACCTCGAAGGACCGGCCGTCGCGCGTTGCGGACCCGAACTTCGACGACTTTCGCGATCAAAGCCGCAGCTTCCAGGCGATTGCGAAGTACAACGAAGTCATCGCGTCCGTCTCGGGAGCTTCGCAGCCGACGCGCACAACGGTTGCGCATGTCTCGCCCGACTTTCTCAAGGTCTTCGGTATTCAGCCAATCCTCGGACGGGATTTCAGCGCCAGCGACGCGAAGAAAGGGGCCGGCCCCACCGTTCTAGTCAGCTATGGATACTGGAAGCAGCATCTCGGATCGCCACAGGACCTCTCACAGTCGCACCTGAAGATTGATAGCGGGGTCTTTTCCGTCATAGGCGTGCTCCCGGCCGGATTTCGTTTCCCGGCAGAGGTGGAGCTGTGGCTGCCGGCCGATTTGGACGGCGAAAACCCAAGCAGGACGTCTCACAACTACAATGCGGTCGGGCGCCTCCGCGACGGTGTGACTGTCGAGCAAGCGAATCGAGACATCAGTGCGATAGCCCGGCGCATTCACGACATGTCGAGCGAGCAAGGCGATTATCTCCTCAAGGATGGAATTGTCGTCCCGCTCCAGGAGTCGATCACGGGCAAGGCTCGCTCGCCGCTGCTGGTCCTCTTCGGTGCGGTGGGATTTCTGCTGCTGGTGGCGTGCGCGAACGTGGCAAATTTACTGCTGGCGCAGGCGTCAGCGAGAGAGCGCGAGCTCGCCATTCGCAGCGCGCTCGGCGCGGCGCGTGGACGGCTGATCCGTCAATTCCTTACCGAGACATTCCTGCTTTCGCTGTTCGGCGGCGGACTTGGCGTACTGGGAGCGTTCTGGGGCGTGTCGGGATTGGTTGCGCTGGCGCCGGAAAACCTGCCGCGGCTGGACAGCGTCTCGATCAGTATCCCGGTGCTCGTGTTCGCGTTCCTGGCTTCCTCGGCGGTCGCCGTGGGCCTCGGCGCGTTCACCGCCGCACGCGCGACCTCCGGGGACCTGCGCAAGGGCCTCGTGGAAGGGGGGCGAGGCCAGGCAGGCTCGCAAGGCAGCCAGCGCGTTGGCCGGGTAATCGTGGCGGCGCAGATCGCGATCACACTGGTTCTCGTGGTCGGAGCGGGACTGTTCGGGCGCAGCCTGATGAAAGTGCTGGAAGTGAATCCCGGGTTCCGAGTGAACGACATTGTCACGATGGATGTCTCGCTTCCGTGGGTGGACGATCCCAAAGCAAAGGCAGGTCAGGCGATTTTCTTTTCAAACCTGATTGACCGTCTCAAACAGATTCCGGGCGTGCGCAAGGTTGGCGCGGCGAGCGGCCTGCCGTTGGATGGCGGCCTTCCCGACGGAATGTTTCTCCTGATGAAGGAGAACGAGATCCCGGAGACCGCGGATGGTCTTCGTGCGATGTTCCGAGAAAAGGAGCGCACTGGCAATGCAGACTTCTGCGTCGCCACGGGCGGATACTTCCAGGTTCTCGGAATTCCGCTGATTCGAGGGCGGATCTTCGACGAGCGCGACGGCGCGAATTCTCCGCAGGTTGCCGTGATCAGCGAATCGCTTGCGCGCGACCGGTGGCCAAATCAGGACCCGATCGGCCACACGATTGAGTTTGGAAACATGGATGGCGACTTGCGTCTGCTGACGATCGTCGGGATCGTGGGCGACACTCACGAATATGGCCTCGATGTGCCGCCGCGTCCGACCGTTTACGTGAATCTGTTCCAGCGGCCGCGCGCGGCGATCACCTTGACGATGCTGAGCGATGCCGACACTCGGTTGGTCACATCGGCAGCGCGGGGAATCCTGCAGGACCTCAACCCGGAGGTTCCGACGAGGTTCCGGACATTTTCGCAGGTCTATTCCGCTTCGCTGGGGTCGCGGAGATTCAACGTCATCCTCATCGGATTCTTCGGAATCACCGCGCTGCTGCTCGCAACGGCAGGGGTGTTTGGCGTGATGGCCTACTCGGTCAGCCGCCGCACGCGCGAAATTGGCGTGCGTGCCGCTCTCGGGGCGGACCGCGGGGATGTTCTGAGGATGATCCTGGGCCAGGGATTACGCACGATCATCGTCGGGGTAGCGATTGGGATTACCGGTTCGCTGGCCCTGACGAGCACCGTGGAGTCGCTGCTCTTTGGCGTGACTGCAACCGATCCGCTGACATTTGGCGGGGTGACGCTGCTCCTCGTTGGGGCCGCGTTGCTGGCTTGTTACATCCCCGCCCGCCGTGCCACCCGCGTCGATCCCATGGTCGCCCTGCGCCACGAATAGGATTCGCCCGACCCAGATGGCGTGCTCGACGGATTTCCTGGGTGTCGCGCTCGCGGGCGGCGAGTCGATCACGATCTCAATCGATTCGGGAAGCGCCATCGTCTATGGCGCTGGCGCCACCGCGGACAACATCACTCAGGATCCCAGCCTGCAAGTCGCCCGGCGCGCCCCATAATCCCTCCGCGCAGGAGCGCCGCCGTCCTACCCGCATTACTTCAACCGGCGGCACGGGCGGGGGAACATCTGTTTCAGGGGTGATACAAGGCGTTCCTGATTGAAAAAGTGGGAACAGTTGGGTTCTATGCTCGTATGTGTCTCCAGTGGACTCCATTTCCCCCGGGTAAGGAGGGGCACGCATGACTCGCAGGACGAACGCAAGAATCGCCGGAATCACGTTCCTGATCTACATCGCCGTCGCCATGACCGGAATGATTCTGGAGAACAGGGCAGCCAGCGGGGAAGGGACCGCCGCGAAACTGGCCAGCATCGCCCAGCATGCGTCCGAGATGCGCGTGGCCGTCGTGTTCGCGATGCTCGGCTGCTTTTGCGCCCTGGTGCTGGCCGTGACGCTCTACTCCATCACGCGCGACCAGGATCCCGACCTCGCGATGCTGGTCCTGGTCTTCCGCGCCGCGGAGGGGGCGATCGGTGCGGTCTCCTTATCTATGCCGTTGGGACAGCTGTGGCTCGCGACGGCCACCGGAGCGAATGCTCCGGACCCCGCGGCGGCGAGCGCGCTCGGCGCGGTCCTGCTGAACCTGGAAAGCTCGACCTCGACCCTCACCGCGTCATTTTTCGCCGTCGGCAGCCTGGTCTTCTCCTGGCTCCTCCTGCGCGGCCGGATCGTCCCGGCCGTACTGGCCTGGGTGGGCCTCGTCGCGTCGGTTCTGGTCGTGTTGATCCTTCCCCTGCAGCTCGTCGGAGTCCTGAAAAGCCCGATCACGGACCTCATGTGGGTCCCGATGCTCGCCTTCGAGGTGCCGCTCGGCCTGTGGCTGATCATCAAGGGCGTCGCCATGCCGCCGCGGAGGCAGCTGGCATGACGTTGCTGCCGATACATCCTCAGGGCGCGCTCGGGGTCAGACGGCGCTTCCGCTGGTTCACGGCTTCGGCTCGGGCTCGGGCGATACCGTCCTGGCGCACCGGCTGTTCAGGCCCTTCACGAATTCCTCGCGCTCGGCGGGGGTCATCCTTTGCCAGCGCCGTCGCATGTAGTACCGCCACGAGCCGCTGGCGCCGGGGCCGCGAAAGCCGCGGAAGAGGATCCAACTCAGCGCCATCAAGCCGAGGGCTTGCCAGTAGGTGATCGTGCCCAGGCCGAAGATGGCCGGCATCAGCCAGTTCCAGAGCGCGGAGACCGCCCAGATCAGGCCGGCGAAAACAATCAGGAAGATCGGCAGGATGAACACGATCCGTTTCACGATGCGACGCTTTCTCGTGGGTTCCATATTCATTTCTCCTTGTACTCGTCGTAAATGTTCTGGAGTCTGCGGCGCAAATGGAGCACCGCGTAGTGCTTGCGTGAGAGAAGCGTGTTGACGCTCACGCCGGTTTCCGACGCGAGCTCGCGGAAGCTCTTGCCTTCGAGCTCGTGCGCGACAAACACGAAGCGCTGCTCCTCGGGGAGCTCTTCAAGGGCGGCGTCGAGCTCGTCGAGGAGCACGCCGCGGGCGTAAGCCGCCTCGGGTCCGGCGTCCGGCGAGGGCAGCAGGTCTTCGAGCGAGCCGGCGTCCCCGTCCTCTTCGTAGTCCGGATTCGACGGCGCCGCGCTCGACGACACGGGTTTCTTCTTGCGGAATCGATCGATGATCCGATTCCGCGCCACGCGGAATAGCCAGGCGCCGACCTGCTCGATGGGCTTCATCAGGCGGTGCGCCTCGACGAGCTCGAAGAAGACGTCCTGCAGCACGTCCTCCACATCCTCGCGGTCTGCCACGTTCTTCCGGATGAAGTTGCGCAGCCGGCCGCGCTCGCGCTCGATGGTGTCGGCGATTTGCCGGTCCTGGTCGGTCATCGTTTGTTCGAGGATCAGGATTTTGCGCCTCTCACTGTCGTAGACGGATGAGAGGGGCGGATATTGTGACCGTCGCTTCCGCTCGCTCCGGACCTGCGCCCTGCTGGGCGCACCGGTTCGCGGCTCGCCCGGATGCGGGCTCGACCGAGATCCTGGTCCTTCGCTCGCTCTCGCTCCCGCAGCGCGAGGCTCCTCCCCTCTGGGAGACTCCTCGCGCTGCGACCAGGGCAGGGACCCGAGGATGACGCTGGAAGTCGCCGGATCGGAATGAGTTCCGCCCCATGGCGAAACCTTGAAGCAGTTTCTCCGTACAGACCCACGAGACCCCTTGCTTACCGAGGGGAGGATGCCATACACTCCCCTAGGAAACCGATATGAGCAAACCGAACGACCTCGTCCAGGGCACCCTCGATCTGCTCCTTCTGAAAATCCTGGCGCTGGAGCCCCTGCATGGATGGGCCATCAGTCTTCGCCTGAGATCCATCTCCGGAGATGTGCTGCAGGTCAGCGAAGGATCTCTCTACCCGGCATTGCACAAGTTGGAGCAGGAAGGCTGGATCAGGGCCGAGTGGAAGCAGACGGAGAACAACCGGCGAGCGAAGTTTTACTCGCTCACCCGCCTGGGAAGAAAGCAGCTCGAATCGGAGGCGGCGAACTGGCAGCGGCTGTCGTCTGCCATCTCGCACGTCGTCCAGCTCTCAGAGGCTTAGCCATGCGGATGGAACACTGGTGGTTCACTGCGCCTCTGCGGCTCAAGTCTATCCTCCGCCGCCGCCGGGTGGAGCGCGAGCTCGATGAGGAGCTCCGATTCCACCTGGAGCAAAAGATCGAGGAAGGCATCGCCGGGGGGCTCTCCCCGGATGAGGCGCGTTACCGGGCCATGCGCGCGATGGGCGGGCTGGAGCAGCGGAAAGAGGAAATGCGAGACATGCGACGCATTCATTGGCTGACGGATTTCCTCGACGACGTGCGCTACGCGATCCGCAGCCTGCGCCGGACGCCGGGACTGACCGCGTTCGTGGTGATCACGATTGCGCTCGGGATCGGGATGACCGCGACGCCTTTCAGCATGCTCGATGGGCTGATCTTCAGGCCGTACCCTGTGCCGCATCCGAGCGACGTGGTCACTCTGGTGAGCACTTCACACGACAACAGCTTTGACTCTTTCTCTTATCGTGAGTACCTGGACATCCGCGACAACACGAAGAGCTATGACGGCGTGATCGCAAACGCGCCTTTGGGGGCCGTCGGCTTCAGGGCCGAACCCAGGGCCACGCCGCGGGTCAGGGCCGGTATGATGGTTTCCGGTAACTACTTCCATGTGCTCGGCGTGGAGCCGCAGGTGGGGCGTGGTTTTCGGGAGGACGAAGATCAGGTGCCCGGTCGCGATGCCGTGGTCGTGCTCGGGCCGGACTTCTGGAAGCACGAATTCGCGAGGGACCCTTCCGTCGTCGGCAGGATTGTTCGCTTGAACGGCGCGGACTTCACCGTGATTGGCGTCGCGCCGGAAACGTTCCCGGGGATGTTCATATTCGCGCGTCCCGACTTCTACATGCCGCTGGCGATGGCGCGGGTGTTTTCGACCAACCCACAGAAGAGCTTCTTCGTGGACCGGGATGATCGCGAGTTGACCGTGAGGGCGCGATTGAAGACGGGCGCCACGCTGCGGCAGGCGCGGAATGAGCTCGACTTGCTCGCGCGAGACTTCGAACGCGAGTATCCAAAGCTCAATCGCGACCGCGGCGCGGCGGTGCGCACCCAGTTCGAAATGCGGACGCGAGATGATGACGTCAATTGGAAATTCGGCGTGATCTTTACGATCCTTGCGCTGGCTGTACTGCTGGTGGCGTGCACGAACGTGGCGGGACTTCTTTTGAGCCGTGCCAGCACGCGAACGCGTGAAATCGCGGTCCGGCTGGCGATGGGCGCCGGGCGTTTCCGGCTGATCCGGCTGCTCCTGACCGAGAGCCTGGTTCTCGCGCTCCTGGGTGGATTGGGCGGGATCGCCGTCGGATACGGCGCCATAGGGCTCCTCAGAACTTTCAGAATTCCAACCGAGTTGCCGATCGAGATCCCGTTCCGGATGGACACGCGCGTGCTGCTGGCAAGCCTCGTGTTGTCGGTCCTGAGCGCGCTTTTCTGCGGCCTGGCGCCGGCGCTCCAAGGCACGCGCACGGACCTGGTCAGCGGACTCAAGTCGGCCGATGTGGACGTGCCCGGAGGCGGACATAAGCGCTTGTGGGGTCGGAACGTGCTGGTGGTCGCGCAGGTCGCCACGTCCCTGATGTTGCTCGCGGCAGCCTTCCTGATGTACCGGGGTTTCCACCAGAGCTTGCGCGAGGGAACCGGATTCGCGAAGGATCATCTGCTGATGGCAAGGTTCGATCCGCGTCTCGTGCAATACAACGCGGCCCAGACGCGGCAGTTCTACAAGCTGCTGGCCGAACGTGCGCGAGAAATGTCTGGAGTTGAGAGCGCCGGCCTCACGGAGAACCCTCCGCTCGGACTGGGCAACTTTGGCAGCGTCGCCTTCGTGCCGGACGGTTTTCATATGCCGCGCGACCGCGAGCACTTCACGGCGGACATGGACACCGTCGATGAAGGGTTCTTCGAGACGATGGGGATACCGATCATGCGCGGCCGCGGTTTCCTGGCTTCCGATACAGTGGATACGCCGCGGGTCGCCATCGTGAACGAGCGGTTTGCGAAACACTATTGGCCGGACGCCGACGCGGTGGGCAAGCGCGTCCGGCTCGATAGCGGCACCGGCACCCCGGTTGAGATTATCGGCGTGGCGCAGACCGTCAAGTATCGAGAGACCAGCGAAAAACCGACCGATCTCGTGTATCTGCCGCTGGCCCAGCATCCTGTCTCGCGAATGGTCCTGCTGTTGCGGTCGAGCGGCGATCCGCTGGAATTGGTCAGATCCGTGAAGGACGTCGTCCGGACGCTGGATGTGAACCTGCCGATCTCGGAGATGAGGTCGTATGAGGACTTGTACCGATACCACGCCGTGGAAGGGCCGCGGATTGCCGTAGAGATGGTCGGTACCCTGGGCGCGGTGGGCCTCCTGCTGGCCATCGCCGGCTTGTACGGAGTGGTGGCGTACAACGTGAGCCGTAGAACCCGCGAGATCGGCATTCGCATGGCGATTGGCGCGGGACCGGCTGACGTGCTGCGCATGGTGATGGGCAAGGGCCTCGTGCTCGTAGGCATCGGAACGGTGATCGGGCTGGCGATGGGTTTCGCCGTAGAGCAGCTCATGAATTCCATGTTGTTCAATGCCGGCGGAGTCGACATCCTGGTTTATCTCATCGTCGTTCCGTCGATGGTTCTGGTGACCATGCTGGCAGCCTACGTGCCCGCGCGCCGAGCGGCCCGGATCGCGCCAGCAGTGGCGCTGCGCTATGAATAGGGAGAAACGCCGATGAGCGCAGCGGTCCGGGCGGAAGGTCACGGCGATCACATCTCGCCGCAGATCTACGCGCGGACGGGCGGTCTGCTCTACCTGATCATCATCGTCATCGGAGCCCTTGGCGAGGTCGTCGTCAGAGGCGGGCTCATCGTTTCGGGCGACGCGGCGGCCACGGCCGAGAAGATCCGGTCTTCGGAGTTTTTCTGGCGCGTCGGTATTGCCGGCGAGCTCGTCTTGCTCATCTGCGCCGCCGCGTTGACTCTGATCTTCTATGTGCTCTTCAGGCCGGTCAGCAGGGAGCTCGCTTTGCTGGCGATGGTCTTCAATCTGGTGTCGATCGCGGTGGAGGCCGACAGCGCCCTGCACCTCGTGGCGACGCTATTTCCCCTGGGGAATGCAAACTACCTGAAGGCTCTTGACCCGAACCAACTCCAAGCGATGGCGTATTTTTCCATCCGGTCGCATGAAAATGGTTTTGGCGTCGCTTTGATCTTCTTCGGGTGTGTCTGCCTCGTCGACGGGTACTTGATCTTCAGATCCGGCTACCTGCCCAGGGTGATCGGTGTTCTGATGCAGATTGCCGGCCTCTGCTACCTGACGAACAGCTTCGCGCTGATTCTTTCTCCTTCACTCGCCCATCGACTCTTCCCCGCCATTCTGCTTCCTGCATTTGTCGGGGAGGCGTCGCTCTGCCTCTGGCTCCTAGTGAAGGGCGTGAATGCTCCACGATGGAAGGAACGGGCCAGCAAAACGGCCACACTGCTGTCATTCCGAGGAGCGTAGCGACGAGGAATCTACTCCCGTCAGGCAGGGGACCACGAGAGCAGATCCCTCGACTTCGCTCGGGATGACAACAATGCTGGCGGCTGTTACTTGATTCTTGCTACTCGCCCCTGCGTCGGAAATCTCTCGAATTGTTTGGAGTCGTGGCCGGGAACGACGCGGTCCGCGGAGCCGGCGAGCTCGATCATGCGTCCCTGATTCCTGATGTTGGCGGGCTCGTCCTCCTTGCTGAAGGTGGCGCTGGCCTTGTGCTCGGCGAGATTGCGGTAGAGATAGCAGTTGTCTGAAGCGAGGACGAACGGAGGATCGCCGTCGACGCGGATGTACTGCGAGGCCCAGGTGTGGCGCGCTCCGGTATAGGCATGGATGCCGGGAAGGATCTCTACGTTGTCACCGTCGATGAGGCGCAGGCGGCCCTCGGTGTTGCGCTGCACGAGGGCCTTCACATCGTCGGGATCGATGCCTCCATGCCGTCCGCCCGGCTGCCAGGCGTCTCCGGTGTAATAGGCGAACTCCTGCTTCTGAATCCAGACCGCCGCCTTCGGGAAGAGGTCGATGCCGCCCATGTGATCCCAATGGGCATGGCTGATGACGATGTCGGTGACGTCTTCGGGCTTGACGCCGGCGAGCTTCACGGCTTCGTCGGGGCGCAGGTAGTCGGCGGTCGGAAATTCCTTGAGCCAGACCTCGCGATGAAAGCCGCTGTCGAACAGAATGTTGCGGCCTCCACCGCGGATCAACCAGATGACCATGGCGATGTCGGTCTTTTCGTCCTTGGGTGCGCCCATCACCAGGGATGCCACGGGAAAGCCCGCGATGGTCCCGTAGCGAATCGCCTGAATCGAGTAATCGGGCTTGGCAGATGGAGGGGGAGGGGGAGCGGCGCCCAGGGGAGCGCAGAAAAGCAGGACGAGCAACAGGACTGTGGTCGCCCGAACAAAGTGTCGCGTCGGGTGGGTTGTCATACAGCTCGATTTCTCCGCGGCCACGGCCCGAAACGGCGGACCGCCAGCGCGATCGGCAATCCCACGCACGTCATGTGGACGAGCAGGGGCAACGGCCAGAGTGCCGGCAGCGATCGCCTGACGTTGGAGAGGTAGAGCGTCCGCAACGCGGCCGTCAACGGGATGACGCAGCGGTACATGACGAGGAGCCACACGACGCCGAAGAGGAGGCCGCTCGGCACGGCCCACTCGACCATCGCGGGAATCCGCCGGCTAAGCCAATAGAAGATCGCCGTGGCGGTGAACGCGACGCCGAAGTGCATCGCGAGACCGAGCGCCGCGGTGGCAGCGCCGTACTCGAAGCTCACCGGCCCCAGCAGAGCGCCGGCGATGCCTTGCAGCATGCGAACGGGCAAGCCGCCGTTCGCGAGCGAGATGATGACCGCGGAGGTGATGTCCAGCACCCCGCAGATCAGGCCGCCCCAGAGGATCGCGCGGCCGGCCGTTCGGCGGGGTCCTTCCACGGAGGTGACGGAGGCGCTCAACGGCAGCCTGCCCGCGAACGGTTGCCTGTCCGGCTCGTCCGATCCGTCTTTTCGAACACCGGGATCGTCATCGAAGGCCGAGTCTCTACGTATCCGCGACCGGCCGCAAGGCTCCAAAGACCAGGGTGGGCCGGGGTCAGTCTTACGAAATTGCATATCCGGTGTGGCGCTGCCCAGCATGTTCATCCTCCGCCTTGGGACCGATCCGAGCCTCTCGATACGACCGCAGCATTTCTGCACTTTCGCAACTCTTCTCCGGTCAGTTCGGAAGACCTAGTCGGGCGCTCCGGTCCCCATCTCCACCCAGTCGAACTCCTCTTCCAGCCGATGGAACGCGTGGTCGCCGATGTCGTCTTTGGCCCTCATGTCGAAGACGACTCGCCGGGCCGCGGCGAGAGCCCGCCGGTGAATCTCGTCGTGGGCGGGGGCTCGAGCGTCTGCGGCTGCAGGACCCGCGGCCGCCCGACTCAGATGGGCCTCGAATACGTGACGCACGGCTTCGGCTGCCGGTGACGTGTCGCCGGCGAACGTCGCCAACGCGGCTTCCAGCG
>WNGE01002745.1_pt1 | contig 23349 bp, 16 predicted proteins | sample 5400651 | NCBI WGS metagenome assembly WNGE01 (sample SAMN13153370, study PRJNA577476) | soil metagenome | isolation source: 60 cm soil or saprolite under grassland replicate 2 | place: USA:California | collected 2016-06-15
TTTGCCGTTTCGTCGAAACTTCCCAACGACGTGCCTCTACCGAAGACGAAGGAGCCGCCGGCGCGGATCCAGATCCAGCGAGTGGCGCCGCAGGTCGACTGCGGTCGCTATGCCGTCAAGCGGACGGTGGTCGACCGCGTCGAGGTGACCGCCCGCATCTTCCGCGACGGGCACGAGATTCTCGGCGCGGCCGTGCGCTACAAGCCGCCGGGCGCGGCGCGCTGGCAGGAGGAGCCGCTGGAGGCCCTCGGCAACGACGAGTGGGCCGGGTCGTTCGGACTCGACCGCTGCGGCACGTGGTGCTACCGCGTCGAGGCATGGGTCGACCGTGTGGCCTCCTTCCAGGACGAGCTGCGGCGCAAGGTCGAGGCCGGACAGGAAGATCTCTCCGGCGAGCTGTCGGAGGGCGCCGTGCTGCTCGGCCGGGCGAGCCTCACCGTCGAGCAGGCGCTCGCCGTCCCGGCGGGCGACCGCTCGGAGACGGCCGCCTCACGCACCTACGAGCTCGACGTCGACCGCGAGCTCGCGCGCTTCGGCTCCTGGTACGAGCTCTTCCCCCGCTCCTGGGGCGGCTTCGAAGGCGTGCGCTCGATTCTGCCGGCGCTCGCCGACCTCGGGTTCGACGTCGTCTACCTGCCGCCCGTCCATCCGATCGGGCACACGAATCGCAAGGGGCGCAACAACACGCTCGGCGCAGGCCCCGACGATCCCGGCAGCCCGTGGGCGATCGGCTCCGAGGAGGGCGGTCACGACGCGATCCATCCCGAGCTCGGCACCCTCGAGGAGTTCGAGCGGCTCGTCGCCGAGGCGAAGGAGCAGGGGATCGAGATCGCGCTCGACTTCGCGATCCAGTGCTCGCCCGACCATCCCTGGCTGAAGCAGCACCCGGAGTGGTTCAACCGGCGCCCCGACGGGACGCTGAAGTTCGCCGAGAACCCGCCGAAGCGCTATCAGGACATCTACAACGTCAACTTCGACTCGGAGGACTGGAAGGGTCTGTGGGAGGCGTTGCGCGACGTCGTGCTGACGTGGGTCGAGCGCGGCGTCACCGTCTTCCGCGTCGACAACCCGCACACGAAGCCGGTCCCCTTCTGGGAGTGGCTGATCGACGAGGTACGCGGGCAGCATCCCGAGGTGATCTTCCTCGCCGAGGCGTTCACGCGGCCCGCCATGATGACGACCCTCGGCAAGGCGGGCTTCGCGCAGAGCTACACCTACTTCACGTGGAAGAACACGCGCTGGGAGCTGCTCGAGTTCCTGGCGCAGCTGCTCGAGTGGTCGCCGGTCTACCGGCCGAACGCGTTCGTGAACACGCCCGACATCCTGCACGAGTACCTCGTCCACGGCGGCCGGCCCGCGTTCGAGGCGCGGCTCGTGCTGGCGGCCACGCTGTCGCCGTCCTACGGCATCTACTCCGGCTTCGAGCACTGCGAGAACGTGCCGGTGCGCGAGGGAAGCGAGGAGTACCTGAACTCGGAGAAGTACGAGGTGAAGCGGCGCAGGCTCGACGGGCCGCTGCTGCCGCTCATTGCGACGCTGAACCGCGCGCGGCGGGAGAATCCCGCGCTGCAGTACCTCGACAACATCACGTTCCTCGAGACGGAGAACGAGCAGCTGTTCGGCTACTTGAAGCACACCGGCGACAACGCAGTCGTCGTCGTCGTCAACCTCGACCCTGCGGCGACGCAGGAGGGCGTCTGCGTGCTGCCGGTCTCGACGGGCCTGCCGCCCGCGTACCGCGTCCGGGATCTCCTTGCCGACGAGGAGTTCACCTGGCACATCGGTCGCAACTACGTGCGGCTCACTCCAGGCCAGAGCCATGTCCTGAGGATCGGCGGATGACCTACGCGGCCATGGCCCCACGCGGCACGGCCCGCGACCTGGTCGCGAGCCTCGGCTGGAGGGGCCGTGTCTGAGCAGTGGTTCGAGCGGGACCCGCTGTGGTTCAAGCGGGCGATCTTCTACGAGATCCACATACGCGGCTTCTTCGACGGGAACGACGACGGCGCGGGCGACTTCCGCGGCTTGATGGAGAAGCTCGACTTCCTGCAGTGGCTCGGCGTCGACTGCATCTGGCTGCTCCCGATGTACGCGTCGCCGCTGCGAGACGGCGGCTACGACATCGCGGACTTCCTCGCGATCCACCCTGACTACGGGACGGTCGGCGACTTCAAGGAGTTCGTCGAGCAGTCGCACCAGCGCGGCATCCGCGTCATCGCCGATCTCGTCATGAACCACACCTCGTCGGACCACCCGTGGTTCCAGGAGTCGCGCGCCGATCCGGCGGGGCCGCGCGGCGACTGGTACGTCTGGTCCGACACGGACGAGCTCTACCGCGACGCGCGCGTCATCTTCGTCGACAGCGAGCCGTCGAACTGGACGTTCGATCCCGTGCGCGGGCAGTACTACTGGCACCGCTTCTTCCACCATCAGCCGGATCTCAACTACGAGAATCCGGAGGTGCAGGAGGCGATGCTCAACGTCCTGCGCTTCTGGCTCGACCTCGGCATCGACGGCTTCCGGCTCGATGCGGTGCCGTACCTCTACGAGCGCGACGGGACGAACTGCGAGAACCTGCCGGAGACACACGAGTATCTGAAGCGCGTCCGGGCGGAGATCGACGCGCGCTACCCCGACCGCGTGCTCCTGGCCGAGGCGAACCAGTGGCCGGAGGACGTCGTCGCGTACTTCGGCAACAGCGACGGGGACGAGTGCCACATGGCGTTCCACTTCCCGGTGATGCCGCGGATGTTCATGGCGGTGCGCCGCGAGGACGCGACGCCGATGTACGAGATCCTCGAGCGCACACCGTCGATCCCGCACAACGCGCAGTGGGGACTCTTCCTACGCAACCACGACGAGCTGACGCTCGAGATGGTCACCGACGAGGAGCGTGACTACATGTACACCGAGTACGCGAAGGACCCGAGGATGAAGATCAACCTCGGCATCCGCCGCCGGCTCGCGCCGCTGCTCGACAACGGTCGCGACGAGATCGAGCTCATGCACGCGATCCTCTTCTCGCTTCCCGGCTCGCCGGTCGTCTACTACGGCGACGAGATCGGGATGGGCGACAACGTCTACCTCGGCGACCGCGACGGCGTCCGGACGCCGATGCAGTGGACGGGCGACCGCAACGCCGGCTTCTCTCGCGCCGACTGGGCCCAGCTCTACCTGCAGCCGCTGATGGACCCCGTCTACGGCTACCAGGCAGTGAACATAGAGGCGCAGCTGCGGACCCCGACCTCGTACCTGCGCTGGCTGCACCGCTTCATCGCGCTGCGCAAGGAGCATCCCGTCTTCGGCCTCGGGACGTACCAGCCGCTGCGCTCCGACAACTCGCGGATCTTTGCGCATATCCGACGCTGGGAAGAGGACATCGTGCTCTGCGTTCACAATGTCGCTCGCTCGGCGCAGGCGGTGCAGCTCGACCTCTCCGAGTACGTGGGCCTGGTCCCGGAGGAGATGTTCGGGCGCACGAGCTTCCCGGCGATCGGAGACCTGCCGTACCTGCTGACGTTCGCGCCGCGCGGCTTCTTCTGGTTCCAGCTGAGGCAGCCGCGATGAGTTTCGACGAGCGCTCGCTGATCGAGCACGTCACGCAGCAGCGCTGGTACGGGGCGAAGTCGCGAGCGGTGGCCCATTCCCAGGTCCTCGACTCGGTCGTGCTGCGCACGGCCGAGCCGCAGTTCGCGCTCGCCCTCGTCGAGATGCGCTACGAGACGGGAGCCCACGACATCTACCAGCTGCTCTACGCGCTGCGCGAGGGCGAGCTCGAGCTGGACGGGCTGGCCGATCCGGCGCTCCCACGGGAGCTCGTGAGCGCGATGCGCTCCGGCCTGACGCTGCAGGGTGCGGAGGGGATCGCCGAGTTCCGCCCGATCGAGGGCTTCGCCGGCCTCGGCCGCGAGCTGATCGAGGCGCGCTCCGTCGGCGCCGAGCAGTCGAACACGTCGATCGTGTTCGACGAGGAGCTGATCCTCAAGGTCTTCCGCCGCCTCGAGCCCGGCATCAACCCCGAGCTCGAGATGCTGCGGTTCCTGACCGAGCACGGCTACCCGAACATCGCCGCGCTAGGCGGCTGGTATGCGTACTCCGGGGGGCCGCTCGGAGCAACCCTCGGCATCCTGCAGGAGTTCGTGCGCGGCGGCCTCGACGGCTGGGAGCTCGCGCTGGACGAGATCGGCAGGGCGCCGGAGCGGTTCCTCGCACGGCTGGGCCGTCTCGGCGAGGTGACGGGCCGGATGCACACCGCCCTGGCCTCCGATCCGAACGAGCCGGCGTTCTGCTCCGAGACGCCGAGCGTGGAGTCGCTCGGGCTGCTGACCGCGACGGTCGACGAGGAGATCGAGCGTGTCTTCCTCGACCTGCCGGACGACGACGAGCGGCTGGCGCCGATTGTCGGCCGCGGCGAGGAGGTGCGGGAGCACCTGCGCCTGCTGACACATGCCGGTGCGACTGGAAAGATCATCCGCGTCCACGGCGACTACCACCTCGGCCAGACCATGTGGGTCGACGACGACTGGGTGATCCTCGACTTCGAGGGCGAGCCGGCGCGCTCGCTCACAGAGCGGCGCCGCAAGCGCTCGGCGCTCCGCGACGTGGCGGGGATGCTGCGCTCCTTCGCGTACGCTGCGAGCGCCGCCTCGCTCCAGCACGAGACGGAGGCTCCGGAGGGGTGGGAGGAGCAGGCGCGCGCGCGGTTCCTCGACGGCTACCTGGAGACGGTCGATGCCGCGCTCCTGCCCGCCGGCCAGCCCGCGATCGACCGGCTGCTCGCCGTCTTCGAGCTGGAGAAGGCCGTCTACGAGCTCCGCTACGAGCTCGACAATCGCCCCGAGTGGGTTGGCATACCGGTCGCGGGGATACAGCGACTCATAGAACAGACCACCGCGACGCCTTGATCGAGCTCGGAGCGAACCCGCACGGCATCCTCGGCGCCCACGAGGCGGACGGCGGCGTCGTCGTGCGCGCCTACCGTCCGGAGGCGCAGGCCGTGCGCGTGCAGCCGGCGCAACCCGAGGCGAAGTCCGTCGAGGCGGAGCTGAAGGACCCGGCCGGGCTCTGGGAGGCGATGCTGCCGAAGGCGAAGCTGCCGCTCGAGTACGAGCTCGAGATCGAGTATCCGGACGGGAACACGTTCACGCTGCGCGATCCGTACGCGTTCCTGCCCACGCTCGGCGACCTCGACCTGCACCTGGCGATGGAGGGGCGTCACGAGCAGCTCTACGAGAAGCTCGGCGCCCACGTGCGCGAGATCGACGGCGTCGTCGGCACCGCGTTCGCCGTGTGGGCCCCGAACGCGCGCGCGGTCTCGGTCGTCGGCGACTTCAACTCGTGGGACGGCCGCCTGCATCGGATGCGGTCCCTCGGCTCGTCCGGCATCTGGGAGCTGTTCGTCCCCGGCGTCGAGCAGGGGACGAAGTACAAGTTCGAGATCCGCACGCAGGACGGGCGGCTGCGCATCAAGGCCGACCCGCTGGCGTTCGCGGCGGAGCGACCGCCCAACAACGCGTCGATCGTCTGGCAGTCGAAGCACGAGTGGGCGGACTCGGAGTGGCTCGAGCGGCGACATGCGTCCGACCCGCTCGCCGAGCCCGTGTCGATCTACGAGGTGCACCTCGGCTCGTGGCGGCGCAACGGCGTCGAGGGCAACCGGCCCCTCTCCTATCTCGAGCTCGCGGACGAGCTCGGCGACTACGCCGCGGATCTCGGCTTCACGCACGTCGAGCTGCTGCCGGTGATGGAGCATCCGTTCTCGGGCTCCTGGGGCTACCAGGTCACCGGCTACTTCGCGCCGACGTCCCGCTTCGGCACCCCCGACGACTTCCGCTGCTTCGTCGACCGGCTGCACCGACACGGCGTCGGCGTGATCCTCGACTGGGTGCCGGCGCACTTCCCGCGCGACGACTGGGCGCTCGCCACGTTCGACGGCACGCACCTCTACGAGCACGCCGACCCGCGGCGGGGCGCCCACCCGGACTGGGGGACGCTCGTGTTCAACCTCGGGCGTGCGGAGGTGAAGAACTTCCTGCTCTCGAACGGCCTCTACTGGCTGCGGGAGCATCACGCCGACGGAATCCGCGTCGATGCCGTCGCCTCGATGCTTTACCTCGACTACTCGCGCAAGGACGGCGAGTGGGTGCCGAACCAGTTCGGCGGTCGCGAGGACCTCGACGCCGTGCAGTTCCTGAAGGAGCTGAACGAGGCGCTCTACGCGCGCGAGCCGGGCGTGATCTCCGCGGCGGAGGAGTCGACCGCGTGGCCGGGCGTGTCGCGGCCGACCTACCTCGGCGGCCTCGGCTTCGGCTTCAAGTGGAACATGGGCTGGATGCACGACACGCTGCTGTACTTCCAGAAGGACCCCGTCTACCGCCGCTACCACCACCACACGCTGACGTTCTCGCTGATGTACGCGTTCAGCGAGAACTTCATCCTGCCGCTCTCGCACGACGAGGTCGTGCACGGCAAGCGGTCGCTGCTCGACAAGATGCCGGGCGACCGCTGGCAGAAGTTCGCCAACCTGCGTGCGCTCTACGCGTACATGTGGGCGCATCCCGGCAAGAAGCTGCTCTTCATGGGCGGCGAGCTCGGCGAGTGGGAGGAGTGGAACGCCGAGGGGTCGCTCCACTGGAACCTGCTCGAATACGCAGAGCACCAGGGCGTGCACGCGCTCGTCCGCGACCTCAACCGGATCTACCGGGAGACGCCCTCGCTGTGGCAGGTCGACTTCGATCCCTCCGGCTTCCGCTGGCTCGAGCCGAACGACGCGTCCAGCAACGTGCTCGCGTTCGCGCGCCTCGACGCCGACGGCGAGCGTCCGCTGGTCTGCGTGCTCAACCTCTCGCCGCTGCCCCGGTACGACTACCGCGTCGGCATGCCGGTGTGCTGCCGCTGGCGCGAGGCCGTGAACACCGACTCGGCCTTCTACGGCGGCTCGGGCGTCGGGAACCTCGGCGGGGTCGAGGCCGAGGCCGTCCCGTGGCACGACCAGCCGAGCTCGGCGCTTCTCGCGCTGCCGCCGCTCGCCGCGGTGTGGCTCGTGCCCGAGTAGTCAGGTGGCGAGGCGTGGCGTCGCCACCTGGCGAGGCCTGGCGTCGCCATCCGTAAGAGCCTCCGCGCCTAACCCGCGGCGCGCTGCTCGAAGCGCAGTGTGACGAGCGACCCGGCGCGGAGGACGTGGCGCTGCATGAGCGAGCGGGCCGACTCGGCGTCGCCGCGCTCGATCGCGTCGAGGACGGCCTCGTGCTCGGCGACGTTCTCCTTGAGCAGGTTCGTGCTCTCGCTCAGGACGATGCGGCTGAGGTCGCGCGGGAAGCTCCGGTGCAGGTGGGCCAGCGTCGCGGCGAGCACCTCGTTGCCCGCCGCCTCCTGGATCACCTGGTGGAACTCGTCGTTCGCGCGGCCCCAGGCCGAGATGTCGGTCTCGGACAGCCGGCGCCGGCCGTTTCGCGTGCGCCGGGTCATGCGCCGGAGCGCCTCGCGGAACTGCGCCTGCGCCTGGTGCAGCCGCTCGAGCTGCTCCTGCCGGATGCGCAGCGCGGCGACCTCCGCGGCGAGCGCCTCGAGCTCGGCGCGTACCTGGTAGGCGTCGCGGATCTCGCGCGGCGAGAGGCCGCGGACGAGGGCTCCCCGGTGGGGGCGCAGCTCGACGATGCCGCTCGCCTGGAGCTTGCGGAGCGCCTCGCGCACGGGCGTTCGGCTGACGCCGAACTCCTCCGCAAGCGCCTCCTGGCGGAGGCGCGTCCCGGACGGGAGCTCGCCGTTGAGGACGCGTGCCTGCAGCTGCGCCGCGAGCTTGTCGACGAGGGCGCGGCGTTCCTCGGTCGCCCCTCCAGGAGCTTGGCCCATGGGCCGACAGTACCATCTACTGTATCCATTTGACTAGAGAGTGGATCCAAGTCTAGAGTTTCGTCTTCGTTCTCTCCTCGGAGTCCTGGCCCTCTCACGGAAGGACGTATGCGATGACTCGCATCCGCATCCGAGCCGCCCTCCTCACCGCGGCGGCGCTCGGGCTGCTTGCCCTGGCCACCTCTGCCGGCGCTGCGACCCGCGGCGGCTCGGCGCCTGCGGTGCGCAACGGCGGCACGCTCGTCGTCGGCCTCACGGCCGGCGAGCCCGACGTACTCGACCCGAGCCTCGCCCGCACCTTCTCGGGTCGTGAGGTCTTCCTGACCTTCTGCGAGAAGCTCTACGACCTCAACGCCAAGGCTCAGATCGTCCCGCAGCTCGCCGCAGCGATGCCGAGCATCTCGAAGGACAAGCTGACCGTGACGATCCGGCTGCGCACAGGGATCAAGTTCAACGACGGCACGGCCTTCAACGCCGCGGCAGTCGTGAAGACGCTCCAGCGCCACCAGACGCTGAAGGGCTCGACCCGCGCGAGCGAGATCTCGCCGATCGACAGCGTCACCGCACGCGGGGCGTCCACGGTCGTCATCCATCTCAAGACGCCGTACTCGCCGCTCACCGCGCAGTTCGCCGACCGCTCCGGGATGATCATGTCCCCGGCACAGCTCGACAAGCTCGGCGACAAGTTCGCGACGAACCCGATCTGCGTCGGCCCGTTCATGTACGACAACCGGGTGGCCGGCGACAGCATCACGGTCGTGAAGTCACCGTTCTACTACGGCAAGAAGAACGTCCACCTCTCGAAGATCGTCTTCAAGGTGGAGAACGACGCCGCCGCCGCGGCCGCAGCGCTCAAGGCCGGCGACCTGCAGGCGCTGGACGGGACCGACTCCACCCAGCTACAGGCCATCGTGCACACCCCGACGCTGCACGTGATCAAGCAGACCTCGCTCGGCTACCAGGGCATCACGCTCAACATCGGGAACAAGAACGGCCTGCTCAAGGGCTACTCGAACACCGGCACCGCGATCGCGTCGAGCGCCAACCTGCGTAAGGCGTTCGAGATGGCGATCAACCGCAAGCAGTTCAACAAGGTCGTCTTCGGAGGCACGGTGCTGCCCGGCTGCACCCCGATCTCGCCCTCCAGCGCCTGGTACGACCCGACCGTCAAGTGCACGGCCTACAACCCGACGCAGGCGCGCAAGCTCGTGCAGTCGACGGGGATCTCAAACCCGACGGTGCACCTGATGGTGCCGGTGGGAACGGTTGCGCTCCGCGCGGCGCAGTTCCTGCAGGCTCAGGAGGAGGCGGTGGGGATTCACCTCGTCATCGACACCACCGACTTCGTCACCTCGCTCAGCAAGGCCGATGCCGGAACGTACGAGACGTTCCAGATCGGCTGGTCGGGCCGCGTCGATCCCGACGGCAACATCTACCAGTTCGTCTCGACGACCGGCTCGCAGAACGACAGCGGCTACTCGAACCCGCGTCTCGACCTGATCCTCAACAACGCGCGCAAGGCGTCGACGGAGAAGGCGCGCAAGACGCTCTACCGCGCGGCACAGAAGATCATCCTCAACGACCGTCCTCTCATCTACCTCTATCACGGCGTTACCCGCGCCAGCCTGCAGAAGCGTGTCGTAGGCGTGAAGCTGTATCCGGACACACTCCTCCGCGTCGCGCTCGCGGGCTACAAGTAGCCCGGCCGGCGGGGCGGCTTCGAGCGACGATGGGCGGCTTCCTGCTACGCAAGTCTGGAGCCGCCCTCGTCGTGCTCGTGCTGGCGAGCATGCTCGTGTTCGTCGGCGTCCGTGCGATCCCCGGCGATCCTGCGACCGCGCTCGGTGCCGAGAACCGCGACCCCGACGTCATCGCGGCCGTCCGCCACAAGTACCTGCTCGACCGGCCGCTGTCCGTGCAGTACGTGCACTGGGTGTGGCTCGCGGTGCATGGAGATCTCGGCGTCGACCAGCGCCAGCTCTCCGTCGCGCACACCATCGTCACGCGCATCCCGATCACCCTCGAGCTGGCCGTGCTCTCGCTGCTCGTCGCGACGCTCGTGGGGATCCCGGCGGGGGTGATCGCCGCCGTCCGGCGCGGCAAGCCCGAGGACTACGCGGCGACGGCGGCGGCGCTGATCGGCCTCAGCGTGCCGCACTTCTGGCTCGGGCTGCTCTTCATCATCTGGTTCGCCGTCGACCTGCACTGGCTGCCGGCGAGCGGCTACGTGACGATGCACCACCCGGTCGCGAACCTGAAGCACATGGTCATGCCGGCGATCGTGCTCGGCACCGGCTTCGCGGCCGTGCTGATGCGGCAGATGCGCTCGTCGATGCTGGGCTCGCTCGGGGCCGACTACGTGCGGACCGCCCGTGCCAAGGGACTCAGCGAATGGCAGGTGGTCGGGCGCCACGCCTTCCGGAACAGCCTGATCACCATCACGACCCTGCTCGGCCTCCAGCTCGGCGCCTTGATCTCCGGCGCGGTGATCACCGAGACGATCTTCGGCATTGCCGGCTTCGGGCGCCTGACGATCGACTCCATCAACCAGCGCGACTACACGCTCATCCAGGGAGTGGTGCTGGTCGCTGCGACCGGCTACGTCGTCGTCAACCTCTTCGTCGACGTCGTGTACTCGCTCCTCAACCCGCGCATCCGCGTCTCGTGAGCGCCGTCGACACCCTCGCGCTGACGAGTCCGCGTGCGCGCCGCCGCCGGCTGTTGCGCAAGCGCTTCCTGCGACGTCCGATGGCCGTCGCCGGGTTGTTCGTGGTGCTCGTGTTCGTCGTGGCGGCGATCTTCGCGCCGCTGCTCGCCCCCTACGGCGCCGGCGCGACCGACTTCGGCGCGACGCTCGCGCATCCGTCCGGCAAGCACCTGCTGGGCACCGACGCGCTCGGTCGCGACGTGCTCTCGAGGATCCTGTGGGGCGCCCGCGCGTCGATGCAGGCGGGCTTCTTCGCGACGATGCTCGCGCTGGTGATCGCCGTGCCGATCGGGATGGTCGCCGGCTACTACCGCGGCTGGGTCGACACCGTCGTCGCGCGCGTGACCGACGTCCTGCTGGCCTTCCCGTTCCTCATCCTCGCGGTCGGCCTCGCCGCGATCCTCGGGCCGTCGCTCCTCAACGCCACGCTCGCGCTCGGGATCGGCGCCGTGCCGCCGCTGATCCGCATCGCCCGGGGAGAGACGCTCGCGCTGCGGGAGGAGGACTACGTTCCCGCGGCGATCGCCAACGGCGCGGGCGACGCAACGATCATCTTCCGGCACATCCTCCCGAACATGACGAACACGCTGATCGTGCAGGCCACCGTGACGATCCCCGGGGCGATCGTCGGCGAGGCGGTCCTCTCCTTTCTCGGGCTCGGCGTGCAGCTGCCGACGCCGTCGTGGGGGACGATGCTCCAGGACGCCCAGTCCTACCTCTCGCAGGCGCCGCGCCTCGCGGTCTTTCCCGGCCTGGCGATCGTGCTCGCCGCGCTCGCGTTCAACGTGCTGGGCGACGGGCTGCGCGACATTCTCGATCCGCGGACGACGCGCTGATGGCGCAGCCGCTACTCAAGGTGGCGGACCTCTCTGTCCGCTTCGACACCGACGACGGAACCGTGCACGCGGTCGACCGGCTGTCCTTCACGCTCGGCCAGGGCGAGGTGCTCGGCATCGTCGGCGAGTCGGGCTGCGGCAAGAGCGTCACGTGCATGTCGCTCGTCCGCCTGCTGCCCGAGACCGCGGTCATCGGCGGCCAGGCCGTGTTCGAGGGTCGCGATTTGCTCGCCATGGCGCCGCGCGAGCTCCGGCGCGTGCGCGGCCGCGCGATCTCCTTCGTCTTCCAGGAGCCGATGACCTCGCTCAATCCGGTCTTCACCGTCGGCCGCCAGATCAGCGAGGTCCTGCAGCGCCATCTCGATCTCTCACGGACGGCCGCCCGCGCACGCGCGCTGGAGCTGCTCCGCCTCGTGCGGATCCCGGCGCCGGAGCGGCGCCTCGACGAGTATCCGCATCAGCTCTCCGGCGGGATGCGCCAGCGGGTGATGATCGCGATGGCGCTCGCCTGCGACCCGAAGGTGCTCGTCGCCGACGAGCCGACGACCGCGCTCGACGTGACCATCCAGGCGGGGATCCTCGATCTGATGCGCGACATTCGCGAGCGGCTCGGGACGGCGATCATCCTGATCACGCACAACCTCGGCGTCGTCGCCGACCTCGCCGACCGGGTGCTCGTCATGTACGCGGGCCGGAAGGCGGAGGAGGCGGCTGTCGACGACCTGTTCGCGCATCCGCAGCATCCGTACACGATCGGCCTGCTCGGCGCGATCCCGCGGCCGTACGAGAGCGACGAGACGCGGCGCCGGCTGCAGGAGATACCGGGCCGCGTTCCCTCGCTGCGCGAGCTGCCGACCGCGTGCGCGTTCGCCGACCGCTGTCCGCGCGCGGACGAGCTCACGCGCACGCAGATCCCCGAGCTGCGCCAAGTGCGGCCAGACCACTGGGTTGCCTGCTTCCATCCGGGGGAGAACGGGACGGCGTGAGTGGAGTCGCGGACACGGGGGCGATCCTCGAGGTCACGGACCTCGTCAAGCACTTCCAGGTGGGCGGGCGGCTCACGGGCGGTCGCGGCACGGTGCACGCCGTCGACGGCGTCTCCTTCGAGCTGGCCCGCGGCGAGATCCTCGGCCTCGTGGGAGAGTCGGGGAGCGGCAAGACGACGGTCGCGAACTGCGTGCTCCGGCTGATCGAGCCGAGCTCGGGCGCGATCCGACTCCACGGAACCGACATCACGCACCTCTCGCGCCGCCAGATGCGCCCGCTGCGGCGGGAGCTGCACATGGTCTTCCAGGATCCCTACTCGTCGCTGAACCCGCGCATGACCGTCGGCGACATCGTCGGTGAGCCCGTTCGCCTGCACGGGCTCGCGAAGGGCCGCCTGCTGGACGCGCGGGTCGCGACGATCCTCGACGCCGTCGGGCTGCGCCCGGAGTTGCGCTACCGCTATCCGCACGAGCTCTCGGGCGGCCAGCGCCAGCGCGTCGGCCTCGCGCGGTCGCTCGTCCTGAACCCGAGCGTGCTCATCGCCGACGAGCCGGTGTCGGCGCTCGACGTCTCGGTGCAGGCGTCGATCCTCAACCTGCTCCGCGACCTCCAGCGCGACATGGGCTTCTCCTGCCTCTTCATCACGCACGATCTCGCGACGGTCGAGTTCCTCTGCGACCGGGTCGCCGTGATGTACCTCGGCGAGATCGTCGAGCTCGCCTCGCGGCCGGAGCTGTTCCGCAACCCGCAGCACCCGTACACGCAGGCGCTCCTGTCGGCGGCGGTCGTCCCCGATCCGTCGGTGCAGCGCGCTCGCCGGCAGGTCGTGCTGGAGGGAGACATTCCGAGCCCGCTCATCCCGCCTCGCGGCTGCCGTTTTCACACCCGCTGCCCGCTCCACGAGCAGTCGGCGCCCGCGTCGGACGAGGAGACGCCGGTGCTGCGGGAGTTCGCCCGCGGCCACTCCGTCGCCTGCCATCTCGTCGGGCCTGGCCGTCCGGCGCCGCGCCTCGTCGAGGACACCGCCGCTATCGTCAGCGCCGAGGCCGTATGAGATTTACGACGCGCCCAGAGCTCCGCGGGACGTTCGGGATGGTCGCCTCGACGCACTGGCTCGCGTCCGCGGCCGGGATGGCGGTGCTCGAGCGCGGCGGCAACGCCTTCGACGCGGCCGTCGCCACCGGCTTCACGCTCCAGGTCGTCGAGCCGCACCTGAACGGGCCGGGCGGCGACCTCCCGGCGATCCTCTGGCCGGCGGCGCGCGGCGAGCCGCTCGTGCTGTGCGCCCAGGGGCCGGCGCCGCGCGCGGCGACGATCGCCCACTACCGGGACGAGCTCGGCCTCGCTCTCGTCCCCGGCACCGGCCCGCTGGCGGCGGTCGTCCCCGGCGCCTTCGGAGGCTGGCTGGCGATGCTCCGCGATTTCGGAACGCTGCCGCTCCGCGACGTGCTCGGCTTCGCGATCGACTACGCGGCGAACGGCTATCCGCTCCTCGCGCGGATCGGCGACGCGATCCGGAGCGTCGAATCGCTCTTCCGCGAGGACTGGACGACGTCGGCCGACGTCTACCTGCCGGTCCCGGCCGCAGGTTCGCTGCACCGCAACCCGCGGCTCGCGGCGACCTATCGCCGCATCGTCGACGAGGCCGAGGCGCGCTCGTCCTCGCGCGAGGAGCAGATCGAGGCAGCGCTCGGCGCGTGGTACGACGGCTTCGTGGCGGAGGCGCTCCTCGCCTTCCAGGAGCGGGAGTGGCTCGACAGCTCGGGCGAGCGGCACCGCGGCCTGCTCGCCGAGGAGGACCTGCGCGACTGGCGGCCCTCGTTCGAGCCGCCGCTCGCGGTCGACTACCACGGGCTCACCGTGCTGAAGGCCGGCCCGTGGAGCCAGGCGCCCGTGTTCCTCCAGCAGCTGCGGCTGCTCGAGGGCTTCGACCTAGCCGGGATGGGACACGCGGGTGACGAGTACGTGCACACGGTGACGGAGTGCGCGAAGCTCGCGTTCGCGGACCGGGAGGCGTGGTACGGCGACCCGGACTTCGTCGACGTGCCGCTCGAGGACCTGCTCTCGCGCGAGTACGCCGACGAGCGGCGCGCGCTCGTGGGTGACGAGTCGTCCGGCGAGCTGCGGCCGGGCTCGCCCGGCGGCCGCGAGCCTCGCCTGGCCGCGCCGGCCGAGGCGGTCGCGCTCGCGCCTGGCGTGGGCGAGCCCACGCGCGGCGACACTGTCCACCTCGACGTGGTCGATCGCTGGGGGAACATGGTCGCGGCCACGCCGAGCGGCGGCTGGCTCTGGGGCGCGCCCGTTATCCCCGAGCTCGGGTTCTGCCTCGGCACGCGCGCACAGATGTTCTGGCTCGACGAGGGGCTGCCGAACTCGCTCGAGCCGGGCAAGCGGCCACGGACGACGCTCTCGCCGACGCTGGTCGCGCGCGACGGCGAGCCGGTGCTCGCACTCGGCACGCCCGGCGGCGACCAGCAGGACCAGTGGACCCTGCACGTCTTCCTCGGCCACGTGCATTTCGGCATGGACCTCCAGGCCGCGATCGACGCGCCGAACCACCACACCGAGGCGTTCCCGAGCTCGTTCTATCCGCGTGCCACGAAGCGCCGCCACGTCGCCGTCGAGGAGCGTGCCGGCGAGGAGACGTTCGCCGGCCTGCGTGCCCGCGGCCACGAGGTCGAGGTGTCGCTGCCGTGGTCGCTCGGCCGGGTGAGCGCCGTCGGCCGCGATCCGGACGGCCAGCTCAAGGCGGCCGCGAATCCGCGGGGAATGCAGGGCTACGCGGCGGGCCGCTAGGCCCGCGGGGCCTGGCCCCCGGCTTTCTGCCGAGCCTCGAGACCGCTGAAGAGTCGTCACACTTCTGTGCAGGGGCCAGGCCCCTGGTTGAAAGTGCAACGACTTCGTGACGGCCTACGGCGCAGACGCGAGGATTCGCGCCTTTCGCGGCGGGTACGCTCGGCGCGGTGCCGGGCGAGGGAGACAACCGTTGACGCGGCGGCTCGGCGCGGTCCCGCTCGAGAACGGCGGCGTGGCGCTGCGGGTGTGGGCGCCGGGCGTGCGCTCCCTCGCCGTTGACCTTGCGACAGGACGCCGCGAGCTCGAGCACGTGGGCGACGGCTTCTACGAGGCCCAGGTCGACGCGAACGCCGGCGACGAGTACCTGCTCGTCGTCGACGGCGCGGAGTCGTATCCCGACCCGTGCTCTCGGTCGCAGCCGTACGGCGTGCGCGGCCCCTCCCAGATCGTCGACACCGACGCGTTCGCCTGGACGGACGAGGGCTGGCCCAGCGTCCTGCTCGACGAGCTCGTGATCTACGAGCTGCACGTCGGCGCCTTTTCCGAGGAGGGAACCTTCGGCGGCGTGATCCCGCGGCTGCGCGGCCTCCGCGAGCTCGGCGTGACCGCGATCGAGCTGATGCCGGTCGCGACCTTCCCCGGCGAGCGCGGCTGGGGCTACGACGGCGTGTACGCCTACGCGCCGCACCGGGCGTACGGCGGCCCGAGCGGGCTCGTCCGGCTGGTCGACGCAGCGCATGCCGAAGGTCTCGCGGTGCTGCTCGACGTCGTCTACAACCACGTCGGCCCCGGCGCCGAGGCGCTGCGGGCGTTCGGGCCGTACTTCACGAGTCGGCACGAGACCTTCTGGGGCGAGGCGATCGACTACGCCCAGGCCGGCGTGCGCGAGTGGGCGATCCAGAACGCCGAGCAGTGGGTGCGCGAGTACCACATCGACGGGCTTCGCCTCGACGCCGTCCACGCGATCTTCGACGACGAGCCCGAGCACATCTGCGCGGAGCTCGCCGCGCGTGTGCGCTCAGCAGCGCCGCGGGCTCTCGTGATCTCGGAGATCCAGGTCGGCGACTGGCGGCCGATCGACGAGTGGGGTCACGACGCGCAGTGGGCCGACCGCTCCCATCACGAGCTGCACGCGCTGCTCACCGGCGAGCAGGACGGCTACTACCGCGGCTACGGCTCCGTCGCCGCGCTCGCCGAGGACCTCGAGGGCCGGGGACACGACCCGCGCCGCCTCGTCGTCTGCGCGCAGAACCACGACCAGGTCGGCAACCGGGCCGTGGGCGACCGGCTGCCGCCGGACGCGCTGCGCGTCGCCGCCGCGGTCACACTCTTTTCGCCGTGCACGCCGCTGCTCTTCATGGGCGAGGAGTACCTCGAGCAGAACCCGTTCCAGTTCTTCACCGACCACATCGACCCGACGATCGCGGAAGCGACCCGCGCAGGCCGGAAGCGGGAGTTCGAGGCGTTCGCGTCGTTCGCGGGACACGACCTGCCCGATCCGCAGGCGCTGGAGACCTTCCTCCGCTCGAAGCTCGCTCCGCGCGAGCCGGATCCGCTCTATCGCGAGCTGCTCGAGCTGCGCAGGACTCTCCCCCGCGAGCTCGAGACGGAGGCCGACGAGGACGCGCGCGTGCTCCGCCTGCGGCGCGGCGGCGTCGAGTTCGTCGCCGACTTTCGCGCGAAGCAGGTAGAGATTCGCCGCTGATGGACGTCTGGCCCGGCAGACCGTTTCCCCTCGGCCCGAGCTGGGACGGGCAGGGAACGAACTTCTCGCTCTTCTCGGAGAACGCGCAGCGTGTCGAGCTGTGCCTGTTCGACGACGACGACCGGGAGACGCGCCTCGAGCTTGGCGAGCGCACCGCCTTCAACTGGCACGGCTACGTGCCGGGCGTGGGCCCGGGCCAGCGGTACGGCTATCGCGTGCACGGGCGGTACGACCCGACCTCCGGCCACCGCTTCAACCCGCACAAGCTGCTGATCGACCCGTACGCCAAGGCCGTCGAGGGGCCGATCGGCTGGGAGCTCGGCAACACGCTTCCCTACGTCCCGAGCGGCGAGCCGGATGCCGACCTCGAGCCGGACGACGAGGACGACGTCGACGCGATCCCCAAGTGCGTCGTCGTCGACCCGTATTTCGACTGGGAAGACGCCCACCCGCCGGCGCACTCGTGGTCGGACACCGTGATCTACGAGGTGCACGTGAAGGGCTTCACTCGCCGCCACGGGGCCGTGCGCGAGGACCTGCGAGGCACGTACGCCGGCCTCGCGTCCGAGCCGGCTCTCGAGTACCTGCGCGAGCTCGGCGTGAGCGCGGTCGAGCTGCTGCCGATCCACCACATCGCGGACGAGGGCTTCCTCCGCGACCGCGGGCTGACGAACTACTGGGGCTACTCGTCGATCGGCTTTCTCGCGCCGCACGCCCTGTACGCAGCCACCGGTACGCGCGGCGAGCAGGTGCGCGAGTTCAAGGGGATGGTCAAGGCGCTCCACCGGGCCGGCATCGAGGTGATCCTCGACGTCGTCTACAACCACACGGCCGAGGGGAACCACCTCGGGCCGATGCTGTCGTTTCGCGGCGTCGACAACGCGTCCTACTACCGGCTCGTGCCGGAGACGCCGCGCTTCTACATCGACTTCACCGGCACCGGGAACTCGCTCAACCCGGTGCATCCCTCCGTGCTGCGCCTGATCATGGACTCGCTCCGCTACTTCGTGAGCGAGTGCCACGTCGACGGCTTCCGCTTCGACCTGGCGGCGGCGCTCGCACGGGAGTTCTACGACGTCGACCGCCTGTCGGCGTTCTTCGACACGATCCACCAGGACCCCGTGCTGTCGCAGGCGAAGCTGATCGCCGAGCCGTGGGACGTGGGCCCCGGCGGCTACCAGGTCGGCAACTTCCCCGTCCTCTGGGCCGAGTGGAACGGCCTCTACCGCGACATCGTGCGGGACTTCTGGCGCGCACACCCGAATGTCGCCCAGTTCGCCTCTCGCTTCACGGGCTCGAGCGATCTCTACCAGTCCGAGGGACGCACGCCGTCCGCGTCGATCAACTTCGTCACGGCACACGACGGCTTCACGCTGCGTGACCTCGTCTCGTACAACGAGAAGCACAACGAGGCGAACGGTGAGCAGAACCACGACGGCACCGACGACAACCGCTCCTGGAACCACGGCGTGGAGGGAGAGGCGGACGACCCGCAGGTCAACGCCGTGCGGGCGAGACAGCAGCGCAACTTCCTCGTGACGCTGCTGCTCTCGCAGGGCGTGCCGATGCTGCTCGGCGGCGACGAGCTCGGCCGGACGCAGCGCGGCAACAACAACGCGTGGTGCCAGGACAACGAGCTCTCGTGGTTCGACTGGGAGCACGCCGACACCGAGCTGACGCGGTTCGTGCAGCGGCTGATCAGGCTGCGTCGCGAGCACCCGGTGTTCCGCCGAGCGACGTTCCTGACCGGTCAGGAGACGCGCGGCTCGGGCCTGCCGGACGTGTGGTGGTTCCGCCCCGACGGCCGCCGCATGACGCAGCGGGACTGGCAGCGCGAGGATGGGCGGACCCTCGGCGTGTTCCTCAACGGCGCGGAGATCCCGTCGCGGACGCCGACAGGCGAGGAGATCGCCGACGACTCGTTCCTGCTCCTGTTCAACGCCGGCTCGGAGCCCGTGACGTTCACGCTGCCCACGCGGCGCTTCGGAGCGCGCTGGGTGGTCGAGCTGGCGACAGGCGAGGGCGTGCCGGAGGGCGTCGTCGCGGCCCGCACCGCGGTGGCGCTGCAGGACCGGTCGCTGATGCTCCTGCGACGTGCCCAGTGACGTGGCCGGTAACGTTGCCCGGTTCCTGGGTCGCGAGCACCAAGCCAGAGGTCGTCATCGTCCGCGGTAAGGCTTTACGTCTTGCCAAGGACGAGGGTGGACTCTGGCGCCGCGTGATCGCGGGCCAGGGACCATGGCCATGTTGCCGGTTACGTCACTACTCCGCTGCACGTACCGGCTGCAGCTCACCGAGCAGTTCGGCTTTCGCGCCGCCCGCGAGATCGCGGTGCCCTACTTGCGGGAGCTCGGCGCGTCGCATCTCTACCTGTCGCCCTCGCTCCAGGCGCGGCGGGGCTCGACGCACGGCTACGACGTCGTCGATCCGACGCGCATCTCGGAGGAGCTCGGCGGGGAGGCCGAGTTCCGCGCGATGTGCGACGCCGCGCACGCCGCGGGCCTGGGCGTCGTCCTGGACATCGTCCCGAATCACATGGCCGCCGACGAGCGGGAGAACCGCTTCTGGGCCGATCCCGCGGTGCGCGCGGTTCTTCGACTGGGATCCCGACTCCGGTTGGTACCGCCGTTTCTTCGACATCGGCGAGCTCGCGGGCGTGCGCGTCGAGGACCCCGAGGTGTTCGAGAGCACCCATGCCAGGGTCCTCGAGCTCGTCGAGGAGCGGCTCGTCGACGGCCTGCGGATCGACCATCCAGACGGGCTGGCCAACCCGCGTGCGTACCTCGAGCGGCTGCGCGGGCGCGGCGTCGAGCACGTCTGGGTCGAGAAGATCCTGGAGCCCGGCGAGCGGCTGCGCGACTGGCCGGTCGAGGGGACGACCGGCTACGAGTTCGCGAACGACGTCACCGCGCTGTTCGTCGACCCGGCGGGCGAGCAGCCGCTGACCGAGCTGTACGGCGAGCTGACCGGCGAGCGGCGCAGCTTCGCCGAGGTCGCGCACGAGGCGAAGGTGGAGGTGGCGCGGACGACCTTCGCCCGCGAGCTCGAGCGGCTGCGCACGCTGTACGACCATCCGCGGCTCGACGTGGCTGCGGCTTCCCTGCCCGTGTATCGCACGTACGTCGAGCCCGAGACCGGCCGCGTCCACGAGGAGGACCGCCGTGCGACGGAGGCGCTCCCCGACGACCTGCGCCGCGTGCTCCTGCTCGAAGGCGAGCGCTCGCCGCAGCTGGACGAGTTCGTCGTCCGCTGGCAGCAGACGACGGGGGCGGTCACGGCGAAGGGCGTCGAGGACACGGCCTTCTACCGGTGGTTCCGCCTCGTGGCGCTGAACGAGGTCGGCGGCGACCCCGGGCGCTTCTCGCTCTCGCCGGAGGCGTTCCACCTGCGCGCGCAGGAACGCCTCGCGCGGCATCCGCTCCAGCTCCTCACGTCGCAGACCCACGACACGAAACGCGCCGGCGACGTGAGGGCGCGGATCGGCGCGCTCGCGGGGATGACGGAGCGCTGGGCCGGGCACGTGCGCCGCTGGCGCGAGCTCGCCGGCCCGCTGGACGACCCGAACGAGGAGTACCTCGTCTGGCAGACGCTCGTCGGCGCCTGGCCGATCGTGCCGATGCGGCTGGAGCGCTACGTCGAGAAGGCGCTCCGCGAGGCGAAGCGAAACACGAGCTGGGTGGAGCCGAACGAGCGCTACGAGCAGCGCGTCAAGGCGTTCCTGCGCAGCCTGTACGAGAACCAGGAGCTCCTCGACGACCTCGAGCCCTTCGCCCGTGACGTCGCCGCGGCGGGCGAGCATGCCTCGCTCGGCGCACTGCTGTTGCGGCTCACGACGCCCGGTGTGCCCGACATCTACCAGGGCGACGAGTTCTGGTCGCTCAACCTCGTCGACCCCGACAACCGCCGCCCGGTGGACTGGCACCGGCGACGCCGCGCCCGCGACCGGCCGGGGCCGACGCGCGACACGCTGAAGCTCCATCTGATCCGCCGCGTCCTGCGCCTGCGTGCCGAGCATCCCGACGCCTTCGCCGGCTCGTACGAGCCGCTCGAGCTCGGTCGCGACCGGATCGGCTTCCTCCGCGGCGGCCGGATCCGCGTCGTCGTGCCCCTCCGCCCCGGCGACCGGGTCGGAGGCGACGGCGACCTTCTTCAAGAGTTCCCCCAGGAACTCACCGTGCTCCGGTGAAGACCGCATACTGTCTGCCATGACCCACGACGCCTGGCCATCACCCGACGCCCCCGGCGGGCCGCTGCCGCGGATCGAGGACCTGCCGATCGCCGAGCAGGGATACGAGCAGGAGGCCGTGCGGCTCGCGTTCGACTCGTTCTACCGGCACGCGGCGCACGAGGTGTTCCGCCGCGACGCCGACGCCCTGCGCAACGACCTGCGGGCCCTGCGGGAGCTCGGGCTCGGCGGCGCCCCGGAGCCGGCCTGGACGGCGCTCCGCTACGAGGCGCCGCCGCGGGAGGTGCCGGCGGTGGTGCTGCGGCTAGCGGGCGAGGCGGCGCTGATCGTGGCCGTCGCGGTGATCGCAGGGGTCTCGCATTTCCGCGCCGCGGTGGTGGTGGCCCTGATGGCCGCTGCGTTCGTGATCGTCGCCTTCTCCGAGTGGCTCGGCTCGCGCAGCCGGTTCGTCTCGCCCGCGCTGGGCTTCGTGCCCTCGGTCGTGGAGGGCGAGTCGTATGTCGAGGAGCCGGCCCCCGTCTGGGCAGCCGACGCAGACGAGGACACCGAGGCAGGCGGGCTGACCGTCGTGGCGTCGGCGGACGAGCAGGACGAGCCTGACGAGCAGGACGAGCCCGCACCCGACGAGGCACCGGTCGAGGCCGAGGCGGAGGCAGAGCCCGCGGCCGAGGCAGAGCCCGCGGCCGAGGCAGAGCCCGCGGAGGAGCCGGCGCCGGCGGAAGAGGCCGCGTCCGAGCCGGAACAGCAGGCCGCAGCCGAGCACGAGCACGACGAAGAGGCGGAGGACGAGGACGAGCCCGCCCTCGATCCGTGGGAGCAGCACCTCGCCGACGACGGCGCGGGCGAGGAGCCCGAGCTCGTCGAGCGCGCCGGGTTCTTCCGCCGCCGCCGGCGTTAATCGGGCTAAGCCGCCGCCGTTACGTGAAGATGATCTGGCCGCCCGCGGCGAGTCCGTAGAAGTCGCCCACCGTGATCACGTCCTCGACCTGGGGCACGAAGTCGTCCTTCGTCAGGTCGAACATGTCCACCGACGCCTTGCACGCCCAGAGCTTCGCGCCGGAGTCGGCGATCAGCTCGACGAACTCGGGGATCGGCGGGATGTCGAGCTTCTCCATCTGCCGGGCCATCATCTTCGTCGCGAGCGCCGGCATCCCGGGCAGCGCGCCGACCAGCGTCGGCAGGTGCATGCCCGGATTCCCCACGGTCGCGACCTTGATGTGCTCGTAGCGGTCCTTGCGGATCGCGTCCAGCCCGAAGAAGGTGAAGAAGAGGTGCGCTTCGATCCCCTCCATCCGCGCGCCGTTGGCGAGGATCAGCCCGGGATAGATGCCCTCGAGCGATCCCTTCGAGATCACGACCGCGACCTTCTCGATCGTCGTCGGCTCGGCGAGCAGCGGCTCTTCCAGTATCCGCTCTTCCAGTAGCTGCGTCATCTAGATGCACCCTTTCGGCTTCGGGATGCCGCCGATCTTGGCGGCGAGCTTCGCCGGGCCCTTGGGGAAGAGCTGGTACAGCTCCTTCACCGGGACGCCCGACTCCTTGCCGAGCGAGCGGATCGTCGGCGCGACGCCGGTTGCGAGGTACCGCTCGCGCATGAAGCGAACGACCTGCCAGTGGCGCGGCGTCAGCTCGGCGATGCCGGCCTCCTCTGCGATGCCCTCGGCGATCTCGTCGTTCCACTGCTCGGGATGCGTGAGGAAGCCCTCGGCGTCGACGTCGACGGCTCTCTCGGCGATCAGCACTGTCATCTCGTCCTCCTTCTCATACAGCCGTCGGGATTCGCTTGCCCGCGGTCGGCATCTCCGGCCCGATGAGCGGCAGCTCCCGCCCCGGCAGCAGCACGTGCCAGTAGAGCCACTGGAACATGAGCTTGCCGAGATGGTTGAGCCGCGACTCCCGCAGCAGCGGGAGCGGGCCGGCCGCCGTCGGGAATCGTCCCGGCACCGGCTCTTGGTCGTAGTTGAAGTCGATCAGGAGCGCCTTCTTGAACCCGGTCTCGATGAAGCAGTTGGCGTGCCCGTCGAAGCGCGAGACCAGGTCGCGTCCGGCGAGGAAGCGCTCGACGTTCTCGCTCAGCACCTCGCCCTCGAAATGGGTGACGGAGCCGGCCTTCGAGCTCGGCAGGTCGGTCGCGTCGCCGAGCGCGAACACGTTCGGCGCGGCGTGCGCCTGGAGCGTGCCCTTGTCGGTCGGCACGAAGCCGAGCGCGTCGCCGAGCCCCTCCGAGCGGTCGACGTAGGCGGCGCCGCCGTGCAGCGGGATCGTCACGAGCAGGTCGAAC
>WNGE01002333.1_pt1 | contig 23342 bp, 29 predicted proteins | sample 5400651 | NCBI WGS metagenome assembly WNGE01 (sample SAMN13153370, study PRJNA577476) | soil metagenome | isolation source: 60 cm soil or saprolite under grassland replicate 2 | place: USA:California | collected 2016-06-15
GTACGAGGGCCTTCGGTGCGCTTCGCGCGCAGGAGGCCGCCCACGCGTCCCGCGAATGCCCGCGCGAGCAGAACCAACGGCGCGGAATCACGCTTCGTGCGATGAAGACGCGCAGCACGCTCCGCGCGGTCACGCACGACGCCGTTCCCGAGACGACCCGGATCCGGTAGCTGTAGTCGTTGCCGCCGAGCCGCGCCGTGATCGAGCCGCACCCTGCCGTGCGCCCGGCGAGAGGTCGCGCCGTCGCGCTGCCGCTCGCCAGGAAGAGCGAGCCGATCAGGACGAGGAGACAGCCGCGCACGGGCACATCGTGCGCCCTGCGCGGCCGTTTCTCAAGGCGTTATGCCGCCGCGACCTTCCGCGGCTTCCGCGCGTTCTGCTTGATGAACTTCTCGATCGCGTCGTAGGCCTCGTCGTCGACGATCTGCTTGGGCGGTGACTTCATCAGGTAGGCGCTCGGCCCTTCCAGCGCGCCCGAGATGCCGTTGTTCAACGCGAGTTTCGCCAGGCGAACGGCGTCGATGACGATGCCTGCGGAGTTCGGCGAGTCCCACACCTCGAGCTTGAGCTCGACGTTGAGCGGCACGTCGCCGAACGCGGAGCCTTCCATCCGGATGTACGCCCACTTGCGGTCGGTCAGCCACGGCACGTAGTCGGACGGGCCGACGTGGACGTTGCCCGGGCCGAGGTCGTAGTCGAGCATCGACGTGACCGCGTTCGTCTTCGAGATCTTCTTCGACTCGAGCCGATCCCGCTCGAGCATGTTGAGGAAGTCGGAGTTGCCGCCGACGTTCAGCTGCATCGTCTTGTCGAGGTGCACGCCGCGCTCGCGGAACAGCGACGTGAGCACGCGGTGCGTGATCGTCGCGCCGACCTGCGACTTGATGTCGTCGCCGATGATCGGCAGGCCGGCCTGCTCGAAGCGGCGCTGCCAGTACGGCTCGCGCGCGATGAACTGCGGGATGCAGTTGACCATCGCGCAGCCCGCGTCGAGCACCTGCTCTGCGTACCACTTCGTCGCCATCTCCGAGCCGACAGGGAGGTAGTTCACGAGGACGTCGACGTTCCGCTCCTTGAGGATGCCGACGACGTCGTCGGTCTCGCCGGGCGCCTTCTCGACGACCTCCGAGATGTACTTGCCGAGCCCGTCGTGCGTCATGCCGCGGTCGACCGTCACGCCGGTCTTCTTCACGTCGGCGAACTTGATCGTGTCGTTCGGGTGGGCCCAGATCGCGTCGGCGAGATCCTTGCCGACCTTGTCCTTCGTCACGTCGAACGCGGCGACGAACTCCACGTCACGGACGTGGTAGCCGCCGAGGTTCACGTGCATGAGGCCGGGGACGAATTTGTCGTCCGGCGCGTCCTTGTAGTACTCGACGCCCTGGAGCAGCGAGTTGGCGCAGTTGCCGACGCCGACGATCGCGACGCGGACCTTGTCCTCGCTGCGGGGCGCCTTGCCGTTCGTGGATGCCATGGGTTCCTTTCCGAGCCGCTCCGAGAGCGTCTCGAGGATCAGGTCGTTGACGTTTCGCTTGCGTTGCGCCGCACGCGCGGCGAGCTTGTCCTTCAGCTCGGCGGGCATGCGGAGGAGCACCGAACTGCCCTCGCCCGGTGTCTTGCCGGCGCGCCCGCTCGGCTCGAACGAGACCGCGAAGCGGGACGCGAGGATGCCGACTGCGACGTCGTTCAGGCTGCGGCCGGTGCGGCGGACCTCGTCCGAGAGGAGGCTCTTGAGCTCGCCGGGCATGCGGACGAGGACATCTTTGCGCGTAGGTGCTAGCACAACAGTGCTAGCAGCATAGCGTACAGCCCGAGTCCGATCTCTTCGAGGACGGCCCGACACGTCTCTCGCGGCCACCACCCGGTGTCAGACGCCGTTACGGCGGCGTGACGGTTTCTCCACAGCGTTTTCGGCACAACGATGCGGCATGCGGAGTTGCAGCGTCGCATCTGGCCCCGTCGGCAACGGACGCGCTCGCGGCTCAAAACGCCGTCACTCGGTGTCAGACGCCGGATCGTCTCCATGAGACATGGCCGGCCGTCGTGAGGATGAGCCGCGGGGGTAAGCCCTAGCTTCCGCGCTGCCGCAGCTGCGCCCGCACCGACCACACCCGCTGGCCGACGGTGAACCAGGCCGTCGCAGCGAGGACGTAGATAGCCCACGGCAGCAGACCCCACGGGGCGAAGACGAGCCCGGTGGTGATCACCACCACGCGCTCGGCGCGCGAGCCGATCCCCACGTCGCCCTTGAGCCCGAGGGCCTCGGCCCGGGCACGCGTGTACGAAACGAGAAACGATCCCGCCACGGCGGCGAACGCGAATGCGAGGGCGACCTCGTTCCCGTGGCGGTGGAACACGAGCGCGATCGAGCCGAGCATGAAGCCCTCGCTGACGCGGTCCGTCGTCGAATCGAGGAACGCGCCGAACGGCGTCCCCTTGCCGCTCAGCCGCGCGAGCGCGCCGTCCAGGATGTCGAGAACCGAGCCGACCACGAAGACGACCGCGCCGAGCCAGTAGAAGAGGATCTCGTCTCCGTATTCGAAGTAGACGAGGACGGAGGCGCCGGCGCAAAGCAGCACCCCCGAGGTCGTGAGCGCGTTCGGCGTCACGCGCGAGCGGACGAGGCCGCTCATGGAGCGGGTCGCAAGCGTCCGCGCGCCCACCGTGTACCGCTCCTTGAGCGAGGTCACCTAAGTGACGGGCAGCAGCGCACGTGTGATCCATCGGCGGTGGATCCCCGCGAGCGCGACCAGCGCGACGCCGACGCCGGCCACGACGTCGAGCCAGAAATGGTTCGCCGTCGCCATCACGCTGAACCAGACCCACGCGGGCCAGAGCGCCCACGCGAGCTTCGCGAACTTGTTGCGGCAGATGTAGGCGAGCGTGATCCCGACGATCAGCGCGTCCGCGGCGTGCAGGCTCGGCATCGCCGCGTACGGATTCGAGGCGAGCTGGATCAGGCCGCTGCCGTGATTCAGCCCGCCGACCGAGCCGAGTGTGTCGGCGAAGCCGAAGCCCGGGAACATGCGCGGGGGCGCCGTCGGCATCAGCACGTAGCCGACGAGCCCGATCACGTTTGTGAGCAGGATCGTGTTGCGGAAGCGCGCGAACGCCTCGTGCCGGCGCAGGTACGCCCAGAGGAGCGCGAGCCCGAGGATCGGGAACTCCGACAGCCAGTACGTCCACGACACCGCCAGCTCGAGCAGATGAGACGACGCCGCGAGGTTCTGAAGCGTCAGCTCGAAGAGGTGATGGGCGTGCGACTGCTCCCAGCCGATGACGCGGAGGCCGTTGGCGAGCGCCCGCGCAGGATCGTGGGGTGCCACGCCGCGGGCGACCTGGTAGGCGGCGGCGAAGCCGAACCAGATCGCGAGCTGGAGGCCGAAGTGGCTCCAGCCGCGCGGCAGGTAGCGCCTGCCGACGGCCGCGACTGCGGCGGTCATGTCGAAGGAGTGGTCACAGGAACCGCCTGATTCTACGCTCAGCCGCCGATGTAGGACATCTCGATCTTCGGCAGCTCGACCGTGTTCGCCGAGCGAAGCTCCGAATACCGATCGGTGCGCCGGCTCCAGATGGCCGAGATCGCCGCCTCCAGGTCGCCATCGCTCGCCTCGCTGCGGACGAGCGCGCGCAGGTCGTGCCCCCGCACCGCGAACAGGCACGTGTACAGCTGCCCTTCGGCGGAAAGGCGGGCGCGCGTGCAGTCACCGCAGAAGGGCTGCGTCACGGACGCGATCACGCCGATCTCGCCCGCGCCGTCGACGTAGCGCCACCGCTTCGCGACCTCGCCGCGGTACGCGGCCTCGACCGGCTCGAGCGGGAACTCGTCCGCGACTCGCGCCAGGATCTCGCTCGCCGAGACGACGTCGTCGAGGCGCCAGCCGTTCGTGTGCCCGACGTCCATGAACTCGATGAAGCGGAGCACGTGCCCGGTGCCGCGGAAGTGCCGCGCGAGGTCGACGATCGCGTCCTCGTTGAGGCCGCGCTTGATGACTGCGTTCACCTTCACCGGCAGGCCGGCGGCGGCTGCGGCGTCGATGCCGTCGAGCACGCGCCGGACGGGAACGTCCATGTCGTTCATCGCGCGGAAGGTCGCGTCGTCGAGCGCGTCGAGGCTGACGGTCACCCGGTCGAGGCCGGCGTCGGCAAGCGCCTGGGCCTTCTGCGGGAGCAGCGTCCCGTTCGTCGTCAGCGTCAGCTCCGCGCCGAGCGGGGCGAGCATCTCGACGAGCCGCTCCACGTGCTTGCGGACGAGCGGCTCGCCGCCCGTGATGCGGATCTTGCGCACGCCGTTCGCGACGAACGCCCGCGCGAGCCGGGCGATCTCCTCGTAGTCGAGCAGCTGCGCGCGCGGCAGAAATTCGTAGTCGCGCCCGAAGATCTCCTTCGGCATGCAGTAGACGCAGCGGAAGTTGCAGCGGTCGGTGACCGAGATCCGCAGGTCGCGCAGGGGCCGTCCGAGCCTGTCCATGCCCGCAGCGTAGCCAGTCGCACTGTCCCGCCACGACTGTCGCCTGACCTAGAGTCGGCCTGTGCCGCTCGAGGACTGGCTGCCCGAGTACGACGTTCGCGAGCGGCACGAGCGCCGGGTCGACGCTTCGCCTGAGCGGGCGCTCGAGCTCGCGCTCGCCGCGCCCTCGGCGCCGGACGCGATCGCGCGGACGCTCTTCCGGCTCCGCGGCGTGCCGCCTGCCGAAACAATCGAGGACCTTGCCGCCCGGATCGGTCTCGTCGAGCGCGAGCGCACGCAGACGCTCTGGGTCGGAGTCGGCGGGCGACGCGTCCGCATCGGCATCGACTTCGTCGCCCGGCCCGACGGCGGCGGATCCATCCTCTCGACCGAGACCCGCGTGCGCGCGAAGACGACGCGCGCGCGCGCGGCGTTTCGCGCCTACTGGCTCCTCGTCGGCCCTTTCTCGGCGCTCATCCGGCGACGCTGGCTGCGCGCGATCGCACGCTCGGCGTGAGTCGCGCCCTGCCGCTACTCGCGCTCGTCCTCGTGACTGCCATCTGGGGCGTCACCTTCGTGCAGATCAAGGACGCGCTCGAGCTCTATCCACTGTTCGCGTTCCTCGCCGTGCGCTTTGCGATCGCCGTCGCGGTGCTCGCCGTGCCGGCCGCGCCTCGTCTCCGCTCCCTCGGAGGGCGCGGTGCGCTCGCGGGTGCGTCGCTCGGCGCCCTGCTCGCGGCCGGCTACGCGCTGCAGACGGCGGGGCTCGAACGAACGACCGTCTCCGCGGCCGGCTTCGTCACCGGGATGTACGTCGTGCTGACGCCCGTCTTCGCGCTGGTGCTCTTCCGCCTGCGACCCGGCGTTGCCGTTTGGCTCGGGGTCGCGCTCGCCGTCGCGGGGCTCGCGATGCTGAGCGGCGTCTCCGCGGGATCGGTCACCGGAGACCTCATGGTCCTCGCCGCCGCGGCGCTCTACGCGCTCCAGATCGCGCTCATGGAGCGGTTCGCCCCGCGCTACGAGGCGCTCGCATTCACGACCGCGGAGATGGCCGCGGCATTCCTCGGCTTCACGGCAATCGCGGTCGCGGCGGGACAGGTCGAGCTGCCACGCGGCGCGACGGTCTGGGGAGCGCTGCTCGTGACGGGCGTCTTCGCCAGCGCGTTCGGCTATCTCGTGCAGGCGTGGGCGCAGCAGCGAACGAGCGCGACGCGAACCGCGCTCCTGTTCTCGCTCGAGCCCGTGTTCGCAGGGATCTTCGGCTACGCGCTCGCCGGCGATCGTCTCGGCCTCCTCGGGTGGGCGGGCTGCGCGGTGATCTTGACCGGCATCGCCGTTGCCGAGCCGGGCGCGGCGGGGGCGCTCGCGCGGCTCGTGCGCGTTCGGAGGGCCACGTGACCGCCGTTGCGCTCGCGCTGGCGTCCGCGGGGCTCTTCGGAGCGATGACCGTGGCCGTCCGCCTGGGCTTCTCGCGCGAGCCGGATGCGGCGATCGCCACTGCGGCGACGGTCACGGTCGCGCTGACCGTCGCGCTGCTCGCCGCGCTCGCCGCCGGGCCGCACGACGTCGCCGACGCGTGGCCGTACGCGCTGGCGGGCCTGCTCGCGCCGGGGAGCTCGCAGCTCCTATTCACGTACGCGATCCGAAGCGTCGGCGCGTCGAGGACGTCGGTCGTCGTCGGCGCCGCGCCGCTCGCGGCGGTGGCGGTCGCGTTCGTCGTCCTCGGCGAGCCGGTGACGGCGCCGCTCGTCATCGGCGCCGTCGCGATCGTCGCGGGCGGCGTCGCCCTCGTCGCCGAGCGCCGACCGGAGCACCTCCGCGCGAGCGGGCTCTTCCTCGCCGCGCTGTGCACGCTCCTGTTCGCGGCGCGGGACAACCTCGTGCGCCACCTGTCGGGAACGAGCTCCGTTCCTCCGGCGGTCGCGGCGTCGATGACGTTGCTCGTCGGCGCTCTCGTCGCGTTGCTCTGGGCCCGGCGCTTGCCGAGCGCCGGCACGGTGCGCGTCTTCGCGCCTGCGGGGGTCTGCTTCGGCCTCTCGTACATCTGTCTGTTCGAGGCGTACTACCGTGGACGGGTGTCCGTGGTGTCGCCGCTGGTCGCGACCGAGACGCTGTGGGGCGTCGGTCTCTCGGCGCTGCTCCTGCGACGAAGCGAGCTCGTCGGCCGCCGGCTCCTCGCGGGAGCGGCGCTGATGGTCGCCGGAGGCGTCCTGATCGGGATCTACCGCTGACGTGAGCGAGCGCAAGCGATACATCTGGGTGCTGGGGGCCGTTGTGCTCGCGCTGTTCGTGTCGGGGATGGTGTGGCGCGCCTTCAACCCCGGAACGTCCGAGAACCCGAACGAGGACGCGCAGATCGTGGCGCGGCAGGACGGCTACTACCTCTGCCTCAACCGGCGTCCAATGAGCGCGGCGCAGATGTACCGGTTGATCAAGCACAAGCTCCCGAAGGACGACCTCGCGGCCGCTTTGCGCGGCTGTCAGGAGGCGCAAAAGCCGGGGGGCGATTAGCGCCGGATCGTCCAGAGCAGGTTGACGAGCACGATGGCGATGCAGACGGCGATCACGCCGGCCGTGTGGGCCGTGCCGCCTGCGATGGCGATCAGGGGAATCGCGATGCCGAGCGAGCCGAGCGCCAATGGGATCATCGGCGCGTTGTGGGCCGGGCTCGGGCGCCGCCGCGCCGCGAGCTCTTGCGCACGCCGCTCGATCTCCTGCTCGATCTTGTCGGCGAAGCGCTCGACCAGCTGCGGCTCCAGCTCGTGGCCCGTTTCCGCCCGCGCGGCGAGTGTCGCCTCGAGCTCGCGCCTCAGCTCCTGCTCGTCGGGCATGGCGGGAGCATACGCCGCAAAGATCTGCTATACAAGGGCTTAGATTTTCTCAAAAGGAGGCCCAGAAACACCATGGCTAAGACAATCGGCATCGACCTCGGCACGACCAACTCCTGCGTGGCCGTGCTCGAGGGCGGCGAGCCGGCCGTCATCCCGAACGCGGAGGGAGGGCGCACGACGCCGTCCGTCGTCGCGTTCACGAACGACGGCCAGCGGCTCGTCGGGGCGCCCGCGAAGCGCCAGCAGGTCACGAACCCCCAGAACACGATCTTCTCGATCAAGCGCTTCATGGGCCGCAAGTACGACGAGGTCTCGGAGGAGATGAAGATCGTCCCCTACGAGGTCGTCAAGGGCCCGAACGACGACGTGCGCGTGAAGGCGCAGGGGAAGGAATACGCGCCGCCGGAGATCAGCGCGATGATCCTGCAGAAGCTCAAGGCCGATGCCGAGTCGTACCTCGGCGAGACGATCACCGACGCGGTGATCACCGTCCCCGCCTACTTCAACAACGCGCAGCGCGAGGCGACGAAGGACGCAGGCAAGGTCGCAGGCCTCAACGTGCTCCGCATCATCAACGAGCCGACCGCGGCGTCGCTCGCGTACGGGCTCGACAAGGAAGGCGCGGACCAGACGATTCTCGTGTTCGACCTCGGCGGCGGCACGTTCGACGTGTCGGTGCTCGAGCTCGGCGAGGGCGTCTTCGAGGTGAAGTCGACGAACGGCGACAACCACCTCGGCGGCGACAACTTCGACAAGGCGGTCGTCGACTGGATGGTCGCGGAGTTCAAGAAGGACCAGGGCATCGACCTCGCGGCCGACCGGATGGCGCTGCAGCGTCTCTACGAGGCGGCGGAGAAGGCGAAGATCGAGCTCTCGTCCACGATGACGACGCAGATCAACCTGCCGTTCGTCACCGCGACGCCCGAGGGCCCGAAGCACCTCGACCTGCAGCTGACGCGCGCGAAGCTGGAGGAGATCACCGCCGATCTGCTCGAGCGCACCGTCGGGCCGACGAAGCAGGCGCTCGCAGACGCGGGCCTTGACGCTTCGAAGATCGAGCACGTGATCCTCGTCGGCGGCATGACGCGCATGCCGGCGGTGCAGGCGAAGGTGAAGGAGCTGATCGGCAAGGATCCGCACAAGGGCGTGAACCCCGACGAGGTCGTTGCCGTCGGCGCCGCGATCCAGGCCGGCGTGCTCAAGGGCGAGGTCAAGGACATCCTCCTGCTCGACGTGACGCCGCTGTCGCTCGGCATCGAGACGAAGGGCGGCGTGTTCACGCCGCTGATCGAGCGCAACACCACGATCCCGACGAAGAAGTCGGAGGTCTTCACGACGGCGGAGGACAACCAGCCGTCCGTGGAGGTGCACGTCCTCCAGGGCGAGTCGGAGATGGCGCTCTACAACAAGACGCTCGGCAAGTTCCAGCTCGTCGGCATCCCGCCGGCCCCGCGCGGCATGCCGCAGATCGAGGTGTCGTTCGACATCGACGCGAACGGCATCATCCACGTCACGGCGAAGGACCTCGGCACGGGCAACGAGCAGCAGATCCGCATCGAAGGCGGCTCGGGCCTCAAGGAGGACGAGGTGCAGCGGATGATCAAGGAGGCCGAGGCGCACGCCGACGAGGCGCACAAGCTGCGCGAGCTCGCGGACGCGCGGAACGCCGCCGAGACGCTCGCGTACCAGACCGAGCGCTCGCTGAAGGAGCACCGCGACAAGCTGCCGGAGGCCGACGCCTCGACGATCGAGGGGCGGATCATGGAGCTCCGCGGCGTGCTCGAGTCGTCCGACGTGAACGAGATCCGGCAGAAGACGGACGCGCTGCAGGAGGCCTCGCAGAAGCTCGCCGAGATCCTCTACTCGCAGGCCGCCTCGCAGGCGCAGACGGCTGCGGCCGACGGCGCAGGCTCGGAGTCGACCTCGGACGACGAGGTCGTCGAGGAGGGCGACTACGAGGTGATCGACGAGGAGGAGGGCGCGGCGAAGTCGTGACGGAGGAGCGCATCGTCGATCAGGGCAATGTCCCGGGACCAGGTCCCGAGACAGCGCCCGAGGAGACGGCTGAGCCCGACCTCGAGCAGGTGACGCGGGAGCGCGACGAGTACCTCGACGCGCTCCAGCGCCTCAAGGCCGAGTTCGACAACTACCGCAAGCGGACCGCGCGCGACCAGGAGCAGCTGGTCGCGCGCGCCCACGAGCGGCTCGCGAAGGAGCTGCTGCCGGTGCTCGACGATCTCGAGCGCGCGCTGGCGGCAGCGGAGGAGCACGAGGAGGCACAGCTCGAAGAGGGCGTCCGGCTCGTGCACCGCGCGCTCGTTGACGCGCTGCAGAAGGAAGGGCTCGCGGAGATCGAGACGGACGGGCAGTTCGACCCGCACGTGCACGAGGCGCTGCTCACGCAGCCCGACGACGACAAGGAGTCGGGAGCGATCCTCGACGTCCTCCAGAAGGGCTACCGCATCGGCGACAGGGTGCTCCGTCCGGCAAGGGTGATCGTCGTCGCGTGAGCTCGAACCTCTACGAAACCCACGGCGTACCCACGCACGCCTCGCAGGCGGAGGTCAAGCGCGCGTACCGGAAGTTCGCGCGGCGCTATCACCCGGACCGCGGCAGCGGCGACGCGGCGAGATTCCAGGAGATCCAGGCGGCCTATGACGTTCTCTCCGTCCCCGCGAAGCGCGAGCAGTACGACCGCTCGCGCCCGAGGCCGCGCCCGAGGCCGAGGCCGACGCGCGTGCCCACCAGGCCTCCTGCTCGGGGATCGCGGGCGACGAGCTTCGAGATCCATCTCGACGTCGGCAACGTCCTCGAGGACGTCGTCGGCGGGGTCGTCGACGGCCTCCGTGGGCTCGGTCGAAAGCGGGGCTCGTAAGCGATGGCGACGCAGGCGAAGAATCTCTACGAGGTCCTCGGCGTCGCGAAGAACGCGTCGCAGGACGAGATCAAGAAGGCGTACCGCAAGCTCGCGCGGCAGCACCATCCCGACCGCAACCCCGACGACAAGTCTGCGGAGGCGAAGTTCAAGGAAGTCCAGACGGCGTACGACGTGCTCTCCGATCCGGCGAAGCGCAAGCAGTACGACACGATCGGGAACGGCCGCGTGCGAGCCGGAGGCGCCGGCGGAGCGCCGTTCGACTTCAACATCGGCGACTTCGACCTGGGGGACATCCTCGGCGGGGTGTTCGGGCGCGGTCGCGGTGCGACGAGCCGCCCGCAGCCACAGCGGGGCGCCGACGTCGAGGCCGTCGTCAACCTCTCGTTCGAGGACTCGCTCAAAGGCGTTCAGACGCAGATCCCGGTCGAGGTCGAGGTCGCATGCCACGAATGCGGAGGCACGGGCGCGCAGCCGGGGACGACGCCCATCATCTGCCCCGAGTGCAATGGGCGCGGCGTCACGTCCGAGTCGCAGGGTTTGTTCGCGCTCTCGCAGCCGTGCCCGCGCTGCCGCGGCAACGGCACCGTGATCGAGAAGCCGTGCGAGACCTGCCGAGGCACCGGACGCGAAAGGCGAACGAAGCGCTACACGGTGAAGATCCCCGCCGGCGTCAAGGACGGGACGCGCATCCGCCTCAAGGGCAAGGGCGAGCCGGGTGCGAACGGCGGTCCGCCCGGGGACCTGCACGTTGTCACGCATGTCGCGTCGTCGCCCCTCTACCAGCGCCGCGGTGCGGCGGATCTCGTCGTCGACGTCCCGGTCAGCTTCCCGACGGCGGCGCTCGGCGGAACCGTCCAGGTGCCGACTCCTGAGGGTCCGGTCTCGCTCAAGGTGCCGGCCGGCTCCGAGGACGGCAAGCTCCTGCGCATCAAGGGCCGCGGCGCGCCGAAGCTCAAGGGCGGCGGCAAGGGCGACGTGCTCGCACGCTTGCGCATCCATGTCCCCAAGAAGCTGAACAAGCGCGGCCGCGAGCTGCTCGAGGAGTTCCAGAAGGTGGCGGGATGACGAGGCGAGTCGGCATCCTCACGGCGGGAATCGCGATCGGCTTCGCTATCGGCGCCGGTGGGGTCTGGACAGTGTGGCGAGTTACACGCGCGTTGGATATCTCGATCTGGATCGGAGTCGGGGCAATAGCGCTGCTGGTCGTGGTTTTGGAAATCCGGCGTTACGTCCACCGCAAGGCGCTTGGAGAGCGAAGTTGAGCGACGATCGTCCCCGCTACATGATCAGCGTCGCCGCCGAGCTCGTCGGCATGCATCCGCAGACGCTGCGCATCTACGAGCAGAAGGGCCTCGTGCGCCCGAAGCGCACCGCGGGCAACACGCGTCTCTACTCCGAAGCCGACCTCGACCGCCTGCGGCTGATCCAGCGCTTGACCACTGAGCTCGGTCTCAACCTCGCCGGCGTCGAGCAGGTGCTCCGCCTCGAGGACGAGCTGCGCCGCATGCACGCGCGCCTCGACCGCATGGAGCGCGAGATGCGCGCGGCGATCGACGCCGTGCACAAGAACTACCGGCGCGACCTCGTGCCGGTCTCGCAAATGACAACCCTCATCCCACGAAGGAAGTAGTGGATTTCCAAAAGCTCACGCTGAAGTCACAGGAGGCCGTCGCGGCGGCGCAGGAGCTCGCGCGCCGCATGGGCAACCCGGAGCTGTACCCCGAGCACCTGCTGCTCGCGCTCCTCGACCAGGACCTGCCGCAGCGGCTCGTCCCCGACGCGGCGGCGCTGCGAGCGCAAGCCGAGGCCGCGCTTCGCGCGAAGCCGACGATCGCCGGGTCGCAGCAGCAGCCGAGCGTCTCGGCCGCCGTCTCGCGCGTCCTCGACAAGGCCGCGGACGAGGCGAAGCGCATGGAGGACGACTACGTCTCGACCGAGCACCTCCTGCTCGCGCTCGACGTCGTTCCGCGCGACCTCCTCGAGGCGAAGATCAAGGACGTGCGCGGCGGCCAGCGCGTCACGACGCAGGACCCCGAGGAGACGTACGAGGCGCTCGAGAAGTTCGGACGCGACCTCACCGCTGCAGCCGAGGCGGGGAAGCTCGACCCCGTGATCGGCCGAGACGAGGAGATCCGTCGCGTGATCCAGGTCCTCTCGCGGCGCACGAAGAACAACCCGGTGCTGATCGGCGATCCCGGCGTCGGCAAGACGGCGATCGCGGAAGGCCTCGCGCAGCGGATCGTCGCCGGCGACGTGCCGGAGGGCCTGAAGGGCAAGCGCGTCTGGGCCCTCGACATCGGCGCGCTCGTCGCGGGCGCGAAATACCGCGGCGAGTTCGAGGAGCGGCTGAAGGCCGTGCTCGCCGAGATCACCGCGGCGGAGGGACAGATCATCCTCTTCATCGACGAGCTGCACACGATCGTCGGCGCCGGCGCGGCCGAAGGCGCCGTCAGCGCCGGGAACCTGCTCAAGCCGATGCTCGCGCGCGGCGAGCTGCGCGCGATCGGAGCGACGACGCTCGACGAGTACCGCAAGCACGTCGAGAAGGACGCCGCGCTCGAACGGCGCTTCCAGCCGATCTTCGTCGGCGAGCCGTCCGTCGCCGACACGATCGCGATCCTGCGCGGGCTGAAGGAACGCTACGAGGCCCACCACGGCGTTCGCATCCGCGACGCGGCGCTCGTCGCGGCGGCCGTGCTCTCCGACCGATACATCTCGGATCGCTTCCTGCCCGACAAGGCGATCGATCTCGTGGATGAAGCTGCGTCACGGTTGCGCATGGAGATCGACTCGTCTCCGGTCGAGCTCGACGCGGCGAACCGGCGAGTCATGCAGCTCGAGATCGAGCTCGCCGCGATGGCGAAGGAGTCGGACGACGTGCGCGAGCCGCTCGAGCGGGAGCTGGCCGAAGCGAAGGAGCTGCGGAACGAGCTCGCGGCGCGCTGGCAGAAGGAGAAGGAGGCGCTCGACCGCGTCAAGGAGATCACGCAGAAGATCGACGAGCTGCGCATGGAGGCGGAGCGCGCCGAGCGTGCCGGCAATCTCGAGCGCGTTGCGGAGATCCGCTACGGCGAGCTGCCCGCGCTCGAGAAGGAGCTCGCGACGCGGGAAGAGCAGACGGGAGTCGAGCCGATGGTGAAGGAAGAGGTCGACGAGGACGACGTCGCCACGGTCGTCGCCCGCTGGACGGGCATCCCCGTCTCGCGGCTGCTGGAGGGCGAGACCGAGAAGCTGATCCACATGGAGGAGCGACTCCACCAGCGCGTCGTCGGCCAGGACGAGGCCGTCGCCGCGGTCGCGAACGCGCTGCGCCGCGCGCGAACGGGCTTGCAGGATCCGAACCGGCCGATCGGCTCGTTCGTGTTTCTGGGCCCGACGGGCGTCGGCAAGACCGAGCTCGCCCGCGCGCTCGCGGAGTTCATGTTCGACGACGACCGCGCGATGGTGCGGCTCGACATGTCTGAGTACCAGGAGCGGCACACGGTCGCGCGGCTCGTCGGCGCGCCGCCGGGGTACGTCGGCTACGAGGAGGGCGGGCAGCTCACCGAGGCGGTGCGTCGCCGGCCGTACTCCGTCGTGCTCCTCGACGAGATCGAGAAGGCGCACACGGAGGTCTTCGACGTCCTGCTGCAGATCCTCGACGACGGCCGCCTCACGGACGGACACGGACGCACCGTCGACTTCCGCAACACCGTCGTGATCATGACCTCGAACATCCGCACGCCCGACGCGCTGCGCGAGTACTTCCGGCCGGAGTTCCTCAACCGCATAGACGAGGTCGTCGAGTTCAAGGCGCTCACGCGCGAGCAACTCGCCGACATCGTCGGGCTGCAGCTTGCGCGCCTGCGCGCGCGGCTTGCGGAACGCGGGCTCCAGCTCGACCTGACCGACGAGGCGAAGGAAGCCCTCGCGGAGGCGGGCTGGGATCCCGCCTACGGCGCACGGCCGCTGAAGCGCGCGCTGCAACGCCTGGTCGAGAACCCACTCGCGCTGCGGCTGCTGGAGGGCGACTTCGGCGAGGGGGACACGATCCGCGTCGACGCGCAGAACGGCGAGCTCGTCTTCACGCGCGCCGAGACCGCCGCCGCGGTGGCATGACGTGGCCCGCGTCGCGGAGCTCGTTGGCGTCGCTGCGGCGACGATCACGCTGCTGACGTTCTTCTTCCGCGCCTGGGCCAACCTGCGCCGTGGGAGACGCCTCGAGGCGTATCGCCGTTCGATCGGCGAGTCCGCGGATCTCGAGTTGCAACGTCTCCGGGCCGAGCACGAAGAGCAGCTTCGGCGGAAGGACTCGTAGCCCGCGCCGCAAAGACCGAGGCGCGTGGCCTGGGTCATCATCTCGATCATCGTCACCGTGCTCGCCGCCTTCGCGGTAATCAACGGCGTCGGCCTGCGGAAGCAGGGCAAGCTCGACGAAGGGACGATGTGGATCGCCGGCGCGCTCGTCGCGTGGCTCGTGATCGTCTTCGGCTGGGGCGCCACGCGAACCTTCCACGAGGTGCCTGCCGGACACGTCGGAGTCGTCTACCAGTTCGGCGGCATCACCGGACAGGTGTCCGACGGATTCCAGACAACGTGGCCGTGGCAGTCGATTCGCGAGGCCTCGATCCAGATCCAGCGCGCGACCTACGAGCTCGGGCAGGGCAACGCGGCGTTCAGCCAGGAGAGCCAGGACGTGTTCGCCGCTGCAACGATCAACTACCAGGTTCTGCCCAGCGCGATCCAGAGTCTCTACCGCGAGGTGGGGCCCGACTACGAGCACGTGTTGATCGAGCAACGCGTCTTCCAGACGTTCAAGGAGGAGACGGTCAAGTTCAAGGCGGTCGACGTCGCGCCCAACCGCGAGGTGATCAGGCAGCGCGTGCGCGGCCGGCTCACGCAACAGCTCGAGCCGTACTCGATCCGCGTCGTGGACTTCCAGCTCGGCAACCTCGACTTCGATCCCGAGTTCAAGGTCGCCGTGCGCAACAAGGTGATCGCGAAGCAGAAGGCGCAACAGGCGCTGAACGAAGTGCAGCAGGCGAAGTACGAGGCGGAGAAGGTGCTCGCAGCCGCCAACGGGCAGGCTCGCGCGAACCTACGGCTGTCGCACTCGCTGACGCCGGAGCTCGTGCGCTACACGCTGGTGCAGAAGCTGGGCCCGAACCTCCAGGTGATCGCCGTCCCGTCGAACTCGATCTTCAACGCGACCGACCTCTTCGGCAAGAACTCGCCGTAAGCCGAGGAAACTGGACCTGACAAAGCCGTTGTGACGGTGAGCGGAATTCACGCGTGCACGCCGGCCGGGGCCTGATGGGCCACTTGCGCCGACTCGCTCGTGGCGCGACCATCGAGCAGTGCGGTGGAGGAAGCGATCGGCGCTCGCTAGCCGACTTCGGGCCAGCGCGGCGCGCGGGGCGCCTGCGGCTCGAAGGCGGACCAGTCGGCGCGCGCGGGCGCGAAGACGTCGATCACGACCGCGCCGTTCGGGCCGGTCGTCACCTCGTGCGGCGTGTTCGCGGGGATGCACCACGTGCCGCCCGGGCCGAGATCGCGCGACTCGTCGCCGACGCGAAACGTCAGCGAACCGGAGAGGACGAGCCCGAGCTGTTCGTTCTCGTGGCTGTGCTCCGGGACGACCGCGTTCGGCTCCAGCTCGACGACCCCGAGCGTGAGCCGCTCACCCTGGACGGCGCGAACGCTGACCCCGTTCCAGATGTCCTGCGGTCCCATCGCCGAGAGCTCTTCGAAGGCACTCACGTCCAGCGAGTCTAATCCCGGTTTTCGCCCCGCTGGGAACGTCGATCAGCACCTGAACGGAAGGAGCACAACGTGAAACGACTTGCAATCGGCGCCATCCTCGCGACCCTGGTCGCGATGCTGGCGAAGCGGCTCCCCCTGGAAGACCTCCGCCGCCGCCGCGTCCGGCCCGGGCTCGCCGACTTGACGAAGGAGGAGTTGTACCAGCGCGCCCAAGAGGCAGACATCCCGGGCCGCGGCCACATGTCGAAGGACGAGCTGATCACAGCGCTGAAGGAGGCCTGAGGTGGCTGAAACCAAAGGGACCACCGCCAAGGAGCCCACGAAGGAAGCGCTTGAGCGAGGCGTTCGAGGCCCTCGACGAGCGGCTCGAACGCCTCTATGAGGAGCTCGGCGTCGGCGCCGCTCCGCAGGTGCTCGAGCTCGCGCGCTGACTCCTCACCCTAGGGTTGTCGCCCGCCGCCGCAACGGCGGGAACAACCTAGAGCGAAACACCATCATGGGCATCTGCGACGCATCTGTCGATGGGCCGAACGGCCTATTCCGCGTGTCCAGCCGAGGCGGGGTCTAACCTCGCTGTGTGCTCCCGCCGATCGAGAATCGCGACCCCGGCGACGAGACCCCCGACGACGACGACTGATGCGAACTCGGTAGTCCTTCGTCGCGTTCCACGATCGGAAGGATCCGTGTCAGCCCGGTGATCTCGAACATCCGCCGAACGGGCTCCCCGGTCGACGAGCCGAGGACGACCTTGTAATCGAGCCCCATCGAGGCGGCGAGCTTCTGCGACTTGAGCAGGACGCCGACGATCGACGAGTCGAGGAACACCGCATCCGTGAGATCGATGACGATCGAAAGGCTCTCAGCGAGGAGCGAGTCGATCCTTTCTTGCAGCTTCAGCGCGCCGTAGAGCTCGTGCTCGCCGCTGAGCGTAACGAGCGCAACCCCGGGGACCCGCGTGTCCACAGAGACCCTATCCATGCCTTCAACGAATAACGCGGCCGGCGCGGCAACGGATACGGTCCCCGCCGATGTCGAAGCCGCTGCCGCCGCCGCTGCCGCCGGGGGAACGCACCGTCGGGCAGGTCGTCGCGGAGTCGATCCGCCTCTACGGCCAGCGATTCTGGGCCGCCCTGCTCCTCGGTCTGCCGATCGCCGTCATCGATCAGGTCTCGGTCGGCCACTCGCTCGCCGTGCAGACGGTCATTCTGTGGGCTGCGGCGCCTCTGGTCACCGCCGCGTACGTCTGGGCCGTCGTGCTCGCGGCGCCGGCGCGTCCGCCTCGCCGCGCGCTCGTCCGCGCGTTCGTCGTGGGCCTGGTCGTCTTCCTGCCGGTGCCTGCGCTGCTCCGGCTCTACCTGCTGCCGGCGCTCGGTTGGCTGGCGCTCTTCGGGCTGGCGGTGCCCGCGGCTGCGTACGAGCGGCTCGGCTTCCGCGACGCGCTCGCGCGCGGGCGACGCCTCGCCGCGGCGGACTACGTGCACGCGCTCGGATCTCTCTGCGCGGTCGCAATCGTCTATTTCGTCACGCGCGTGATGCTCCTCTTGCTCCTGCGCGGGCAGGCGGACGCGGCCGAGCGCGTCGCGGCCTTTCTCGCCGACCTCGTCATCTCGCCGCTCCTCTATCTCGGTGGCGCGCTCGTCTACTTCGACCAGGCTGCCCGCGTCGTAGACTCAGTCCCCCGCGAACAGAGGAGGCGCGATGCCGGTCTACATCCTGCTGTCGACGCTCACGGTCCAAGGCGTCCAGACGCTGAAGTCGAACCCTGAGCGCCTGCGTGCTGTGAACCAGGACGTCGAGGAGCTGGGGTGCAAGGTGCTCCACCAGTGGGCGACGCTCGGCGAGTTCGACTTCGTCAACGTCGTCGAGGCGCCGGACGAGGCGACGATCGCGCGCGTGTCGGTCTCGCTCGGCGCACGCGGGTCGACGAAGATCCAGACGCTGCCCGCGTTGCCGATCGACGACTTTCTGCGCTCGATCGAGGCCTAGAGCTCGAGAGCGCGCGCGACTTACGCCGGCGGCAGCCACTCATGAGGATGTGTGACGGCTTCGTGCCGAAAGTCGGCGAAGTGGCTACCAGCCACGCGCAGGCACTCGGCCCGAACGGCCAGGTCTGGCGGCAGCCACCAGCGCACGAGTGTGACGAACGTGTGACGCCGACTCGTGTCGAGCTTCGGGCTAGCCGGCCAGCGCGCGTGCAACTTCGGCGGCGAGCTGCGCGTTCGCGGTGACAAGAGCGCGGTTCGCGGCGAGCGTGCGGCCGCCGCTCGCCTCGTGCAGGAACGAGAGGACGAACGGCGTGACGTCCTGTCCCTCGACCGCGCGTTCCTTCGCCTCGCGCAGCGCCTCCTCGATCAGCGGCTCGACGTCGTCGACGCTTTCGTCCGGCGGGCGGGCGAGCAAGAGACCGGCGCCTCCGAGCTCCCAGTGAGCGCGGGCGATCGCGGCTGCCTCCTCCGCGCTCTCGACCCGCGTCGAGACGCGCGGGCCTCCGCGCGCCGAATAGAAGAGGGGCAGCTCGTCCGTGCGGAAGCCGAGCACGGGGACGGCGAGGCTCTCGAGCAGCTCGAGCGTCGCCGGCACGTCCAGTAGGGACTTCGCTCCGGCGGACACGACCAGGGACCTGGTCCGGGCGAGCTCGAGCAGATCGGACGAGACGTCGGGGTTCTCGTTCCAGCCGCGATGCACACCGCCGATGCCGCCCGTGGACATGACCTCGATCCCGGCTTTGCGGCACACGGCGAGCGTTCCGCCGACGGTCGTCGCGCCGACGCCGCTCTGGACGGCTGCGGCAGCGAGGTCGCGCGAGCCGACCTTCCGCGCCGACGCGTCGAAGCGCGCGAGCTCGTCCTCGCCGAGACCAACCCGGATCTTGCCGTCGAGCACGCCGATCGTCGCCGGCGTCGCGCCCGCAGCGCGCACGGCGCGCTCGGCCTCGAGACCGACGGCGACGCCTTCACCCGGCGGAAAGCCGTGCGCGACGAGCGTCGTCTCGAGCGCGACGACTGCGCGCGCCTCGCGCACGTCGGGCGCGATCTCGATCAACGCTGCTCGTCCATCTCGACGAAGTCGACGTTCCCCCAGCGGGCGAACGTTCGCACGTGCCGGCCGGTCTCGCGAAAGCCCGCGCGCTCGTACACCTTGATCGCACGTTGGTTGAACGCAGCGACGTACAGCCGCACGAGCGACGGCCGGTAGCGCTCGCGCCCGAACTCGAGGCCTGCGCGGAAGAAGTCGAGCCCGAGCCCGCGTCCCGTCAGGTCCGGCCGGAGGCCGAGGCCGTACTCGAGCACGTCGCCCTTCTGCTCGAAGTAATAGAAGCCGGCAAGCGCGCCGTCGTCGTCGCGCGCGGCAAAGTAGCGCTCCGGGTTCTTCACAGGCTCGGCCTCGCTGTCGTAGAACGCGTACGGCGGCTCGTAGCGCCAGGTCGCCCACTGGGCGAAGTCCTCGGCGGTCATCGGCTCGATCTTCAAGGCATCGCTCCGACCTGCGCGACGCAGCGCGCGGCGGTCTCGAGCGCCACCCGCGGCCCGCCGACGATGAAGCCGGCAGCGAGGGCGTCGCCGGCGCCGGTCGAGTCGACCGCATCGACGGGAATCGCCGCGTGCTCCTTCTCGTCCACGAGGATCCCGCGCGCGCCGCGCTTCACGACGCGCACGTCCGTGTCGACGTCGCCGATCGCGTCCCACTCGCGTTCGTTGCCGAACACGACATCGGGACGGATGTGCGCGAGCGCCTCACGCATCGTCTCGCCGAAACGCTCGATGTGCGTCCACGACGAGAGATCGACGCTGACGCGCGCCCCGCGCTCGCGCGCGAGGGCTGCGGCGCGCTCGGCCGCGCCGGAGATCGGCGCCTGCATCAGCGAGTAGCCGGAAAGGTGCAGCGCGTCGCACTCGAGCCACGCCGGGTCGAGATCGTCGGGGCGCAGCTGCGGCGCCGAGCCACGATCGGACGCCATCGTCCGGTCGCCCGCGGGCTGCACGAGCGAGACGACGACTCCCGTGCGCTCGCCGCGCGGCCCGCAGACCTCGACGCCGCGCCCGCCCAGCTCGCGGCGGAGCATCGAGCCGGCGTCGTCGTCCGCCTGCACCGCGACGATGCGAGCCTGCGCGGCGAGGGCGGCCGCCCAGGCGGCGACGTTCGCGGCCTGCCCTCCGGGAGCGAGCGTCGTCCTCGCCGCCGCGTCGTCTCCCGGAGCAAGACGTGAGTCGAGCCGGACGATCACGTCGAGGAGCAAATCGCCGAGCGTGCACACGACCACCGTAGGATTGTCTCGTGGACGGCGAAGACAAGCGCAGCGAGCGTCTGCGCTCCTTCATGTACGGTGCGCTGCTCGGCGCGTCCGCCGCCGTCGCCGCCGCGCGCCGTCGCCGCCCGAGGCGCGCCACGCGGACGACACCGGCCGGTCTCGCAGCCTTCGAGGATGCGCCGTGCTACCAGGAGACGCTCGAGAAGGAGGCCGCCGAGCGCAACTAGCGCGCGCCGCCCGCGTCGAGCCCGCGCAGTCCGAGCGCGCGCTCGACGGTGAGCAGGTTGATGTCCGAGTCGCCGAGGTAGAGCGACTGCCCCACGAGCTGCACCGCCTGCGTCTGGAGCAGGAACTCGCGGATCGTCCGCACCGGCTTCCGGCTCCGCACGACGAGGAACGGGCCGAACACACGCGCGTCGAACTTCGATGCCGGCCGCGGGTAGCGGAGCGGAATGTGGAGCCTCGGTGTGAAGTTGTTGTTGTCGCTCGCGTCGAGCACCCAGATGCCACGACCCAGCGGCTTCGTGGCGCGGTAGAGAACTCGCAGCGCGAGCTTCGTGTCGGCCCGCGGCACGACCGTGTCCGAGAACGCGCGATGCCGCTCCCACGCTCCCAGGTACACCGGGTCGTACCCGAACAGGATGTCGTTCGGCGCGCTCGTCGAGGCGAGCCACGTTGACGCACCGGTCCGGCCGTCGGCGCGAATCTGCGGCTCGCCGACGTACAGCGTGCGCGTGTTGTGCAGCCCCCACGCGATCTCGCCTGTGCCGAGAGCGAGGACGATCGCGGCAGCGAGCGCGATGCCGCGAGGCGACGTCGCGAGCCGCACGAGCGGCAACGCGACGAGCGCGGCGAAGAAGGGCAGGACGAAGATCAGGTGTCTCGACTCCGGCGACGCGAAACCGCTCTGAATGCGCGTGACCGCGAAGAACAGGAACGGCGTCACGATCACGCACGCGACCAGCACCGCGCCTTTCCTGCTCCGGCGCGCAAGCATGGTCATCCCGACCGTGGCGACGAGCAGGACCGCGACACGCGTCGGCGTCCACCCGACCGTGAAGTCCCCGGCGACGCGTGCCAGGTACTTGAGGATCGAGAACGGGCTGCCGAGCTTCGTGCCGCCTCCGCCGACGCCGACCTCGAAGCGGTTCGCAAGCACGGTGTCGCTTCTCCAGAACGGAATCGCGAGCAAGGCGACGACCGCGAACGCCGGCACGGCTTCGCGAAACCGCCGGGCGTACAGGACGTACAGGCCCTGCGAGGCGACCACGAGCGCGCCGTAAGGATGGGTCGCGATGCACGCGAGAATCGCCAGTCCCCAGAGAATCCACCCGCGCCGGTCGCGTCGCTCGATCGCGCTGAGCAGCGCGAGATACGACAAGGTCGCCGTGAAGAGGAAGATCGAGTACATGCGCCCGTAGATGCCGTGGAAGAGGAGCATCCAGCTCGGCACGACGATCGCCGTCGCGACGAGCGCGACGACGCGGTCGGTGAGCCGCGCGACGAGCATGGCCATCAAGGGGACGCTCGCGACAGCGAACAGCGTCGAGACGAGTCGCAACTCGACGAGCCCGCCCCCGGTGTGCGCGATCACCCACGCGAACAGGAAGTGCAGGGGTGCGCCGCCACGCTCGCCGAGCACGGTGCGGATGAGCTCGCCCACGGAGCCGCGGCTCGTGAAGAGCGCGAGGGTCTCGTCCTCGTGCGGCGGCCACACGGTCAGCCGGGCGAAGAAGAACGCCGCGGCAATCGCCGTGAGCCCCGCGACGCCGATGCGCCACAACGTGTCGGGCGACGCGGAGAGTACGAGTGGACGCGCGCGCTCCGCAGTCGTCGGTGCGGCGTTGCTCACCTCGGGATTATCGGGAAACGACCAGGCACGCTGGTAGCCTAGATCGGTGCCGACGTACGAGTACCGTTGTCCCAACGGACACCTTTTCGAAGTGTTCAAGTCGATTCACGCGCCGGCCCCTGGAGCGTGTCCGGTGTGCGGCGAAGGACCGGTCGAGGTCGTGCTGCATCCGGTCGCGGTGCATTTCAAGGGCTCCGGTTTCTACTCGACGGACTACGGCCGCGGCGGCAAGCGCAAGGGTGAAGCATCGCGGGACGGCGACTCGGGCTCGTCCGAGAAGACCGAGAAGAAGGAGCCGCCGGCCGAGAAGAAGGCCGCAGAAGCCTAGACTTCGCTCGTGCACGGCCGGGTGCGGACCGCCCTCGTCTCGATCGTTGTCGCGACTGCCTTGGCCGGCTGCACCATCGGCACACACGGCAGGGCCGTCCCGCCGCCCGTGCCGTCGACCGAGGTTCCGGCCGACAAGCCGCCGTCGCCGGAGAGCTGGCCGGCGTATCCGGCGTTCTCGTCGCATTCCTGCTGGACGCCGCGATCCCCAGGAACCGGCGTCCTCAGAGACGCGCCGACCGTTGCGCCGAAGGGCGCCGAAAGGGCGACGCCTGCGCAGATCGTGCGGTTGCTCGCACGGCTCGGCGACCGGCGGTACATCCGCGAGGTCGTGATGGGAAAGCCCCCGCGCATCGTGCTGGAGCATGCCCGCAGCTACTACGGCGCGCGCCCCCCGGCCGATGCGGTCTGGGCCTACATCGACGCACCGGTGGCCGCGGCGGACCGGGGCGAAAAGCCGACAGCCGAGCAGACGGGCGCGCTGATGGAGGCCGAGTGGGAGGTGGCGCTCGTCAGGGGCGCGCTGCGCGACGACTTGTGCACCGCCGGCGGTCCTCCGTTCGGCGGCTCGTCGGTCGACGACCACACTGAGGGCGCTCCGTGGAGCACCTTCGCACTCGAGCAGCGTTTCCCGAATCCGCCGGCGCCCGCGTTTCGCCGCCGCGTCGACATGGTCGGGAGACGGTACGGATTCCGCGTCGTCTCGCTGCGCTTGCTGCGACCGCGCCAGATCGCGCCGCTCCTCGTTGTCGAAACGAGTCGAGACCGCAAAGCGTTCGCCGGGGACGTCCCCGCGATCATGTCCTTGCTCAATCCGCTCACCAGCGCCGCGGGCGAGAACGCGTTCACGTTCGAAGGCTTCCTCCTCGAAGCCCGTGATGGAGACGGTCCGTTCGTTCGCGTCGACAACGTCAACCGCGGCGAAGCTTCGGGCGGCCAGTGGTCGTGGGACCGCTGCGTCTACCCCTACGCGCACTCGCAGCCGATCAGCGCAAAGCCGTGCCCGTGAATCA
>WNGE01018422.1_pt1 | contig 23331 bp, 25 predicted proteins | sample 5400651 | NCBI WGS metagenome assembly WNGE01 (sample SAMN13153370, study PRJNA577476) | soil metagenome | isolation source: 60 cm soil or saprolite under grassland replicate 2 | place: USA:California | collected 2016-06-15
CATTCGCGAACTGATGGCCCGGGTAAAAGCGGTGCTGAGACGCGCCTCGCCCCAGGCAGCCGCAGCGGAGGTTTATCGATTCAGCGATGTCGAGGTCAACATCCGCAGCAATGAAGTTCGACGCGCCGGCCGGCCAGTCGAACTCTCAGCAAAAGAGTTCGCGCTCCTCGCCTACTTCGTCTCTCATCCCGCGGAAACGCTCGGCCGCGACCGCCTGTTGGACGCGGTGTGGGGTTACGAGAACTATCCGAACACACGCACAGTTGACACGCACATCGTCCATCTCAGGCAGAAGCTGGAACCGAATCCCGAGGAGCCGCGGTTCATTCTGACCATTCACGGCAGTGGGTACAAATTCGTTGGTTGAGGTCAACGTTTTCATGAGTCAATCAAGATTCAATGCCGGTTTAGGAACACGGCGGCCAATCAATGTTGTCGACGTCCGGGTCCACCCGCCGCAACGCCAGCGTTCACTTAAGGTACGTCGCCAGGAGTTGGAGGTTAAGCTTGCAGCCCTTCAGCAGGATTACGCTGATCTCCATACAGCGGTTTTCGAAGCTGCGCAGGTACACCGGCGTCTGTGCGCCCCTCGTCACGTGAGTTTCGGAAACTTTGAAATTGCCAGTGAGATTTTCGCCGTTCGTCACTTGCCTGGTGATTTTTTCACTGTTACCGAGACGAACAACGGCGTAATCCTTGCGCTGGGTGATATCTGCGGCAAAGGTCTGGCGGCGGGGATGTGGACCACGCATCTGGTGGGGTTGGTTGGCGCGCGCGTGGCCGTGACTTCTAAGCCGGAGGCCATCGTTGCCGGTGTGAACCGCGACATCTGCCTGATGAAATCCGTTGTTCCGTTGTCCAGCTTGTTCCTCGCAAAGTTAGATCCGATCACCGGATTTGTTACGTATTGCAGCGCTGGACATCCTCCTGCCTTACTTTTGCGCGCCAATGGAGAATTAGAATTGCTGTCCGAGGGCGGATTGTTGCTGGGCGTGGTTCCTGCTGCCCCCTACGTCTCCGGATGCTTCGAACTGAAGGACGGTGACGTGCTGATGATTTATTCCGACGGCATCATCGAGTCGCTCAACTGCGCTGAGGAGGAGTTCGGTCATGCGCGCCTTGAGGCGCAGCTGCGACGGGCGCAAACCGGCCCTGCCGAGGCGGTGCTCTTTTCTGTGTTGGGTGCTGTTCAGGATTTCGCGGCCGCATCTCCGCTCGTAGATGACATGTCGCTGGCCATCGTCCGTCGCGACAGTCGCTGAAGTGCATCCGCAGATTACGCAGATTACGCGGATAAGAAACAAATGCAGGAACAGCCGGGGCATAAGCAGCCAAATCCCAGCCTGCGCAAACGCTCTTATTATTGTCTGCATAATCTGCGTAATCTGCGGATTAGTCTGAAAGGGTATGCCGTAATTCGCCAGCTCAATAGCGAGTGCTTCCTGGTAGACCGGCTCAAGAAAACCGCAGCCAAGTTGCCGGGGAACTTCCATCGCTGCTCCAATGATCGCACACTAATAACATTTAGTGTAAGTTCGTGTCTCTAATTAGTGTAGTTTCGTGGATCGAATTGTTTACTCAAAAACTCTGCTCAAGAAAACAAGAAGTTGACGGTTTGTTTCACAGCTTACACGGACAAAGAAAAAGAGAAATGGTTCTTGTAGCGAGCGACAACACGCTGCGCTTAAGCGGGACGCGCTGGCTTGAGCGGGGACGCGCTGCGCTTGCCCTTCCCAACGTAAGGTGACTTGAGTTGAAATCAATCACTCAACTCATTTTATTGTCTTGGTTTTAAATCTGCGTAATCTGCGTAATCTGTGGATGACCGTCCACCAACGTCAACGGCAATCTCGTTTGCAGTTGTCCTTGGACCGCTTCGCTGCATCTTCACAGCGATGGCGTTCGCTCTTTATGGGTATCGATTTGCATACGTCTTTTCGGAAGTGGTAACGATTATTGCATCGGTCCTTACAGTGATTGCCGGCGACTGTTGCCGGACCCATGGCAGCAAATGTTCCCAGACATAAAATGAATGCAAAACTCCATCGTAGAACCCTGGCTCGCTGTTGAGACCTGGAACTTGAGACCTCAGACCTGAGACTTGTCATCGCAATGCTCCTTTGTGGTAACAGGTGTTTGCACGCCCGCTATTAAGTTGTGTTGTTGTCGCTGCCGGTACGGGGATATCCGACAAGTTCTTGGAGGGGACGAGCGCTAGGATAAACTACTCCTTATACAGATGGAAGCGCGACCGCGCTCGATTGGCTATCTCAGTCACACTGCCTTTAGTCTTGCCGCTGCCACTTTTCAGCGATCTCTTCCATGTGGGTTCTTACTTCCTTCCGTGCCTCATTCCTAAACCAACCGCTTCCCAACAGTTGATCATAGTTCGTCTCACTATGGCGCACATGCGCAAGCACTGCCAGCCTTACCATCTCGTCATCAAGTTTCTTCGCCGCTGCCGATCGCCCAACACGTCCGCTGAATTTCAGGCACGCGTGCTCTGCGATGACCCGTTCTCTTCCGGCAGGACAATTCGGAAACAGCGCCCGGATGCGTTTGCCAAAGTCGTTGACATACTGCTCATCGAGCTCATCTCTTCGCTCTCGCGCACGCTCATTTCGTCGCTCCCTGATCTCGCTGTCAGCCAGACATTCAGCTTCGGCTTGCTCCAGGGCACGCTCTTCGACCAGTAACCCTTGACGTTCATATCGGCCCCGCGTCTTACTAAACTTCAACACTACGGCCGAGAGATTCGAATACCTCTTCGAGCGTCTGGTCACAGCCGCATCCCCAGCCGGCAGAAAAACCAACTCATCCAGGTCGGCACATGCCAAACACAACGCACCTTTATTTTCCGCCAGAGTAATCCACGCCTTCTTTCCCAATTCTTCGCCACACTCATCGCACGTGGAGTTGCGATGCGAGATGAAGACCTTGATTTCCTCGTCGCTGGATTGTTTCTGCTCGCGCCCAGGGCCATCAGGTTCATTCGTGCGCTTTGCTACCTGCCGCTGTGGTTTACTGGTGGATGGATTAGTCGGTTTCACTGGAAGTGACATAATGGTATTCCCTCGGAGCCAAAGCCTTCGCAAAGTCGCAATAACAAAAAGCCAATGCAGCAGAGTGGTATGATATCAGCCTCTGGAACTCATTTGAATCGATTGGTTTTTTATCTGCGAAATCTGTGTAATCTGTGGATGAGAAATCACGCATGAACAATCCATGAATCCCTTGTATATTACTTCGCAGGAGAGACCGCATGGCTACACAAGCAGACAAGCAGACAAGCCGGCAACCGAAATCCGAGCCCTTCCCGAGGAGGAAAAGCTTCGGCTGCTCGGCTATTCTCACAGATTTAGACAAGCCTGAGTTCGAACTACCTCACCATACGTTATGATCGTTGCCGCATCCTTCTCCAGTTGATGACGTCCTTATCGACCAACAGTGGCTCGTCCTCTAACGGACAACCTTGCCAGAGGCGGGCGCTGGACCATCGATAGTCTGTTGCTCGTTCAACCAGTCCCGCTCGCACTGGATTCTGATGAATGTAGTTCACCTTCTCCATAAACATTCCTTCACTGAAAATGGGCAGAACATTCTTTTCTCTTTGCCACAGCGAATACCGGTAGTTCCGATCGCGTTCCTGATGCTCAAGCTTTGAAAGTGAGCTGGCATAATTGTTCTCTTTTAAATAATCGATCACGCGACGAGCGGTGAGCCCTTTCAGAACACGGAGGACATCGGACGTAGCTGTTGGCCGACTTGTGAGCACGTGCATGTGATCAATCATGATCACATAGGCAAACAAGAGAAAGCCTGCCGACTTGCGCGCCTCGTCGATTGCACTACAGAGAACAGCTTTCATCTGGTCGGTTTTGAAGATAGGTAGCCTATTGTTTGTGACAACTGTGATGTAGAGGGGCTGTGAGTCTCTGGATATCTGAAAACGGTGAGTCATGAGGTTGCTTCCTTACAGTGAGGTAGTAGAACTTGGCGCCAAAGCTACTTGCTTTTGTTGGAAGTGTAAAGAGCCCAAGAGACCCGGGCCTAATGGACCTCGCCTCCAGGCCACGGCTTTGCCGCCTGATGTGAGGCGGTTGGCTCTGCCCCGCCGGTTAGTTGCAAGCACCGATTGGGCTATGCCCCTGGTGCGGGCTCGGCCCCTCATCGACCAGAGGTCTAAGCCAATCCAGCGCGGGAGGAGGCGAAGCCCGAACCAGGGGCGTAGCCCGAACGGAAGGTGAAGGTGATCGGGCGGGGCAGAGCCACGCCTCACATCAGGCGGCGCAGCCGTTACGAACCGGTCCCCTTGCAGCGGCGCAAGATTGATCGCTTTAGTTCCCGCCCAGGAGGTGGAGATGGCGAATCAACCTCCGCTCCGGCTGCGCCGCTTGATGTGAGGCGGTGGCTCTGCCCCGCCGGTTAGTTGCAAGCACCGATTGGGCTATGCCCCTGGTGCGGGCTCGGCCCCTCGTGGACCAGAGGTCTAAGCCAATCCAGCGCGGGAGGGGGCAAAGCCCGAACCAGGGGCGTAGCCCGAACGGAAGGTGAAGGTGATCGGGCGGGGCAAAGCCACGCCTCACATCGGGCGGCGCAGCCGTTACGAAGCGGTCCCCTCACGAGGATGCAATATTGATCGATTCGATTCAGGCCCAGAAGGTGGAGATGGCGAATCAACCTCCGCTCCAGTGGAGATGGCGAATCAACCTCCGCTCCGGGCTTTGCCGCTTGATGTGAGGCGGTGGCTCTGCCCCGCCGGTTAGTTGCAAGCACCGATTGGGCTATGCCCCTGGTGCGGGCTCGGCCCCTCATCGACCAGACACCTTCCAGACGCCGCGCCGCGACCTTTCAACCAACCCAACCTCGATAGGTCTAAGCCAATTGAACGCGGGAGGGGGGCAAAGCCCGAACCAGGGGCGCAGCCCGAACGGAAGGTGAAGGTGATCGGGCGGGGCAGAGCCACGCCTCACATCAGGCGGCGAAGCCGTTACGAAGCGGTCCCCTCACGGCGATGCAATATTGATCGATTCAATTAGGACCAAAAGGTGAAGATGGCGAATCAACCTCCGCTCCGGCTGTACCGCCTGATGTGAGTTGCTCACTCATTTGCCAGTCTCCTCACATGACGAAGCAGCTTGGCAGGTAACTTATGTGGAAGCCGCCAGATAATGCTCATTGGTCTGCTGCCATGTTGGCTGACGTAGTCGACCGGGCCGAGGAACGTGTATGGCAGAGTGAGCGCGTCGCGGCTTTTGTCTTCTCGGACGAACAAAAGGATTGAGTGGAAGCGCTCAACATGGTTGATGTACCGTTGGCCGTTGTTGCACTGAATGCCTTAACTCCCGCGGCGACTGCGCCGAAAGCGCCTCGGCGGGAATGCCCGCTTTGATGAAAACGCCGGCCATGTATTCGGCGTGCTTAACGCTTACGCAAAAGCACAGTCCCCGGGCGCTCCGAACGTCCAGTAAGATCTCTCTCACTTTGTTGATGACCAGATTCGCTCGGAGGTCGTTACCGGTCAGGATGTTGTCAAGTTCCTGAACATCGTAGCCACCACGTTGCCACCGCAGCCCGCTGAAATCCACTGCGTCGGTAACGCCGAAGTATTGGAAGGGAGAAAGCAGCTTTCTATTAATCGCGTCAGGAAGACGAATTTCCGCGGCGATGTGGTCACCGAAAAATCCCACCACATCCAGGTCGTCCATGCGTTCGGGTGTTGCCGTGAGGCCTAATAGAATCTGCGGTTGAACAAACTCCAGCAGCCGCTGATAGCTGGGCGCCGCCGCGTGGTGAAATTCGTCGACGACAACGTAGTCGTAGAATTCCGGCGACAAACGTTCCCATAGAGCTCGCGAATTGAAGCTTTGGATCGAACAAAACAGGTGCTCGAGACCGTCCGTGAGTGCTGCGTTCGAAAGGTTGCTGGACCCAATGTAGGCAACGCTGAAGCCGGTATTGCGGTGAATGATGTAGGCCTTGGCGTGCAAGCGTGTGCGACGCGTGTCGTAGGACACGCGTAAATCAGTGTTAGGAAGCTCGCGCAAGAACTCGACCGCTTTGAGATCAGTCGCTCCCATGTAGGAGGTAGTAATAATTCGTAGTGGTTTATCGGCAGTCAGTTGCTTGAGAGAGTCTTCGAGGATCCGAACTCCACCCCACTTGATAAAAGAGCAAAGGATATCCACCCGATCGGCGCTGGCAATCTCCTTTCGCAGTTGCGAGACCAGACTAGGATCCTGCCGTGTCCCGGTCATCAAACAGCTTGTTGAGAGAGGAGTATCGGCTCGCTGAATCGAATGTTCGGAAAGTGCCAGCAGCAATTCGGCGCGAAGAACTTTAGACTCGCCGGAATCGAAACTGTCGGGAGCGTTATCTGCAAGCAAGTGCAGGATCTTGTTTGCCAGTTCAATTTGTTTCGCTAGTCGTTCAGCTTGCGGGAAGGACGAAAATGCCTGGCGAATCCGATCGCCAAGATACTGTGCGAAATAGGAATGACTGTCTCCCGGGTCGAGGCTGCGACTCTCTGCGTTCAGATGTTCTCGTTCGGCCTCAGCTATTCCGGCGTTGATGAATTCGTTGATTAGGCTCTCGTAGAGGCCACGAACAAGTTTGAGTGCCACTGGTGTTGAAGGACGTCAAGGATATGTTCGAACGCGCCAATGCTACCTGGGACAATCGCCGCTGGTCTAGCGAATCTATTCCAATTAGATGGATACAGAAAATGAGAATACTAGCGCCCAACACCAGGTTGAGGGCGATTGCCCACGGCATCGTGCGTCTGCAAATTTGTCGAGTAAATTACGCCGGTCTCTGCGACCCGTCGTTTGAAGTCGGCGCTGCACCTAAACCGCTTCAAATATGGGTCCTCTAGGCAGCGTGAAGAAGAGCTACTTGTGGATACGGGCAGCACTTGTTAAGTGAGCGGGGTGCCCACGGAGTGGCACCCCTACAAGAGTAGCGCACAGCATCAAGGACTGAAGTGGAGCAGAGGCTTGATGGTGTGGGCAAGCTTGAGGGCGTGGTGGTCTGGGCGGACTGTATATCCATCCTCGACGTCCCAGATGGCGGAGAGCACTGACTGGGCAAATGACCATGTCAGCGCACGATCGGAGTTCAGATTCAATCTCTTCGCTAAACGGTTGAGGCGCTGCTCAACAGTAGCGGTTGAGGTAAACAAGTCAGGTAGCTCGACTGGATTTCTCAGGATAGCACCGCATTCATACTCGACTTCGCCCACGACCCCTTTTGGATCAATCGCAACCCAACCTCGCTTAGAGTCGAATAGCACGTTGTAATGTTGGAGATCGCCGTGCAGCAGCATAACTGTCGCTCCGGATGCGGCCAGACTCAGATACCAATCACGGGCCTCGCTAACCAGATCATGAGGAATCTGTTTATCACCCGTGTTCAGATAACGCTCGAAACCGCCGGCCCAATCCAGCACTGTTGGGCAATGGTCCGGTGCCGCGTGGCCCTTGAGTTGTTGTATTACCTCGGCGAGAATTTCAGTTGCTTGTTCATCTTTGCCTTGCCGCACGAGGTTCACTAGCTCGTTGCCAGGGTCGAGCCGCTCGAGCAAGACTGCACCTGCATCGCATTCATGAACTCTAACGGTGCCGTGCCCATCGAATGCTCGCAGGACCTCGCCCGATCGCCATTCGTCGCCGGACTGTTTGCTTATCTTCAGAACGACGCGAGAGCCACGACTTACGCCAAAGGCGAGCACCGAACCTGAGGTTTCCCAGGTTTGCTGTATTGTTACGTCCCACTGATTGGCTCTCTCGATGAGCCGATCAAATGTTAACGACATTTCGCGACTTTGGACTTTGGACTTGGGTCTTTGATCTTTGGTTCTCAAATCGCCCTGACTTCAAAGACCAAAGTCCAAAGTCGACGTTTTTGAACCCGCCTAACCTGCGTAATCTGTGGATATGTCTGGCGCAGTTAGTTGTGGGCCACCGCAACCGTTGTGGTCTTGGTGACGGTGTGCCCCGCTGCGTCAGTACAGGTCAGGGTAATCGTGTAAATACGTCCGTTACCAGTTCCCGCACGTTCGGCACGCAGTCGCAGATGATGCGCATCGACAACCTCCCAATCGGGCTCTGTGTCACCGTCTCCGGTGCCATTGACCGGCTCGTTGCTTGAAACCGAAAGCACGCAATTAAGACCCGGACAGTTGTCAGTGGCCGTGTAGTTGATCGTGATATCCACCATTGTGTGGTTGGGTGGCCACAGCATCGCCAAAGTTGGCGACGGATTGCTCACAACCGGACCTTCTGTGTCATTCACCGTTAACAAGTTGCTGGTTGTGGGCCATTGAATGCATTTAATGGCGCCGATTGTTTCCGACCCTTCTATTAAAGACATTTAACTAGCTCACCTTGGCTGCCTTGCCGGAGAGAAAAAGTGCCAACACTCTCGGAAGAATTGGTGAGGGTGACGGAAAGCATCATCGTCTTATCCTTAATGCTGCCAGAATATTTGGCTGGTTGGGTCGCCGCTTTTTCGTTTTCCCGTATCGGCCCCCCATGTTCACGCGTAAAAGTCCCCTTCGCCTGGAATCGGCCCAGGCGGTCCAATGTTAATGGCTCTGAGACCTTGCCATGCGCACAGTCGAACTCGAGCGTGGCCCCATTGCCAGACACTTCCATGCGGACGTGGTTGCCACCCCAGACCCCTTCGCCGATACCCCTGCCACCTTGTGCATTGTCTTGCTGGTTCATTTGAGTTCCGGACCGGTTGTTGGAATTTGTGCCGCAAGCCCGTTCCGCTATCAAAAAGGAAAACGATAACGTGACAAGAAAGCTCAGCGAAATGAGTTGTGAGTCGTTCAAAGTCATTTATATCAGTCTCTTCGGCGAGGTACGTTGGAGACGTTCCGAAAGATAGATGACTTGGATTCCCGGACTGGGCAAGAGATTATGTGTGACACGTGAAGCCTGTCAAGCAAATCGCCAGAAGAGTATCCACAGATTACGCAGCGCGGCTCCGGCCGCAACAAAACCTGACTCAAAAACATAATCCACGAAAACACACGAAATGAAATCCCATGAAGTAACACAAACAACATTTCTTGTCAGTTCGTCTCTTTGGTTCGTGTAGTTTCGTGGATCGATTGTTTACTAAAAAAACCCTGCTCAAGAAAACGAGAAGTTAACCGTTCGCTCAGAAAATTGTTAGTCAAGCATCAGGCTCGGATGTAAACTGGTCGGCGCTTACGCCTAAATCGAAATCGTAAATAAATCAGGAGGTGCGCTTTGAGAAGAAAGAGTGTGCCCATTTGGGCTTTCATACTTTTGTCGTTAACCTTGATTGTCCCACTACTCTCGGCCGGTTACTCTGCCGCAAACCAGGACCAGCCAACAATCGCGAAGGACTCTGTACAAGTTACTGCTTTCACCTTCAACGTCTACCGCAAAAATTACGACATCTGGAGTTGGGTTCCCAAAATGCAGTATCGCGTCAATGGGCCCATCGAGAGCGGCAGCCAGCTTTACGTGGAATTCACGCTTCCCGGAACCGGGCCGTGGGTGAAATTCGACTGCCAGACCGGGGAGGCACAGAAAGGCCGTTGGTGGAAGACCGAGTGCGGCGGACGAGACATTCCTGAAGACAAGGGCAGCACCTACACGGGCCCGGTAAACTTCGCCATAAAAATGCGGAACGAACTGGCCGGTACCGACTCAACACTCTTCAGCGGCAAGATGAAAGTTGCAAAGGCGCATTCCAACGAGGCGGGCCCCAGGGCCGTGAACAAATTTGTCTATTACGTCGACCACGATTGGAACCTCCCCATTGGTTACGTCTTCCTTACGGCAGATGAGCTGAAAGGGTGGGATCGCCCTGATTTCCATGTAGCATTCTGGGTTCGCGGAGAAGCTGTGAATTTCCAGCCCCATCTGTTTTATCAGGGTAAGGAGGTGGGCAAGAAAATTTGGCAGGGTGAGGAGGTCGGCAGGGCCGGTTGCGAATCAGAGTTAGAGAACGGAACGACGCTTTCCGTCGAAGACTCGGTGCCGCAAAAGGCAAAGTGGGCACGCGTCATCTGCAGCTTCCCTAATGTGAAAGGCCTGGACAAGACTGGAGAAGAGCCCGGCATGTTTGGGCCGCTGTACGTGCTTGCCGCTAATCCAGGCGATTATGAGTTCAAGGTGCTATGGAATAATCACCTCGCGAGATCCATAAAGTTCACCATAAATCCCGATGGAAAATTCGACAACGGCATAGCCACCGCAAACAAGCTTGGTAGTAACCGCGTTATTTTTCCGGTGCAAATAATCGGAGACCAGGACGGGCAGTGGGACCGAGCTGCGTGGAAGACGGAAGCGTTTTACGGTAACCCGCTCACGGGCTTCACGCCTTCGCCGTAATGTTGTTAGTGTTACTTCGTATGATTTCATTTCGTGTGATGCGCGTGGATCATGTTTGGTTGCGGCCGGGCCCCACAGTGTTCTCCGTGTCCCAGTGGTAATGGTTTTAGGCGTTTGACGAGTTCAATGCGTTTCATCCGAAGCCGATTCCGGTTGAGGCGGAAGGGCGGGTGATCGCGGAGGCGGCGTCTATGGCAAGGCCTGCTGCAGGCGAGACGCCTGATGCGGTCCGAGTAGATGCGGTCGCAGTAGAGAGGGCCGCGGTATCGGGGAAGGTGAAGCTTGCGGATGCGCAGCTTGCGCTGGCGCGCAGTTATGAGGCGTTCGCGAGCTGGTTGTGAAGCACCCGAACTTGCTGCATGAGAACGCAGGGATTCGCAACAACAACTGGGGGCCGCCGTTGAGTTATGCCGCAAACCTCGGCCGCGACGAGATCATCAAGATGCTCTTTGAGCTCGGCGCGAGAGACCTGGAACATGCCATTGATCGCGCGACGCTTCAGAGCAAGATCGGCACGGCTCGGATGCTGCACGAGATGCAGGGTTCGCCGCGCCCACCGGACGGCGCGCTGGGTGGACCAGCCTACACGCTGAGCGTCTCAGGCACGGCGCTCATGCTCGAGTTGGGCGCCCAAGTACATGATGAGAATGGAAAACGGCTCGCTCCTGTAGACGTCGTGCTCGAGACGGATAGCCGCAATCCAACGTCGAAGCATCAGATTCTGGAGCTGTACGCCCAGCACGGACTCGAGTTGCCTGACACGCCGACGATGGCGCTCCATCGCGGCAGGCTGGATCTGCTCGAAGAGCATTTGCACCGCGATCCGCAACTCTTACAGCGAACGTTCACACACAAGGAGATTTATCCGCCGGAGCTGGGGTGTCATGACGACGTGCTGGCGACGGAAGGGACGCCGCTCGCCGGGACGACGCTGCTGCACATGTGCGTCGATTAAGATGAGATAGAGATTGCGCGCTGGCTGCTCGAGCGTGGAATGGATCCAGACGAGAAGGCCGCAGTCGACACTGATGGCTTTGGCGGTTATACGGCGCTCTTTGCCGTGTTATAACAGGTGCGTTACCGCAACTGGCTGACACGAACTGCTGCTTAAGGCTGTAAAGGAAGGGCAAAACATGATCTGGTTGATTACGCTTTTGGCCGTCGGGATCATATCGGGTTGGTTGGCGAGTTCACTGACGGAAGGCAGGGGATTAGGGCTAATGGGAAGCCTGATTGTAGGCGTCATCGGCTCGTTTGTCGGTGGATTCCTATTCAGCCTGGTCGGAGTAAGGCTGGTGGGTGAAGGCCCGGTGTATATCGTTTCGCTGCTTGCCGCGATTGTCGGAGCAGTTCTTTTGCTGATCCTCGTTGGGCTACTCAAGAAGTGACGACACTCAGGATGAGTGGACTAACCACGGCCGACGGTCAAGCGGGCCGCATTTACCTTTTTCCGCATTAATGATTGCGAGGAGCGGCCCAATAATTAACGACGTCCATATGTAGGCGCCGGGCACGTACCCGGTCACGTCGTCCTCGAGCCGCAGTTTGCCTTCATCGGCAAGTTGGAGGACGTCTGCCGCCAGAATGTTCTTGGAGATCGAACAGCCTTCCCCCCGCTACGTTGGCGCTGAGTCAAAAGAGTATCCACAGATTTCGCAGATTACTCAGCGCGGCTCCGGCCGCAACCAAACCTACCTCAAGACAAGGATCCACGAAATTTCACGAAATGAAATCACACTAACAACATTTCGTGTCAGTCGTGGATGTGCGTCCGCACAGCAACAAATGAAAAAGTGGCCGTAAGTGAACTCCCCGCCGCGGCCTGACCGTTAACGTTGGTTGCGCTCCCTTCTAGTCGCTCTCCGCGCGCTGATGAGTCGAGTGCGATCTCCGCGTCGCATATGGGAGAGAAAAACTACTCTCTGTCTGGCGGATTATAGTAAATAGAAAAGTGCAGAGCGAACGGGAACGGGCGTGTGAGAGGTCAGGTCAGGGCGACAGGTTCGAGTACCGTTCAACGACTTCGCCAACGACCCTTTTGGGTTGAGCCAGAAGAGTATCCACAGATTTCGCCGATTACGCAGAAGTCACGCTGGTGTACTATGTTCTTCTAACAACGACATGCTCGACGCTCTAAGTTGAAATGATGATCCAGCAGAACATTGCTCAGTCGTTCCAAACGCCAATCGTGCGCGTGTTGCTCATCACGATTGCGATTGGCTTGCTCTACGTCTTCTGGAAGGAAGTGCGGAAGATCCCGGCGAAGTTGTTCGCACTAATGGCCACTGCGTTCATAGATATGGTGGGACTGCTGATGATCATTCCGCTCCTGCCGTTTTATGTGAAGACGCTCGGCGGCTCGGGGATCGATGTGCTGGGACTGCACTTTGGGATCGGGATCATTTCCGGATTCATCATCGCTGCCTTCACAGTCGCGCAACTGCTGAGCGCGCCCATGTGGGGACGATTTTCTGATCGAGTGGGACGGCGGCCCACCCTGCTCATCGCGTTGGGTGCATCAGCGATCGCCTATCTGATTTTCGGCTTTGCCCACTCGCTCCTACTCCTGTTCATGTCGCGGATTGTGCAGGGGGCCGGGGGGGGAACAGTAGGTGTCATTCAGGCGTACGTGGCTGACTCGACGGCGCCTGAAGATCGCGCGCGTGCGCTCGGATGGCTCTCGGCTACGACCAACCTTGGCGTGGCGCTCGGACCCGTCCTGGGTTCATTTGCGATCGCCTTAGGCAAACGCGACCTGATGCCCGGACCAGCAACTTTGCACATGGGCTATGCGGCGCCGGGGATCCTGGCGGCGGCGCTCTGTCTGGTGAACATTGCCTTCGCAGCGCGCTACCTGACCGAATCGCGTGATTTGAGTGAGCAGGCGCCGGCCGGCGAGGCGCGTCGCACATCTCGTCAAGCTATCTGGCGCGTGATCTCGCATTCAAGTGAACCTTCGTCGCGCCTGATCTGGATCTACGCGATTGCAATCGGCGCCTTCCAGGGAAGTTTCTCGGTGCTCGCGCTCTTCCTGAACGCGCGCTTTCAAGTGACTGAACAGACGATCGGCTATTTCTTTATGTACGTCGGCTCTATCTCCGTCTTCGCCCGCGTGCTGTTGCTCGGACGCATGGTCGATTGGCTGGGCGAAGCGAAGCTCTCGCGTCTGGGACTCGTGCTTCTGGCGGTGGGTGTTGTGGGGATGCCGTTGGCGCGAAACCTGGCGATGCTCGCGTTCGCCGTAGCGCTGATCCCATTGGGCACGGCCTTCACCTTTCCGTGCGTGACGGCACTTCTGTCGCGCGTCATTGTTGCCAGAGAACGTGGCCTCTACATGGGACTGCAACAGACTTATGGCGGCGTGGCTCGCATCATCGCCCCGCTCTTCTTCGGCTGGGCGTTCGATTCGCTCGGCGTGTCGTCGCCATACTTCTTCTCTTCCGCATTCATCGTGGCGACGATCTTTCTGGGATTCGGACTGGACCAGTATGCGAAGCGGGAGGAGTTGCCCGAAGCCAACATTGTAGGGGCGGCACTCCGTGGCCACCCCTCGGTTAATCAAACATCTGTTAAAAGGCCATGAGGCTAGTCTTAATCGGTGTAATCTGCGCAATCTGTGGATATTCAATGCTTTAAGTCAGCAGTCCAGTTGACTACAACAGTAATGGGCAAAGGTCGGGTCGCGGTGTTGCTATTCACTAGAAATCTTTGGCCGTCCGTCGTGGCATCGAAAAAAGAACTTCGCTACTCCTATCTTGAAGAGTCCTGTCTTGAAGAGTGGTGCGGGAGAGCCGGCCACAAAACTTGTTCCACTCTGAACGGGACAGTCATTATCGTGAAGTCACTAGCCAGGTAAAATAATTCCTTGCCATCACTGCGCCATCGCGGCGCATTACCTCCGGCATTCGATACTTGCCAGCGCTGAGCTGGATTATTGAAGCTGCAGACGTAAATTTCAGGTCGTCCTGAGTCGTCAGAAACGTAAGCCACCCACCGGCCGTCGTGGGAGAATCTTGCGCCCCATTCATTAGACCCAAAGGTCATCTCCAGTGCCTGGAGTCTGATCGTCATAGATTACAAACTGACCGTTCGTCGACCAATCGTCGGCACCCTGGACCCCACCGCTCATCGGCAGTAATTCTTCAGCATCATTCGAATTATTCAAGTCTTTCAGGAAAAGATGCGTGGACCCTCTTTGTCTTTGGCAAATACGATTCGCTGCTCATCCGGCGACCAGATGGCGCCAAATTCCTGCTCAATATCGAATGTAACTCGCCTGGACGTATGGCGCGTCAGTTCATAGAGCCATATATCACTGGTGCCATTGTGAGGATCCAAAACGTCAGCGGCGAGTCGTTCTCCGTCAGGTGATAATCGCACTGTTCCGTATCTCTCTGAATCGCCAATAAAGCCTTGTTCAACGCCCTTGCGATCAAACCAGACAAGCCGCGAGACGACTGTCCCAGCCTTAAAAGCGAGCACACCATTCTCGGAGACAGTGAAATCCGCGTCGCCGGTCGGATTGAAATAGGAGAGATCCTGGGCGACGGGCATTGGCTCACCAGACAATCGAAGAGTTGCGACGTCGAACGGTTGCGCCAACAGAGTCGCGTCGCGTACGTAAAGCAAGTAACCTGGCGTCGCGTAAGCGACCCGAGAGTTCGCTTGTAACAAAGGCGTTGCCTCGCCAGGGTCGAGCGATGCCACATAAATCTTGTAGGCATCTCTTCGCTTCGTACCAGCACAGTAGAGGAAGTGGCGACCGTCCGGAAGGAAATGCGGCCAAAAGTGGAGCATCTCCTGACGAGAAGCGTCGGGCCTGGTCACTTGTACAGGTTCGCCTCCCGCAGCCGGAACGCGAAAGATACCTTCCTGTTGTTTGTAGAAGAGAATGACGTCGTCTTTACTCCACGTCCCGGCGCAAACACCCACAGGCGCGTCACAGATAACCTGTGGTGGACCACCTGCCGGATCGATCTTTTTTAGTTTGCCGTCGTCAGAGAAAAAAGCAATGAAGCGACTATCGGCGGACCAGAAAGGGTTCGACGCACCCTCTGTACCTGTGAGATGCTCGATTGAAACCGAGTTAAGCGAGCGCAACGAAAGTTGGGTTCGACCTTCGCGCCTCGTCACCACCGCTAGCCGCTTACCATCGGGTGAAATAGCGAGCGAATAGGGATAATCGGTGCCGATTGTGAATGGGGAGTCCATCGGAGACTCGATTGTAAAACGCACACTCGTTCTGTTTTCCACTGATTTATTGCGGAAATGAGCGATAGCAAACGGCAGTGTTACGACGAACAGCACCAGGAGAACTATCGCTGCGATCCACGCTGGATGCGTCAGGTCCTTCCTTGGAGCGTAAACGAATGTGGACGCGTCTGATCCAGAAGACCTTGACAGTGTTTCAAGAGCAAACGCGACATCGCTCGCTGACTGAAAACGGCGCTCGGGCGTTTTCTCGATGCAGTGCCAAACTACGCTCTCAAGGAAAGGCGAAATCTTGAGCTTGGGATCCGACGAAAGCTCCGCCGGCTCTTGCTTCAGAATCGCATTCATCGTCTCGATACTGGAATCTCCGCGGAAAGCGCGCTTGCCAGCAAGCATTTCATAAAGAATCACCCCCAGTGAAAAGATGTCGGCGCGGTGATCGGCCGGACGACCTCTGACCTGCTCGGGCGACATGTAACCGACACTGCCCATTACAGCGCCGGGCTCTGTATTAACTCTACGCGCGTGGGCACATCTGTTTGCGCTTCGTTCTCATCGACGCGTTCGATCAGCTTGGCGAGACCAAAGTCGAGTATCTTCACGTGACCGTCGTTTGTGACAAAGACGTTCTCCGGCTTCAGATCGCGATGCACTATTCCTTTCCCGTGTGCTGCCGCAAGTCCGCGGGCAATCTGTAACGCGTATTCAATCGCTCTCCGGGGCGGGAGCGGTTCACCATGCAAACATTCCCGCAGCGTTTCGCCCTCGAGCAACTCGTATACGACGTATGGTGAGCCTTCGTGACTGTCTACATCAAAAACGGAAAGGATGTTTGGATGGTTAAGTCTGCCGACCGCCTGGGCTTCCAGCTCGAAGCGACGCAAACGTTCGACGTCTGTTGAGAACGTTGCGGGCAACACTTTGATTGCCACGTCACGATTGATTCGTGGATCCCTCGCCCGATAAACCTCACCCATTCCGCCGGCGCCGATCTGCGAGCGGATTTCGTAGCGACCGAGTCTTGTACCTGAAGAAAGGGGTGGGTTCATCAGTGCTTCATCCACAGATTACACAGCGCGGTCCTTGCCGCAACCAAAACAGTTTCACGCAAAGACGCAAAGGAAGCAAAGACGCAAAGTCTAATATATCGCAATAGGTTCCGCAGTCCTGAGCTTCTAAATCTGCGTAATCTGCGCAATCTTTGGATATGCGCGTGTTGTGTCTTTGCCAGCTGACACAGACTGAAGTCTGTGGCACGTGAATAGGTTATGATAAGGCCGTGAGGGCTCTCGGTAATCGCGGAACAAATACACCAACATTCTCCACACTCGATCCTGATATGCTCGCCCTTTTCGCCGGCCTGCCCGCGGTACTGCTGTGCATTCTGTTGCTGTGGCTTGGTGGTTACTCGGCGCGTGTCCAATGGACCATCGATTTGATACTTGTGGTCGTATGGCTCAGTGTGGTCTCAAACCTGAGACAGCGCGTCGTCCGTCCCTTGCAAACCCTTTCAAACCTTCTAGCCGCTTTGCACGAAGGCGATTATTCGATTCGCGCAAGACGCGCTTCCAGCGGTGATGCGCTCGGTGAGGTTTTGCTTGAGGCCAACGAGCTGGGCCAAACACTACGCCAACAACGGTTGGGAGCTTTGGAAGCAACAGCATTGCTGCGAACAGTAATGTCCAAGATTGAGGTGGCGGTTTTCGCCTTCGATGGCGAACAACGATTGCGCCTGGTCAATCGTGCCGGAGAGAAACTGTTGGCCCAACCGGCGACGCGTTTATTGGGGCGCAGAGGTGAAGAACTTGGTCTTGCAGCTTGTCTGGATCCGACTGAGGGAGATGACAGCCACACTATGCAGATGGTCTTTCCGGGAGGCGTTGGCCGCTGGGGCCTTAGCCGTAGCACGTTTCGTGAGCGGGGCATGACCCATCAGTTGTTGGTTCTTACGGACCTGAGTCAGACCTTGCGGGAAGAAGAGCGGATTGCGTGGCAGCGATTGCTGCGCGTGCTCGGACACGAACTTAACAATTCACTGGCGCCGATAAAGTCTGTCGCCGGCAGTCTTAACGACCTGCTCGGGCGCGAGCTACCTCCCGCCGATTGGCGTGATGACATGCATCGGGGTCTGGAAGTGATCTCTTCGCGCGCCGACTCGCTGGCGCGGTTTATTGAGTCGTATTCCAAGCTCGCGAGACTACCGCAGCCTCGATTCGAATTGGTGAATGTTGGTGAGGTAGTGCGACGGGTCGCGAGTTTAGAGACTCGGTTGCCTGTGAGTGTTACGTCTGGTCCTGACATCACCATGCAAGGAGATGGCGCACAGTTAGAGCAGCTTCTGATCAATCTCGTTCGCAACGCGGTTGACGCATCGCTGGAGACCGGAGGTAGGGTCGAAGTCGGTTGGAGCCGAAACAATGGCCAGATTGATCTCTGGATCAGCGACGAAGGACCTGGATTAGCAAACACGGCAAATCTCTTTGTGCCATTCTTCACCACCAAGTCTGAAGGTTCCGGCATCGGCCTGGTCTTGTCACGTCAGATTGCCGAGGCGCATGGAGGCACACTCAGCTTAACAAACCGACCGGCGCAGCCTGGCTGCGAAGCCCGTCTCCGATTACCACTGAACGAAGCCGAAACTCGAGCGTAATAGAATTTCGGAATTCAGAATTAGGATTGCGGCTTTGTTATAGCGGCAGTCGAATGGACTTGGGATTGTTTGACCTAAGTTGTCAATTTCGACGTTTGAAACAAGAAATCCGCAATCCAACATCCGCAATCCGAAATTCTTTATTTGGAAGGTAGTTATGGGAAGCGTCTACGACAGTTTTGAGTCGGAACTCGATAGCTGGAGTAGAAAGTATGCGGGTCGTCCACGCCAGCAGATGATCCGGCTCTTTCTTCTGGCGCTGGAGCGTGAAGAGATCGTTTCTGTCGGCTACCACGAAGAGTTGATGGCGGCCCGTTTGAACGTCATGCCAATCTCAGACGACGAGCGCGAGATTATCCGTCACGCCCTTCTGTGGACATGGAAAGACGAGGAGATGCACGCAATCTATATTCGCGGTGTCATCTTCAAACTAGGCAGCTTTCCACTCCGCGTCCGGGCGTTTATCCGGCAAATGGCGGGAGCGCTCGGAGGCTGGTCGACGTCTGTGCGACAACACGTTCGCTGGTCAGACGCTCCACTTTCTCGAGCCTTAGCCACACTTGTTACGTGGACTGGCCTCATCACCGGAAAAGTGCCGCGAGGTGTCAGACAGCACCTGAGCTATCGTTCATTTCGAGAATTCTGCCTCTTCAACGTCGATGCTGAAAAGACAGCGTGGCTTTGCTGGAACCGTTTGATCCAACTGACGAGCGAGCAGCCTCTTCTGCAACCCGCTTTAATAGATGATTTCCATCGCATTATGGCCGACGAGCATCGCCATGGGCGCATCTTCGAAATACTGGCTGCCGCACTCAAGGAAGACGACAGTCTCGTGCCTGACGAAACCGCCCAGGGTTTAGCGCAAAAGATCGGTGCTGTTGGAGAGTTCTTCCTACCGCGTGAGCTCCGTAGCCGGCGGGTAGTTGAGAATGCGCTGGGCAGCGGCGGGCGGGTCTGGGTTGTACAGGGCAAAGCGGTCGAAGAGAAGGTATCGCTCTTTCGTCGTTTGCTCGAGGATACAGGCCTCGCGAAACAACTTGCGGAAAGAGCTCACGTGTTGGGCAAAGACTTAAGCGATGTTCGAGTGGCCATCAAGCCGACGTTCATGCTCGGCTATAACCGGAAAGACAGATCGATGATTACCGACCCGCAGCTCTTGCATGAGTTAGCTCGCTTCTTGCGGGCTTGCGGGTGTGCGGATGTTGCTGTTGTCGAGGCCGGTAGTCTTTACGATCAGTTTTATGGAAATCGCTCGGTACAGGATGTGGCTCGATACTTTGATATCGAGTCTCCTCATTTTCGAGTCGTCGATCTTTCCGCCGAGCAGGTCGCGCATTCTTACTTTCGGGGGATGGCGCAGTACACCGTTGGACACACCTGGAAGTCCGCAGACTTTCGCATCTCTTTTGCCAAAATGCGGAGCCATCCGGTGGAGTTGGCTCACCTCACTGTAGGCAACATGGAGTCGATCGGAGCCCGCTGCGACCAATTTCTTTTTACTGAACGGCAAGCGCAGCGTGAGACAAGCGTGATGATGTTGCTCGACGAATTTCCCGCGCACTTCTCAATCATTGACGCTTATGAACAGGCCGCCGATGGTCTAGTCGGTGTGATGGCTTGTCCCCGTCCTACCGTGCCGCTGCGATTTTACGCCGGCGCCGACGCGCTTGCGGTTGATATGGTGGCAGCACGTCATATGGGAATGAACGACCCTCGCGAGTCGAACACTTTGCGGGTCGCCTGCCACTGGTTCGGCGATCCGGATGAGAACATTGAGATCAAGGGCCCGGACGAGCCGTTGCGAAATTGGCGCAGCCCGTATTACAGCGAACTTTCGACAATTCTCAGTTTTCTTGCGCTTCCCGTGTATGTGCTTGGCAGCGGGCGTGGGGCCCTGTTCGTGCCGGAAATGGACCAAGAAGCTTTTCCACTATTGCGTCCTGAGAGTGTTCCAATGCGGATCGGGCGCCGTGGCATACAAACTCTATTGGGAATGCGCCACTAAGAATGAATCACCGTGTCGTCATTATCGGCGCCGGAATGGGCGGGCTGACGGCTGCAATACGGCTGGCGCAGCAAGGATTGAAAGTGCGCGTGATCGAAGCTCGCGCCGCCAGTGGCGGACTCGCTTCGGGTTTTGAAAAAGACGGCTTCGTCTTTGATGCCGGTCCATACATCCTGCTTGATCGTCCCGGACTCGATTGGGCCTTTCATGCTCTGGGTCTTGACCTCGCTGAGCATGTGACGCTGCGTCAGGTCGAAGACGTTTATCAGGTGCGATTAAGTGAAGATGTTACAGTTCGTTTCCATGCTGATCGCAAGAGAACCGCGGAGGGCATGGAGCAAATCTGGCCAGGGAGCGGCAAGCAATATGAACGCTTCGTCGCTGAAATGGAAGCGATTCACAACCGACTCTCGCCTCTGCTTCATATTTCCCGTCCCCGACCGACCGACCTCTTACGCAGCCGATCGTTGATGTACATTCCGTTTCTGCTCCGGTCGCTTGGCTCGGTGCTGACCCGCACTAATCTTCCCGAACCAGTCATTGAATCAATTGCCATCTGGACTCATATCGCAGGACAGAGGATCGATGAAGCGCCAAGCCCAATGGCGTTTGTGCCCGCGTTGATTCATGGCGTCGGGGCCTTTTATCCGGTTGGAGGCGTCGCGATGATCCCGCTCACGCTAACAGAGGTAGCTAACAAGGCTGGGGTGGAATTTCAGTACGGCACAAAGGTTCGTGCGATCGTGTGCGAGCAAGGTCGCGTGCGTGGAGTTGAAACAGAACACGGTGAGTTCGTCGCGGCGGAGGCGGTCGTTTCCAACCACAATGGGGTCGGCACATACATCGAGATGCTGCAGGAGACACCTGAGCGAGCGCGCGAAAAGTTGAGCAGACTTTCGCTCCAATCTCCTGGAGCGTGTGCTTACCTCGCAATTCGGGGAAAGCTGAAACCGCCTTATCTCAGATTCCAGGTTCCGGGCAATGGCGAACTCTGTCGCCTATTCGTGACGCCTGGAGTAGTCGCTCCGGAGTTGGAGAATAATGGCTGGTTTCCTGCGCGACTTATAGCCCCAATGCGGCATGACGTGGCTGAGCGACTCAGAGTAAAAGGACAACGCGATTACCTTGATCAGTTGTTGGCAGAGAGTTGGTGGCGCGACGAAGTTGAGGAGTTTCGTCTGCTCGCCACGCGCGTCCCGGCGGAATGGGGTGCGCAGTACAACCTCTATCAAGACAGCATGAACCCGGTGATGACTGCAGGCTTCATGCGCGCGGGGCGCTTGGCTCATAAGAGTCCTTACATGAGGGGACTCTACCTGGCGGGAAGTTCGACGCATCCGGGACAGTGGGTAAGTTTCTGCGCCATTTCCGGAGTTCTGGCTGCAAACGATCTGCTGCAAGATGTTTTGTAACGCAAACTGTTAGTTACCGTCGTGACCAAAGCTACTCGATCGGGTGAATGGCAATGCTCCACTTGAGGGCATCATGAAAGTAAAATCTTAGTAATGCACCGACGCAAGCTAACAGCTCGCGTTACTGCGAACGATCTGCTTGAGGACACTAACTGATGCTGGCAACAAGGCTTGAGACGCTCTCTTCAGGGCGCCTCCTTCGTATTGCTCGTTTGGGCAGTGGACCGCCGTTAATTTTGCTTCACGGCTACCCGGACAATTTGCAGATCTGGTGCCAACTTGCGCGGAGACTTGCAGAGCGCTTTGAAGTAATTGCTTTCGATTGGCCGGGCATGGGATACAGTGAGGCATGGACCGGTGGCACAACTCCTTTTCACATGGCGGATCGTTTGCGAATACTTCTCGACGATCTCGGTCTCGAACGCGCTACCCTTGTTGGGATGGACATGGGTGGCCAGCCGGCACTCGCCTTCGCTGCTAAACATCCAGAGCGAATGCGTCATCTGGTTGTCATGAATTCGCTGGTGCTTTGGGATGAAAAGACTTCGTGGGAGATTCAGTTATTACGCAAGTATGGATGGAACCGCCTAATACTGCGGCGGATGCCCTGGCTCGTGTTTAAGCGGGCGGAGAGGACCTTTCTTCCGCACGGTGTCAAACTTTCTTCCGAGTTGCGCGCTGATCTTTGGAACAGCTTTCGCCAACCGGCAGTACGCTCGTTTATTGCGCGACTTTGTGCTGGGTACCAGGGCACACTGGCACGTTTGGCTGAGCAGTATTCGAGCATCGCGTGCCCCACGCTGGTGCTATGGGGAGAGCGAGATCAACACTTTCCCCCTGCCCACGCTAAGCGACTGCATGCCGCTATCCCCGGAGCGTGCTTGCAAGTTATCTCCCGAGCGGAGCATTGGATGGCCTGGTATCTTGCCGACGAAGTGGCGCAATCAATCCGCGGCTTTATCAGTGAATCACTAGGGGGATTTAGAATTTAGAATTTAGAAATTAGAAATTAGAGGCCTCACTCGTCGATCAAATACTTGCGCGTTACACAGAGGCTGTTGGTGGGCAGGCGGCCATCGACCGGGTAACGAGCTACAAAACTCAAGGGTCCTTTGAGACGTCCGTCATGCGCGAGCGAGGAACATTCGAAGCCTGGGGAAAGGATCCGAACAAAACATTAAGTGTGATTCAGTTTCCTCGGATGGGCACTCTGAAGAAAGGCTTCGATGGCGAAACCATTGGGTGGAAACCCCTGCGGGCACAGTCAGCGATCAGAGTCCCGAAGAGATGTCCGAGTTGGAGCATGATGCCGACGTCTACAGGGCGGGAAGAATTAAGAGTCTTTATCAGGATATGAAGCTCGAGAGCAAGGCTCGCCTCAATGGGCGTGATGTTTACGTTTTCAGGAAACCGGAAACCAGGTAACGAGTATCTTCATGACAGATTTCTCCAAAGAAGACTTTCACTCGCTGCTGTCGAAAATTCAAACGTTTCTTCGCGCGGAAGTGTATCCACTCGAACAGGACTTTTTGCGCCGTCCGTTTCGTGATCTCGTACCCGAACTTAATGCAAAGCGAGAACAGGTAAAAGTGTTAGGGCTTTGGACACCTCACCTGCCTGAGGAATATGGAGGCTTGGGTCTGAAGCTATCCGAGTTTGCCCATGTCAGCGAGGAACTCG
>WNGE01003228.1_pt1 | contig 23314 bp, 14 predicted proteins | sample 5400651 | NCBI WGS metagenome assembly WNGE01 (sample SAMN13153370, study PRJNA577476) | soil metagenome | isolation source: 60 cm soil or saprolite under grassland replicate 2 | place: USA:California | collected 2016-06-15
CGCGGCTGTTCTCGCCCTCCCACTGGGCATTGGGTTTAGTCGGAAAGTTATAAGGGATCTGACCTACCGTCCTGGGAAACGTTACCGTGAGTTTTGCACCGGGGTTGTAATCGCCAAACAATACGTCGGCAATCGCAGTGCCTCCTTGCGCGCCCGGAAACCAGGCCTCGACAATGCCCGGGACATACTTGTTTACCCAGTTAATGCTCAGCGGACGGCCGTTAATTAGAACTACTACAACTGGCTTGCCGGTGGCATACACTGCCTGGACCAGATTCAACTGGCGTCCCGGCAAGTCAAGACTTGTGCGGCTGGCGCTTTCGCCGACGGTTTTTGAAGAATCACCCAGAACTACGATGGCCACATCCGAGTTTTTAGCGACACTAACGGCCTTGTCTATCTCTTCCTGTTCTTCTTTAGTCAAAGGCTCGGACAGTACCTCAGTCTCTGGCCAATGAGCATCGACAATCTCGCAGCCCTTTGCGTAGCGCACGCTAACCTTGCCGCCCAACTTATTCTTGATCCCCTCCAGCACCGTAACACCTTTTATCCCTGATGGACCGTAACGATATTGGGTATTACTGTCGTTATCGGCGTTCGGGCCAATGACGGCGATCGACTTGATCTCCCTACTCAAAGGCAGAATGCTCTTCTCGTTTTTGAGCAGTACGATGCTTTCGCGTGCAGCACGCAGAGCGACTTGCTGATGCTCAGCGGAATTAACCAACCGTTCGGTTGCATCCGCATCAGAAACGTAGGGACGATCGAAGATGCCGACGAGGAATTTCACGCGCAAGACGTCGCGCACCCGGTCGTCTAGCGTTTTCATTGAAACTTTTCCTTCTTTGACCAACTCGCGCAAAGGAAGAATGAAGTCGTCTGGCGGGGTGAAGTTTGTTTTCACATTCAAGCCGGCGTCGATGGATTGACGCACGGCATCTTTCATGTCGGCGGCGACGCCATGCTTGTTGTATAAAAACTCTACCGCGGCGCTGTCGGAGACGACGTATCCCTTAAACCCAAAATCATTTCTGAGTCGATCCGTTAGCCAGTACTTGCTTCCGGTGACGGGAATACTGTCGTAGTCGTTGTACGAACTCATGATGCCCAAAATGCCGGCTTCCTTAATAGCGGCTTTGAAAGGTGGCAAAAAGATATTTTCCACTTCGCGTGGCGAGGTTTGCGGGTCGGTACGAGACTGCCCTTCACGAGCCCCTTTGCTATTGCTGTAGACCGCAAAGTGCTTAGCGGTGGATGCGACCGTGTAATGTTCCTGCAGACCCTTCGCCATTTCCACGCCTAGCTGCGAGGCGAGATAAGGATCCTCGCCGTAAACATCTTCGAGTCGTCCCCAGCGCTGATCGCGAGCAACATCCAAAGTCGGTGCGTAAATATTCGTGTAGCCAAGCGCTCTCGCCTCCTTCGCGGTGATTCGTCCAATTTCCCGAATCAACTCTCTATCCCACGTATGCCCCTGACTCAACTCGGAAGGAAAACTTGTGGCAATAGAAAAAGCGACACCACGGAGACCCTCATTAGTGAAATCCACCGGAATTCCAAGTCGCGTTTCCTCGATAAAGAAGCGTTGCACTTCATTCATGGCCCACACATGCTTCTTTACGTCTCTGGCGTAAATGCTGCTCGCGCCTTGTCCCCAACCATTGAGGTGTTCGTCGATATTGGCGATGCCGTCTTTCCAAATTCGACTTTTCCATTCCGGCGTGGGCAACTCGTCTTTCAAGACTCGAGCGTAGCCGTATAGCGTAGCCGTCTGGCAGGTTTTCTCTGCCAAAGTCATCTGCGACAGCAAGTCGTCAATGCGTTTGTCGACATCAACTTTCGGATTTTCATAAACGTCCATTCGACCATTCTTGTTAAGGTCGATCCAACCCGAGTGATAGATTGCTTTTTTCCTGCTGACTGTTTCCTGAATGGGCTGACCAATGTTGAGCGTGTTGAGAAGGACCGTCAGCAACAGAATGTGAAATGTTCGCATTTTTGTTATAGCCGCGTTTCGGATTTTGGTAGGAAAGCACCGGCTTATAGCATCTGTCTTGCAAAAGTAGCAAGCACATGAGAAAAGGGGCGGTGCTCCGGTAGCGTGTTGCTGATGAGAAAGAAGGGCGGATCGCCTTGCTGGTTACTGCATGGCAATGAGGTCAGTACCACCTCGCGGTAGCGGGTGGGTCTGCTAGCGAACAAGATCGCTGGGCAAAACCAAATATCCCGCGTTATACCTGCTCCATCGACAACCCACCCGCTACCGCGAGGTGGTACTGACATCATAACCACCGCACCATCTCTTTTTTGGGCAACACTCTAATGGAGCACCATTAGAAAAGGGGCAGTGTCCTAATTTCAGTTTCTCTGTGAAACCTCCGTGTGCTCTGTGCCTCTCTGGTGAATAAGCCTTAAGCAAATACTCACCACAGAGACACGAAGAACACAACGGAAGCACAGAGAATTTCAAATTAGGACACCACGAGAAAAGGGGTACTGATGCAGGTTGAATATTTGTGACGGCGTTTTCCTTTTTGGGCGCGAAGACGCTCTTTGGCTATGTAGGTTACGTGGGCCTCATTCACACCGGGGCTTCAGCCCGGTGCCGCTCGAAACTTTGGTTTTATTGAACCGTTTTAGAGATCTTGTGTAAGAGTGTGGCGCAATGTTAATAGGTCTACCTTCAAATCTGGGAATTGCTTTTGATTGGCGAAGCGCTTAAGTCAGAGTCCGACGCAAGTTAAGGAGAGTCGCGTGTTCAGATTGATAGTCATCAGCTTGCTCTTGTTATTCACCGGGCTCGTTTCATTCGGCCAGCAGGTCGAAGTCGCTACGTCCATCGCCTTCACCGAAGGGCCGACTGCTGATCCGGCTTCGGGCGACATCTTCTTCACCGATCAGGCGAACAACCGGATCATGAGACTAGCAATAAACGGGAAACTCTCGACATTTCGACAACCATCAAACTATGCGAACGGTCTGGTTTTTGACCCGCACGGACGTCTTGTCGCATGTGAATCGGGTGATCCGTTAGCCGGAACGCCGCCGCGAATTACTCGCACTTACCTGGATACTGGGCGGATTGAAATCCTTACCGACAATTTCGAGGGAAAGCGATTTGTTGGGCCGAATGACATCACCTTCGATGGCCATGGCCGAATCTATTTCACCGATAAGCCGGCCACTAACACCGGCCAGGGCGGAGTCTATCGCATTGATCTTGACGGTCTGGTGACCCGAATCCTGGCGCCGCCGGCGATAGAGGTACCAAACGGTCTCATTATTTCCCCCGACGACAAGACCTTTTATCTTATTGAAGCTAACACCGCCGAAAAGGGCGCGCGAATAATCCGCTCATATGATCTTGCAGCCGATGGGTCAGTCACGAAAATGCGTGTGTTTCACACTTTCTATCCGGGGCGCAGCGGCGATGGTATGTCCATCGATGTGAAAGGGAACCTTTATGTTGCCGCCGGACTAAATAGGCTGCGAGGGACAAGCGAAACCCTCGACACCAGGCCAGGCATTCATGTGTTCGCTCCCTCCGGCGAGATGTTAAAGTTTTTTCCCATTCCTGAAGATCTTGTGACTAACTGCGCTTTCGGTGGCACCGATTTGAAGACGCTTTACGTCACAGCGGGCAAGACACTGTTCAAGGTTAGAACCGAAATCGAAGGCACTCGTCGTTGAGGATGCAAATTTAGCTGAAGATAAACGCGGACGGGCCCCGATCGGAGATTTGATCCGCGTGGATCCGCGTTTATTCGCGGCCTAATTCCTGTCCGGGTATTCTATCAAGACATATGGAACTGCACGGTAGAAGCATCCGGGACGATTCATTTGCGCAATTGCGGTCAACCAGGAAGATTACCCGAATGGCTCGCAGGTCAGAAAATATTTTGGAAGGTTTTGGTCGTGCAGAGCGAATTAACTACGTAAGCGAGTCCGTGCAACCGCGAGAGCCGATGACTCCAACCATTCCCAGCGATGCTGAGTTGTTGCAGTTGATGTTGTCAGGCGACAAATCCGCTTTCACCGCGCTCTACCGCAAGCATCAGGGCCAGATTTACCGGTTTGCTCTGCTCATGAGCGGCTCCGCTAATATTGCGGAGGAGGTCACGCAGGAAGTTTTTCTGTTACTGATACGAGATCCCTTCCGCTTTGATCCGGCGCGCGGGCCACTGCCGGCTTTCCTTTATGGCGTGGCTCGCAATTATGTCCTCAGGTCTTTGAAGCGAGAGCGATCCTATGTCCCTCTTCCGGAAGAATCGGACGATGAAATTGCGCCGGCGCAATATCTTGCTCGGGATGATCCCTTTGGAAACTGCAAACGCAATGAGGTGATTCGATTGGTCCGGCAGGCCGTCTTAAGTTTGCCTCCGCGCTACCGCGAGGTCGTCGTTCTTTGTGACTTTCAGGACATGAGCTACGCGGAAGTAGCAGTTGCACTGAATTGCGCGGTCGGCACTATCAATTCGCGGCTTCACCGCGGGCACGCTTTGCTACTCAAAAAACTGCAGGTAACGGAAGAACCCGGCTCCGCAACGGCTGATTCTCAGCGTATGAGGTGCTTAGCATGAATTGTTACGAATTTGAGATGACCGTTCTTGTTTTGGCTCGCAACCGGTTAATAGATGCTGCTGCTCGTGCGCTGAGCCTGCGTCACACGGAGAACTGCGCTCGTTGTGCCGGCCGACTAGCTTTCGAGCGATCGTTGCTCGCGGCAACGCGCGCAGTTGTTGCGGAGCTAGCCAGTGAAGAAGCGCCAGCTCGTGTGGAGGCGAAACTGCTCGAGACCTTGCATGAGCACTCTTTGTCGAGGCCAGCCGGTAATCCGGAGTTCCCTGGGATTGGCGATTTTTCATCACGTTGGAGACCGACCGCGGTAGCGGCAACGATTCTAATCCTGGCCTCGGCTACAGCTATTTTCTGGTTGTATTCGCCCTCGCTTCAGCGCGAGCGCGGACCACAGCAAAGTGCGACCGGCCTGGTCATCCAGCCTGAGCCACCAGTTCAGACGGTCGAACGTGAAAGTGCAAGCGATCATGCGGGCGTGCGACCACAGCGGCGAATGCATCGGCGAACCTTGCCGAGTAAGTCAATTGCGCCTGAAGTTGTCACTGAGTTTTATCCCCTGGTGGAGGCAGAAGATTTTGAAGGTTTCGACTCGCTGGTAGCTGTTCAGGTGGTGCGTGTTGAATTACCGGCCTCAGCTTTAGCAGCTGCCGGGATGTCGGTTAGTCCGGAAATTTCCAGCGAGCGGATTAGAGCGGATGTGGTGTTGGGACCGGACGGCCTGGCACGCGCAATACGGTTTGTTCGTTGAAGTCATTTTGATCATCGAAAAGAGAATTTTTTACAGGTTGAGCCGCTTGATGTTGTTCGTAGGAAGGGGAGTTAGTGTGAAGAAAGTACGATCACTGTTGCTGTTTATTTGCACGCTGGCGCTGCTGGGTCATATCCCTTTGGTCGCCCAGGAAAAAACATTATCTGGAGATCAGGAGAAGCGTGCTGTGGTTGAAGCACAAGAGAAACGAGCTGCCGCCCAGGCCAAGGCCCAGGAGAAACGAGCTGAGGCGCAAGAGAAGACAGCTGCTGCTAAAGCGAAGCAAGCTGCCGCGCGTGAAGCCGGCCGGCAGAAACGAGACTTTGCCAGAGTTGCCGCGCAGGAAAAAAGAGCCGCAGCCCAGGCAAAGCGAAGCATCGACGAGGCGATTAAAAGAGCAGTGCCGCCCGAGGGAACCTTCAAATTCTTAGGGTCCAGACCTGACTTTAAAGCTGTAGTTAAAGGTGCACCATATTCCGCAACTGCAATTACCGAGTACACACAAACTCTCGCGGATGGCAATCAAATCATGCAAAAGAATGAGGCGACTTATTATCGCGATCGTGAAGGCCGGATCCGAATTGATCAAAAGTTGAAGACTATCGGTAAATGGACGGCAGTCGGTGAGCCGCAACGAATCATAACCATCTGGGATCCGGTAGCCGGCCGTTACTATAATCTCGATCCTGGCAAACAGACCGCGTTTATAGACCCGATTAGACCTCCAAAAACGATCACAGTTCCAGTGGGTCCAAAGCCGCCTCCCCCTTTCTCGGGTCCTTCAGACCACCCGAAGTCGCCTGGTCCTTCAATCTCAAACAAGACAAAGTCGGATCCTGTTACTACAGACTCGCTAAATCGAAGGAAGAAGGAGTCTCTTGGTACAAAAACGATCGAGGGCGTGTCAGCCGACGGTACACGGACCACGCGCATCATTCCGACCGGAGAAATCGGAAATGTTCGGCCTATCGAGATTGTTGACGAAAGTTGGTACTCGCCAGAGTTGCAAATGCTGCTCCTGACCAGGCACAACGATCCAAGGTCGGGTGAGACAATTTACCGGCTAACAAACACCAATCGTCGGGACCCCGAGCCTGCGCTATTCGAGATTCCTGCCGGCTATCGGATATTGGATAAGACCGCGCCCAGGCTGCCCGCGGAGCCGTCGGAACCGCCGAAGATGCCCAAAGTTAAGAAGACGGAAGTGATTTTATGATTCAGAGCCCACCCCCGCACAGTTCTTAGTCAATAGATCGAGCCTTTACCGAGATCTGCTTTTCAAACGTTTCCCGCGCACCTTGCTCCGAGAAACCAATATGAGAAGTTTGGGTCGACGTGTGCCCGCTGTTAACAGGAAGGCCGCCTCGATCGTCATTCAATTAGGAGGTGAGAAATGCAAAGTCGTTGCGCCCTCTCGATTATTGTAGTCTTCGTCCTTGTGATGGTGACCGCCAGCGCGCAAACCCGGTCTGACGCCAATGGCGCTTACAATCGGGCACGCGAATGGTATATCAAGGGGGACTTTGATCGCGCCATCGAGAACTTCACGCGCGCTATCGAGCTAAGCTCACATCCCGACTATCGCAATGGCGGGCGACGGCAGAATTGGAACGAAGAAATGCACCTCACTGATGCTGATTCGGATTCTGCTGCAATCATGATGATAGATCCACTCACAGCTTTGGCTTTCGGGGGGCGCGCGCTCGCACGCTTTCGGAAGGGAGACACGGAAGCCGCGATCGCTGACTATGATCGAGCAATTGCCATCAACCCGGGATTCCTCCAGGCTTACCACAACCGCGGGATTATGCGTTGGACAGCAGGGGATACAGAGGGAGCTATCAATGATTTCGATCAAGTAGTCAGGAAAAATCCGCGGGATGCGCAAGCTTTTAACACACGCGGCAAAGTTCGCAGGGCGAACGGCGATCTGACCGGAGCCCTGGCAGACTTTGATCAAGCTCTTCAACTGGATCCTAAACGCGCGGAATTCTATTCCGACCGCGGTGAGGCTCGTCAGGAAATGGGAAATGTTGATGACGCTCTTCGCGATCTCGACCACGCTGTTGCGCTCGACCCGCGCCTGGCGCGAGCCTACCACTGTCGCGCCATGGTTTGGCGCGACAAAAACGATCTGAACCGGGCCGTTGCCGATATGACAAGGGCAATCGAAGTCGACCCGCAGTTTGCAGTAGCTTATGCGAATCGTGGATTAATCCGACTGGCGCTGGGAGAAGAGGACAAAGCGAAAGGGGATTTCGCGGAAAGCCTTAGACTTGATGCAAGTCTTAAACAGATGTTGGAGCAAAGAATCCAGACGCAGAAGGCGAACCGCGAACAGCGCCAGGAGAAGTGATACTTCACGCTGTTCACGTTTCGGTACGTCAACCGATCCTTTTCCCAGGTAAATCCCTGGTCGATGGGCCACGGCGGACTTCGGCCAAGCAACGGGCTGAGTTTGGAGTGTTATACTTCAAGCACCTGGTGCTTTGCATATGAGAACGATTCGTTGGGGCATGATTGGTTGCGGTGATGTAACCGAAGTTAAGAGCGGCCCCGGATTTCAAAACGCCACGCACTCCAGTCTGGTGGCGGTGATGTGCCGCAATGGAGAGCTCGCCAGGGACTATGCGGAGCGTCACGGAGTTTCGCAGTGGTACAACGAGGCTGCGAAGTTAATTGACGATCCCAACGTGGACGCTGTTTACATCGCCACTCCACCTTCTTCTCACAAGCAATACACACTGATGAGCGCTGCAGCCGGCAAGCCGGTCTACGTTGAGAAACCGATGGCCCTGAACTTTGTCGAATGTCAGGAGATGATTGCGGCTTGTCGGGCGGCCGGCGTACCGCTGTTTGTCGCTTACTATCGGCGAGCGCTGCCACGCTTTCTTAAGATCAAACAATTGGTTGACTCGGGAGCGATTGGCGAAGTGCGTTTCGTCAGTGTCGCGCTTTATCAGCCAGCGGATCTTGAGGGATTGAAATCGACAGCGTTGCCTTGGCGGGTCGTTCCGGAGTTATCCGGCGGCGGGCTCTTCGTGGATCTGGCTTCCCATATCCTGGACTTTCTCGATTATGTTTTCGGACCAATCATTTCAGTCAAGGGCTATGCTTCGAATCAAGCGGGGCAGTATGCGGCTGAGGACATCGTTACCGGCACGTTTCAGTTTGAGTCAGGCGTGCACGGCGTCGGCTCATGGTGCTTTACTGCCGCGAATAGGTGCGATGTAACTAAAATTGTAGGGAGCGCTGGAGAGATTTCATTTTCCACGTTTGATGCCAGGCCGATAATGTTGACTACGGCAGCGGGCGTGTCCGAGTTTCGCGTCGAATATCCGCAACACATCGAACAACCACTTATCCAGTCTGTCGTCGAGGAGTTAAATGATAATGGCATGTGTCCCAGCGTAGGGGAATCCGCGGCGCGCACTTCCTGGGTCATGGACCAGATGCTCGGCCACGGAGTCGCGTAATCCTGCCAGATTGGGTAGTTGATAAGACGCGGCGTGAATGAGAGAGGCGCTAACCAAACTTCGTCAGTACCTAATAAAGGTGGTGAAGGGCTTGTTCCATTCACCACCTTGTTAGCTTCAGCAATCGAACTCTACTTCGTGGCCGGCGCCGAAATACTTTTGGTAAACTCGGCTTCGATCGGAACTATAAAGTGAAGCTGCCATAGAAAGCGCTGTTCTCGCCGGACCTTTGCCAGGGATCGCTGGCATCACCGCCTTCGTAGAGCGCCTTTGTCGTATACCCCACCTTGCGATTTTCGAGCGGCACAAGTGGCGAATACCAAACAAGCTGCGGCATCTTGCAGCAGAGATCGTCAGGCATCGGCTCGATATCGATTGAAGCAAAACCTCTGGCGCGGACCGTATAAGCTCGGCCTTTGTGCTCAAAACTCATAGGACCGCGACGCACCGAAATGATCCTACCGAGAGATGCAATGTAGCGACTCTTCAACGCGTCCACCATTGCCCGCGATTGAGCGTCGGAAGCATTCTCCCCGATGATGATCTCCGATTGTCGCTGAGCGTTATTTACAGCCAGATTCTCAGAGGCACTCACAATTGCCACGGCACGAACGCCCTCGAGGTCGACTCCTTGCCATTGTCCGGATTTCACATTCCAGGCCAGCAACGCATCGCGTCCCGTGGTTGTCATCTCGCCGTTGTAGTGACAGGCGCCGGCAAAAACACTTGCCGTTCGTACTTCAACGTACTCTCCCTTCACCGCTCCATTTTCAGCTAGTGAATTGGGCGCAACTATTGCGGTCAGGCTTGATAAAAGTCCTAATAACATCGCAACAAACCAAAATCTTCGCATCTTTAAACCTCCTCTAACACAACCCCTGCTTTACCGTCACACGTCATGAATGTCACCCCTAATCATACACCCTCGAGCGCCGAGCTGTAACACACGCGACCAGGCACACAGCGGTTGGGATGAACTCGCCCACCGTCGGGTCCAACTACCTGCTGAGTTTCTCGGCACCAGCAATGATTGCTGGCGTCGAGATATTGGCTCGCGTCCCTGGCGATGCCGTCCACCATAAAAAACTTTTTGGAACGCAGTGCACCGCAAAAAGGAGAACGGACCGCTAGCGACGGGTCTGGTTCCGGATCTGCGACTTTGTAATCATCTGTCTCAGCCATCTCAATACACCTTTCAATGTTCCTGCGTTCTATGCTGCCACGCCTGCAGCCTTTGCAAGTGCACGGCGAACCAACGTCTGCGCGAGCGGAACTTTATAACCATTCTTTTCCAGGGGTTGCGCGCCTTTGAGCGCGAGCCGTGCAGCTTCCGCAAGCACGTCCGCGTTTAAAGATTTGCCGAGAAGAAATTGTTCTGCCTCCGGAGCGCGCCAGGGAATTGGTGCAACGCCGCCCAACACCAGACGCGCCTGGGCGACAGACTTGTTTCCGCTCAGTTGAACCGCAGCTGCAACCGAAGCCATCGCAAAGTCCATCGACTCTCTTTCTCTGAATTTGAGATAGGTAGAATGAGCCGCAACCGGTGACGCGGGCACTTGGATTTGCGTGATGATCTCATCGTTGCGGAGCACGTTCTCGCGCCGGATATTTTGGTCCGGCAAGGTGAAAAACTTGTCGAGTGGTATGACCCGCTTACCGTCGGCACCGACGACTGAAACACTGGCCCCAAGAGCAACGAGCATCGGCGCCAAGTCGGAAGGATGAACAATGTAAGACGGACCTCCGCCAAGAATCGCGTGGTATTTGTTTTCGCCGCTGGCGGCATAACACTCTGCCCCGCCTTTTTTCAGGCAAATCACTTCTTCAAGTCGGAAGTACCAGCAACGCGGGCGTTGGCAGAGGTTTCCGCCAACCGTGCCAAGGTTACGAATCTGTGGTGTGGCGACAGAGTGCGCAGCTTCAGCAAGGCCGGGAAAGCTCGCGCGCACAAACGGATGTTCCTCCAGTTGGGTCAGGGTCACTAGCGCACCGATTGTCAGTCCCGTTTTCGCGTTGCCCTGAATCTGATCGAGCCCCCGGATGTTCTTAAGATTAACAACCCGCGAAGGACGCGTCGTGTAATCTTTCATCGTCGTTAGAAGATCTTGTCCGCCGGCGATTGGCCGCGCGCCTTCGTCAACGTCGGTCGCCGCGGGTGCCGACTTTAATAGCTGGACGGCTTCGGCGATTGTGGTTGGATTGGCCCATTCAAATGCTTTCATGCATCAGTCCTCCCTTTGGTCAGGGCCGTCAATATCTTATCCGGAGTGATTGGCAAGTCGTGGACGCGCACGCCGCAGGCATTGAAGACGGCATTCGCCAGTGCGCCGACTGAAGGAATGATTGCAGGTTCGCCTACACCGATAACGGCTTCGCGTTTGTCCTCGTCGTCAATGATCGCGACAAGTTCAGGTATCTCAGCACAGCCGGGCAGCTTGTAATCGCCAAACCCGGGGTTGAGTTGGATGCCAAGATCGGCGTCCATAACGCGTCCCTCCCAGAGAGCCATGCCGAGCGATTGAATCATGCCGCCGTTGATTTGGCTTTCCGTCGTCAGCCGGTTAAGCGGAAGTCCGATGTCCTGCACATGAACCATCTTAATTGGGCGAACCTGTCCGGTTTCGACATCGACTTCAACTTCAGCAAAGCACACGCCATGAACACCACTTGCCGCAAGATCCGCCCGCCATTCACCGCGGGCAGTAATGCCAGCGGAAGGTAGTGCAGCCGAGGCCTGTCGCCAGGAAAGCGATTTTCCTCCTCCGGTAACCTGGCCGTTTGCAAAGTTAATTTCTTCTGGCTTTACGCTTCCCAGCAATGGCGCGAGTCGTTCAGCCATCGCCAGACGAGCCTTGTTAGCAGCAACCTTAACTGCTGGGGCGAGAGAAGCACTGGTGGTTGAGCCACCCGATGCATTGGCTGCGCCGAGCGTTGAATTGCCTATCTTTTCAACTATGTCTTTGGGTTTTAGTCCTAACTCTTCAGCCACAATCGCGCGCGTATAAGTGCGTGTACCCGTTCCGAGATCCTGAGTGCCTACGGCGACCAGCACCGAACCATCGCGCGCAATGGTTACGTCAACTTTGCATTGCGGTCCACCGCCGCCACCCCAGGTGCCGATGCCGCAGCCCATGCCGCGCTTCAACGGACCATTTCCGCTTCCCGGCGTCTTGTTTCGCTTGTCCCATCCAATTTCGTTTGCGCCCCGATCCAGTTGCCGGTGATAGACCTTGTCAGTCAGATTCTTTTTGCGAAACACCACCGGGTCCATCCCGATCTTATAGGCCAAATCGTCCATTAAACACTCGATGGCAAAACTGGCCTGCGGGTGGCCCGGCGCACGCATGGCTCGCGAGGAGTCCTCATTTGTATGAATTGCGAAGCGCTCACGGTACCTATTAGCTGCGGTATAGATGTAAGGTTGGCCCGCCTGAGAGCCATCGCCGAGTCCGCCGAGTTGATACTGTAAGGCGTGAAGTGCGACCAGGGTGCCATCTCTGTTAACGCCAGCCTTAAACTTTTGCCACGAGCCTGAACGATTTCCCGCGAGGAGAAACTCATCCTGACGAGTCAGCATCAGTTTTACGGGCGTCTTAGCTTGTTTAGATAGTCGACACGCAAGTGCTCCCTCAATTCCGATACCAAATTTAGACCCAAAACCGCCGCCCATGTGCTCGACGATAGACGTGACGTTGCTCTCGTTCAGGCCGAGTTCCCTGGCCGCATCGCCGGGAATCGTAAACGTGCCCTGCGTTGAAGCGTAAACAGTTGCTGTGTCGCCGCCCCGGTAATCAACCACGTGACCGTGTGTCTCAAGACACGCATGGTGAATAATCGGCGTTCGGTATTCAGCTTCCAAAACTACATCACATTTGTCCCATGCTGCTGCGACCTTCGATGCATCGCCCTGGCTGTCCCGCGGTTCCAGGTTGCCCTCTGGATAAACTTTAGGCGCTCCCGCTTTCATCGCGTCATCGGCACGGACGACATGTGGCAGTACCTCATAATCGACCTTGATCGCGCGAATCGCATCCGCTGCAATTTCAGGCGTGTCTGCGGCGACTGCGGCGACCGGCTCACCGGCGAAATTGACGGTCGTGTCTCGCGGCCCTGGAGATTTAGTAGCGGAGGTAGCCTGCGCGGGCTTGTCAGTTATGCTAACGACGGCCTTAACTCCGGTCATGCGTTGCGCGGCTGTCACATCTATTTTCACTACCCGCGCGTGAGCATGGGGCGATCGAAGCACGCGACCGTAAAGCATGCCGGGCAAGCGCTTGTCGTAAGTATATTCCGCGTTTCCTGAGGCTTTGAGTGGCCCGTCCACGCGCGTGAGATGATGATTGAGAAGCGCATGCTTATCGTTTGGTCCCCACCCGGGGCCACCTTCATCGTCAATTTCGATCTCGACCATCGTCTCGACCCCATTAACGACTCTTGGAACCTTGATCTTCTTTTTCTTCTTAACGGGTGCCTCTTGCATAAACGCTCCTTAGGCAGGACATCAGGAGATGTGATCGCTTAATCGCGACCGGTTTGAGCTTTGGCCGCCGTCAGTGCGGCCTCAAACACTCGCGGATAGGTGCCGCAACGACAGAAGTTTCCTTTACATGCTTCGCGAATGTCTTGAAGAGTCGGGTTGGGATTTTCCTTCAGGTAAGCCGAAATCGTTGTCACGAAGCCCGGTGTGCAGAATCCACACATCAAAGCATCTTTATCGACGAAAGCATTTTGCACGTGGTTAGGCTTTTCAGTCGATCCCAACCCCTCCACTGTGGTGACCTTTTTGCCCACAGCATCAACCGCCAGTACCAGACAGGAATAGACTGGTTTGTTATCCAACAAGACTGTGCAAGCGCCGCACGTTCCCATATCGCAAACGAGCTTGGAGCCGGTGAAAGCCGGATCTACATGATTGCGCAAAGCGTTCAAAAGCGTAGTCCGAGGTTCAACCTTGACACTACGCTTTTGTCCATTGATCTGCAGGACGATCTCAATGGTCCCCGCAACGGAACGTGCCTGCCTATTCGCCTGCAACTCGGCAGCTTGCGCGTCAGCCAATAAATGATCGGCTAATGCGGCTCCAGCACCGGCGATCCCTACACCTTTGAGGAATCGGCGCCGACTCGCATCATATGAGCCGCTACCGGCATCGACCTTTTCCTTATCTTCGCCAGAGTCGTCCGTCATGATTTCTCCATGGTCTTTGAAGTTTTGATCGGCCGGAGAGAGAGGCTTTGAAACAAGCAATAACTCCGGGCAGTCTCTTGCCAGTGCTGCATTAGTTCCTCTTTATCATCTGCCTAACTAAACTCGATTGTACGAATGCGCGCAATATGAACAACGAAGAATTTCCTGTCAAGTCTTTTATCAGAGCAGTAGCTTCAACTGTTTTCGACGTGCAATCCAACGTAAGCCAGAATGGAGCAGCCGAGTCACTTTCAATCATGGTTGGATCGATCTCGCTGGCTTCAGTTGCCCGCCGGAAAAATGCGTTGACAGTGTTAACTCTCAGCCGCTAGTATCCGATTTTGTCCTAAGCTGAGTCAAATTCGAAAGACAAATAAGAAACGTCTGATCGCCTCGTTCGGCACTATGCGTCGAAGTATTTGTTCAGAGCTTTCTTAACTGTATCTGCGCGGGAGGCGATGTACCTTCTCCTGACAAGCGGAGTAACCACATGATGATTGTGCCGGGGAAATCGCTTTCATCTTTTCTCAGTGTTTTACTAATCATTCAATTCACAGCGACTTATCCTGCTGCCGGCCAGTCGCCCGCGATAGTTCGCGGAAACAGCGGCGCCGTTACTAATTCGCAGCGATCAAAAAACAAAATCGCGCCTTCAACTGACTGGTCGGTAGCAATGGTCGAGTCTACGATGAAGCGTTTTCCCACACCGCAGGATCTCGGTACCTGGGGCTATGCAAAGTCGCTGTATCTCTACGGCCAGTATTTGGTCTGGAAGAGAACCGGAGACAAAAGATATCTCCAATACGTTAGAGACTGGGTGGATTACCATATCGACAACGAAGGAAACGTTTTTAACACCGACAAGGACGGCAAAGTCACACCTATAGCCTTTACAAATCTCGACAGCATGCTTCCGGGAAATTTATTACTGCTCCTGCACAAGGAAACTCGGGAGGCGAAGTATAAGCTTGCGGCTGACAGGATTCGAAAAAAGTTCGACACATATAAGAGAACTAACGATGGCGGTTTTTGGCATGCAGAAAGCAAGAATCGCGAGTGGCAGTTGTGGGGAGACGGCGTGTTCATGTCGATGCCTTTTCTGGCGCGATATGGCAAGTTGTTTGACGACGCTGCTTATGCCAACGATGAAGCAACGAAACAGTTGGTAATCTATGCAGGGCATTTGAATGATCCAAAAACAGGTCTGATGTTTCACGCTTACGATGAGAGCGGCGCATCGACCTGGGCCGATCCGGTAACTCATCATTCAGCGGAATTCTGGTGTCGCGCGATGGGGTGGTTCGGGATGACACTGATTGAGGTGCTGGAGATATTGCCCAGGGACCACCCGCGCCGTTCTCAACTGATTTCACAGGTGAGGCAACTCGTCAATGCATGGTCAAGATTTCAGGATCAAAAAACCGGACTGTGGTATCAGGTCGTGGACAAGGGCACCTTGCCGGATAACTGGCTCGAGACATCAAGCTCGAGCATGTATACCTATGTAACCTCGATGGCAATCAGACGAGGGTACGTCGGCAAGCGCTATCAGGAAACCGCCCGGCGAGGATATCAGGGGGTACTTTCAAAAATCTCCCTCGGCCCTGATGGACTAACGAACATAACTGATATTTGTGAAGGAACGAATGTCGCGGACCTGGCTTATTATTTTGACAGAAAGCGCAACACAAACGACTTTCATGGCCTGGGAGCATTTCTCATCATGAACGAACACATGATGACGGTGGCTGCACACCGGAAGATCCAACCTGTTCTATAAGCAGTGAGTTGCAAGAGATCCAGTTCGGATCAGGAAAGGCCGAAGCTATGTTTCGATTCCTCGGAAAAATGTTGTTCGTCGCGATTGTTCTGTTCGTCAGCACAAATGCGTGTGCGGCTGCAGCGAGAATAAAGGTCATAAAGCTGGCGGTAACAAATCCGACCAGTGAAGATCGGCCTGCGGAAGATATCGTGCTTAGCGTGGCTGATATCAAACGCGTCGCCCCGGACTTCAAAGCCGGTGACACAATTGTCACCACCAGCAATGCCGCCACGCTCGCGGAAGACGCGGGCACGCTCGAGACCATAGAGTTACCCTCGCAAGCTGATGATCTTGATGGTGACCGCAAGCTGGATGAACTGGCTTTCCAGATCGACTTGTCGCCGGGGCAAACTCGGATCGTGACGATCGCATACGGTGATCCCGTAGCCATTGCGAGATTACGTAGTGATTATTCGCCACAAACACACGCGAAATTTACATTGAGATTCGAGGGCCTGGCCTGGGAATCAAATATCAACGCCTGGCGAATTTACTTCGACAAACGTAATGCGATTGACTTATTCGGTAAGCGCCGGCCCGGTCTCTACCTCGAGTTGTTCGGCCAGCCTGAGTATATCTATCACGACGAGTCGCCGTTTGGGCGCGATATTTACAAGATCGGCGACGCGTTAGGAATTGGCGCGGTGGGTGTCTTTGCTGATGGCAAAGTCTTGAAAGTTGCAGACGTGTCTGATCGCTCCTGGAGCATCATCAGCACCGGCCCAGTGCGCGCGATTGTCGAAGTCGGATACAGAGGTTGGAACGTGAACGGTCGCCTGGTGGATCTTACGAGTCGCATGACGATGTGGGCAGGCGAACGCGGATTTGAACATCGCATAGCGTCGAAAAATGGTGAAGGTCTCACCTTCGTCACTGGGTTACCGCGCAAACCGGGACTGAGCCAGATAAGTTCTGCGGATATTGGCGGCACTGCTCGCATCGTGGGCACGTGGGGGCATCAGGTATTGATGACTGGCGCTACCGCGACGGAGTCTCTGCCAAATCAGAACCTTGGGTTGGTTCTATTGCTTCCTGCCCAAACGTCACCTCCAAACGCAGCGCTTTCGTCAAATGCTGATAACGTCCTGACTTCAGTGTCGTTAAAGGACGGTGAAGCCCGTTGGTATGTCTCCGCCGCCTGGGATCAGGAAGGCAGCGACGCAATGGTCAACACTGCCGGCAATGCTAAGGAGAAAAATAACAATGGCACGATGGTGTTTCCTTCGACAGCGATAACCACGCGCGAGAGTTTCGTCGGCTACATTAGGCAGATTGCGACGCGACGATCACAACCCGCGCGCATCAGCATCCTCTCGAAAGTAGCTGAGCCTCAAGCTGCTCCGCCAGACACGCTGGCACCGGCCGCTCATAAAACTTATGCGCAGGCTATCCAGCTAATGCGAGAGGCCGCCGAGCGCACTGCTCGCAAATGGGAACCGGTCATAAATGCAGCCAAGCCTGAAGAGATCAAGTTTACTTCAGGCCCGCCAGGCTTCTTTACAGTGGGCGATGAACAGACAGGCGAGTGGGATGAGCAAAAAGGTTTCTACTGGACAGGCGGCTTCTGGACCGGAGAACTATGGAGACTCTACGCCTACACGAAAGACGAACGTTATCGCCGTTGGGCTGAGCTTTGGCACTCGCGATTGCTTGGCAAAGAATTCAACGTGCATCATGACACCGGCTTTCTGAACTTCTACACTTCCGCATACGCCTACGAGCTCACCAAAGATCCCAAATATCGCGAAAGCGGCTTGCGGGCTGCGGAAAGACTGAAGCAGCTGTACAACCCTACGACGGAGCTGGTGGCATCGTGGGAAGTCAATGGCGACGACACCATCATCGATACCATGATGAATCTGCAAATCTGGTGGTGGGCATCGCGGATTACCGGCGACAAACAGTGGCGTGAGATGGGAATAAAGCACGCGCTCAAATCCGCAGAGTTACTTGTCCGCGACGATGGCTCGGTGATTCAGTCAGTTCACTACAACCCGGGCGACAATCGCCAGGCATTTTCTCCAACTCGCGGCAACTTCAAGGTGTCCAATAATACGAAGCCCGGCGCATTGGTCTACAGCCACACGCACCAGGGATTTGCTGCCGATACAACCTGGTCGCGCGGTGCAGCCTGGGCGCTATTCGGGTTCACAACTGCTTACGCCGACACCAAAGATGCGCGCTTACTAAGAACAGCAGAGAAAGTGGCTGGGTTTGTTCTGGAACGACTCCCAGAAGATGGAGTTCCCTGGTACGACTTCGCAGACGAGGGCATACATTTTCGCATTCGAGACAGTTCTGCAGCGGCCCTGATAGCCGGCGCGTTGTTGCGCCTTTCAGAGCTAAGTTCGGATCCTCAGCGTGCTTCGCTCTACCGGCGCGAAGGTGAACGGATTACGCAATCCCTCATTGACCGCTACCTCACTCCTGTGGCAGCGAACGATTCGACGCCCGCGGGCGTTTTGCGACACGGCTCCAGCACGCGGCCGAACGACGGCATGACGATCTATGGTGACTACTATTTGCTGGAGACATTGCTGTGGCTGGAAGCACATCCTTTGAAGGAGCCGCGTAGCGCCGCAGTGAACCAGGATTAGTGCAGCCCGAAGGAAGCAGACCGCCAGAACTGAGAGAGCTCTAACGCAATCCTATCCCCATTTTCTTCTATTTGTGGTTCACGATCTCTCATCGGAGGCCGGCAAACTGGTCAACCAATTTCCATAGAAAACCGCCTTATCTGTTAGTCGGCAATGTGGTTTCCAATTGCCCGTGCCTATGCGTAGCCTGCGTCTCTCATCAACAAAGAGAGGCCGGAAGAGTAAATATTTGCCTAAATATTGTCTTGACAAGGAATTAAATTGGGAGTATATGTGCCCCGCAATGGACGAAACTGCGCAGACCAATTTCGCTGCGAATCGATTAAAGGTAATCGAGCAGAATGGATCAAGTGCGACGACTGAGGACGTAATCGCGCGAATATCTGATCTAATAAAGGGCGCTCAACTCAAAGCTGGGGACCGCCTACCTGCTGAGCGCGACCTGGCAAAACAGCTGGGCGTTAGCCGCCCATCGCTGCGTGGCGGGTTGCGCGCTCTGGCGTCGATGGGAGTGCTCAAGTCGAGACAGGGAGCGGGAACTTTCGTCGCCGGTGGACCACCCACTCTCGATAGCGAGCCCTTGAGATTATTGGCGGCGCTGCATGGTTTCAGTTTCAATCACATGTTCGAGACGCGGTCGATTCTTGAGGTGGGAGCTGCAGGGCTGGCAGCCAAAAATGCCACGAGCGAACAACTGGCTACTTTGGCTGAGGAGATCGCGGAGATGTATGCCGCACTTGCCGATCCCCAGGAATATCTCGTCCATGACATTCGCTTTCACCGCGCCATTGCCGCCGCCTCCGGCAATCCGACGCTGGCGACCTTAGTGGAGATGGTGTCGGCGGTGTTGTATGAACGGCGGCGTGAAACAATAGATCGCGCGCACGATTTCAAGGAATCGATGGAACTACATCAGCGGCTTTATCGCGCCATTCGAGCGCGGCAGCCGGAAGAGGCGCGCGCTGCGATGAGCGAGCACATCCGGCGGATGAGCGAGCACATCCGGCGAGCGCAAGAAGCCTTCGCGTTGGAAGAGAGCGAAGAACAAACTACGAATCAAGTTTCTGAGAATAGGGAAGACATACCCGTCGGGGTGTGAACCTGCGGAAGCGATCACATCCCGGGAAATGATTATGTTCGCGGAATTTGTCCGAACATAAGACAAACTAAGCTTGACGTCTTTAACAGCCAGCGAGGCTGAGAGTCCGGCAAAGCAGGAAGCCCCCGCTCTGCTTTGGTCAGGGGGCAAGTCGTTCATCAGTCATCGGTCACAAAAAACAGAGATGGAATCTTAGAACCACCTGAAGGAGGCCTTCCATGTTTATTTCCAAGCGTCGTTGTTCAAGGTTGCTGTTAGGAATGTTCGCGCTTTTGGTGGTCGGTGCGATGCTGGCTGCGTCAACCGCGGCTCAGTCGGTCACCGGATCGATTTCAGGCACGGTGACCGACTCCGCAGGGGGCATTATCGTCGGGGCAAGTGTGGCCCTCAGTAGCGACCAGACAGGAAGTACGCGCGCCGTCACTACCAGCGACGATGGTAGGTTTTCTTTTGCTGCCTTACAGCCTGGCGTCTACACCATCAAGGTTGAACAGCCCGGCTTTCAAACCCTCGAGCGAAGGAACGCCGTACTGAGTGCCAACGAAAGCCTCGCGCTGGGAGACCTCGCATTGACCGCGGGCCAGGTTACCGAGACGGTGACGGTGACCGGTGAAGGGACTATGGTCGAAAAGGAGAGTAGCGATCTTACTGCGCGGTTGACGGAGGATCAGATCAGTCTGATTTCGACCAAGGGTCGCGATGTCACTTCGCTGCTGCGCCTGATACCCGGAACTTCCAACGATGATGACATTGAAGCGGTGGGGGAAGGCTTTGGGACTAACTTGCCGAATATCTCAGGTCAACGCGGCCGCTCCACTGTTTCGACAATCGATGGCTTGAATGCAAGCGAGCCCAGCGGCAACAATAAACTGAGCATGACAATTAACCAGGACGCCGTTGCCGAGGTCAAGGTCCTGCGAAATAACTATGCTGCGGAGTACGGCAATAACGGTGGCGCCTTGATCAACCTGGTGTCGAAGGGCGGCGGCAAGGATTATCGGGGTAGTGCTTACTATTTTCTGCGGAATGAGGCTCTCAATGCATCTCCGTTTTTCACGAATAAGGCAGGTCTGAAGAGGCCGCTGTATCGCCATAATATCTGGGGCTTCAACGCCGGCGGGCCCGCGCCGATTCCGCGGTTTGGGGAGGGCGGATCGCGATTGATAAAAGACAAGGTCTTCTTCTTCTTTTCCTACGAGAAGCCGCACCAGATCACTCCACAGGATCCTCGGTTCGTGACTGTGCCGACAGCGCTGGAGCGAGCCGGTGATTTCTCGCAGTCAATCAACTCAACTAATGCAAAGGTGTTCATCAAAGATCCGCTCAGGTCGGGCAATTGTAGCGCGACGGATAGTAGCGGATGTTTTCGTGATCCGTCGCGAGCGACTGCGAGCAATCCGCTTGGCTTGAACATCATTCCGGTAGCGCGCTTTAACACGAGTGGACGAGCACTCCTTAATTATTTCCCGTTACCTAACGCAATTGGTGCGCGCACGCCAACCGGCGGTGCTTACAATTATGTGGTCCAGAGTCCAGCCGATGTGCCCAAGCGAAGTATGGTCATCCGCTTCGATGTCAAGCCCTCAGAAAGCGACACCTTCTATGGAAAGGCCCAGTGGTGGACATCAGATAATTTGGGAACCGGCACTTCGGGTTGGCCCGGCGGCGACGCCAGCCGCTGGGGAATTCAATCGCACTATCTGTACAAGGATAACGGTCTGTCGTTCAACTGGGTTCATATCTTTAATTCAAGCATCGTCAATGAAGCGAATCTTGGCTTCCGACACGATTCGGAAGGCTTCATACCCGGAGATGGTGAAACTGACCGCTTGACGAAAAGTGCGTTGCACTACACCGCGCCCCAACTGTTTCCGCAAAACAACACACTCGGGCTGATCCCAAGGGTAACAAACTGGAGCGGCGTACTCGGCGTCGCACCGGCGCAGATTAACTGGCTATCTCGATGGGGCGAAGTTGGCAACGATTATATTCTTCCCTCTTTCGCCGATAATCTCTCGATCATTCGAGGCGATCATAGTTACAAATTTGGGTTCTACCTCGAGCATGTGCGAAATGGTGAAGCTCGAGGAGGCGACTGGTCGGGTTCCTTTAATTTCAGCGGCACCGATAGTGGCTTTAGCGCGTCTGGCTTAAATACAGGCTACGCCTATGCAAACGCACTAATCGGCAATTTCGCCCAATACAACGAGCAAAGCGCCCGCCGTGGCGCTAACGTCGAGCTGCTGATGCTGCAATGGTATGGCCAGGATCAGTGGAAGATGACCAGGAACTTTACAGTTAATTACGGACTGCGCATGGGCTGGAACAATCAGTGGCAGCAGCGTGATTTTGAGTATTCAAACTTTGATCCCACGCTATTCGATCGATCGCATGCGCAAGTTCTTTACAGGCCTTTCTGCGTTGGCGGGACGCCAGCCACAGCAGCTTGTGCAAACTCAAACCGACGCGCGCAGAATCCGATCACAGGTCAACTCTTCACTAATACCAGCCTCGTGGGCACCGTCATTCAGGGCGTGGGCGATCCGCTGAATGGCATCGTGTTGCCGGACCAGGCGCCGAGAGGGTTCATGAAACCTCCTGGCATTCATTGGGAACCGCGCGTGGGCTTCGCGTGGGATGTGTTCGGGCACAGCAGAACGATTCTACGCATGATGGGAGGCGTTTATCATACATATCGGCTCGGCGGAGGAACGACCGGCGGCAACCTGGTCAGCAATACGCCCTTTCAAAGTAATTCGAGGATCGATTTTGGCAACATTGACCAGATCGCTAACCTGGTCGGAAGTGCCCTGAGCCGGACGACGGCGCTGAAAGCAGTCGATCCTGACTTTCACACCCCGACAATCTACAACTACTCAATTGGCATCCAGCAGGAACTAGGTTTCAAAACGGTCATCGAGATTAGTTACGTCGGATCGCAGAGCCGGCATCTGGGTGAACAGCGCAATATCAATGGTGTTCCTGACGGGTTCAAGTTCATCAACTTACATCCGGAGAATAGAAATCCATTTTCCGCCGTTACTCAAAATGGACCAACTCAATTAGGCGCCCTCGGCGATGACTTTTTGCGTCCTTTCCAGGGCTATCAAGACATCCAGTTGATCTCATATACGGGTACCTCGAACTATAACGCACTACAGGTCCAGGCCAATCGACGATACACGCGAGGATTCCAATTTGGTGTCGCCTACACGTGGTCAAAAACGTTGGAGACCGTTACGAAAGATGGCCCTGCCGATGACGGCGACGCGAATTTTGGTCGTCCTTACAGAGCTTTTAACTATGGCCCCGCTGACTTCGACCAAGCGCACATTTTTACGGTCAACTATATTTGGGACGTGCCCAGTTTGAGCAGACACTTTGCCAATAATGGTTTTGTCAGAGCGGTCTTTGATGGGTGGCAGATTTCCGGCACCACTTCGTTTGCGACCGGAAAACCGAAGACATTTGGCAGCGGCACAGGCTTGAACTGGACTTTTGCCGGTACAGCATCGGCCACTAATATTACGGATTTTACCGGCGGTGAAATAAACGCGCGGCCAGTAGTCATTTGTAATCCAAACCGGAATCCCGGGACGTTCGCTCCCGACGGCACCCCCTACTTGATTGACACCTCCTGTTTTGCCAAGCCCGGAACCATCGGCAGCATAGGCGATCTCCAGAGAAATCTGATTAGGCTTCCAAACATCTTCAACAGCGATGTGGCGTTCTTTAAGAATTTCCGCTGGGGAGAGAAACGGGCGATTCAACTGCGCTGGGAGACCTACAATATTTTCAACCGCGCAA
>WNGE01002338.1_pt1 | contig 23296 bp, 22 predicted proteins | sample 5400651 | NCBI WGS metagenome assembly WNGE01 (sample SAMN13153370, study PRJNA577476) | soil metagenome | isolation source: 60 cm soil or saprolite under grassland replicate 2 | place: USA:California | collected 2016-06-15
GTCCTCATGGGCAACTGGCAGCTCGATCCGTACCACACGCAGGTCGAGTTCTCCGCGAAGCATCTGGGGATGATGACGGTTCGGGGTCATTTCGCCGAGGTCAGCGCCACCGCGGACATCGACCCCGACCACCCGGAGGACTCTTCGGTAGAGGTGACGATCCAGACGGTCAGCATCCGTACTCACAACGAGACCCGGGATAACGATCTGCGTTCGTCGAACTTCCTCGAGGTGAACAAGTTCCCGACGATCGTGTTCAAGAGCACCAGCGTCGAGCCGTCCGGGCAGGACCAGTACGCGATGACCGGTGATCTTACGATCAAGGGCAATACCCGCCCGGTGGTGCTTCGGGTACTCAAGTACGGGGAGTTCAACGACCCCATGATGGGACATCGGATCGCCTACAGCGCTCAGGGACAGATAAACAGGAAGGAATTTGGCTTGAGCTTCAACATGATGCTGGACGGCAAATTCGTGGTAAGCGACGAGATCCAGATCATGATTGAAGGCGAACTCGTCGAACAGAAGGAGGCGGCGGAGACCGCCAGCGCCTGACACTGCCGAACCGACGCCTGTCGTGTGGGCTGGGCAGTGCTCGGGAACGCATATACCGGCGATTCGCCATAGGCCGCGGCGCGGTCGGAGAAGATGCTCCCGCCGGCGCGTCTTGAAACGCGATGGACTGGCGCGCCGAACGCCGGCCCATGTTGTTTGGCGCCGCTACGCCCGGCTCTGGTGATGAGCGGGCGTTGCGGTGCTGGTGCGTAGCAACGGTCGGCCGGTGGCCCGCGAGCACACCCGCGACGCGCACTGGGTCCAGCCCCACCTTGTGGGGGAGGTCAGCTACCGCACCCTGACCCTTAACCGACCCAACGAAACCCGCCTCCGACACTCGTCCTGGCGCGGCCTTGTCCCGACAAAGACCCACGGCAGGTCACGATGATCAACCCACCTAAGGACCCAGACTGACCCGGCGGCCAGCGCAGCATGACACCACCCACAAGCGCGCCGCCGAGCATCGCCACGATCGGCACTGTCCGCCGAACGCGCACCGACGAGGATGTGGCGTCGGCGACCAGACCCGTGATCGTCGACGTGAGCACGGTGGTGGTGGTCAGATCGGGTACGGCCAGCCTGCGCGCGATGGCGTTCTGACCACCCATGGCCACCGCGAGCAGGCCGTGCGCCATACGGCAATGACGGAGTGTCCGATCTGACCCGTAAATCTCACGGTGTGGGCAGGCGGCAGCGTCGGGGCGGAGCCCCGACAGGGTGCGGTGGGGGGTGTCGTCGTTGTGGGACCGGGGCCGGCGCTAGGCGGCTTCGGCTTCGATGACGGCCTGGCCGTCCCGGATGGTGATCTTCTGGCCGGTGACGGCTTGGAGCGCGGTGGCCAGGTTGCGGGCTCGGCGGTTCTTGTCGATGCGGGTGGTGAAGTAGTCGGCGCCGAGATCCCGGAACTGGGCGGTCGGGTCGGACAGCAGGTGGTAGACGATGACCAGGATCGCGTTGCCGGTGGCGACGATCGCTTTCTGCGGTCCGCGGCGTCGGGCGATGCGTCGGTGCCGGGCGCCGAGGAAGCCCTCGCCGGTGCGGGCGGCGGTGGCGGCCATGTTGCCCAGGGTGGCGGCCAGCCAGGGGTTGCCCTTGGCGCGGCCCTTGTGCTTGCGGGTGCCGGCCGACTCGTGGGTCTGTGGGCAGAACTTGGCCCAGGACACCAGGTGGGCGGCCGACGGGAACCGGCTCATGTCGACACCCACCTCGGCGATGATCTCCTGCGCGCTGGTGGGGCCGGCGCCGGTGATCTGCGCCAGTTGCTGCGCCCGGTGCGCGTACGGGGCGATGGCCTGCTCGATCATCGTATCCAGGGTGGTGATCTGGGTGCTGAGCCGGTCGATGTTGGTCAGCATCATGGCCAGGATGGCACCGTGATGGTCGGTGAAGAACCCGCGCAGCGCCTCCTGCAGTTGGGCGGTTTTGGGGCGCAGCCGGCCCTTGGCCAACCGGGCGAGCACCGTCGGGTCGCGTTGCCCGGCGACCAACGCGTCCAGGATCAGCCGCCCGGTGACCCCGAACAGCTTGCTGACCACTGCCGACAGCTTGATTTGCGCGTCTTCCAGCAGCTTCTCCACCCGCTGCATCTCCCGGGTACGGTCGCGGATCAGCGAACGCCGGTAGCGGGTCAGATTCCGTAGCTGGCGGATAGGCGGGGGCTGGACCAACGACGGTCGGCACATGCCCCGCTCGGCGACCTTGGCCTGCCACACCACATCAAGCTTGTCGGTCTTGGCCCGGCCCGGCACGTTCTTCACATCGCGGGCGTTGACCAGCCAGCATTCGAAGCCTTCCGCTTCGAGTAGGTAGTAGACGCCTTTCCAGTAGTCGCCAGTACTTTCCATGACCACCCGGGTCACGCCCCAGCAGCGAAACCAGTCCGCCATCTGCAGCAGCGCCGCGGTCGTGGTCGGGTAGGTGCGCACCTCCTGCATGCGCCGGGCCGGCTTGGACTCGTGCGGCACCCGCACGCATGCCTCCAACACCGCCTTACCCAGATCGAGTGCGGCGATCCGCTCCACGTGTAGCTCCTGCTCGTCGACCTCTTCCATGACTACCTCCCACCAGCACGAACGGGATCAGGCGGCGGTCACCCGCGGGAGCCGGCGGGGAGAAGGGAAGAGTCGGACCCGCGTGCTCGTGGCTACAATGCGCAGCCCCTCAAAGCGGCTCCCAGCGTCAAACTTTGGTACGGCCTCACCTGCGCCAAGAACGGCCGACGTCGGCGGGCGACCGACTCGATTTTCCCGTATGCGCGGCGCCCCAACAGACCCGAACAACTTTGGTGTAACTGGCCCGGCGGCTTCAGTTGCTCTTGCTCGGGAGGATACGGCCTTCGAAGGTGATGGCGAAGGCGTTGAGTGCGGGCTTCCAGCGGACCGCAGCCGGCGACGGACGCTCCGAAATCGCGCGATCGGCTGAAGCCGGTGCGGACGCCCGGGAGCTGGCGCGACCTGTCCTGGCGGCGGCCGGTGAGATCGCCCAGCGCGACGAGGAGCGGCGCGGTGGCGGCTGAGCGAGCGGGATTCACGTGGTGGCGAGGCAGGGGTATGGTTGCAGTCGATTCGCACGCACGTGTTGTCTCTGCAGAATGCGCCCGATGTCGCCTCCGCTCGCGTCGTGGATCGTGATCGCCGTCGCGTTGATCGTGGCGGAGACGCTTGTGGTGTACCTGTTGCGCCGGATAGCGCCGGAGACCTGCCCGGGAGCGGTCTACCTGGTGGGTGTTCTGGCGGTCTCGAGCGTGTGGGGGCTGGCGCTGGGCGTGGTGACCGCGGTGCTCAGCGCCGCTTTTGGCTTCTTTTACATCGCGCCTGCCTTGTATTTCGTTGCCTGCGGTCCGCGGGGCCCGGTGGCGCTCACGATCGTGCTCGCCGTCGCGGTGGTGCTCTGCTCGGTCGCGGCGCCGGCTCGGTTGCGGTCGATCGGGGCCGATGAGCGGCGCGGGGAGGCCGACCTCGCCGCGGCGATGGCTCGCCTGCTGCGCACGGACGACTTGCGCTGCGCGCTGCCGGCGCTGTTGCGTGTGGCCCGCGATCGCGAGGGTATGGCGAGCGCCGTTGAGTGGTGAGCAGTTGCGTGTGCTGGCCGAGGAGCAGGCGGCGTTGCGGCGGGTCGCGACGCTGGTGGCGCGTGGGACGCCGCCGGAGGAGGTGTTCGCAGCGGTCACCGAGGAGGCCGGCCGGCTGATGTCGGTCGAATACGCGCACCTGGCCCGCTACGAGCCCGACGGGACGACGACCATCGTCGCCGGCTGGGGCAGGACGGGCCACCACGTTCCCGTTGGACGCCGGTGGAGCCTTGGAGGGAAGAACATCAACACGCTCGTCTTCCAGACCGGCCGTCCGGCCCGGATCGACGGCTATGCCGATGCCTCCGGGGCGATCGGTGTCGCAGCCCGCGAGGACGGGGTCGGCTCAGGCGTCGGGACGCCGGTCATCGTCGAGGGGCGCCTGTGGGGGGTGATGGGCACCTACTCACGCCTGGGCGAGCCGCTGCCGGCGGACACCGAGGCGCGCCTCGCCTCTTTCACGGAGCTTGTGGCGACGGCGATCGCGAACGCGGAGAGCCGCGCCGGGCTCGCCCGGCTGGCCGACGAGCAGGCGGCGTTGCGCCGCGTCGCGACGCTGGTGGCGCGCGGGACGCCGCCGGAGGAGGTGTTCGCGGCGGTCACCGACGAGGCCGGCCGGCTGCTCGGCACGCACCTCGCCGGGATGGCCCGTTACGAGAGCGATGACACGCTGACTGTCTTGGCTACCTGGGCCGCCGAAGGCGAGCACCCATTGGTTCCGGGTCCGTGGCCGCTCGAAGGCGGCGATCTGGCATCGACGATCGCGAGGACGGGCCGACCCGTCCGGATAGACGACTACCACGGCGTTCCCGGGCGCATCGCCGCGTTCGTTCGAGAAGAGCTCGGCGTCGGCTCCTCGGTCGGCAGCCCGATTGTCGCCGAGGGGCGGTTGTGGGGCGCTCTGTTCGTCCACTCGAAGCAGACCCACCAGCCGCTCCCCCGGGACACCGAATCGCGTCTCACGGGCTTCACGGAGCTCGTCGCCACGGCGATCGCGAACGCGGAGAGCCGCGCCGAGCTGATGGCCTCGCGCGCGCGGATCGTCACCGCCGCCGATGAGACGCGCAGGCGGATCGAGCGCGATCTGCACGACGGCACCCAGCAGCGGCTCGTCTCGCTTGGGTTGGAGCTGCGCGCGGCGCAGGCGACGGTGCCGCCGCAGCTCGGCGAGCTCCAAGGCGCGTTGTCGCGCGCTGCCGAGGAGCTGGCGAGCGTGTTCGACGAGCTGCGGGAGATCTCCCACGGCATTCACCCCGCGATCCTGTCCGAGGGGGGCCTGGAGCCGGCGCTGCGTGCGCTGCGGCGCCGTTCGGCGGTACCGGTCGAGCTCGACCTGCACGCCGAGCGACGGCTGCCAGAGCCGGTCGAGGTCGCGGCGTACTACATGGTGTCCGAAGCGTTGACCAACGCCGCCAAGCACGCGCACGCGTCGGTGGTGAAGGTCGAGCTCGACACCCACGACGCGATCTTGCGGTTGGCGATCCGCGACGACGGGATCGGGGGAGCCGACCCCGGCCAGGGGTCCGGACTGCTCGGGCTCAGCGATCGAATCGAAGCGCTCGGCGGCACGCTGCAGGTCACCAGCCCCACCGGCAAGGGCACCACGCTGCTGATCGAGGTCCCGCTCGAAGACCAGAGCAGCGTAGTGTCGCCCGAGCCGTAGAGGCGGTTCCATCACCCGCCATGCAACGCAGCTCGACGATCCTGGCGTCAACGCCCATTTCGACAGAGCGCGCGTCGAACCCCAGTCGTCCCTACCGCGCCTCGAACCAGGTAGTGGCTACGCATCCGGCCAGCGGTGCTGCTGGGCTCGACCGGTTGACCCTCGAAGCTCCGCGGCCGCCGGTTGGTTCGGTCGACAAGAGACGTTCGGTAAGGGAAATCTGTGAGACTCTCGGTATATCGCGGCAGCATTTTATCGGACATTGAATGCCGGCTAGATCTGGAGAGTGGAACCTAAGATCAAGAGAGCGCGAGGCGAGCGCGTCGCGGCAGATCAGTGCAGGTTCTGTCCATCTCAGCAGTACTGCGCCTTCTGCTGAACGAGTGGGACTTCATCGGCGTTCGCGACCTGAGCGCTCATGACGACGAGTACGACTGCCTGGTTGGACCACTGATGGCCAGGCTCATGGCTGGCGCAAATGCTGACGAGGTCGCGGCTTTCCTGGGCGACGACATCGAAGGCCACTTCGGGCTGCGACCCACCGATATCGACATTGCCGGCTTCGCCGCCAGAGCGGTCGCCTGGTGGCGCGGCGATCGGCCGCGGCTCGGGCAGGGGCCGCGCCTGATCAGCGGCAGATGAGCGCACGTTCGTGGGATCCGGGATCACCGAGCGGGCCGGCCTGGCTGAGATTCTTGCGGTGCTGTCGATCTGGCCGCGGGCCGTTCGTATGGAGGGTGAGCGGCCGGCGCGGTGCCGACCGCCGAGGCGGAAGGTACGAGGCCATGCGGAAGCTGATAGTCATCGAGTTCGTGACCCTTGACGGGGTCATGCAGGGGTTGGGATCGCCGGACGAGGACCGTGACGGCGGCTTCGAACATGGCGGCTGGGCCGCGCCGTTCTTCGACGAGGTTCAAGGAGCCGCTGCGGTCGAGGGGTTGAAATCGACGACGGCGTACCTCTTCGGTCGCAAGACCTACGAGAAAATGATCGGCTACTGGCCGAGCCAGCCCGACGAGAACCCCATGGCCGCGCACCTCAACGCGACCCCGAAGTGCGTCGCCACCCGGACCCTGACCAGCCTCACCTGGGCGAACTCCCAGGTGCTCGACGGCGAGCTGGTCTCGGCTGTCCGGGACCTGAAGTCGCAGGGCGACGGCAACATCGCCGTGCTCGGCAGCGGGGTCCTCGTCCAGGAGCTCATCGCGAACGACCTCGTCGACGGATACCGCTTGTTCCTGCACCCGCTGCTCCTCGGCACCGGCAAGCGGCTGTTCCGGGAGATGGACCGGCCGAGACGGTTGCGGCTCGTCGACTGCACGCCGACCACCACCGGCGTAATCATGCTCGCGTACGACCTGGTGTGAACCGTCCGGCTCGTCCCGCGACGCCGAGACGTCGTTCAACCTGCCTGTGCTTAGCGTCGACTGGACACCGGTCCTCGTTCACGATCGTCGGCATCGTCATGTGGGCTGGCGGTCCAGATTCTTTCGAACGCGGTCGTAGCGCACGGTGGTGCGGGGGTCGGCATGGCGGGCGGCGCTCTGGACCTCGCATAGCGGGGCGCCGCTGTCGTGCCATCGGCTCGTCGCCGGGATCGCTGCCGCCCTCGCCGATCATCACCCGAACCGGTCTGAGCGTGAACGCGGGTGTCAATGGTCAGCGCGTTGGCGGTGTCACGGCGGCGACGAGGGCCGAGCGGGGTGAGCGCCCGCCGATGAAATTCCGGGCGTACACCGCGAATGTGTATTCGGTCGAGCCCTTCAGGCCGGTCAGCGTGACGGTGGACTTGTTCGTGGTGTGTAGCCGGGTTTCGGTGGCGCCTGTCACTGCCACTACCTGGTAGGTCGTCATCCTGGCAATGCCCGGCCGGCGCTGCCAGCTCAGGTGAACGCTGTCGCTGGTCACGTCGGATACCTTGACCTGCTGCGGCGCCCGGCTTCGTCTCTTCGTCTCGGCCACACCGGTACCGGAGCGATAAATTGTCGCCTCGCGGGTGGCGGTGGTCAGACCGTTGGGGCCGTTGAGGAACCGCCGCCCCCAGGCGGTACGGCTGTTGGCGTCGAAGTTGTTGACCAGGTCCAGGTAGCTGTACTGCTTGGCGTTGCCGCTCCACGACCAGCCGAAGTAGCCCAGCTCGTATGCCTCCGCGCGGGCCATGATGGCGTCCTCGTCGGGGTCGCCCCACTCGTGTTCGCTGGAGAACTCGCCGATGACGATCGGCAGGCGGCGGCTGGTGAACGAGCCGAGATAGTTGTTCACCGTGCGGGCGGTGCGGAACTGGCCGTACATGTGGATGTCGAAGATGGTGTTGCCGCTCGGGTCGGCGGCGATCACCCGCTCCGCATTGTCCCGCATGATGAACGACTCGTCCTGGCCCCAGCCGGGCGCGTCGACCATCAACGTGTGCTTGAAGCCGGCCGCGCGCAGCTGCCGGATCGCGTCGGCGGTCTGCGCGGCCCACGGCATGGTCGTGCCGTTGCCGAACGGTTCGTTGGCGATGTTGATGATGGCGTAGTCCTCCTGGCCGATCAGTGCATCCCGGACACCGATCCAGAAGCGCACCGCCTGTGCCATGGTGGCGGCCTTCTTTTCCTGGCCGAAGCCGGTCGTGTCGTGCGCGTCGAGGACGCAGATCAGCCGGTTCTGGCGGCATAGGCCGACGACGGTGGCGACGTCATGCGCGTCGCTGGCCGGCCACCGGTGCCCGATACCGAGCGGGATCCGCACCGCGTTGGCGCCGGCGGCCTTCATGGCGGGGAAGGAGCTGTTCTCGTCCGGGTGCCACATGAAGTCGTGGTTGGCGCCGCGCAGGACGAGGTCAGAGCCGGTGCCCTCGACCAGGCGGCCGTCGCGCACCTGGATGCCGGCGGCCCCGCCGGCGGCCTGCGTGGGTGACGCGCCGACAAACGCGGCGGCCAGGGTCGCAAGGAGCGCGGCCAGTACCGTTCTCATGATCACCTCGCGGTGGACAGCCCGTTCCGCGGCGTGAGCTACCCGCGCGGCACCAGAAGCTAACTTCCACATTGGGTGAACCATCCCGCCCGGCGCCGCGCGGTAACCGCGCCGGTCTCGCGGTGACAACCCACCACAAACCGAACATCCCACAAGAGTCCGGGCGAGCAGGTGCAGAGGATGTGCACTGTACCAGCCGACGGGAGGGGCCATGGTCACGTCCTGAAGGTCAGCCGGCGCACCCACATGGTGTTGTGCACACCGGGGTTGGCCGGGACGATGATGCAGGCGGGGTAGCCGTGGTCGAGCGAGAGGTCGGCCCCGTTGACCCGGAGCGCGAGAAGCGACCGCGGGTCGCGCTCCAGTGCTGGTCCTCGGTGGACCACCGCTACGCGGTGGGAAGGTCATCTTCCGAGACCCACGCCGGATTGAAGCCCGTGGTCGGCGAGCGTGCCCAGCCGCCACCCCTCGTCGGAAACGTCGTCGATGAGCCGGGGCAGGGCGGCGAGCGTGGTCCGCCATGCGCCGGGCGCGGAGGTGCAGTCGGAGTCGTGCAGCAGCACGGTGCCGCCGCCGCGTGGTGCCAGCCGTGCACGGCGACCTCGTGTCCCGCGGCGACCAGCTCTCGGGTAAGGCTCGTGGCCCGAGACACCATATGGCCGAGGAGAAAGAACGTGGCCCGCACGCGGTCGTGTAGTAACTCGGTGAACGCCGGTGTGGATTGCGGGTCCGGGCCGTCGTCGAAGGTCAACGCGACGTGGTCGGGACGGCCCTGGCCGGACAGGGCGGGCAGGAGGGCGCGGCGCAGCGGGCCGATGCTGGTCAACGCCGGCGCGGCGTGCACAGCGGCGACCGCCGCACCGACCCCGACGGCCAGGGCACCAGGGCGGCCCAGCGGCCGCGCGGCCCGGCGAACGGCGCTCACGACCGGGCCAGCCAGGCTCGGTCCAGCGGGGCCGGGTGGCGGCGATCACGGCGGCGGCATTCGTGTCGCACATGTGCTCCTGTGGTACTCGTCTGTTTCCGATTGGTGCGCGCGAGCGCGAAAGAGCGCTCGTCGCCGACCCGATCGGTGCACCCGGGACTGTCGACGGTCGAGGGCGGCCGCGGCCACGAGTTCCGCGCGGCGCTGACGCCTACTTCCCCGTGGATGGCGCCCGTAACGCGGGCGAAGACAGATGCTGGAGGACCTCGCCCGACGGCGAGGTTGCGAAGATCCGGCCGTGCGGTCCGCCGACGCCGTAAAGACCTCCGGGGGACGCTGTCAGTGCGCTGGTCGCTGGTCGCGGCTGTCCGCGCGCATGGTACTGGCCAGCCAGATGCCGGTGGCCATGGTCAGTACCGCGGCTAGTTCGATCGCCAGGCGCGGCCCATTGGTGGAGAGCTTTTCGTGGAACGCGGTCACGCCGATGATTACGCCGGCGAGGGGGTCGAGGAGGGTGATTGCGGTGAGCGGCACGGCCAGCCGGCCGGATTGGAAGGCGTCCTGGTTCAGAACCACTCCACAGAGCCCGACGACGACAAGCGCGTAGAACTGCCCGGTGGTGAACACCGAGAGCGGATCGGTGGAGAGCTTCGCGGTCAGCGTCTTGAGCAGGGAAGCGGCGACGCCGTAGAGCACGCCTGTGGCGACTCCCAGGACGGCCCCCCGCACGGCGTCCTTCACCCGGCCTGCGATGACGAGGCACGCCACCAGGACCGGACCCACCCAGGCTGCGACGCCCAACCAGCCTGCGGTAGATGGTTCGGGCAGCCCGGCTTCGGGTTGGGCGGCGGCCAGGAAGGCGGCCAGGCCGGCCGCGCCGAGAGCGACCACGGCGAAGTCGCGTGCGTGCACCCGTCGCCGGCTGAAGGTGGCCTCCAGCGGAATGGCCAGAAACAGGCCGCTGATCAGCAGCGGCTCGACGAGCACGAGGGGGCCGAAGCGGAGTGCGAGAGCCTGTAGGCCGGTACCGACCGCGTCCGGGATCGAGCCAATCAGCCACGTGGGGCGGTGCAGGAGTCGCACGAGCAGCCGCGGATCCAGCGGCGTCGCCGGCTTCTCCTGTTTGGCTGCACGCTGCTCCAGCGCGGAGCTCAGCGCGAAGCAGGCGGCCGCTCCGAGAGCCGCGACAGCGACGGCAGGGTTCATGAGCTCGCCGGAAGGCGGTACACGGACGTCAGCGGGGGTGGGTTGTGGTCGTCGGGTCTGGCGGTGGCCGCACCGCCATGACGACGTCGGCGATCACGGCCGCCGGGTCCGACTCGTACAGCGCCAGCCCGGCGGCACGTTGCCGCCGACCCCGTACCCCGTCGGTGAGCTCCATGAGCGCTGGTCCCAGATCGTCGCGGCTGCGGACCAGGCTCACCACTCCGGCCTCGGCCATCGTGGCCGCGTTCGCCTTGCCGTGCCCGGGGATCGGTCGGTAGGTGAGTACGGGCAGTCCACACGCCATTGCCTCGAGCGCGGTGAGCCCTCCGGCGTTTTCCACGAGGACGTCGGCGGCCTGGATGAGGGTCGGCATGTCGTCCACCCAGCCGAAGACGTGCCCGGCACCTTGCCGGCGTAGCCGGCGGTACAGGGCCGCGTTGCGCCCACAGACCACGACCGGGACCGCCGTACCCGCAGCCGCGATCTCGGCCGCCGTCGCCGCCACCTCGCCCACTCCCCATGATCCGGCGACCAGCAGCGCGAGCCGTCCCTCGGCCGGCAGGCCGTAGTGTTCGCGTGCCCGCTGCTTCGCCGAGGCCGGAGCTGGTCGGCACCGGGCCGACGCCAGCCGGCCGGCCACCCGGACGTCGTTCGCCCCGTGGGCGACGGCCTGCGCGCGGCTGGTGTCGTGTGCCGCGCAGTGGACGTCGACTCCGGGGGAGACCCAGATCGGATGGACGGCGAAGTCGGTCAGATACGTGATCACCGGTACCGTCAACTGCCCGGCGCGGCGCAGCGGGCCCAGCAACTGGCTGACGATCGGGTAGGTCGACACGACCGCCCGGGCGTCGGCGGGCAACGAGCGGTGTATCCGTGGCCGTACCGGGCGCAGCAGGGCGCGGGTGATGGGCGCCGCGCCCGTGAACCGGCAGCCGATCGCGAACAGCCCGTCGTAGATCCATGGCAGCCTTGTCAGCAGGCCGTGGTACGTGCCGCGAAGCAGCCGCCCGAGCCGCCACGGGAAGATGTCGGTGAGATCCATGCAGTCGACCCGGAAGCCGTACTCGCGCAGCCGGCACGCCAACGCGCGGGTCGCGCCGTCGTGGCCGGCGCCGGCGCTGGCTGAGATCACCACGACGCGGGGACGCGGTACGTCGTCGACTGTGGAGGGCTCAGAGGTGCACACGCACGGCGCTCTACCACGATCGGCCTAGGCTAATCCTCGCCCGCGTTCGCCAGTCGGGATGCCGGGCGGATTGACCGGCCGGGAACGGGGAAACCGGAAACGGGGAAAGCGGCCCCCAAGAGCGGCGGTCTACCCGGCCAGCCACAAGCGGGGCGGTGGCCGGATCCGTAGAAGGAGGGACGGGACCGGTGCGGCTGACCGGCGCCGTGGCTCTGGTCACCGGCGCGTCGTCGGGGATTGGCCGGGCCGTGGTGGAGCGGTTCGCCGCGGCCGGGTGTACGGTCCTCGCCCGGTGCACGAAGGTGGCGACGAGCAGCGTGTGCTGCTGGCGCTTGAGCGGCTTCAAAGATCGCTCGGGCCCATTGCTCGCCCGTCCGGTCCTGAGCCGGGCCGGTTTCGACGAGGAAGGCCTCCTCGTAGTCGACATGGGCGAGCGTGCTGAGCATTCGCGCGGCCGGCGGCACTGCAATCTGGCGCATCTGCCGGGCGTAAAGGGAGTGCGCCGGAGAAGGCTGATGGCAGTGTCCCATTTCATGGTTGGCGCCGGCGCCCTTTATGTCCCCTGGCACCAGATCCCCGATCCGGGATTTGGAATCAACCATCTGAGCTATGCGTGCGCCGGTTTCGGATCGTCGGCGAGCGCCCGCCAGTTCCGCCCGATCTCTCGCATTATCGACGGGTACACGATCAGGTGCCGGAACGGCGTGATTGCGGCCATGTAGGCGGTCCCGAACAGACCGTTTCGCTTCACCAAAACGGCCATCTGGCCGCGGTAGCCGCCGGCCCCGTCGGGGACCCAGCCGAGGTGCATGACCCCGTGCACGGTCCGGTTGGCGATCTCCGCGGCAAACTCGTCCTTGAGCAGGTAGAGCGAGGTGAATGGGAGCGCGTCGAAGTCCGGGCCGGACGGGGCGTCACGCAGATCCACCGGCAACCGGTCGCGGAGTGTCGCCACCCTGGAGCCGAGGCCGGCGTCCGGGCCGTCCCAACCGAGCAGCTCCCCGACCTTCCACCGGATCGCCCAGAGCGTGCGGGCGGCGCGGGAGGAGCGTTGCGACGGGCCGCCCGAGGCCATCAGCTGCACCAGCCGAGGGAAATCGTCCGGGCCGCCCGGCGTGGGCAGCGCCCACACGTCCTCGAGCCGGAAATCGCGGGTGAACTCATGGATCCGCCAGGGCCGGGAGGTGTGCGCGGTGTTCGGGAGCCTCATGCGTGGACCTCCATCCATACGGTGGAACGATGCTAGCATACATACGTGCATGTACGTATTACATCTCGCTCGAAGGAGCAGGCAGCTCGCCAGCGTCCGACCCAGGCTGAGCGGAGCGCCCGCACGCGGAGCGCGTTGCTCGAGTCGGCCGCGAGGGGCCTCTCCCGCTACGGCTACGGCAACCTCGTGCTCGAACAGGTGGCGCGCGAGGCGGGCTACACGCGCGGCGCCCTGTATCACCAGTTCAAGGACAAGGAGGATCTGGCCCTGGCGGTGGTCGAGTGGGTCGATGAGACGTGGAGGCGCGAGGTGGGTGGGCTGGTCGAGCAACAGCCCGATCCGGTCGCTGCGCTGATCGCGCTGGCGCGCGGTCACGCCGTCTACTGCCGACGAGACGTTGCCCGCGTCGCGATGGCGCTCAGGCTCGAGTTCAGCGGTCAGGACCATCCGGTTGGGCGCGAGGTCGAGCGGATCTCAGAAACGCTGGTCAATCGCTGCGCCCGCCTGATCAACGCGGGGCGCACAGCCGGGTCGATTCCACCCGGCCCGCCGGCCAGGGCCGTTGCGCTGGCGTTCGTCGGAGCGCTCGAGGGCACCGTGATCGCGCTCGCTGGGCAAGCACCGCACGACGAGCTACTGGCCGCCCGCGCGGTCGCGGGCGTGCTCGGGTTGGACAGTCCGCCAGCACCCCCACCCACCTGATGGATCAGTGAGCACCGAGAACGTTGTCGGGAGTCGTCCCCGTGACTGCTGAACCGGACGTAACGGCGTTTCGAACCTGCGCCTATGCCACGGCCAGTAATGAGCAAGACGTTCTCGTCAGTCATGTCTACCTTTAGTCGGCACTGCGAACCATCGACGCGGTTCCTGCGAATCCGCCCCACGGTGACCCTTCGAGCGGTACGGTCGCGTTCGCGTGACACCTGTTCACGGAGGGGCGATATCCATGGAACAGGCGGCGGCGCCGCCGAGGGAGTGCCTGTCGTTCCAGGTAATGCCAGAACCTCCCAACCCCGCCCTGGCGGACGTAGCGTCGAGGTCGTGGACAGCCGAACCGAGATCCGCGACTTCCTGACCTCCCGACGGGCCAAGATCACGCCGGACCAGGCCGGCCTGCCCGTCTACGGCGGCAACCGGCGCGTGGCCGGACTGCGCCGGGAAGAGGTAGCACTGCTCGCCGGCGTCAGCGTCGACTACTACACCCGGCTGGAGCGGGGAAACCTCAACGGCGTCTCCGACAGTGTGCTGGAAGCACTCGCCCGCGCGCTGCAGCTCGACGAGGCCGAACGGGCACACCTGTTCGACCTGGCCCGTACGGCGAACACCACAGCCGCGACCGCTCGGACACGTCGTCGCCCGGCCCAGCAGCACGTGCGGCCTGGCGTGCAGCGCATCCTCGACGCGATGACCACCGCGCCGGCGTATGCGCGCAACGGGCGCATGGACATCCTGTCCGCGAACCAGCTCGGGTACGCCGTCTTCGCACCGATCTTCGCCAACCCGGTCCGGCCGGCGAACATCGCCCGGTTCCTCTTCCTCGACCCCGCCGCGAGGGAGTTCTACGTCGAGTGGGACCGCCTCGCCAGCGACACGGTCGCGCTGCTGCGGGCCGAGGCCGGCGGAGACCCCTATGACCGGGCACTGTCCGACCTCATCGGCGAGCTGTCCACCCGCAGCGATACCTTCCGCACCCGGTGGGCCGCGCACAACGTGCGCTTCCACCGCACCGGGGTCAAGCACCTCCATCACCCGGTCGTCGGCGACCTCAGGCTGACGTTCGAGTCGATGGAACTCACCGCGGACGCGGGTCTGCGGCTCAACGCGTACAGCGCCGAACCCGGCTCCCCGTCTCAGGACGCGCTGAACCTTCTCGCCAGCTGGACGGCCACACCCCACGATCGGCCCGCGGCCCGCTCGGCGGACTCAACGTGAGCTGCGAGGGCAGTCGCCGGCCCCGGCAACCCGATCGACAGGAAGAGCCCATGGAGATCCTGACCAAGCAGCCGACCGTCAAAGGCCCGGCCGACATGTTCACCGGCGACGTCTGGTTCGACGTCATCGTCAAGGGCGAACCGCCCTCGCGTCTGCGCGTCAACACCGTCCGGTTCGCCCCCGGCGCCCGCACCGCCTGGCACTCGCACGCCGTCGGGCAGACCCTCTACGTGACCGAGGGACGCGGGCTCGCCCAGTCCCGCGGCGGGAAGATCATGGAGCTGCTGCCGGGCGACTCCATCTACACGCCTCCGGGCGAATGGCACTGGCACGGCGCCGCCACCGCCCACTTCATGACCCACATCGCCATGTGGGAAGCACCCGACGAAGGCGCCGAGTCCGAGTGGGGCGATCTCGTCACCGACGAAGAATACGGTCACAAATAGTCCCCTGCTATTGCGTGAACCCATCGACGGAAAACTGAAACTGACAAACAAAGCAACGAGCGGCCTGCAGATTTCAGCCTGTCGCAGGCGGCACAAGCACGCTCGCGCCTTGCCCGGACAGGCAATGCGCTCCCCGCTCGACCAGAACGCAGCCCGCACAGCGGTTTTCGCCGCCACCGCGCTGCGTCCGGTCGGAGACAAGGCAAGTAATGCAGTCGCGAAATATCGGCCATCGCCGGGAATTTCAATGACGAGACAACCTCTTCCGGAAGGGAAATCTGATGCGAGCAACTGTGATGTACGGCGCCGGTGATGTGCGGGTGGAGAACGTGCCCGACCCGGCGCTGCAGGAACCCACGGACGCCCTGGTGCGGGTGCTGCGCTCGTGTATCTGCGGTAGCGACCTGTGGCCCTACGGGTCGATGCCGGCCTCCGAAAAGGGCAGGCGCGTCGGTCACGAGTTCCTCGGCGTCGTAGAGGACGTCGGCGCGGACGCGTCGGGGCTGAAAGCCGGTGACGTGGTGGTCGCGCCGTTCGTCTGGGCGGACAACACCTGCGACTTCTGCGCCGAGGGCCTGCAGACCTCCTGCCGGCACGGTGGCCAGTGGGGCGTGGATGGCGTGGACGGCGGCCAGGGCGAGGCTGTGCGGGTGCCGCAGGCCCAGGGCACCCTGGTGAAGCTGCCCGTCGCCGAAGACTCGGCGCTGCTTCCTTCGCTGCTCACCCTGTCCGACGTGTTCTGCACCGGCCACCACGCCGCGGTCAGCGCAGGGGTCAGCCCGCGCACGACGGTGACGGTGATCGGCGACGGCGCCGTCGGGCTGTCGGCGGTGCTGGCCGCCAAGCGGCTCGGCGCCGAGCGGATCCTGCTCATGGGCAGGCACAAGGACCGCACCGACCTCGGCCGCGAGTTCGGCGCCACCGACGTGATCGCCGAACGCGGCGACGAGGGCATCGCACGGATACGGGAACTCACCGGCGGCGACGGCACCCACACCGTGCTGGAGTGCGTCGGCACACGGCATGCGATCGAGATGGCGCTCGGCGTGGCACGCGACGGCGGCGTGGTGAGCCGGGTCGGCGCCCCGCAGTACACCGAGGTGCCGATGGACTTCGGCACCTTGATGCGCAACATCACCCTCACCGGCGGCGTGGCCCCCGCCCGGGCCTACATCGAGGAGCTGCTGCCCGACGTGCTCGACGGCCGGATCGACCCGGGCCGGGTGTTCGACCGCACCATCAGCCTCGAGGACGTGCCGGACGGCTACCGCGCGATGGCCGACCGCGAGGCGCTCAAAGTGCTCATCCGTCCCTGACCGACCTCACCACCGAGGAGAAACACGGCATCACGTAAGGAGACCAAGCATGCGAACCACCACACTGGGCAGCAATGGTCCCGAGGTCGGCGTCATCGGCCTGGGCTGCATGGGCATGACCTACTCCTACGACATGGAGACCCCGCGTGACGACGCCACCTCCATCTCCGTCATCCACCAGGCGCTCGACCTGGGCATGAGGCTGATCGACACCGCCGACGCCTACGGTCCGTACACCAACGAGGAACTGGTCGGCCGGGCGCTGGCCGGCGGCCATCGCGAGCGCGCGGTGCTGGCCACCAAGGTCGGGCTCATCACCGGCTCCAGCGCGGCAACCAGCTCCGGCAACAACTCTCCCGGCGCCGGCAGGAACGGCCAGCCAGGGCACATCCGCACGTCGATCGACGAGAGCCTGCGCCGGCTCGGCACCGACCACGTGGACCTCTACCAGCTGCACCGGGTCGACCCGCAGGTACCACTGGAGGAGTCCTGGGGAGCGATGGCGGAGACCGTGACGGTGGGCAAGGCACGGCACATCGGCCTGTCCGAGGTGACGGTCGACGAGATCAGGCGGGCGCAGACGGTCCACCCGGTGACGTCGGTGCAGTCCGAGCTGTCACTGTGGACCCGGGACGTGCTGGCCGAGGTGCTGCCCTACTGCGAGCAGCAGGGCATCGCCTTCCTGCCGTTCTCGCCGCTGGGACGCGGCTTCCTCGCCGGACGGTTCTCGTCCTTCGACGACCTGCCCCAGGACGACTTCCGACGCCAGCTGCCGCGCTTCCAGCAGGACGCAATACGCGCCAACCTGGCAATCGTCGGCCGAGTGCGGCAGATCGCCGAGCGCACCGGAGCCACCCCGGCGCAGGTGGCGCTGGCCTGGATACTCGCCCAGGGCCGGTACGTCGTGCCCATCCCCGGCACCAAGACCCCCAAGTACCTGGCAGACAACGCCGGCGCGGCAGACGTCGAGCTGAGCAAGGCTGACCTGGCCGACCTCGACGCCCTGCCCGCGCCGGAGGGCGCCCGATACTGACCTGCCGACGCTTCGTCGACAACACGCCGACCATCCGGGTACAGGGGCGCCGGGCCTCGTCTGTGCTGGGGCGGCGAGACCCGCCGCAACCGCAGCAGAGCCAGCCCGCCCGGCGACCGCGCGGAAACCGAAACCAAACCGGCCAGGCCGTCGCCGGGGGACTCGCGTTCGCGCGCCGGGCCGGCGGCCTGCCCCGCTGCTGGACTGCCGTCCGGCCGAGCGCGTCAAGCCGAAAGGCGGGCCGCTTCGAGGGCTTGTGCGGGCGGCCGCCGCGTCCCGTGCGGCGAGTTCTGAACACCCGACGGGCCTCATACCTAGATCAACCGATGTCAGCGCAAGGAATACAGACATGCCCACGAAATCCACTGCCGCTCACCAGATGATCGGCGACTTCGCGCCGAAGCTGGTGGAACTCACCGACGACCTGCTGTTCGGGGACATCTGGGAGCGCCCCGGCCTGTCCAAGCCGGACCGCAGCCTGATCACCGTCACGACGCTGGTAGCCCTCTACCGCACCGAACAGCTCGCGTCCCACCTGCGCAGGGCACTTCAGAATGGCCTGACCAAGGACGAGCTGATCGAGGCGATCACCCACCTGGCCTTCTACGCCGGCTGGCCCAACGCAACGACCGCGATCATGACGCTGCGGAACATCGTCGAGCAGGCCGACCAGTCCCAGGGCATCGCCGACTAACGGCCCGGAAGCCGCCTCAAGCCGTCCCCGGCTCTCGCCAGTCCCTACAAGGCCATCTAACGGCCCTGCCGAGGCCACCGGGACAACTCGTCAAAAGGCGGCGAACAGGACGCAGTCTCCAGCCCCGAACCGTCAGACGTCGTCACCACCCCATCCTGGCTCCGGCCGCAGTTTCCCGCCCATCCGGGTCGGCCCGGTTAGATGATCTGCTGTTCCTCCAGGTCGAATCGCCGTTGCAGGGCGGCGAGGGCCTGGTCGTCGATTTCGCCCCGGTTCCACATGCGGACGGTTTCGGTGCGTTCCAGGCGTAGCAGCTCTTGGCGGGCTTCGGTGTAGCTGGCCGCTGCGACGACCGCGCCGTTGACGAGTTCGGGTAGGTGTTCGTCGTCGGCGTCGGGGCCGAGGATGGCGTGTGCGCGGCGGGCGCGTTCTTCCAGATCGCGGCGTAGTCGCTGTTCCACGTCGGCGGGTAGCGCGCCTCGGGTCACGATCTGGTCCAGGCGCACGAGGGCGAGCCGGGCGGTGGTGTGCTCGGCGGCGGCCTGGTGTAGCGCGGATGTCTCGTCGGGTAGGCCCGTGATCCGCAGCCGCCGGCCGACCCAGGGCAGGGTCAGTCCCTGCAGGAGCAGGGTCGCGACGATCACCGCGAAGGTGAGGAACAGGATCAGATCCCGGTCCGGGAACGGGCCGGTGCCCGCGGCGAGCGGCACGGCGAACGCGGCGGCCAGGGATACCACCCCGCGCATCCCGGCCCAGGACACGATGGCCGGGGACCGCCAGGACAGGGACGGCTCGCGGGCGCGGACGTGGGGGAACAGCAGCCGGGGCAGGTAGGCGGCCGGGAACACCCACACGATGCGGACCACGATCACCGCCACGGTGATCAGGCCGGCGTACCAGGCCAGGTCGGCGGGTCGGTAGCCGTGCAGGCCGGCCAGAATCTGCCGCAGTTGCAGGCCGATGAGGGCGAACACGATGCCCTGCAGCACGAACGCGATGACCTCCCAGACCGCCTGGCCCTGCAGCCGGGTGGTGCTGGACACGATCAGCGGCGCGGCCCTGGCCACGACCAGGCCGGCGACCACGACGGCCAGCACACCGGAGCCGTGCAACGCCTCGGCGGGTAGGTACGCGGCGAACGGGGTGATCAGCGACACGGTGTTCTCGGTCAGCGGATCGTCGATGCGTCGGCGCACGGTCACCACGAGGAACCCGACCCCGAGGCCCACGGCTACCCCCACCGCGCTGACCACCACGAACCGGAGTACTGCCTCCCGGTAGGAGAAGGCGCCGGTGAGCACCGCGGCGACCGCGATGCGGTAGGCGACCAAGGCGGTGGCGTCGTTGAGCAGGCTCTCGCCCTCCAGGATGGAGATCACCCGTCGGGGCAGACCGACCCGGTGCGCGATCGCGGTCGCCGCGACCGCGTCCGGCGGCGCGACGATCGCGCCGAGCATGAACCCGGCCGCCAGCGGCAGCCCAGGAATCAGCAGGTGCGCGGTGTAGCCGACGGCCACGGTGGTGGCCAGCACCAGGCCGACAGACAGCAGCGCGATCGGGCGCAGGTTGGCGCGCAGGTCCCGCAGGCTGGTGTCGATCGCCTCGGCGTACAGCAGCGGCGGCAGGAACCCGACCAGCACCAGTTCCGGGTCCAGTTGGTAGTCCGGCAGGCCAGGGATCAGGCTGGCGAGGATGCCGGCGACGACCAACGCGATCGGCGGCGGTATGCCGACCTTGCGCGACACCGCCGACACCGCCGTCGTGCCGATCACCAACGCCAGCACCAGTCCCACAGGTCCACCTCCTCGCCAGACGGGCCGCCAGCCTGACAACCAGCCACATTGCCGCTACCGCCTGCTGAACGTTGCCGCCCGCCTCGTCCGCACGGCCCGACGAACCGGCCTGCGCAGCGCCCAACGACGGCCCTGGGCCTTAAGACCTCGCCACCGCGGGTGCGACGCTTCGACGGCCTACCCCGGCCGCTTGCCGTCCATTGCACCGGCACCACCTACAAGGGACACGAAGAACACCGGCCAACACCGCCCGGCCGGCCGCGTACGCCCTCGACGCCGCTCTGCGTGGACGTGGATTCGATTGTGCAGTCACTTCGCGTCGGGGATCGCTGCGTCCACCAGGGCGGCGGCAACGACGCGGGCGGCGTTTTCGGCGCTGGGGTCTCGGTCCATCCATGCGCTGATTCCGGCACCGTCGTAGAGCAGCACGAGTTGCTGGGCGAGGCTTTTGGGGTCCCTGGCCCCGGCCTGTTGGGCGAGGTCGTAGAACAGGGTGTGTAGCCAGGTTCGGTAGTCGTCGGAAGCTTCTTCGACGGCGCCGCCGGGACGGGCTTCGGCCTTGGCGCTGACGAACGCGCACCCGCGGAAGCCTGGATCGGTAAAGGACAGCCCCTGTACCTCGAAGACCCCGACGAGACGCTGCTTGGGGGTCCGGTAGCGGGTCTGCAGTTCCCGGCTCATGCGTTCCTGGGTGGCCGCGTGGCGGGCCTGTAGGTAGGCGCGAACCAGCTCCTCCTTGCTGCCGAAGGCGCTGTAGAGGGTGGCCTTGGCCACGCCGGCGTGTTCGATCACCCGATCGATGCCCACGCTTTGCACGCCCTCGGCGTAGAACAACTCGCTGGCGGCGGCCAGCAGCCTGGACCGGGCGGACGCGCTGCGATCCTGCGGGGTGGCCGGCCTGGGGGATTTCGCGGACATGCCCTCGACCTTACCAGACCGGTCTGTCTAGTGTTGGTGGGTCGCAGACAGACCGGTCTGGTAAGGATGAGGATTAGGGCGCCCGGTCTGCGGCCGACGTGGCGGAGGCCTCGTCGCATGGCAGGACGCCCAGTCCTGGCAGACCGTGGCGTGACGCTCAGCGTTCCGCCGTTTCAGAGCGACTTATCGCGGTATCCGCGGCTTAGTGAGGACCAACCCATGCCCATGATCGACGTCTACGCGCCGGCGGACCTCTTCCCGGCCGGCACGGATCGCCAGCTAGCCGAGGAGCTCACCCTGGCGCTGCTGCGCGCCGAGGGCGTGCAGATTCCTACGCCGGCTCATCTGGACAACACCGGCGCCTACTTGCACGGCCTGCCACCCGCAGCGGTTCACACCGCGGGCACCGGCTCCGCCCGCACGGTGCGGGTACAGGTGTTGACTCCGCCCGGCGCCTTGACCAGAGCCGGTCAGAAGAGCCTGGTCGCTGAGGCCACCGAGATTGTGGCGAAGATCGCCGGAGATCCGGCGCAGGCCGGGCGATTCTGGGTGCTGCTCACCGAGGCGGCCGAAGGCGGCTGGGGAATCGCCGGCACAGCGTTCGGACGTGAAGAGTTCGCCGCGCTGCTCGCCTAACCACCGACACGGACCGACGCCGGCGATCGTCGGCGTGCCATTCGGCACAGGGATGCCTTGCTGACAGCTTCGCACGCGACCGGGGAGCCATCCCTACAGCAACGAGTCACAAACCCTACGAGATGAGGAAGCAGATCATGACTCAGCAGCGGGATCTCGATATGCGCCAGCCGACCGCGCTCGTGACCGGAGCGACGTCCGGTATCGGGAGGGCGGTGGCGATGAAGCTGGCCGCCGACGGCGTCTACGTGTACGTCCACGGACGCGACGCCGCCCGCGGCGTCGCGACACTGGAGGCCATCGAGCTTTCCGGCGGCAAGGGCCGGTTCGTGGCGGCCGACCTGAGCGACCTGGACGACGTCGCACGTCTGGCGGCAGACGTCGGTGAGGTGGACGTGCTGGTCAACAACGGCGGGTTCTCCTGGTTCGGGGCGACCCCGGACCTGGACGCGACGACGTTCGACGCGATGTTCGCCAGCAACGTCCGCGCCGCGTACTACCTCGTCGCGGCGCTCGCCCCGGCGATGGCCAAGCGGGGCAGTGGCAGCATCATCAGCCTGAGCAGCATGGCCGGCCAGGTCGGCCCGGCCGGTGGCGCGGCCTACAGCGCCACCAAGGCCGCCCTGGCGGCGATGACCCGCGCGTGGGCGGCGGAGTTCAGCCCGAGCGGGGTGCGGGTCAACGCGATCGCCCCCGGGCCGGTGTTCACCGACGGGTCCAACCCGCAGCTCATCGAGCAGCTGGGCAGTACCACGTTGCTGGGCCGCGCGGCGCAGGTCGACGAGATCGCCGATGTCATCGCGTTCCTGGCCTCGCCGAAGGCCAGCTACATCACCGGCACCGTGGTGGCCGCCGACGGCGGCCGCACGGCCGTCTGACCGCCGAACCGCCAACACCATCACCGACGCCGCCGTCGCGCCCGTCCACGGCGCCGCGCCCGGCACCGGGCCGGCGCCACCGGCGCGGCGACTGCCACCGACCGTCGCGCTGTACCTGCTGGCCTCGATCGTGGTGTCATTCCTGGCCGGGTCCTGCGCCCCCACGCCCCTGTACGCGGTGTACCAGGCCGCGTGGCACTTCACCCCGATCACGACCAGCGTGGTGTTCGGCGTGTACGCCATCGCGGTACTCGCGGCGGTGCTCACCCTGGGCAGCCTGTCCGACCACGTCGGGCGCCGACCGGTGCTGCTGGCCTCGATCGCGGTACAGGCCGCCTCGATGCTCGTGTTCGCCACCGCCCACGGCGTACCCGAACTGCTCATCGCCCGCATTGTGCAGGGCCTGTCCACCGGAGCGGCCGTCGGCGCGATCGGCGCCGGGATGCTGGAGATGATGCTGGAAGCGTCGCCCGGGTAGTGACCTTAGTCGACCTGATAAGCGAGGTTGACGCTCATCACCTACGACCGGCCGGGCTTCGGCGGATAAATGGCGTGCACCGGGCGCCGGGTGGTCGACGCGGCCGCGGCCATCGCGGCCATCGCGATTGGCTTCCAGCAGCACCGCGGCATCGCCGGCACCCGATCACACCGCGTCTCGGCGGACACCATTCAGCTCGGGGGCCGTCGGCGCGAGCCCGACGAAGCCGGCCGCTGCGAGCCTGATGTTCCTCGGGCAAGCTCGATGGTCGCCTGTACTATCAGGTGCCGACCAACTGCGTTCCGATTTTGCAGATCTGTGGTGTGCCCCCAGTGGAATTCAAACCTGCGCGGGCAGAAGCGTAGTGCGACCAATCACTTTGCCTAGGCGAGGTGCGCCATC
>WNGE01002339.1_pt1 | contig 23294 bp, 19 predicted proteins | sample 5400651 | NCBI WGS metagenome assembly WNGE01 (sample SAMN13153370, study PRJNA577476) | soil metagenome | isolation source: 60 cm soil or saprolite under grassland replicate 2 | place: USA:California | collected 2016-06-15
ATGGGCGAGAACTTCCTCAACCTCCTCGATCAAGTCCAGAAGCATGTCGGTCTTTCCCTCTTAGCAGTCGATGAAGCGCACTGTGTCAGCGAGTGGGGGCATGATTTCCGCCCGGAATACCGCCAGTTGGGCCGGCTGCGCCAGCGCTACCCAAAAGTGCCAATGTTGGCGCTGACAGCCACCGCGACCGAGCGCGTACGCGCAGATATCCTGACCCAACTCAGGCTCAGCGATCCGCATATCCATATCGCGAGTTTTGACCGGCCCAATATCTATTACGAGGTGCGGACAAAACATAAAGGCTCGTACGGTGAGCTTCTGCAACTGCTGCGCGAGCAGGATGGCGCCTCGATCATTATTTATTGCCAGAGCCGCAAGGGCGTCGATGAGCTGAGTTCTGTCCTGGCTCGTGACGGTATCAATGCTCTGCCCTATCACGCCGGCCTGGACACTGAGCAGCGGAATGAGAACCAGCAGCGCTTCACCCGTGACGATGTGCCGGTCCTGGTGGCGACCATCGCCTTTGGTATGGGCATCAACAAACCAGATGTGCGTGCCGTCATCCACTATGACCTGCCGCGCAACCTCGAAGGGTATTACCAGGAGTCTGGCCGCTCAGGTCGTGATGGCCTTCCAGCCCAGGGAATCCTCTTTTTTAACCCTGGCGACCGCTTCAAGATCGAGTACATTATTGCTCAGAAAACGAGTGAGCACGAACAGTTTCTTGCCCATCAACAACTGCAGCAAGTTCTGGCCTATAGTGATGGTACCGCCTGTCGTCGCCACACCCTGCTGGCCTACTTTGGCGAGATACTGCCAACCAAAAACTGCGGCAACTGCGATAACTGCCTGCGCCAGGTCGTCCTGGAAGACCGCACCATCGATGCGCAAAAATTCCTCTCGTGCGTGGCAAGGATAAAAGAACGCTTTGGGATGGGCTATATCATCGAAGTATTGCGCGGAGCCAACAAAAAGAAGATCCGCGATTACGGCCATGACCAGCTCTCAACCTACGGCATTGGACAAAACCTGAGTGTGGAGGAATGGCAGCACCTCGGGCGCTCGCTCCTGCGCCAGGGCCTGTTGAGCGAAGCAACCGAAACCGGCTATTCGATACTCAGGCTGAATGCGCTCTCTCGCGAAATCTTGCGCAAACAGCGCGATGTGCAAATTGAAGCGCTCCCACAATCAATGCAAAACAGTCAAGCAGCCCAACCCAGGATAAGCGGTAACGTACCTCCACTGTCACCAGAAGAAGAGGGGCTATTCCAACAATTGCGCAAGCTGCGCAAACAGCTAGCCGACCAGCAAGCAGTACCGCCCTACGTAATCTTCCCGGATACCAGTCTGCGCGCCATGGCCCAGCAGCGTCCCCAGGCCCGGTCTCAGTTCATGGAAATCTCCGGCGTTGGCAGCCGCAAAATGGAGGCCTATTACACCATCTTCACCGGAGAAATACGTACCTATTGCGAACTGCATAACTTGAGCATGGGCCTGTCGCCAGTGCGGCCAGAACAAACAGCCAAAAAGGACACGCCACTAGCCGCCACGACAGGCACAGTCAGCGCTACACTCACACGCCAGATCACCCTGCAAATGTACCAGGATGGACAGAGTATCGAAGAGATAGCCAGGGAGCGCAACCTCCGACCATCAACTATCGCCAGCCACCTGGCCGAGCTAATCGAGGCTGGTGAGATCATCGATGTGAAAGCATTGATCCCACCCGGGCACTTCGAAACTATTGCCGATGCCTTGCAGCAGCTTGGCGGAGAGACTCTAAAACCAGTCAAGGAATTTCTGGGGGATGAATACTTCTACGAAGAGATTCGCCTCGTAAGGGCGCTTCTGCGGCAGGCCACATAAAAAATCACCATCCTGAGATACTGAGTTTCAACACGCTGGAATCCTTAAACAGGCACTCAGGTGCCAGATACACATTCTCCAGGACATAGACGCATGCAACCCAACTTCGCTACACTTGTTTCACTTGTTTCACTTGTTTCACTTGTTTCCCACATCATCTTCGTTGCCCATCATGTAGGCGGAAAAAGAAAGCGTTCAAGGAGCATGGCAATTTGCGGCATCATAGCGTCAATATTGGCGTTACTTGTAGGTATTGAACTGATCCTGTATACATTCCTGATACCCGACACATCACAGAAACCTTACAAGGCATATCCACTTGAAAAGCTGTCTGGTCGGACTGCATACAGAATCGCCTACATCCTATCCTTGCTCAGAGCTCCCCTTGGCCTGCTTCCTTATATTACCAAGTTGTTCATCGTCTTTATCCTGAAAATTCCCTATGATTCTCCGCGCAGCACGTATTCCCGTGAAGTTATGAATATGTTTGGTGATTTTGTGAACCTGGGTTTGACGACGCTCCTTGTGCAATATGTCGAGGTAGTATTAGTGAGCAAATTTAAAACGGAGAGAGAGGTTGGATGATGCCCAAAGCATTAGCCATCCAACCCCTCTCTCCGTTATTCATACTACCCTGAAAGCCGCTCCCAGCGTATACGTAATCACCGCCTCGATCGCGCCAACAACCGTCATCTCCATTCCACTAGCAACCCACGAGCGCCCGGTCACCAGCGTCTTCGCTGCCCCAATCGCAAAGTGCGCCAACAGGCTGATCAGCGCGGCGGCAATGACAGCCGCGATACCCTGCATGAAGAAGAAAGGAATGATGGGAATAAAGGCGCCGATAGCCGTAGAAACGGTCGCCGCGACCGCCGCGACCCACGGATTGGGAAAGCTTTCTTCCGACAGCCCCAACTCCTCGTGTGCCAGCGTGCGCAGAAGTTGGTCGGGATTCTCCGCCATCCTCGCTGCCAGCACATTGGATTCCTCTTCCGTAAAGCCCTTCAACTGGTAATAGAGAGCCAATTCCTCCTGCTCTTCTTCCGGCTCTTCCTCAATCTCGCGTTTCTCGCGCTGAATCTCAGCCTGGTACACTTCTCTTTCGCTCTTGGTTGCCAGATAAGCGCCTGAGCCCATCGATAGGGCACTGGCCATCATACCTGCCAGTCCACTAATCAGCACAAAGTGACTGTTACTGGCGCCTGTATAGCCAGCCACTCCGCTCACTATACCAAAGACTGCTCCCAAACCATCGTTAGCGCCGTAGATTGCGTCTCCCAGCCAGCCTCCGCCACGTTTATGCCAGCGTTCGCGCCGCAGCATCACATCCAGCATTCCCTGTGGCCCGATGGGACTGATCATGTCACGAATAATCCGCTCATGGCTCTCCTCGTCACGCTTGACCTCGCGCAACATCTCCTGGGCCTCAGTGTCATTGATACTGCGCGCCTGCGCCTCGTAGCGCCTGATATCTTTATCTTCCTCGCCCTCAAGCTGCCTCAGCACTGCCTCGGTGCCCAGTTGTCGTCGCAGCCAGTCCTGGAAGCGCATCCCCAGGGTTCGTTCCTCTTGCGGTGCCTCGACACCCAATTCGGCCAGCTTGCGTTCCCATTTCTGAGCGTGACGAGCTTCGGCGTCAGCCATTTTCGCCAGCACCCCACGTTTTGTTGCGTCCCGTTCCTTGCTTGCCAGGTCGCGGTAGGTTCGCACCCCTTCCATCTCGCGCTGCCAATTCTGCTTCAGCGCCGCGATAAGCTCCCGTTTCGTCGTTTCGCTCAGTGGTGCTCCCTGTGTTCCGTTTGTCACCGTCGAGTTCCATGCACCATCTGTCCCCGTCGCCAATCCTACACTAGTCGCTCCTGCTGAATTCCCTACACTATCTATTCCCGGCGAATTTTCCGCATTATTTATCTGATCAGGCTTCAGCTCTGGCGCCTGTTCCTCTTTTTTATCTGTGCTCATGCACGCTCTCCTCTCCTGGCTCTCTAACTAACTGGCCAACGTGCTGACAGGACCGGCATAATCCATAAATTCTCACCTCGTGCGACCTCAACTTCATACCTGTCACCCGGGCCGCCTCCTGTAACACATCAGCAGGCAAATGAATCTCTACTGGTACATCAAGCAGCGCCCCACAATTCGTACAGACTGCGTGGTCATGTCTATCAATCCGTGCGTCATAGCGACACTCGGCATTTTGTCCCAATTCCTTAATCAGCCCTTGCAACGCAAGCTGGTGCAAAATACGGTAAACCGTCGCCAGCCCAATCTGTGGCCGCACACTCCGTACCGCCTCATACACTGCCAGCGCAGTAGGGTGGTTTTCACCAGCGCGCACAACCTCAAGCACCGCGCGCGCATTCGCATTCATTGTCTCTTTCATATGTTAGGTCACCCTAATAATGATAATCATTCTCACTTTTCTATTGATAGTATATGATATGATGAGGGAAAGTGTCAAGGCTTCTGGTGTGGAGTGAAGCAACCATACGGTGAAAAAGATGGGCATGATTGACTGGCTATTTTTAGCGCGAAAAGGGGGGCCAGGGAAGATTATTTGTTTGGTGCTTTCGAGAGGTAAATCGTGCACCTCTAGTGATGAGATGGGGCATTTGATGCAAGAAGCTTCTCAATTTCGTTGAAGAGGTTGGTCAACTCAAATGGTTTACTCAGCAATGGAAGATGGCGAGCTGCCACATCCTTGAAGTCAGGTGCTATTTCTGCACTGATGAGGAGGATGGGAACCTCTTCGAGCGTTTTGACGGCATGAACTCGCTCATAGAGTTCGATCCCGTTCATGTCGGGAAGCCGATAATCCAGGATAATCAACTGAGGTATGAGATCTCGTAGTAAGTCTAATGCTTGTGTCCCCTGCGTGGCAAGCAAGGCCTGATAGGGGGTCTCCTGCCGGATCGCTTCGACAAGCAAGGCTCCAATATTCAGATCATCCTCAACGACGATAATCGTTGTCGCTTCTGTGCGGGCTTCCTTCTGTGTAGCAAGCTCTGTATTCATTGTCTGCAATCCTCAATTTCTCGATCATGGCCAAAATGTGCCCCTTACCTATACCACGTTTTATGCGCCAGGAATGGAGACAGTGATTTGCTAGCGGATTGGAGGTGTACAAGTAATTTTTTAAATATTTCAATAAATTGCTGTGTCTCGTCTCGGTTAGTTGTAGCTATAGACGAGGTAAATTTGAGTTATCACAAGCCTTATACGATAGATAAATTTGGGCCTATGTAGATAACGGAAAGACGTTCTCAGAGTTAGTCGAGTTATAAACTGAACAGGGAAAGGGAAAAAAGTATGATTCGGAAAAAGATCTTCAGTCCTCAAAATATCGTTTGGAGCGCATTGCTTCTCGTATTCGTCGGGGCAGCCATAGTTGACCAGGTACGTCGGCCACCCCAGGATCGAACCTGGTACGGCAAGATTGTTGGCATACCATATGACTTTCGCTTCCCGACGGTCGAACGGATACGTGCTACCTTCTGGAACAGGAATACGCCGCATATCTTCGTGCCCCAGGTCTTTGGGATAGGTTGGACGATCAACCTTTATCCCCTCATACATCCTGAAACATTATAAAGACCCCTATTAGCAATGATCATTTGGGCTTGCCTCATTTGCCGCAGCAGCTTCGCGCAATAAAGTGCGCAGTGTTACTTCGGAAAGGGCACCCATATCCTGAAAGCGGATACATCCCTTTCCTACGCTGAGCCCTTTGAGTAAATGGCGGTTGTTCTCGACGATTTCCCCATTGAGCAAATAAAAACTCAAATAGCGTTTCTGCGCGGCAAACGCACATAACATCCCATGGTAGGTATAATTCAGCACTATTCATCTATGATAGAGTATACCCAATATTTTGGATGGGATGCCAGGCGATGGAGAAGCACCTCCTCCCTCCCTCTCTCTCTCTCTGCCTCTCAACGCACCGCCTGAGCAGCCCCCTTGCCTTGATCCACCTCCAATCGTGAGGCCACATGGGGAATGTTTCGCATGCGCAGCCCTTCCGTTTTGGGATATACTATGGGCAGACACGCAGACGGGAAGCACGGCACGCCTGAGAACCTATCGTTTCCTGCCGGGAGTTGCTCCCGGCAGGTGGCAGCCCATGCTCCAAGCAGCAAGAACTATGGGAGGTCTTGGCTATGCAGAACCACCGCACCCCGCTCACATCCAGGCAGGGCCTCTGGTCTGAACGAGCAGCACTCACGCCGCTGATCGGACGTGAGCGAGAAGTGGGTTTGCTCGTCTCCCTGCTCACGCGCCCAGCGGTGCGGTTGTTAACGCTGCTGGGGCCAGGAGGCGTTGGCAAAACACGGTTGGCGTTGCATGTCGCTACTCAGATCCAGCACACGTTCCGCGATGGGGTTCACGTGGTGCCTCTGGCAATGATCAGAGAACCGGGCCTGGTGGTCCCTGCGCTCGCACAGGCCTTGCACCTGCAGGAGCGCAGAGGACTCTCCCTGTTAGAACAGGTGCAGGGCGCGCTCCAGGACCAGCACACCCTGCTCCTCCTGGACAATTTTGAGCATGTGGCGCAGGCGGCTCCGCTCCTGGAAGACCTGCTGCTCGCGTGTCCTTCTCTCAAAATCCTGGTGACCAGCCGCGACGTACTCCACCTGCGTGCGGAACAGCAGTTTCCCGTTGCCCCTTTCCCTTTGCCAGAGCTTTCGCAGCGTGCCGAGGTCGAAGACCTCGCCCAGAATCCCGCGGTGGCGCTTTTCCTGGAGCGTGCCCAGGCGATCGCGCCCACCTTCCAGCTCACGGCAGCAAACGCTCGCGCCGTTGCGGAAATCTGTCACCACCTGGATGGGTTGCCACTCGCCCTCGAACTGGCCGCCGCCCGCATCAAAACGCTGCCCCCGCAGGCGCTCTTGGCTCGTCTCTCCCAACGTCTTGCCTTGCTCACCGGCGGCCCGCGCACCCTGCCGGAGCGCCAGCAGACCCTACGCAATACGCTGCAATGGAGCTATGACTTACTGGACCCGCAGGAACGATGGCTCTTTCGCCTGTTCTCAGTCTTCATTGGCGGCTGCACGCTGGAAGCTTTGGAATCCGTGGCAGCAACCTTCACCGGCACCAATGCCTCGCTGCTCAATCTCGTGACGGCCCTGCTTGACAAGAGCCTGCTCATGCCCGTCGAGCAGGAAGGGGAAGGGGGAGAGGAGGAGCCGCGTTTTGCGATGCTGGAGACCGTGCGCGAGTATGGCTTGGAAGCCTTGCGGGAATGCGGTGAGAGCAAGGCCAGCCACCAGGCTCATGCCACCTATTACCTGGCCCTGGCCGAAGAGGCCGAGGCCCACTTCAAAGGCGGCGGACAGCAAGTCGTATGGCTCAAACGGCTCACGCAGGATCAGGCGAATCTGCGCGCGGCGCTCTCGTGGTTTCTTGAGCGACGAGATGCTCAGTCGCTGCTCCAGCTGAGTGGCGTGTTATGGTGGTACTGGAGCTTGCGCGGTTCCAGCAGCGAGGCGCTGGAGTGGCTTCATACCGCGTTGCAGCTGCCAGGCGCAGAGGAACCGACAGCCGCTCGTGCCAGAGCGCTCTGCGGTGCAGGTTTTTTGACCGTTTACCTGCACAGCCCCAGGCGCGAGGGCCTGGCCAGCCTTGAGGAGAGCCTCGCCACGGCTTCGCACCTGAGAGAGCAGCTTGCGATGGCAGAGACATGTGGATGGTATGCCCAGGCACAGATCTATGTGAAGGATTACCGCGCAGCCCGTGCGTTGGCGGAGCAGGGCATCGCGCTGAGTCAAACGATAGGAGAGCACAGGTTTGTCGTCTTCAACCAGAGTATGCTGGCCCTGGTGATCGAGAAAGAGGGGGAGGAAGCCGAGGCAGTGGCCCACTGGGAGCGCTCCCTCCAGCTTTCGCGTGAACTGGACGAGCACGTCGCACTGGGGACACGCGCGCGCAGACACCTGGCCGCACTCGCCCTGGCACGAGGTGACTATGCGCACGCTACAGCCCTGCTTGAGGAGAATCTGGCTCTCTCCCGCGAAGCGGGCAACACGACCGCGCTCTCCTGGGCTCTGGCGGGTCTGGCAGAGCTCGCCCGGCTCCAAGGGAACAACGCTCGGGCACATGCTCTGTGTGCCGATGGTTTGGCACTGGCGCGTGACACCGGGGATCGCTACGCCACGAGCCGCCTGCTCTCTATTCAGGGGAACATTGCTCAGGCACAAGGAGCACACGCGCAGGCCGTCGCCTCCTACCGCGACAGTCTCTTGCTTGCGGCCACCCTCGATGCCAGCGACCTCGCCGGGTGCTGCCTGCTCGGACTGGCACGAGAGGCCCTCTCCGCAGGGGACTTCCAGCATGCCACCCGCCTGTTCGCCGCTTCCACCCGCCGTCTCACCCTCACCAGACAGCTTGCTCCCGTTGAACGAACCGCGTATGAGCAGGACCTGGCAGAACTGCGTATTCGACTTGACGCGGCCGCCTTTACAGCGGCATGGAACGACGGTCAGGCCATGACACTGCAGCATGCACTCGCTGGAGCAGATCTCCTCCAGAACGCCCAGGAGCCTGCTTCCAGTTCACCCCCTGTGACCACGAAACCTGCGCCTGGCAACACCCAATCACGTGCGTCGACCGCTCCCGATGGCTTGACGGCGCGCGAAGTGGACGTTCTGCGCCTGGTGGCGCAGGGCTGGACCGATGCCCAGATTGCGGATGCGCTGGTGATTAGTCCGCGCACCGTCAATGCCCACTTGACCTCGATCTACCGCAAAATTCGCGTTTCCTCCCGTCACGCTGCTGCGCAGTATGCTCGCACCCAGCACCTGATCTGAAGGTGGGGCCGATTGCCATCACACGGTGAAGGAAGTCTCCTTCGGCAAGCGATCTTGCTGCACGCTTGCACACGTTCCCGGATAACGTAGCGCTGTCGCTTCTTGAAAGACAGACTGCAACGACGCTGAACTTAGACAGATTGCCAACGACGCTAGCGCGTCTAGCTAGCGCTCAGGCAATCTGCAAGGAGTGCGCGCGTCTAGCTTCGCTCAGCAGTCTGAAAGGAATATGATGAGAGGTTCTTTCCTGCTACTTACGTTCATTACCTAGGTAGCTGTTCACCTTCCGGTTTTTTGCCACACGGCACATAGGTAGTTGAAATAGGTTCTCTTACAGATGCGCAGGTTCCCCTCTCTGGGTATACTCTTCTAGTAGGAACTCCCTCCCACCAGCGGAGGAAGAGGATGTGTTACTAGATGTGTTACTAGAAAGGAAGAGGCAGATGCATATTGCCCAGGGACTGGCACACGCCGTCAAAGTCGCCGGGAACCGTCCGGCCATCTCGTGTGGAGAGACCACCTATACATGGAGCCAGTTTGCCTACCGGACGGATTGTCTGGCACGCGGACTGGCCCAGCTCGGCATCGAGCGCGGCGACCGGATGGCGGTGCTCATGCTCAATTGCCACCGCTACTTCGAACTCTACTACGCCTGCGCTCGCATGGGGGCCGTGATCGTGCCCCTCAATACCCGCCTGGCCCCACCAGAAATCGCCTTCATCCTCAACGACAGCGAAGCCCGGATGCTCATCGTTGACCAGACCTTTGCCTCGCACGCCTCCAAGCCTCAGTGCTTCTCGTCTGTCCAGCAGACCGTGTACAGTGGCCCCTCCACCGAGAAGGCACCCGCAGGCATGCACCATTACGAACATCTGGTGCAGCAGGGAGCGACCAGACGCACCAGTGCCGATCAGGTGGTTGGCGAGGAGGATCTCTTCGGAGTGTTTTACACCGGCGGCACTACCGGACGGGCCAAAGGGGTGATGCTCTCCCACCAGAATATCATCTCCAATGCCATGCATGCGATTATGACGATCGGGATCAACTCGCGCGATGTTTATCTGCACGCAGCGCCGATGTTCCACTTGGGTGATCTTGGGGGTGCCTTTGCCATCACGCTGATGGGGGCGCAGCATGTCTTTCTCCCTGCGTTCCAGCCGGCTCAGATCTTGCAGACAATCCAGGCGCCACTCGGTGCCCACAGGGTGACAATCACGATGCTCGTGCCGACCATGATCAATGCACTGCTCAACCATCCCGAGGTGGACAGCTATGACGTCTCCAGTCTGCGCACGCTCATCTACGCTGCCTCGCCGATGCCCATCGAACTGCTCAAGCAAGGGCTGAAGAAGTGGGGCCAGATCTTCGTCCAAGGCTATGGCATGACCGAGACGGCTCCTATTCTCACGATACTGCCCCAATGGGACCATATCGTGGATGGGACGCCTGAGCAGGTGCGTCGCCTCAGTTCGTGCGGCAAACAAGTGCTGGGCGTCGAAGTGCGGGTGATCAATGCCAGAGGAGAAGAGGTGAAGCCTGGTGAGATTGGGGAGATCATCGTTCGTGGACCCAATGTCATGCTGGGCTATTGGCGGCAGCCCGAGGCGACAGCCGAGGCACTCAAAGATGGCTGGATGCACACCGGGGATCTGGCCACCGTTGACGAGGAGCACTACCTCTACATCATTGATCGAGCCAAGGATATGATCATCTCCGGCGGAGAAAACATCTACTCCGTTGAGGTGGAGCAAGCCCTCTATACCCATCCGGCGGTCCTGGAGGCGGCGGTCATTGGCATCCCGCATGACTACTGGGGCGAGGCTGTCCACGCGGTGGTTGTCTGTAAACCCGGCAGACAGGTGAGCAGTGAGGAACTCATCGCCCACGCCCGCACTCAGATTGCTGGCTACAAGGTGCCCCGCAGTATCCAGTTCCGCACCGAGGCCCTCCCCAAGAGCGGGGCGGGCAAAATCCTCAAGCGGGAGCTGCGTGAGCCGTACTGGGTCGGCAAGAGCCGGAATGTGAACTAACCGTGAACGAGAGGAGGTACACAATGTACGATGTGCTCGTGGTGGGCGCGCGCTGCGCCGGCTCGCCAACGGCGATGTTGCTGGCCCGCCTGGGCTACCGGGTGTTGTTGGTGGACAGGGCGACCTTCCCGAGCGACGCTCCCAGGTGCCATTTCGTCCAGCCGCCAGGTGTCGCCCGGCTGAAGCGCTGGGGCTTGCTGGAAAACATCAAGGCCACGGGCTGCCCGTCCATTCCTGCTGTGCGCTTCGACGTGGGTCCCTTCGTCCTGGTCGGCTCGTCACCATCCACAGATGGTGACGTCAGGTCATACGGTCCCCGGCGTACCGTGCTCGACAACATACTCGTCGATGCCGCCGCCCGTGCGGGCGTCGAGGTGCGGGAAGGCTTTGGGGTGCAGGAGATCCTGATGGATGGCGACCGCGTGACTGGCATCAGAGGTCGCACCCTGGATGGGGCAACGGTCACGGAGCAGGCAGGCATCGTCGTCGGTGCTGATGGCATGCATTCCATTGTCGCCCGCACCGTCCAGGCTCCCACCTATCAGACCAAGCCGGCGCTGACCTGCGCCTACTTCGCGTACTGGAGCGGTGTACCCGTCGAAGGAATCGAGATTTACGAGCGCCCGCAGCGCGTCATCTTCGCCTTTCCAACCAACGACGACCTCACCTGCATTGCCGTGGAATGCCCTGTCCAGGAATTCCAGACCTTCCGTGCTGACCTGGAGGGGAACGTTCTCAAGACGATTGCACTGGCCCCGAGCCTGGCCGAGCGGGTGCAGACTGGCCGCCGCGAGGAGCGTTTCATGGGGTCAGGCGATCTCCCAAATTTCTACCGCAAGCCGTATGGGCCTGGCTGGGCGCTGGTGGGCGACGCGGGCTACCATAAGGACCCCTATCTGGCGCAGGGCATCACTGATGCCTTCCGCGATGCTGAACTCGTGACTGAGGCCATTGATGCTGGCCTGTCTGGACGTCGGGGGATGGCCTCGGCACTTGGCGACTACGAACGGCAGCGCAATGAAGAGACCATGCCGATCTACGAGTTGAATTATCAAGGTGCAAGCCTTGATCCTCCGTCGCCCGAGATGCAGCGGTTCTTGGGTGCCCTGCGTGGAAATCAGGCCGAGACGAATCGCTTTTTCGGGACCATGGCAGGCACAGTCCCTATCCCGGAGTTTTTCGCGCCAGAACACATCGAGCAGGTGATGGCCGGGAGTAGCCAGTGACGGCGCGCGGAGCCGCCTCGCCTGAGTACAGCCCGTCGACTTTCAAAGAGAGAAAAACTAGAAATGGTCCCTTTCCTCGCTGCGCGGCTTCGGTGCCGTGATGGCCCAGACAACCCAGAGAGCACCACAGATGAAGAGGCAAAGCCAGGGAAGCCAGAAGGCTACCACCATCGCAATCAGGTAGCAGGGGAAGCCGAGGAGAGAAATGAGCATGCTCCCCGAGAGGTGCCTTCCATGCGAACGGTCTCCAACTTGTTGCCTGTAGACGACCCACCAGAGGAGATTATAGGCGAGGTCGATCAGGACAAAAAATCCAGCATACGTGGCGCAGGCGACCGGGGCAGCGGGCGTGGTCAAATAGGCTGCGACCAGAGCAGTTGGAAACGGAACAGCAGTCACGAGTAACAGCAGCAACCCGTTGCTAAAGAGCAGCACCGTTTCCGCTCGCCGCACCGCTTGGAACAGGCGATGATGATAGATCCACATGATCAGGATCGTGGCAAAGCTGAGCACAAACGTCAGGTAGCTCGGCCATCCGGCCCATAAGGCTTCTGCTAAAGCAGCAGGACTGACAGAATCAGCGAGCCTGCACAAAAACCAGGATATGGGTAAAGACACGAGGAGACTCGCTAAGCTTTACGGAAGAGTTTCCTTCTAGCTTTCCCATAAACCCGATCCAGCTCACTTGAAGCTCCTACCTGCCCTGCCATCACCTCGGGCATCCCTTGGATGAGCCCGGCGATATTCTCTTGTACCCACTGCAGTGCGCGCGGGGTTGATTCTATTACCCCAAGGGGTGTGTCAAAGACGCTGATGCTGACTATTTGGTCGTTTCCGACCTGCAGGGCATCGTACGCAATGAAACCAGGTATCCGGCTGATGATGGGCACAAAGCCCGCTTGCACGCGGTGCAGGAATTCCTCTCCTGTCCCTGGGATGATATGGTACTTTCGGATCGCCATGTACGTGGCTCCACCCTTTCTCCTTTCACCTGTTTCTTCTCCTGGACCTGGTAGTAGGTGCTCAATACCTTGCTCACGCAACAGCTTCATCAAGTCTGCTCTTTCCTCTTGAGTAAGATTGAGTTGCCACAAAGTTTTGATAAAGTACTCCCTCTCCGTGTCTATAATAGACTTAGCCAGGGCGGCCATCTTAGCTTGTACCAAATCCCTGCGCGCCTTCTCACTCAGGCTATCCGACATCCTATGTACTTCCGTCTCTTTTCTACCTGCAACTGTCTCCCCTCCAAATGGGCTTTCCACATGATGGACAGCATGCTTTGATTCTTTCTGGGTCTTCCAGCCCTCTAGGTTATCAGACATGAGAATGTACCTGCCTTTCAGAGACTATATAACTGCTACCAATTACTAGGAAGCGATGAGTCAGGGAAGGACCCTTCGCAGGCATACTTCCTTCTGATTTGACTTCTCTTCCTGGCACCATAACATCCAAACCTCACAAACTTGTAACAGTCATAAAGTTTCTTATCACAACCGTGACACAGCCCTAACCTGAGCTGGACTTTGTACAATTTTCGGGTACTTGACACAGATAGCATGCAACAAGGGATTTAAAATCTTGGGCCGACAGTGAAAAAGCTATCTTTCGAACTACATGTCGTGCTGCTACTGCAAAAGAATCCTTTCAGAAAGACTCCTTGACTAACATTGCCGTAAAAGTAGAGCGGTAACTGACCGGCAGGTTGTTGCACTGTAAAATGGAAGTTGCCCCGAAGATCGACCGTTCCCGCGAGCGGATAGTTCTGGGAAGTTGAAGTGTTAGTAAACGTTCCGTTTAAGACACCACTCCCCTGGCTTTGCACTATTTTTACCGAGATGTTTGATGTCTGATTCGTAGTAGCATCAAACATACTGCCGTTATATGTGCCAGCAATATACATCCCTGGCGGGGTTGGGGTTGGGGAAATTTGAACAGTTGGAGTGTGTTTTGACGTTTGCGCAACAGCAGTCGCCGTCTGCGATTGAGTTAAGACATTCGTGCTGGTCTGGTGGTTGCTAGAGGTGCTATAAAAAAACACTGCCCCACCAAGTAATAGTAGTATGATGAGACCTGAGATAATACTGATAATCATAGCTGGAGAGGTACGTCGCCTTTTTTGTGTGGGTGGTTGCTGTTGTACCTCTGGCGCTCGCAGGTTTGGGTGAGAGGATGCAACCGTTGGGAGATCACGGTCTGATAGTGGTACGGGCCCAGATGGCTGCTGTACCCCGTTTTGCGAGGAGAGAACCGTCTGCTCAGCAGTGACGCCATTTGATGGCTGCTGTGCTACTTCGGAAAATGTAATGGCAATGGTCAGGATGAGTTCACCCACAGGATTGCTTGACTCGCCGGGGTTCCGCAAACGGATGACCTGGCCATCATAGGCCCCTGCGGGTACCGACACCTTTACCTTATGACCACCTGGTAAGGTAATCATGCGGCTGGTACCAGATCTTGCCTCTGCCGTGCTGATAGTCAGTGTACTACGTATGTCTTTGGTAGCATCGTCGGCGCTCGGCTGCGGCGGCCTGACGACAAGCCTGGCAGGTAGAAACTGCATTGCTTGCTCAAATTCGCTGGCAAAGTCGGCGATAGAAGGGAAACGATCTTCGGGTTTCTTCGCCAATGCACGTAGGATTACCCGGTCAACAGTTGCAGACAGATTTGGATTGTAATTGCTGGGCGGGGGTGGTTGAACACTGAAGTGCTGGTACATCAATTGTTCCATTCCGCCCACAAAGGGAGGTCGCCCCGCCAGTATTTCGTAGATCATGACAGCCAGCGCATACTGGTCGGTGGCGGGAACAGGCATGCTACTCCACTGCTCGGGAGCCATGGAGGTGGGAGTACCGCGGATGGTGCGACTGGAACTGGAGGCAGTGGTACTGCTACGAGCAATGCCGAAATCAGCCAGGAGCAGCGTCGGGCAGTTTGGGTTCTTGCGATTGCTGCGCAAAAGAAAGTTAGAAGGTTTGACATCCAGGTGAATAACTTGATGGTCGTGTGCATACTGGAGAGCATCTGCGGCCTGCTCGACCAATCGCACGATGTCTTGTGGTGTTAGCATAGCGCTACTGCCCTGGCGCAGCCAGCCCGCCAGCGACCCATCCTGGCAATATGGCATAACCATATAGCTTACCGTAATATCCTCGTGCGTTTCCTCACCGAAGTCGTAGAGGGGCAAGATGTTGGGATGTTCGAGCGCGGCAATGGCTTTTGCTTCACGTTGAAAGAGGCGGGCTGCATTTCCGGCTGTTGCGCTGCCTAAATAGGGGGCACTTTCAGAGCGAATGACCTTAATCGCCACTTGCCGGCTAACACGTATGTCATTCATGAGATAAACTTCACCCATACCGCCGCCGCCGATCAAGTGCAAAAAGCGGTACCGACCATTCTGGAGCTCTTCTAGTGCCATCTTTTAACTCAATTCTCAAGAGTAAGGAATGGGTTTCACAGTTCGTGGTAGCTAACGGCTTGCTGGCAATAGAACTGTGCAGCTAGTATAGCACAAGTAATTGGAATATGAAAAGAGCCAGAACGCTCTCTCTGGTTCAAACACAAACCAGGGGCTGTAACTATCATCCCCCACCTGGCCAGGTATATAGTAGGGTTGACCCTTGCGGTCAACCTTGGACGCGCGGCGTGCGGTCAACCTTGGGCGCGGCGTGCGGTCGATTCTAACGTACCACTCCCTTTAACTTCCCCGCCTGTTTCTCGGCATCCTTTGCATCCCTGGATCGGCGCAAACTCTTGAGGGCCTCAGCTTTGCGCGTCCAGTTGTCGGGATCATTGGGGGCAAGGAGAATCGCTTGCTCTGCGGCATCCAGCGCTTCCTGGTTACGCTTCAATTTTTTCAGCACTAGTGATAGGTTATGCCAGGCAGAAGCCATTTGTGGGTTCAGCTTCACCGCGCGATCATATGACGTTAACGCCTGCGAGTAGTTGTTCAAGTGGTAGAAGGTATTGCCCTGTCCATTCCAGGCCTGTGCGAAATTCGGGCTGATTCTCAAAGCCGTTTCGTAGGCGTGCAGGGCCTCGGTATATCTCTCAAGTTGCGCATATACCCCTGCCTTCCCGTTCCAGGCCGATGCGAAACGTGCATCGATACGTAGCGCCTGGTCATATGATTTCAGCGCCTCGATACGCTCACCCAGGTCGTTAAGCACGTTGCCACGTCTATTCCATGCCTTGGCATAATTGGGATCACAGCGCAGCGCTCTATCAAACATCTCCAGCGCCGACTTCAGTTTTTGTTGAGCATAATACACATTGCCTATACCGTAACAGGCAGGAGCATAGTTCTTGTCCAGCTTTAGCGCCTCTTGAAACGCTTGTAACGCCTGTGTATATCTCCCCATGTCATAGAGTACTGAGCCTTTGCCGTTCCATGCCGAGACAAGTGCGGGGTTGCAGTTACACGCCTGCTGATAGCAATCAAGCGACTCCTGCAGTCGTCCCATATCATGAAGCACGCTGGCCTTGCCACTCCACGAGGTCGCGATATTTTTATCATAGGTCAAAGCCATATCAAAGGCGCTTAAGGCCTCTTGAAAGCGTTTTTGCTGTCTAAGCACCAGGCCTTTATTATTCCATGCTTGCGCCATATGTGGATCAAAGCGCAGCGCCATATCGAAAGCATCGAGCGCCTCTTTGGGACGTCCAAGCGCATTGAGCACCGCTCCTTTGCCGTTCCACGAGTAGGCATTGTTCGGGTCCAGCTTCAACGCTCGCTCAAATGCCACGAGCGCATCCTGGTTGCGTTGCAGCGTACTCAGCGCCGTTCCTTTGCCATTCCAGGAAATAACCAGCGTTGGATCCAGCTTTAAGGCGCGCTCAAATGACGTCAGGGCTTCGGTATGTCGGGCCATCAGACCCTGCGTCAAGCCACGCCCCTGCCAGCCCAGTGGATTCGTGCCATTAAGCTGTAGCGCCTGTGTATAGACCTTCTCCGCCTCGCTCAGGCGTTTCTGTGTATAGAGGGTATGCGCTTCTTCCAGAAGCAGATCAACTCCAGACGGTGTAGTATTGGTGCTGCTACTTGTAGCGCTGGGGCCATAGGAATAGCCGATGCGTGGTATCGACATCGTCTGCTGACCACCCGGGCCTGTTTGCCCCTGGTAGGTCGCGTCGTTGGCGCGTAGTGCCTGCAAAACCTCCTGGGCGTTGGCGGGACGGTGCTCGGCGTCCATCGCTAACATGCGCTGCAGTAATGCTGACAGGCCGGGTGAAACGGCAGGGTTGGCCTGTGACGCTTGCCGGAAGAAAAAAGGTCGCTCACTGGGATCATCGCCTGTCAACAGGCAGTGTATCAACGCCCCCAGGCTGTAGAGATCTGAGCGCGGTGTGCTCTGTGCTTTACCATATTGTTCGGGAGCTGCGTAGCCAGGTGAACCCAGTGCGACAGTATCGTGAGATTGGCCCGGCTTGAAAAAACGAGCGATGCCAAAGTCAATCAAAAAGATGTGCCCACTTTCGCTGATCATCACATTGGCAGGTTTGAGGTCACGAAAAATGATTGGTGGTTGATGATTATGGAGATAACTCAGTACGTCACACAATTGCTCTGCCCAATTCACCACCTGCTCCACTGGCAGTGGGTCGTGTCTCGTGTGTTCCAGGTACTCTTCCAGCGTTTCGCCATCGATGAAATCCATGACCAGGTATGAACGATCATTTTCTGTGAAGTGGTCGTGAATACGCGGCAAATTGGGGTGGAGCAGCTTGCCTAATAAACGCGCCTCACGCTCAAAAGCAGCCTCCGCTTCCTCCAGGCCAGCAGCAGGTAATCCCGCCTTGCTCATCTCTTTAATGGCCACAAAGCGGTCATCGATCCGCGTATCGATGGCTTTATAGACGGCGCCCATGCCTCCCTGGCCTATACGGCTTACCAATTGGTAGCGACCAATCAGTAGTGTTTGTTCCGGTAGAGCGCCCGTTGTTTGTGTGACGGGTAGTGGTGAGGCACAGTGCTGGCAGAACCGTGCCAGTGGGGCATTGGCCGCCCCACACTTTTCACAAAATAGCTCCTCTGATGTCATAGACAATTTCTACTACTTCCATACTTCCAGTATCGACACTCTATGATGCTTGTCAAAATCAGTTTAGAGATATCTCTCGTGATCCAAAAGCCGGACAGAAAAATACATAATATTGGCTTATGACGTCATCTATACCATAATAGCATATTACGTAGGTGGCATATGCTTCCATAACCGTAACCATTCTTCAATGCTTAACGTTTCAGCGCGACGGCTGGTATCAATATGCGCTGCCTCGAGCCACGCCTTGATGTCTTCATTTTTACGGTGCAGTCCGTGAGCAAGTGAATTGTGCAGTTGCTTGCGCCGTTCAGAAAAGCCTGCCTGTACTACACGAAAGAATGTATCCCGCTCCACCGCTGCCAGTGGCGCTTCAGCTTGAAGATCAATGCGCAATATGGCTGAGTCCACTTTTGGTGGTGGATAGAATGCACTCGCGGGAACACGCGCTATAATGCGCGGTCGTCCGTAAAATTGAATGCTCACAGCCAGTAAACTGAGGTCCCCTGGCTCGGCAACGATCCGCTGAGCGACCTCTTGCTGCACCATTACCACAAGCAGACGCGGCGGGTTAGCACTCTCCAGGAAATGGCGAAACGTCGGAGCAGTGATATAATATGGCAAGTTTGCTACGAGCTTATACGGCCTCGCGTCAAATACATCTGACGGGTCAACGAAAAGCAAATTGCGCGCCAACAACTCGACGTTCGCATATTTACTAGTAGTCTTCGCCAGCAAGGCCAGCATATCTCGCTCTAACTCGACCGCCACAACGCGCCTGGCATGTTTCGCTAACTCCCGTGTCAGTACGCCAGTGCCAGCGCCCAGCTCTAGTATCTCGTCGTTCGCGCTGACCTCCGCCGCCTCGACGATTTTCGCCAATACCGAACGATCGACCAGGAAATTTTGTCCAAAAGACTTGTTTGGACGCATATGATGTGCATAAAGTACATTGCGTAGCTCACGCACATTCGTCAGATCTATCTCTCCAAACACCTCAGGGAAGCTCTCAACTATATCTGTCACAGTCTCTCTTCTTCTCCCCTCCCCTCCTTGACATCCTACCTTCAATTATCGTGTTATCTATTGTACCAAAATGACAAACAAAAGGATACTTTTCCTTCATCATCCGCCGGATGCGGCTGCCTTTTTCCCCGCCTGAAATGTTCGGGCGACCTTTCCGGTCGCCCTGCTCCTCTTCCTCTCTTGTCCCCTTCCGTCACCCTTGCCACCCCATATTACCATCCCCAGGGGCCACGCCAGCGATTGATATAGCGCCAACGGTTGGTATAACGCCAGCGCCTCTGACCGTTACTTGCACGTCCCAGTCCTCTTCCAACACGGAAAAGCATAATAGGAACACCCACCAGCAGTACCAGTAGGAATGGAAGCAGCAATACAAGAATGATGACTCCGGCCACCGCCACAAAAGCGCCAAGAATGTGCATAAGCGGACCAAAGAAGATCAGCCCCAGAATGATGAGCCAGACCCATCTTGCGGGGTTCCTCATGCGGCGCCGTGCGAATGGTGGGACGCTCCACTGCTGATAACTGGCGTTATTCGGGCGATACTGATACTCGTATGCGTCGCCGTCGGGACTGAATTGTTGCCGTTGTGCCTGCAGCGGTGCAGTCACTGGACGACTCGTGTCAATTTTTTCACCGCTTTGGCTGGTATCCGCCGTGTCCAGTGCCATATATCCGTTTTGATAATCGTTCGGCGTTTCGCTTTGTACCATTGGCAGGTCATACAGCGAGGTAGGTTCATCTTTTGGTGTATTCGGTTTGGTTGACCAATAATAGGGCTGCGCTGGGACATCTATTTCTTCTTCGTCCTGTGACTGCTGCTCTCCTGACTGCGACCTCGGGACAAATTCTTGCTGATCCATCTCAGGAACTCCTTCCCCATGTCCATGGGTACGTGTGGAACCATTACTTATATGTACGCTATCGAGATGCAAGAGTTGCACGAGGGTGAATACTTTAAGATACCTTTCTCCAGGCTTTGTTGTGTCGAACAGCCCATTCGACACAACAAAGCTTTTGCGCTACTATTGTTTGTTGAATAAGTAAGTATTGCTACCGTTGGTCGAACTGGCGTCGACCACCTTGAGTTGTGGTCCTTGCGTGGAAATAGTAAGAGTTTCCGTAGTGGTTATCTGACCACAATTGCTGACGACAAATACGACCGTGAAGGGAGAGCTATACTGGGTGCTTTTTGTACCCCAATTGCAGTCGGTCGTAGGATAGTTGGAAGTGGCTTGAACGGTCATATTCAAGCCATTATTCGTGATGTTCATAGTAGTGATACCCTTGGTGCTCGAGTTGGAGTTGACCCAGTTACCGCTCAACGCCGCGGCAGGCGCGACAGTAGCAGTAGCATTGGCGTTGGCCTGAGATGTGGCCGTGGCGTTAGCGTTGTTAGCTTTGGCCGTCGCTGTGGCGTTGACATTGCCGTGTGTCTGCGCTGTGGCCGTAGCATTGGCGTTGGCCGTGCCCGTGGCGTTGGCATTGGTATTGGTATTAGCGCTGGCCGTGGCTGTACTATTGGCGTTAGCGTTGGTATTGGCCGTGGCTGTGGTATCGGCAATCGATGTAGCCGTGATATTGGTGTTGGCCGTGGCCGTGGCGTTGGCGCTAGATTGCGAAGGTTTGGAGAAAGCATTCACCAGGAGTCCAATACCTCCCAGTACCACGAGCGCCACCAGCACAGTAATCAAGACGATCATGCCCGTAGATAAGCGCCGTGTAGGCGTAGGCTCAGGAGTAGGAGTAGGGGGAGGGGTGGGGGGAGCAGCCAGGTACACAGGGGCAGGTGCAACAGGTTCGGGCATGGGCTGGATCGCTTGCGTAAATGCATCGGCGAAGGCGGAGACGGTAGGATAGCGGTCTCCCGGCTTTTTTGCCATCGCCTGCCCCACCACGACATCCAGATCTCGCGAAAGCGTGGGGTTGATGGTGCTGGGTGGTGTTGGCCAGCTATGGAGGTGTTCATCCCTTATTTGCTCAACACTACCCTGAAAGGGGAGGCGGCCTGTCAGCAATTGATAGACCATGATACCCAGGGCATACTGATCGCTTGCCGGTACCACCTGGCCCTCCCACTGCTCTGGCGCCATGTAGCCAGGAGTGCCGCGAATGTCGAGGCCACTGGCCCGCGCTTCCGGTAAGGGTTGCGCAAAGCCAAAGTCTGACACCAGCATATCTGGAGGCCCGTTCAATTTATTGCGGATGAAAACATTGGCGGATTTGACATCGCGGTGAACGACCCCCTGGTTATGGGCGTATTGCAGCGCGTCGGCGACCTGGCGCACGATGCGTGCCGCGTCTTCCAGGGTGAGCACGTCACTGTTTGACCGTTGCTCGAGCCACGTCTCGAGCGAGCCTTCCGGGCAATTGGGGGTCACGATAAAAGGGACGACTTCCCCGTCTATCGTCTCGGTGCCATAATCAAGCAAGGGTAATATATTGGGATGATTGAGTTGCGCAACAGCCCTTGCCTCAAATTCAAAGGCTCGTGAGGCCCCTTGCGCCTCTTGCGTCAGAGGGTACGCATAGGCATGGAGGAGTTTGAGAACCACCTCCTGTCGATTATTTAAATTGTCCTCGACCAGGTACACCTCGCCGGTGCTGCCGCTGCCAAGTGGGCGCACAATGCGGTAACGGTTATTTTTCAGGGTTTCCAGTGCCATAGTACTCTTTCCCCTTTCAGCCTCGTTGTTCGTAAAATATGTTCTAAAAGAAGTATATGCTGAAATGCCGGGCTTCACATCACACATATGAGTGATTCTGGCATGCTTTTCCCAATACCTTTTTCGGGTGAATAGTGTTCCATCCAAAACAGGGATAGCCACCGTTATGCACCACTAGCAGAGTTTTACCCGACACATACACTATAACATATAGAATTGTTGGGGCATTGGCTGCAAAAGATATACCTATCTTTCTCAAACCTCCAGGAAGTACCGGTTATAGTTATACCCTCATCTTCGCTGCGGACGCGTCTTGTAATATCGCACAAGCAACAACAACCTTTTCGATAAAGTAAGCAATGAGTCTACAACAATAAGGTTTAACAAATACATGTGGTTATGATGAAGGCTCCGCATGCAATGCCCAATTCATTGCGCCCTGTGTCCATGCATCGGCTCCCCAGGCGGGCGCAATAAATTGCACCCCTCCATTGCGTTCGATCGCTGCTCACCGATCGGCCTGTCCAGAACGCGCAGAGTGCGGTTGTTCCTCAGAGGCCTATACTGCAACATCATCCCTGATCAGCTCAAATTCAGGAAGAGACGCTGGAATCTCTGTAGAAACTGTGATTATCTGTATCTGCTGCTGTTCTATAACCTCACGACTTTCGTCCGAGATGCCGTTATCGGTGATCAGCGTATCAATAGCGTTGAGGGTAGCGAAGCGTGCAAGGTAGGCTCTGCCAATCTTGCTACTATCCATACATAAAATAATTTGGCGTGAGGAGCTTATAAGTGCCTGCTTGACTTCTGCATCAGGCAGATTATTGCATGATAGACCGTCTGGAGGAAGCAATCCACTGGTGCTCAGGAAGAGTTTGTTGATGTACAACGTATGTAAGGCGGCAATCGCCTGTGGGCCACAAAGACAGTTCGCTTCGTGCTGCAAAACTCCCCCAAGCATAATCAATGAATACCGCCTATTCTGTGCGACAACGTTGGCGGCGGCCAGAGAATGCGTTACAATCGTTAGCGGGATATTGGGCAAGTTTCGCACGATCTCCAGTGTTGTACTGCCACTGTCAATACCTACAACATCCCCTTCTTCGATAAAGAGTTCCGCGGCCCGTTTCCCAATAGCTTGTTTTTCAGCCAGGTGTTCTCGCGCTCGGATATCAAAGTCGGGTTCGCTTCGTTTTGATGCAATGAAGCGTGCCCCTCCGTATGTTACCTCTACAATCTGCTTCTCGTGCAGCATATGCAAATCACGTCGAATGGTCATCGGTGATACATTTAGCAATTGGCTCATCTCTACAACGGAGCAGTAGCCACGCTGCTTGAGTAATCCAATCAGTTGTGCGTGTCGGTCGCTTGAGTTCTGGCGGCTTTTCTTCATATAAAAAGGTCCTCTCTATGGGATTAGCCAGACTGCTATTGTTGTAATGGTATTTTGTAACAAAATAGTATCATATTTTTGTCCAATAAAGCAAGAGTATCACAATAACCCTTGATTTCAAACAAATTATATGTTAAACTTGTACTTACTGAAACATTATTTGTTCGTCTTCGTACATTCAGCGTAACTTCGTAAAGGTATGCCTATCTAAGGTATCTCCCTGGTGGGAGAACCTGCATACTT
>WNGE01003110.1_pt1 | contig 23290 bp, 19 predicted proteins | sample 5400651 | NCBI WGS metagenome assembly WNGE01 (sample SAMN13153370, study PRJNA577476) | soil metagenome | isolation source: 60 cm soil or saprolite under grassland replicate 2 | place: USA:California | collected 2016-06-15
GTTCGATTCCACACGGTCGTTGTTGCGGCGATTCGGCATGTCTTCTATCTATTGTGCTTCAGAGAGTTTGAAAACTGGTTGCGATTGTCTCCGTCGTGAGCCGCTTTGCGCTATGCTTGGGAGCCCGGTCGATAACTCTGCCGGCCAAAAGTGAAGATGAAATTCCCGCGTTCCAGCGGCGTTCTGTTGCACCCAACCTCCTTGCCTGGCCGGTTCGGCATCGGCGAACTGGGGCCGGAAGCTTACTCCTTCATTGATTTTCTCAAAGCTGCCGGGCAGAAGGTGTGGCAGGTGCTGCCGCTGAACCCAACCGGCTACGGTGATTCTCCCTTCCAGTGTTTCTCCGCTTATGCCGGCAATCCTCTTCTGATCAGCCTGGAAAAGTTAATGGAGGGCGGCGTTCTGGCGCCGGGTGAAGTGCGCGATGGGTCGAATTCCACCATGGAGACGGTCGAGTTTGGTTCTGTCATCCGCTGGAAAATGCCGTTGCTGAAGAAAGCGGCAGAGCGGTTCTTGAGCTCGGCTGCCGGCGACGACAGACGGGCATTCGAGGATTTTTGCCGCGACAACGCGCACTGGCTCGATGATTTCGCGCTCTTCATGGCCTACAAAGATCGGGACAGCAGATTCATCTGGAACCAGTGGCCCGAAGAGGTTGCGTCTCGCCGGCCGGAGGCTCTGCGCGAGTGGCGTGAGCGACTGCAAAAGGAAATTCACGCGAATCAGTATTGGCAGTTTGAATTCTTTCGCCAGTGGAAGGATCTCCGCACTTACGCGCACGGCCACGGGATCCGCATCCTGGGCGATATTCCGATCTACGTTGCGCTCGACAGCGCAGATGTCTGGGCCAATCGTGAGTATTTTCACCTCGATCCTCGCGGCCGTCCGCTGCAAGTCGCCGGTGTGCCTCCGGATTATTTCAGCGGTACCGGGCAGCTCTGGGGGAATCCCATCTACGACTGGGAACGGCACAAACAGACCGGCTACCGCTGGTGGGTTGACCGCTTTCGTGCGGCCCTGCGTTTGTATGATGCGGTGCGCATTGATCACTTCCGCGGTTTCGAGGCTTACTGGGAAATTCCGGCCGGCGAATTGACGGCAATGAACGGCCGCTGGGTTAAGGGACCGGGCGCCGAATTGTTTAGTGTCCTACACCGTGAACTGGGCGAGTTGCCGATTGTGGCCGAGAATCTCGGCGTGATCACGCCCGAAGTGGAAGCCATTCGCCATCAATTCGGATTTCCCGGCATGTCGATTCTGCAGTTTGCTTTTGGCAACGATCCGCAGGGCCCCAGTTTCCGCCCGCACAACTACGTGCGCGATCTCGTCGCCTACACCGGAACACATGACAATGACACGACCGTGGGTTGGTGGACCAGCCAGGGCGCAAAGGACAGCACGCGAACTCCCGAAGATGTGGTGAAGGAGCATGCGTTCGCTCGTGCCTACCTGGGCTTCACGGATGAGCCGATTCATTGGGTGATGATCCGTACGGTTCTGTCGTCGATTGCCGATACCGCGGTTGTCCCCCTTCAAGATTTGCTTGGGTTGGGCAGTGCAGCGCGCATGAACCTTCCGGGCACTCCGAGCGGCAATTGGCGATGGCGCTGCAAAAAAGATGCGCTGACCGCGGAACTCGCGCAGCGCCTGTTGAACATGGTCACCATGTACGACCGCTAGCATCGCCGGCGACCACGGAGACAGTTTTCCTCATGGAGAAACCCGAACGCAGTGAGTGGCAGATCTGGAACATGAGTTTCGGCTTCCTTGGAATCCAGTTTGGGTGGGGGCTGCAGTTGGCCAACATGAGCGCCATCTATGAATATCTAGGAGCGCATCCGGATCAGATCCCATTTCTGTGGCTGGCGGCTCCGCTGACCGGCTTGATCGTGCAGCCTATCATCGGGCATGCGAGCGACCGCACCTGGGGACGGTTGGGCCGCCGCCGCCCATACTTTCTCACGGGCGCGCTCTTGAGTTCGGCGGCGCTCACTCTGATGCCCCGCGTTTCCGCGCTCTGGATGGCGGCCGGTCTGCTTTGGATTCTGGATGCCTCGATCAACATCGGCATGGAACCGTTTCGCGCGTTTGTGGCCGACCTTCTGCCCGAGAAGCAACGCACTCTCGGATTCACCATGCAAAGCCTGTTTATTGGCATGGGTGCGGTATTTGCGAACGCCTTGCCTTACCTTCTAACCCATGTGTTCAAGGTCAGTGATACCGGCGGTGCGACATCGCTCATTCCTTATACCGTCCGGCTCTCCTTTTCGATTGGTGCGGTGGTCTTCCTGGCGGCTGTTCTCTACACGATCGTGACCACAAAAGAGTATCCGCCCGACGACATGGCCGCGTTCGAGCGGATGAAACAAGAACGCTCGGGACTGTGGGAAAATGTTGCCGAGATTTTTCGGGCGATCCGGGAAATGCCGAAGACCATGCGGGAACTCGCGCCCATGCAATTCTTCACCTGGCTGGGCCTGTTTTGCATGTGGCTCTATTTCGGAGTTGCGATTGCGCGTAGCGTGTTTGGCGCGGCGACGCCCACCTCCCCCGGATATAACGATGGCATTAAATGGGGAGGAGTCTGCTTCGCGGTCTATTCCGCCACCACGTTCGCATTCGCCTTCGTATTGCCGTCCATTGCCGGAGCGCTAGGGCGGAAATTGACGCACACTGTCTGCTTGATCTGCGGAGCGGTCGGACTGCTCTCGGTCGGCGTGATTCACGACAAGTGGTTTCTGATCGGGCCCATGGTCGGCGTCGGAATCGCCTGGGCCAGCATTTTGTCGATGCCGTACGCGGTGCTGGCGAGCTCGCTTCCTCCGGCGAAAACCGGCGTCTACATGGGGATTTTCAACTTCTTTATTGTCATCCCGGAAATCATCGCGGCGGCGTTCTTCAATCGTATTGTCAATTTTCTCCAACCCATGCTGCCGAAATCGGTGGATGTTCGCCTCGCCGTCGTCATCATCGGCGGTGTTTCCTTGCTGCTGGCTGCGTTGTTGATGCAGCGAGTCAGCGATCCAGGAGAAAAACTTGCATAGACCTTTGCCGTGTGCGAGGGCAACGAAAATTCTGCGGAGCTTATTGCTTCTGCTGGTGATCGTGCACGAGGGAAAAGAAGCGCACGTCACCATTCCCGCAACTTCGGTCGCCATCTTCGCAGCCCGGTAGCGAGATGCCAATATCCGTGGAGTGGGCCGAATTTACTCATTGCCTTGCATCTGCTGGGAAAGGTAGATGGCAATGCCCACTTCCTTGATCGAATGCAGTTGAGCCTCCAGGAAGTCTGCGTGCCGCTCTTCGTCTTGAATCATGCGCTCGAACAAAGCCCGGGAGCCCCCGTCCCTTGCCTCCACGCAAATCCTCCCGGCTTCGTTGTACTGGCGTACCGCATCCTGCTCGTCGTTGAGGTTAATCTCCATCTGCTGCTGCACATTGCCGCCGAGTTGAGGCTTCAACCCGACGTCGACCGTGGGCGTGCTGTCGAGGAAGATGATGCGCTCAATGAGACCTTCCGCATGCCTCATTTCTTCGATGGCTCGCATCTTTGTGAGTTCACCCAGCCGCTTGTAGCCCCAGTTCTGGCACATTTCGGACTGCGTCATGTACTGTACAATGGCCGTCAACTCCGAGCCGAGAGCCGCGTTCAACTGTTCGATAACCTTTGGATCGCCAATCATAGGATTCTTGCGCCCTTTCCAGATATGACTCAGTATTCGCCAGCATCTTACCTGAAAGGGTCTGGGTTGTTCAGCCAGGCCCACTGCGCGGCCCAGCCCATCGCGCCTTGCGCAAAGGAAGAAATAGTTGTTGATCCCAAGGGGATGAGGGGGCGTTGATCCGCTTGATCTATGGATGCTGTGGGCCTCTTCGGACAGTTGGCGCTGTTGACATGCCGCATTCTGGATGGCAGCTACACAGGCAGGACGTAGCGCCGCCCTCCCGGCGGCTGTCGTGGGGGCGTCCCGCCCCCACCGGCGAGGGCAAACTGCCCTCGCGACAGCCGGCAGGATGCCGCGCTACAAAGATCTCAACAACGCCAACGTGAATCTTAATTTGCCCAGGGCCCGAGTCGAGCAATGCCCCACAGCCATCGTTTAGAACTTGAGGCTACCAAGGTACTGGATGAGGTCGCTCTTCTCCCCATCGGTGAGTCCCAAGCTCATACAGCTGTTGTAGTGGTCGACCACGGCGTTCAGATCGGCGAAGCGCCCATCGTGGTAGAAGCCGCCCTTGAAGTGAGTCGAGAGCGCGCCAATCGGCGCGGTCCGATAACGCAGATCCGGCGCGCGATTTGCCTGGAAGCCGTCGATGCAAACTTCGCTCGGTTGATGTAGGTTCCAACCTGACTCGGTCCACAGCGGCTCGACGTGACAGTTGTTGCATCCTGCCTTACCGCTAAATAGCTCGTCACCGCGTTGCGCTGCCGCCTTGTCGAATGGCACGGTCGGGTTCGGCGACGGGATGGAGAGTTGAAAGAGCTGCAGGGCGGCAAGCTTGGAGGTGATGAGATCATCCTCTGGATTGATGTGGGGCAGATCCCCAAAGCCGTGCGCAGCAGCAATCGGGAATTGCGCAGCATTGTTCAGGCGGGGATCGAAGAACCTGCCTTTCCCGTGCATCTCCAGGTTGGCCACGAGCGCGTTCCAATGCGCCACGGAACCCCAGCCACTCCAGGTATGCAGGTTCACTCCCCCGAGACCAAAGGCTGGAGGAATTAACACGGCGCCCGGCACGTTCGTTCCGGTGACAACACCGTCTGTGATTTGTTGCGGGTTAGCTGCTTTTCCGTCCATGGCTAGCTCGGCATCGAACTTTCCTGGACCCCAACTGTTCAGCACCTTTCTCACGGTGGCCTGGTCGGTTGACAACAGATCGGCAAACACGCTCAGATCCGGCGCAAGCGCGATGATGGCTCCGACGTTCAGATCACGATTTGCCCAGCCATCCAGGCGATGACCGATGCAGCCGGTACCGGGATTCGGCGTGATCCGGCCGGCACAGAGCGCAGGGGTGGAGTTGTCAACGGTCGAGTGACACAACGCACACTGAATACCGACTGACTTCAGCGTCCCAGAAGAGTTGAAAAATCCGGTGAGGCCGATAACCGAGTTTCGCTTGAGGAGCGCGAGCGTGACCGCAGGATCGTCGAGATTGACCCTCCCTTTTTCGATTTGCTCCACCAGGTTACGGGGAAGCGCATCCACGTCCACTTTCAGGCCAACGGCCAAGGCGGTTTTGGGACTTACACCGGGACCAACTCCGCCAAGATTGGCTCCCTCGATCGCCTGATGTAGTTTCAGGGTGTCTCCCCAGAATGCCTGGTCGCCAAACGTGTCGAAACGGAAGACCTGTTCTCCCTGCTGCACTTTTTGGGTCGCATTTTCGGCGACCGGATTCCGCTTAGTGTTTTCTGCACTAACCGGCGCTGAGCGACTGAGCGCAATCATGGCGACGATCAGCAAAATCGTGACCGGCACGATTACGTGGATGCGAAGTTTTGGTTGCGACATTTCGAACCTCCTGAGGGTTCACGAAGGGGAGGGCTTTTTGGGGGCACGAATGAAGCTACGGCCTGGCTAAAATGCCATTCGAAACTTGCCCGGCAAAGTCCTGCTCGATGGACTGGTTTCTCGACTATGGTTGCGCGCACTTGACCCACAGGGTTGGGGCAGATTGGAGGACTTCGCGAAGAAGTACGGTCGAGATGCTTTGAGCGCTTCAAACCGATCCCCCAAACTCTCTCCGGAACCTCCGTTCCGTTGAAGAATCAAGCTTTCGAACCAGGCTAGTGGTGTCCGGGCCTGGCACTTCACAGGCGACGGACCTGCGAGGACTTAGAGGCGTGAGGTGAAGAAGGGTTACAGATCGAATCGTCAGTAAGCGTAAAGAAATCGTTAAATTCTTGTCATGTCAACGTAAGGTCGTATCCCGACGTTGGAAGCGCCTGCCAAACGTAAGAGATGGCACAGCCTCTACGCTCTCACGGGGTGACATGAAGTCTGCGCCTCCTCGCCGGTGCAGGATCGTGGCCGAAGGTAAGCCGCAAGTACGTATCGCTATACTGTGAAAGCGCGTAAGCAAATGTAAAAAATTGGTTACTTTCTGTGCGAGGCGCTTTCTCGCGCTATCCGGCATGAATCCAAGCTTCTGGAGGGAATCAAAAACACGAGAACAGGAGCACATTGCAATGCTGAGATGCGTCCCTTCCCAAAATCGCTGGCGGACAGCGTTCTCGAGACTTCGTGCGCAAAGTGGAGGAATGATGCTGCTCGTCCTGCTGTCCATGTCCGTTTTGTTGTACCCGCGGGCGGCAGATACAAGCTCGGCCAGATCTATCGACACGGAGCGTTCGGTCCTCACGGTTCGCGTTTACAAAGCCGGAGCGTTTTCGGCTTTCGGACACGACCACGAAATCCGCGCGCCGATCCAGAAGGGCGCTTTCGATGAAGGCAAAGCAACTGTGGACTTTGCCGTGAATTCGCGCGCGCTGCGAGTTCTCGATTCCGACGGCTCCGACAAGGATCGGGCAGAAATCCAAGCGACGATGCTAGGCCCGAAGGTGCTGGACAGCGATAAATTTCCCGAGATCCGTTTTCGTTCCACCGAGGTGACCCGCGTCAGTGAGGGGAGGTGGACCGTGCATGGCGCTCTGGCGCTTCACGGGCAAACCCGCCCGGTAAAGATCGACGTAGAACGCCAGGCCGGGCGTTACCGTGGGTCGGCTCGGTTGCGGCAGACGGAATTCGGGATCACGCCCGTGACCGTTGCGGGAGGAGCAGTTAAGGTAAAGGATGAGGTCCGTGTGGAATTCGAGGTCGTAGGAAGGTAACCAACCCTGGGGGTTCGCGGTTGGCCGGGACTGGTTGAGACCGGTCTCAAGAGGAAGGCCGCTCGCGTCCGCGACAGCCACGCGGCTGAGTGGGCACTCCTGTGGCCGTGCGACAAAAGACGATGCGTCACGCGGACATGAGAACCACATTCAATATTTACGGCGACGTTGTAATGGATGAGATGACTACCGCAAGCGCCAAGGTCGCGCAGCTTGCTTTGCTGAAGTCCATGCCTTGCGTTTTTTTGCGCCAGATAAGCTGGATTGTCCAGCCGCTCGGTGCGCTTACCAAGCTATTCTAATAGAGATTTTAAGACAACTAATGTATTCTACGAGCTATAGCACTTTGGGGCCATGCGCGCAGGGCCGCCGCTGGGCGCGGAATGCGGGTGTACCATAGGCAGCAGGCGGGCGCGTAGCTCAAAGGATAGAGCACGAGATTTCTAATCTCGGGGTTGCAGGTTCAAGTCCTGCCGCGCCTACCATTCACTTTTCCGCGTTGGCCCCCCTTGGGTTTGGGCCGCCCTACTTGGCACGTTTTGGCACCATAAACGACCCACGGCAGAATCACTCAACCACTACAAAACACGCATAAATAAAGGGCCGCCGTGTGGCGACCCCTATGTTTAGAAATCCGATGCTCTATCCGCTTGAGCTACGGGCCCAGCGCGCTCTTCGAGATTATAAGAGAAGACACAAAGAAAAAAGCCCGCTCCCGGGAAAGCGTCTTTCATGTCGAGGTTTTTTCTCTAGTCCTTCAGCGGCACCATGGCTTGGTCGCCGCGACAGAAAGTTGCCACTTTCAGTAAGCCGCCCTGGGCTTGTGGCATGGTCATGACTGGCCCGTAGCAATACACGGCATGCCCGTTGGCGGCTAAGAACCAGCGGCCTCCCTTTGGTTTGGACGGCTGATGGGTCGGGGCAAGGGAGGGCCGCGCTGGGGGTAGCAACCTGGGGACGGGAAGGGACAATATCAAGGCTAGGGTGAGGGCCTTCATGGCGTTTTTTCTGGTTCACGGCCTTCCGGTCCGCACTTGCGGGCTAGATTGCCCGTGTCGACCGGCGTACGTCTTCCAAGTCGGCTGCCGGCCTTTGCGGAGTCTCCTTCTGAGAGCGGGCCGACTTGCCGGGACGCTTTGCCTCCTTGTTGTTTTTCTTTGGCGCGGCGCCGGAATTTCCAGGATCCGGTTTCTTCTGCGCGGGTTCGGCCGCCGACTTGTCCTGCGACCGCTTGGCCTCGGCCATGGCCAGTTTGCCTTTCAGCGCGGACAGCTGGGTACTGTCTATCAGCATCTCCCGCAACAAGCTACGCTGCGATTCGATCGTCCGGCCCTGCTCGACCACCAGCAAGGTCAGGATCGCGTATGACACCAGGAACAGAACGATCAGCAGCGGAAGCATCGTTGTCTGGGAAGTCTTTCGAGGAGCTTCGCTTTGTGGCGCGTAGACGACGGTCAAAGTGCCCCCCAAGCCGGCGCGAGAGCTCAACCGGGCTTGCCATCTTTAATGCACCTGTGAATCCATATGAAATATGGGTAGTAAATGACTGTGGATGTGCGACTTAACACGACTATCCAGAATGTCCGGAAGCTTCCAGGTGCAAGCAACTGCACTTTATGAGTAACGATCCCACGGGTACCAGAATCGGGCTGGCGATCAGGGTGGAGTTATCCGGGTTGCGAACGGGATTACACTTTCGCCAGAAGGGTCAGGGGCGGTTTCACCAAATGCTGGATCCCGACATACTGTCCGCGCACCCGTGCCCAGCGAGCCGCGTAGGGACGAACGTCCAGATGCAGAAAACCGCCGTCATAAACGCCGATTCCGCCCTTGTCGAAGGTTGGAATCTGGAGCGCCAGCTCATACATCTGCTGCAACGAGAGGCCGGGGATGCCAACGTCGGCTGCCAGGCCGCGCGTGTGTTCGCTGTCGGTCACGCCGCCCACTTCCTGGTTGTAGGCGGGGCAGCGATACCCATCGTGAATCAGGACTTCTGTACCGGCCAGGCTGCGCAGTTGCTCCAAGGCGTCGAGGAGTCCCTGCTCGATTCTCAGCTCGCCGCAGCAGCGGCACGCCATCTCAGCCTTGGAAAAATGTGCGCTCAGATCGCCCATGGCGGTCTCCCGCATCTGTCGATTGTCGCCTGCCATAATGATGTTGTCTCTACGTGATGTTGTCAACCGCATGCGCTCATGAAACAGGAAGAAGAGCATTCTTCGCTGTGAGCGCGATCACTCCATCTTTGGTCGGTTTCTTATGCTACAGGAGGCAGCCGCCCTTTGCGACTTTTTCCAGGCTTGCGCATCTCATTTTCGGAGACCGGCTATGACTGAGAAGCTCACGGACAAGATCCAGAAGACCGACCAGGAGTGGCAGCGGCAGTTGACGCCCGAGCAGTTTCAAGTCGCCCGCCAGTGCGGAACCGAGCCCGCCTTCACGGGCAGGTACTGGAACCAGCACGAGGACGGCACGTACCATTGCGTCTGCTGTGGCGCACTGCTCTTTGGCTCGGAAACGAAGTTTGATTCCGGCACCGGATGGCCCAGCTTCTATGCCGCCGCCGACCGGGAGAACATCGTCGAACACGCCGATCGCAGCTTCGGCATGACCCGCATCGAAGCGCGCTGCGCCCGCTGCGACGCCCACCTGGGCCACGTGTTCCCCGATGGCCCGCATCCCACGGGTCTGCGCTATTGCATGAACTCCGCCGCGCTGGATTTCAAACCCAAGAAGTGAAAGAGGTAGGGCCGGCGTCCCGCCGGCAAAGGGAGATGGAACGTGTGGCGCGGACACTCCTGTCCGCGTGCCGGCAGTGCCGCCCTGCATGTGGCGCGGACAAGAGTGTCCGCGCCACACACGGGATCTTACGCGTTGCCCGCGGTTGCAGCCAGCGCCTTCGGCAGCTCCGCAGCCTTGACCTGATTCTGCTGGGTCTGCGTCTTCTGATCTTTCTTCTCCGGATTGCGCACCTCAACGCCGCCCTTCAGGATAGCGCCTTCTTCCACACTGATGCGGTGCGTAATCACGTCGCCCGAGAGCACGCCTTCGCTGCGAATGTCCAGACGGTCCGCGCATTCCACATTGCCCTGGACCTTGCCCATGATGACGACTTCTTTGGCGTTAATGTTCGCCGCGACGTTGCCGTGGCGGCCGACAGTGACGCGGTTGTCCGGGAAGCTGATCGTGCCTTCTACCTGTCCGTCAATGAAAAGCGATTCTGCCCCGCTCACTTCGCCTTTGATCACCAGCGAGCGTCCGATGGTGGCTTGCTCCATCGGCGAGGTGGCCGGCTTGACCGGCGTGTAACTATTCGATGGGGCCGTGGATGGAGAATACTTCGGTTCCGGAGACTGCAACATATGACTGTTCCTCACTTGAGTTCCGCGGCCCAGCGGGAGTTGGCCCTGCGGTCGCGGTCGATGGGTTTCAAACGACAACTCGAGAATGGCACGAAAGGCCGTGTTACGACAGGTTACCGAAGGGGCTGTACTACCAAGGCAGACTTCTGATGGAGCGGAGACCGGTTGCCGGCTACGGAAACGCTCGCGTCTTGTATTCGGGGTGGTGGTTTGAACTCGATCTTCCGGACGAGTCGGTGAGGTGTCGGATACAGCGAGCAACATTCCCGTTTCCTAATTTCCGGATTGCCGACCAACCCGGAAGTGATCGCGTGGCGGCTCGAATTGAAATGTCCAGTGCAGCCAGGTCGACGGGCAACCTATACGGCAGGGTGAGCGAAGCGTCGCTTCAATGCGCTGGGTCTCATGGAATCTGCAAAACGATGCGGAAGGTTCGTGCTCGCGCTACACCTGTAGCGCCCCGTTCCGAGCCAGTCTGGCGGTCGAATGTTCGTGGTCTCACATTAAACGGTGACTGAGGTCACAGCGTTGGTGCGAAAGCAGATGCTATTTACCCTAAGACTGCCCAGGGAAAACAGACTCCGCCCAGATTTCCGGTGAAGAATGCCGACTTGATCCCTGGCAAAAGATGACCGAGAGGTGAGCCTATGCTCCCGCCGAATCATGCGTTGTCCGGGGTCCTGCAACAGAAAGGCATTGATCGCCGCCGCTTTCTGAAATTCTGCAGCCTCATGACGGCCACTCTGGCGCTGCCTCCGCGCTACGTCGCCCAGGTGGCTGCGGCGCTGGGCAAGGCCAAGAAACCCGTGCTGGTCTGGTTGCAATTTCAGGACTGTGCCGGGAACTCCGAGTCCATCCTCCGTTCCAGCCACCCCAGTGTGCTGGAAGTGGTACTGGATCTGCTTTCCTGGGAATACCACGAGTTGGTGATGGCGGGCGCCGGCCATCAGGCAGAGGCGGCGCTGGAGCGCGTCGTACGCGAGGAAAAGGGCAAGTTCATTGCGGTGGTCGAGGGTGCAGTCCCGCTCGCAGACGGCGGTGTGTATTGCACTGTGGGTGGCCGGACCGCACTCGATATCGCACGGCACGTCTGCCCGAACGCCGCTGCCACCATTGCCGCCGGAGCATGCGCATGGGATGGAGGACTGGTGGCGGCTCATCCCAATCCTACGGGAGCGGTGGGGATCTCGGAGGCGGTACCCGAGGCCACGGTGATCAATCTCGGTGGCTGCCCGCAGAATCCGGCGAACACTGCCGCCGTGCTGGTTCATTACCTGACTTTTGGCCAGTTGCCCGCAGTGGACCAGTTCAACCGGCCTCTATTCGCGTACGGGCGCATTATCCATGACCAGTGCGAGCGGCGCGCCCACTACGATGCCGGCCGTTACGTGCAGGAGTGGGACGACGAAGGCCATCGCCGGGGCTGGTGCTTGTACAAGATGGGCTGCAAGGGCCCGCAGGCGACCTTCAATTGCCCCTCGGTACGTTGGAATGACGGTACGAGTTGGCCGGTAAAGGCGGGTCACGGCTGCCTGGCATGCGCCTCGCACCGCTTCTGGGACGTTCGTTCGCCGTTCTACGAACGGCTGCCGCAGGTTCCGGGCTTTGGGGCAGACGTGACCGCCGGCGAGATCGGTCTGGGAATCACCGCCGCCGTGGCGGGCGCAACTGTGGTGCATGGGATTGCAAGCGCGGTTCGTGACCGTATGCGGCCCGTGCCCGAAGCAGCATCACCATCGGCGACGAATGAGCCGCCGAGGAAAGCATAGGAGGAGCCGATGGCACGCATCGTAGTCGACCCCGTCACTCGGATTGAAGGTCATCTGCGCATCGAAGCGGAAGTCAATGGTGGCGCAATCTCCGACGCCTGGAGTTCAGGAACTATGTTCCGTGGTATCGAGCTGATCCTGCGCGGCCGCGATCCACGCGAGGCCTGGATCTGGACCCAACGCATCTGCGGCGTTTGCACCACGGTCCATGCGCTGACTTCGGTACGCGCCGTCGAGGATGCGCTCGGCATCGAAGTCCCGGAGAATGCCAACCTGATCCGCAACATCATTGGCGCCAGCCAATATGTGCAGGACCACGTGATCCACTTCTACCACCTGCATGCGCTGGATTGGGTGGATGTGACCCTGGCGCTCAAGGCCGATCCGGGGAAGACTTCGCAACTGGCCGAATCGATTTCGTCCTGGCCGAAATCCAGCCGCGCCTACTTCAAAGCAATCCAAGACAAGGTCAAGGCGCTGGTCGAAAGCAAGCAGTTGAGCTTGTTCAGCAGCGGGTATTGGGGACATCCCGCGTACCATCTGCCGCCCGAAGCGAACCTGCTGGCAGTGGCACACTACGTGGAAGCACTGGACTTCCAGAAAGACTACATCCGTATCCATGCGGTGCTGGGCGGGAAGAATCCGCACCTGCAGACCTATCTGGTCGGTGGCATGTCCACTTCCATGGATCCGAACGAACCGCAGGCGCCGATCAACACCGAGCGAATCACTTTTCTTACCGAGTTGGCCGCCAAGGCGCAGGCCTTTGTCGACCAGGTCTACATTCCAGACGTGCTCGCGGTTGCCAGTTTTTATAAGGATTGGTTCGGACGGGGCGAAGGTCTCGGGAATTTCCTCTCCTACGGCGACTTTCCGCAAGGAGGCGTCAAGGATTCTTCGCGCTTCTTCCTGCCGCGAGGGGCGATCTTCAACCGTGATCTCTCCAAGGTTCACCCGGTCGATCCCGCCAACGTATCGGAGTACGTCACACACTCCTGGTACGAGTATTCGGGCGGAGATCAGAACGGCAAGCATCCCTATCAGGGCGAGACCAACCCGAAGTACACGGGGCCGAAACCGCCCTTCGAGCATCTCCAGACCGACGAGAAGTATTCCTGGCTGAAGGCGCCGCGCTATCAGGACCATCCGATGGAGGTGGGCCCACTCTCGCGCATGCTGGTGGCCTATGCCTCCGGGCATCAGGAAGTAAAGGACCTGGTGAATGGAGCTCTGGCCAAGCTGAATGCGCCGGCGACCGCGCTCTTCTCCACTCTGGGACGCATAGCCGCACGGGCGATCGAAGCGCAGTTGATGGCTGGGCAAGTCAATAAATGGGTCGCCGAACTCGGCGCCAAGCTCGGGCACGGCGACCTGCGTGTGCACAACGGTGACAAATGGGATCCCGACACCTGGCCGAGAGAGGCGCAAGGCTGGGGCTTCCATGAGGCCCCGCGCGGCGCCCTGGCGCACTGGGTGCAGATTGAAGACAAGAAGATCAAGAACTACCAGTGTGTGGTCCCCACAACCTGGAATGCGGGACCGCGCGACGGGAAAGGCCAGCGGGGCGCTTACGAGGCGTCGTTGCTGAAAACCCCGATCGCCGACCCGGAGCGCCCGGTGGAAATTCTGCGCACCATTCACTCCTTCGATCCCTGCCTGGCTTGCGCCGTGCACGTGGTCGATGGCCAGGGGCGGCGCTATACCGTGCTTAAGGCGCGGTGAAAGGAGGCTGCGATGGCTGAGGTAAGGACGTCGGCGTGGGGGGAAGCCCACCGCCCGGAACCCGCGTTTCCGCCGGTGCGCGTTTATGTGTGGGAACTGCCGGTTCGGGTATCGCACTGGTTCATATTTCTGCCTGTCGTTGTCCTCTCCTTCACCGGGTACTACCTCCACAATCCGTTTATAGTCGTCAGGGGCAGCGCCGCGTTCACGATGGCGACTATACGTTTTACGCATGAGGTCGCTGGCTTCATTTTCATCGGCGCGTTTCTGCTTCGGATCTATTGGTTCTTTATGGGGAACAGCTGGTCGAACTGGCGCGCGTTCGTGCCGACGAAGCGCCGCCAGTGGCGAGGCATGGGCAGCATGGTCGCCTACTACAGTTTCTTGCGCAAGGATCTCGCGCATCACGTCGGACACAATGCGTTGGCGGCAGTGACCTATCTGGCGATATTCACCTTCATGCTCATCGAGATCATTACCGGTCTCACCTTGTACACAACAGTGCGCGGGAAGTGGCTGCTGGGCTGGCTGTTCAGCTGGATACCGGGCGTGGTCGACATCCAGCACATCCGACTCGTGCACTTCTGCATCATGTTTGCCTTCTTCGCATTTGTGATTCACCACGTTTACAGCGCCGTGCTCGTGTCCTGGGAAGAACGCAATGGACTGATCGAGAGCATTTTCACCGGATACAAGTTCGTCCCGAAGGACGAACTGGAAGAAGATTCGGTATCGAGGAAGGCGGACTGAATGCCAGCGCCCGCGACCTGCGTCGTGCTCGGCTTGGGCAACACTCTCCACTCTGACGACGGTGTCGGCCCGCAGGCCATAGAGCGGCTGAGAAGCGATGCCCGCGTGCCCGTCGACGTAGCGCTGATTGAGGGCGGTACGCTTGGTCTGGAATTGCTCTCCTACATCTGGGACTGTTCCTACCTGCTGGTGCTGGATGCGGTCGATGTCGGGCAGCCTCCCGGAACGCTGGTTCGGATGTCAAGCCAGGAAGTGCAGACCTTGACCAGCCAGGGAAGTGTGCACCAGTTGGGCGTTGCGGACCTGCTGGTGGCGCTCCGGGTTCTGGCAAGTCGAACTCCCGAGGTAGTGCTGTTGGGAGTGCAACCCGCAAGCACGGAATGGGGCACCGAGTTGTCGCCCGCAGTGGCGGCTGTCCTGCCTGCGCTCGCCGATGCTGCCGTCGCAGAACTGGGCCGCAGACCCCACACTCAGGCGGAAATACCAGCCTAGGATCCTCCCATCTTTCAGGACCAGGCGACGCACGAGCAACACCTTTCATGCTTCGTTGAATCCAGCCCGGAGGGGCAAGCCAGCTTAGCCCCGCGCTTCAGCGCGCGGTAGGGTGGGAAGACTCAGCAAAGTCCCGGAGGTACGACCCAGTTCTCACGCACGCTCTTTCAGCCCTGTATTTAGGATGTGCATTTTGAAGAGCGGCTTTCCGCCGCTGAGGTACGTCACGCTGGGGATCCGCAAGTACCTCAGGGGCTGAAGCCTGCGTGTCTCTTGCGTGTTCCTGCAGGCCTTCAGGCCTGCTCCACCCGGGCTGTCGCCGCAGTATTGCTTCGCCCGCAGCGTGCCTGCTTCCATTGGCTATCTTAGATGCTGCGGCCCGTTTCGGGTCCCCGCCCTTTGCCATGCTCACAACGTCATGTAAAATTCCAACCTCTGATCGGGAGCATCCCATGAAACCCCATCCCAAACTGATTTGCTGTTTTCTTCCGCTCGAATTTCTAATCGGCTCCAAGAAGAGCAGTACGTTGGAGACCTCCACCCCTAAGCCGGGCCGCGAGCACCATCGTCGCTCCCGCAACCAGGTTGAGCGGCACCAAAGCCTACGCTTAAGATCAAGGCCGAACCATGATAACTGTGCATGAAGAACTTCTCCGGGAATTTCAAGACTTTGCCCTCGCCGCTCCAACGGCTGCGTCCGTCATGGAGCTTATCGCCCAGCGCCTGCACGAGAAGATGATGCGTTACAACTGGGTAGGCTTTTACCTGGTCGACCCGGCGGACCCTGGAGTCCTCCTCGTAGGACCTTTCGTCGGTAGTTTTACGCCCCACGCTCGCATTCCCCTCAACGCGGGACTGTGCGGTGCTGCGGCCACCAGCGGGGAGACCGTCGTCGTCCATGATGTCTCCAAAGACCCGCGCTATCTTGCGGGATCACCCATGGTGAAGTGCGAAATCGTCGTCCCCATCTTCGTGAAGAACAAGTTCGCAGCTGAGCTCGATATCGACAGCTATTTTGCTGGCACGTTCACGAAGCCGGAGCAGGACTTTGCCGAGGCCTGCGCCAGCATCGTTGGAGAATGTTTGGGGAGGCGGTAGTCCTCTCCATCGTGGCCCTCACCAAGTAACACCCCACACCCCCGACCATGGTTCATTGGCCTTCGACGCGAACGACGATAACGCCAACTGTCTCATAACGCCGCTTAGTAAAGAGCCGCGCGAACCAAACAAAACGGGACATCGCCCATGCGATGTCCCGTTACCTACCAGCAGCTCAATCTTACTTAGTATTCTCGTTTAAGGACCCGGCGCCAAATTCCTTGCGCTGTGGCACAGGACGCGCCGCCCGCGCCGCTGCCGCTGCCGGGGCTCCCGCGGCCGCTCCATAGCGCTCGAGCAGCACGGGAACCATTGCACCTTCCGCTTCCTTCACGAATGTCAGCCGGTTCTCGCCCAGCAGATCGATCCGGATAAAGTCTCCCAGCTTCACCTGTCCCGTCGCCACCAGGTTCGCTAGCGGATACACGATGTGCCGCTCAATCGCGCGCTTCAGGTGGCGCGCCCCGTACTTGGGATCGGTCCCTTCCGTGAGCAGGAAATTTTTTACGGGGGCCGTGCAGGTGAACACAAACTGGTTGGCGCCCGACGCCATCAGCACGCGCTGCTGCACCATCCCAAGTTCGATTTCCAGAATCTGCTGCAGGTGCTCCGGACGCAGCGTCTTGAACACCACCACCTTGTCGATGCGGTTCATAAACTCGGGCGTGAACTTGCGCCGCGCCGCTTCCACTGCCGTCCGGTTGATCTTCTCATCCAGCGAGTTATCCACCAGCACCGGTTTTGGCGCGAACCCGAGGCCGGTGTCGACCAGTCCGGTCATCTCGGTGGCGCCCAGGTTCGAAGTCATGATGATGATGCAGCTCGAAAGATCCACCCGCCGGTTGTCGCCCAGTGTCAGCGTCGCCTTGTCGAGGATCCCCAGCAGCAACTGCCACAACGAGTCCGAAGCCTTCTCGATTTCGTCAAACAGCAGGATCGAAACTTTCAGCTTCTCGGTGTGCCACTGGTTCAACGCTTCCTGGGTGAGCAGCGGATGCGTCTCGCGATGTCCCAGGTATCCTGGAGGCGAGCCAATCAGCTTGGCGATTTCGTGCGAGTGCTGAAACTCCGCGCAATCGATCTTGATGCAGGCGCGCGCATCCCCGAACAACGATTCTGCCATAGCTTCGACCACGCGCGTTTTTCCTGAACCGGTCGGTCCCAGAAACAGCAGGTTGCCTACCGGACGGCCGGGCGGGTTCAGTCCCGCCAGAAACATCTGGTAGATCTCGGAGACCTTCTCAAGCGCCTGGTCCTGGCCGACAATTTTCCGGCGCAGGGCAGTCTCAAAGTCACGCGCGTCGTTGCTGCGACGGGTCGGGTCGAGCACGGTTGCCAGGTTCGTTCTCATAGGGTCAGGCCCCTTTTTTTTCTCTGGGAAATGCATGTTTTCTGGTACGGCGCTCATCTTTTTTGCCAGTCTCAGGATAAGGGTGTTCCTCCCTACCCCGCCTTCCCTTTGTGCACGCCTCTCGCCATCCTTCACACCCCGCGTATCTCCCAGTTTCCTGCCGTTTTAGATGCGCCTAGCCCATCGTGCGCCACTCCCCGCCCAGCGTTTCACAGGCCGCTGAAGAGCAAACCTTTGCAGACTTGCTGGAACTTTCCCTCACGTCCGCGCCGCATCCTCGTAAGACTCTGTCCCATCAGCCCGATCCGGCTTGGCCCCTCGTAACTGGCAAACCCGGTTACCCCCAGCCCAGAATTAATCCAGCAGATCCCTTTTTTGGAGAAATCCCTTGGCCCGATTTCTGACGGCGAACGCCGCCGCCCCGCTTCGACTTGCCTTTGCCGTCTTCGGCTTGTTGGTACCGCCTGCCGCCGCCGTCCAGAATCCCCATGGCCTGCAGCCGGTTCCCATCAAAGCGGCGGCCACCAAGAAGCCCGACCCGCCCGCCGCGGTCGTCGCACCCCCCGGCAGCGACCTCTACCAGGCCCAGCGCGGAGACAGCCTACCCTCCGTCGCCCGCAAGTATCTGCGCAAGACCAAGTACCTGACTTCGGCCGAACTCTCCGAGGCCATTCGCGAAGCCAACCACAATCGTCAGGGCGTCTTCCTCAAGGCCGGAGAGTCCATCATCATCCCCGGCATTCTGGAATCGCCGATTATAGAGAAGACCGTCCCAGTTGCAAGAGATTTCGAAGTCCGCGCCATCTACCTAACCGGCGTGATGGCCGGCAGCGAACATGGCATGCGCATTATCCGCCACTGGCGCGAAGTGGGCGGCAATGCCGTAGTCTTCGACATCAAGGACAGCGACGGCATCGTCAACATTGCCTTCGACCACCCCCTCGCCAGCGGACAGAAACACTACATCCCGGACTTGCCCAAATTCAATCACTTCCTGCACTCCCAGAACATGCACGCCATCGCCCGCATCGCCATCTTCCGGGACGAGCATCTCGTAATCGCTCACCCGGAACTCGCCGTCAAGTCGCAGCGTTCGGGCCAGGCTTGGCGTGAAAATGGGAAGGTCGTCTGGACCGATCCCTCCAACCCCAAAGTCCAGGACTATGACATCGCGCTAGCCAAGTTCGTCGCTCAGTCCGGCGTCGATGAAGTCCAATTCGACTACGTCCGCTTTCCCGCTGAAGGTGACCAAAAAGATACCAGCTTCAATTTCCAGGCCCAACATCCCAAATGGCCGCGCTCCGAAGTGATCGCCGGCTTCTTAAAGCGAGCCTACGCCGAGATTCACCCCACGGGCGCGCTGTTCTCGCTCGATGTTTTTGGCGTGATGGCTTGGCAGCGCCCAGTTGACCTAGCCCACACCGGGCAGGACATTGTCGCCATGGCGAAACATTGTGACGTGCTCTCGCCCATGATCTACCCCTCGCACTTTTTCGGCATGGACGGCATCGCCCGTCCGGGCGACGCGCCCGAGCATTTCATCGGCGAGTCCATGAACCGCTTCAAGCTGATCACGAAAGACAGCAGCGTCGTGATTCGTCCCTGGCTCCAAGCCTTTGCCTGGCGCACGAAAACGTACTCGCCCAAGTATGTCGAAGTGCAAATCGAAGTTGCCAAGCAGAAAGGCGGCGTCGGCTTTCTTTTCTGGAACGCTAATAACGACTACTCCAAGCCCTTCACCGCCATGCCCGAAATGAGCGCAGCTAAAGACAAGAACAAAGGCCGCTATTTTCGCGGAGACGAAATCCCGGCCAAGACCGACCCCACTGCTGCCAGCCCCGTAGCCGCAGTGCCCGCAGCATCAAACACGGCCCCATTCACCGCTCCCCCACCCCCCCACCCGACACGCCCGCCGCCGGAGAAGCCCACCGCCCAACCAGAATCTGGCGCCACTGATGCCCGTGTGGCGCGGGCACTCCTGCCCGCGTGCCGGCAGCACCCGAAATGCCCGGGTGGGGCGGGCCTGCCCTGTATGGCATTCGCACGGCACGCAGGCACGGACAAGAGTGTCCGTGCTACACAAGAAAAAGGCGCGGATCGCTCCGGGCCCCAACTAACTGCTGATTTACTGCACAGCCAGCGTCACTGCGTCCTGTTTCGGCGTCGCGCCCTCCGTCGCCGTTACCGTCACAGTAAATGTCCCCAACGCTGTTGGGGTCTGAAGATTCACCCTCCCGCTCGCCGATTTGCTGGAATCCGCCTGCGAAGTAGCGGTCACCGTCACCGTCGATGGGAGCCCTGCAGCCAGCGTCGGTGCGGTATACACGCCATTCGAGTCAACCGAACCGCCCCCGGACGGAGAAACCGACCGTAAACGTTTGCGTCTGCGTCGGCCAGCCCTCAGCCGCATCGTTCGGGAACAGGCTCACAGCTGTGTTTGGACTGACCGTCAAACTAACGGGCGGGCTGCTGCCACCGCCGCATGCAATCAGCAATCCCAGCAGCGCCAGCGACAAGCACAAACCGGCCGTCGCGGAGTATTTTGACACTCTCCGTCCCGCCAAACCTACCATTACGATGCCCGCGATCGGCACCGTTAACGGCAGCCATGGCGAACGTTTATCAGCCCGATGCTGCAAGGCCGCTCCCGCGCCCGTGTTCGGACCTTTGGTCGTAATGGTGAGTTGCACCACAGTTGCCCCAGAACCAGCCAAGATTTTTGTCGGGTCTGTCTGCCCCGTGTTGAAGGCGCAAGCGAGTGTTGGGTCGCTAGGAGCGAAAGAACATGCCCCTGTTCCAAATGTCACGTCCTGCGTAAAGGTTGAAGTGCCTACTGGCGTGGCGGCGAAGGTGTACACCTGGGATGTTTGCCCTGCCAGCACGGTATGCGAGTTAGGCGCGCCTGCACTCTACGTGAAGTCCGGCGCAACCACCGTGACAACGACCGCAGCGGAACTCGATGACGCGTTCGTACCGATGTAGTTTCCAACCAGGGAGTTTGTGCCCAGAGGAAGGGAGGTCGTGGTGAAAGTACCGGTGCCTCCGGTCACGGTCGCCGTGCCGAAAGCGGTCGTCGAGCTGTTGTTGAAGAGGCTCACGATTCCCGAAGCCGACGAGGGCGTTATGGTGATCGTAAGAGTCTCATTTTGTCCCTGGATGATGTGTGCGGCGGAGGGTGAGAGCGACGTGGCGCTGGCAGTCAGGAGCTCGCCCCAAGCCGTTGCCAGGTTGCTTGCGTCAACCGATCCGAGGCCGTTCACCAGGTTATAGCCGGTGACGGGATCGGCGTTGGAAGCCTTGAAGCCGATAACACCTTGCGTCGCCGGCGCCACTGCCGCCGGGCACTGAACGGCGGTTGGCTGAGCTGCGGGAGTGTGTGGCTGACAAAAGACTTGGTTGTCACCGGTCGTGAGCGGGTGAAACGCGAACTGATTGAAAGTCGCGATATGGTACAGGTTCGGGTTGATGTTGCCCAAACCCGCTGCACTCTGCAGATGGTTTGTTACTACATACTGGTTCAACAGCGTCACTATGCCCGCGAAAACCGGAGCTCCGACCGACGTGCCGCCCACAATGGACTCGAAGCTGTCCACGGCATCGAAGACGCCGGCCTGGCATGTGCTGGTAGCGATAAGTGGGGGATTCTGGGGCGTGCAAAACACGTAGCCGGGAAAGTTCGGCGAGCCAAGCAGCGCCACGTCGGGTACGTACCGGACTCCGGCAGGTACCCCGGTTACTCTTAGTCCTTGCTGCCACGTGGGCTGCGGAAAACCCGCCTGGCACACACCGCTGGCGGTCTCGGTAAAGCAGTTGCTGGCTCCCCCGCCGGCGATGGATATCCAGATGTCACTCTGCACCTGCGCTGCAGTCGCTGTGGAGGTAAGCGCAACCCAACCCGGCACTGCCGGACTACTGCCCTGCTTGCAGAAGGTGCTAGTGGGCCTGACTTGGCAGAATTGAGCGAGTTCCTCATCGTCGTTCCATGCCAACTCCGGAATGTAGCTCACTGCCGTGCCACCATTAACGTCGGGAGTGGTACTCCAGAACGGCGACGGGGTGGGAAAGGAATCGTTGGCGAGCGAGACCGCAGTGCCACCCACGCCGGTGACTTCCGGACTGCTGGCTGGATAACTCACACCCACTCCGCCCACCGCCCCTCGGAATGGCCGAGTGGAGTTCGGCGGATTGAAATCGCAAGCGGCGGCACCTTCGTCGCCAGATGAGTTCACAATCGTCACGCCTTCCGCGTTGCCCTGTTGGAGCACGGTTTCCAGGTTCCCCGAGTTAGCTTCGCAGTTTCCGTAGCTCATGCTGATAACAGGGGCAAGCGGCGGCCCACTCGGAGGATTGATGGCAGCGATCAGAGAGTCGACAACGCCACCGGGCGTCTGGCCATTGATATAGATGATTTGTGCATTGCGGGCCACGGCGCCCGACCATTCGACATCCAGATCCGCTTCTGCGAGGTCGCCGGGGAAAACGACATGGGGGTCCGTCCCAAGCAGCACATACTGGAAGTTCGTCGTGCCGCAAGCGATAATAATGCCATTCGAATCGGTGGTGCAGGTATCAATAGCGGAAAGCCCAAAGCCATTTCGGAAATCGACGATGTCGGCAAGAAAAATGTCAGTTTGGCCCACTATGGCAAGCTTTTGCCCGGTGCCATCGATTGGAGTAGGGGAATTGTAGAGCGGACCAATGTTGTAGATCGTGGCAATATCGCCGGGGGCAAGGAAATTCGGGAAGAGGAAGTTTCCATCGAAGAACTCTGGGCGTACATTCCGCATTCCGCCAAATCTCCTCGCTCTGTTGGCGGGCTGCAGACGGAAGTCATGCAGGCCCAGCACACCGGTAACTACTCCGCCCAGCGCGGAGGGAATGATAATCGGCTTTGAGTTGGCGAAATGCGTTTCTCCGTTAATTTTGTAGTTGTGGATCTCGGTTCCAAAAGCACGCTGCACCTGGGCAGCGGTGCCGCTGAAGATAACCAAGTTACGGCCGCCCCCGTCACTAAGGATCTGGAAGCCCTGCGAACTGAGCCAGGTGGTGATTTTGTCAAGGTCGTTCTGGCTGAGCCCGAAGCGATCGGCGTATTGCTCAGGGGTAAGCCACTGGTGATATTTCGGCGACGCGGGGTTCTGCTGGTCCGCCAGCAACTTGTTCAGAGCTCTTTGCTGGCTCGCCGAGGGCGACGTCAGCAAGGTTATGTACCCGAGACGGGCTTGGGGGTCCACCGGGCCCTGGTCGTCCTGCGGCTGCGCCTTTGGGTGCAGGCTTTTTGCCAACTGCACCATCCGCGAAGTATCAATCGCGCCGGTAACGCGGTCCGGCGCTACCGCAAAACTGTAGCTAGACACAAGTAGTAAGAGGAATAAAGGCCGAAACAATCGCATACGAGACTCCGTGGCACTCTAGGGGGTTTGGGGCAGCACTAGCTTATATACGACTTATCCCCTGTCTAATCAAGGATGTTTATCACACAGGCTTGTAAAGGATTGTAATTTGGTGCTCGTGTGGGGCGGACACTCCTGTCCGCCGCAGTTGACTTGGGTTCCATCTGTTCGGATTGACCCTCAGCTTTACCTGAAGATCCTGCCCTTTGTCGGACAGGAGTGTTCGACCCACACTGGCGTCCTCCCGTAGAGACGGGGCTTGCCCCCCCGCCTTGAGACCAGGAGGGAGGCGGCTATGCCATTGCCTCGCATTCCTTGACCCCATCAAGTTGCCCGCAGTACCTCTGTCCAGACTTTCCCGCCGCCAAACAGAAATGGGCCGCTCCGAAAAGCGGCCCAATCTTGAAACTTTGAAACTTTAGTCTCCTGCCACGGTCTCACCAACTTCTTCCGTCTTTTTGGCCGCGCCGTTGCCGTTGGAATGTCCGTTCGCCGGAGCGATCGCGCCCAGCGGAATGAAT
>WNGE01013948.1_pt1 | contig 23279 bp, 18 predicted proteins | sample 5400651 | NCBI WGS metagenome assembly WNGE01 (sample SAMN13153370, study PRJNA577476) | soil metagenome | isolation source: 60 cm soil or saprolite under grassland replicate 2 | place: USA:California | collected 2016-06-15
CTCCCGTCTGCACCAGCAGCAGATAGCGCTGCGGCCGCGCGATGCGCGCCACCTTTAACGCGGAGAGCTCGGCAAAGTGCCCGGCCGTGAGCTCGTATGCCTCGCCGGTATAGGGGTTGCGCTGCGCTCCGAGATAAGGCGCGAGATCGCGGTCGGGATGAACCGCGGGGTTGATCAACACGGCCTTCGCGCCATACGTTTCCGCGAGATGCGTTGCATAAAAGCCGCCAAGCGAGCTACCGATGAAAGTCAGATGATCGTGATCTCCGGCATCGACCCAGCGGCACACCGTGCGCACCGCCTCCGCCGGCCGATGCGAAAGTTGCGGTAGATAATATTCCGGCCGCGCGGCTTCGGGCAAAGCGGCGATGGAATCGCCAAGCTGCCGTCCCTTGATCGAGGTCGGTCCGCTGTTGAAGCCGTGCAAATAAGCGATCCGCAACGTCCGTCACCGCGCTAGCTCGTCCCTGTCGAGGCGGAGGAAATTTTCCGGTCCGCGTTCGCGAGCAGTGCGAGCAGTTTGTCATGGATGCCGCCGAACGCCCCGTTGCTCATGATCACGATGTGGTCGCCGGGACGCGCCGCGGCAGCGACCACGTCGGTGAGCGCAGCGAGATCGGCGTTCGTATGCACACGGTCACCGAGTGGTTGCAACCAGGCCGCGGCGTCCCAGCTCAGGTTCGCCGCATAACAGAACACGAGATCGGCGGCCTCGAGGCTGCCCGCAAGCGCGTCCTTCATCGTGCCGCGCTTCATCGTGCTCGAGCGCGGCTCGAGCACGGCGAGGATCCGCGCCTTGCCCACTTCGTGGCGCAGACCTTCCAGCGTCGCCGCGATCGCGGTGGGATGATGCGCGAAATCGTCGTATATCGCGATGCCGCCAATCGTGCCGCGCAACTCCATCCGCCGCTTCACGCCGCGGAACGCGGCGAGCGCGGCGAGGCTCTCGCGCACCGGCACGCTCACATGGCGCGCCGCCGCGATCGCCGCCAGCGCATTCAATTGATTGTGCCGGCCGCCGAGCACAAAAGGCGAGAGCGTACCCTGCGCTGCCCCGCCGAGCTTGATCGCACCGTCGGCTGCGATCGTCCAATCCGCACCGGTGCCGGGCACGCCGGCGGCGCGGAACCGCTCGACTTCGCTCCAGCAGCCGTGAGAGAGCACGCGCCGCAGATTGTCGTCGCTGCCGTTGACGACCAGGCGGCCGCGCCGCGGTATCGTGCGCACCAGGTGATGGAACTGCGTTTCGATCGCGGCGAGATCCGGAAAGATATCGGCGTGGTCGTATTCGAGATTGTTAAGAATCGCCGTGCGTGGCCGGTAATGCACGAACTTCGAGCGCTTGTCGGAGAACGCGGTATCGTACTCATCGGCCTCGATCACGAAGAACGGGCCGTCGGCGAGGCGCGCCGACACGCCGAAGTCGAGGGCGACGCCGCCGATCAGGAATCCGGGATCGAGCCCCGCCTGGTCGAGAATCCACGCCAGCAGCGCGGTGGTCGTCGTCTTGCCGTGCGTGCCGGCGACCGCCAGCACCCACTTCTCGCGCAGCACGGTCTCGGACAGCCATTGCGGCCCCGAAGTATAGGGTCGTCCGCTGTCGAGGATCGATTCGAGCAGCGGATTTCCGCGCGTGATGGCATTGCCGACGACGAACACGTCGGCGTTCCGGGCGACCTTGTCGAGCTGCGCCGCCTCGTAGCCCTCAATCAATTCGATGCCGAGTGCGGAAAGCTGTTCGCTCATCGGCGGGTAAACGTTGGCGTCGCAACCGGTCACGGTGTGGCCGGCCTCTCGCGCGATCGCGGCGAGGCCGCCCATGAACGTGCCGCAAATGCCGAGGATGTGCAGATGCATGGTCTGGGCTCAGTTTACGGAGCCGAGCTTGAGCGCGAGGGCGCGCTCGTACGCTGTTTCGAGCGCGCGCGTGTAAGCTTCGAAGTCGGCCACGCCGGAGGGTGAAAGTCTGGCCACGATCGCGGCGGAAATCGCTGCGCGGTAGGCAGCATTGTCTGCGAGGCGGCAGGCGATCGCGACGTAATCTTCGTCGGTGCTCGCGACCGTCTCCGTTACACCGAGATGCGCAAGCAGGCTGTACGTCATGCGCTCGGCAGCGCGCTGGCCGACGCGGGTTACCACTGGGATGCCCATGTCGAGCGCAGCCGCGGTCGTATCGCCACCGGTGTAGGGGAGCGTATCGAGGACGATGTCGATGAGCCGATAGCGCGCGCGATCGGCGGCATCGTCCATCGTCCGCGGAATAAATGAGATCCGCTCGCCCGGAATGCCGAAGCTTTGCAGGCGTCGGAGGTAAAGCGCCCGCTCGGCCTGGCGGCTCGGTGAGAACGCCAGCACGCTTTGCGGTACCCGTTCGAGAATACTGCGCCACAGCTTTAGACAGCGCGACGACAGCTTCCGCAGCCCTACAAAGACGCCGAACACGACGGTGTCGCGATCGAGCCCGATTTCCTGGCGCAAGATCGTCGGCGCTGCCGGAGTCACGCGACGCAGCGGCAGCACACAACAGTCCAGTGCCAGGGGTGTTTCGATCTGGTACTCGCCGGCGTCGGGCAGATCGGCGTAGCGATCGCTGAGCTTGAAGTCGATCTGCTGCAGGCCGACCGGCCCGTGCGACCCCAGATGCGTGATGATCACGGGCGCGGGTTTGTAGAGCAGAATGCCTGGCCGCGATGAGCCCGAGCGGCTCATCAGATCGACCACCAGATCCAGCTCGTCCGCCGCGATCCTTTGTGCGGCTCCAAGATTGTCGAGATCGTCAAGTCGTACGAAACCGTCGCAGCAGGCGCGAAACTCGGTGGTCAGATCGGCTTCGAGCGCATGCTTCTCGAGCGAATACGCATGCACCCTGAACCGGGCGCGGTCATGCCGGCGCAGCACGTCCAGCATCAGGCGTCCCATCACATGATTGCGAAAGTCGGCCGACAGATAACCGATGCGGATCGGCGGCGATCGGTTCGCACGAGGCGGTGCGAGATCCACGATACCCGCCCGCTCTTCCTGGCGCAGCCGATTATGAGTTTCATACAGGCGCTTGAGTGCGGTGCGCGGCACGTCGAAATACTCCGCGTGCGCCGCGGCAGCACCCGCATAGTGCGCCTCACCGCGTCCGTATGGCCAGTTGACCGCCAGGGGCACATACTTGTCTTCGTATTGTGTGCCGGGCGCGACGCGCGCTGATATCAGGCCGGCGATCACCACGAGCGCCGAGAGCCTTGCATAAGGCTCGAACGCGCGGAAATCCTCGAATGCTTCGTCGTGGCGCTGGAAAAGCAGCAAATGACCCCGCAGTGCTGCCCAGATCTCTTCGTTTTCCGGCGCGAGCGTTCGCGCCCGGCGCAAGAGCGGCAACGCTTCGGCCCAGCCCCGCAGCCGATCGAGCGCCTTCGCCTGATTGAAGAGCGCCTCGACCGATTCCGGCGCGAGCGCCGCCGCGCGGTCGAACGCCCGCTCCGCATCTTCGAACCTGCCTTGCCGGAAGTAGAGATGCCCGAACCCGAGGAACACTTGCGGCCAGTCCGGCTTGAGCCTGGCGGCGTCGTGAAGGCTCGCTTCCGCGCCGGCGAGATCGCCTTTCTTGAGGCGTAGTGTCGCGACGTTGTAATGCGCTTCGGCAAGCTGCGGCGAGTGCGCAAGCGCGGCGGCGTACGCGGCAAGTGCGTCATCGATGGCGCCCGCCGCAGCGCGGTTGGCCGCCTCGTCGAGGAGATCGCGCACGCTCGTCATGCCACGACGCGTGCCCGCGGAGCGACGAGCGCATGCCGGCGCCATCCGAGCGCGAACCAGGCGAGCACGAGCGCATCGGCGGCGAGCATGAGCGCGAACGCAAGGCGCAGCGCGCCGGCGACGTCGATACCGAACGCCGTACGCGCCGCATCGACGACGACGCCGATGCCCCATTGCGTCGCGAAACTGCTGGTGAACAACAGCAGATTAAGCGCGGTATTGGCACGCGCCGCCGCTTCTGGAGGAAAACCCTCGCCTATGACGGTGAAGCCGAGAACATTCACCGCAGAGCCCAGACCGTACAGCGCCCACGCCACGTACGTCGACGGCAGCGCCTGCATGACGATGAGCGCCAGCATCAATATGTGCAAACCGAAGCCGGCCGCGAGCAGGTGACGCGCACCTATCCCGTATCGCCTGAGCGTGGTGGCGAAGAAGCCCAGACCGAGATATCCGCCGAGAATTACGATTCCGACGACGAGCAGATGATCGGCAGCAACCGCGCGGCTGTAGCCATTGACCTCCATCAACCACGGCACCGACCACAGGCCCAGGATGGCCATGAACGAGCCCGTGGCGATCGCCCCCAGCGGCGCGACCCACCAGAAGCGCGCACTGCCGAACACCTTCTTCACTCCGGCCCACTGATCCTTCCATCCGGCCGCGTGCGAATGGGGAGGAGTATCGGGCACGACCCAAACGATGCACAGCGCGGAGGCGAAGGTCGCTACCGCCAGCACGACGAAGATTCCGCGCCAGGAGAGGAGCGTCAACGCGGCGGCGAGCGGCGCGGTCGACAGCAGGGCGCCGATGCCGCCGGCGACCATCATCCAGCCGGCGAGCGACGCCTGCCGCTCCGCCGAATACCAGGTCGCGATCGCCTTGAGCGGCGCCATGAGGCAGACGGAGACGCCCGCACCGATCAGCGCGCGAGCGATGGCGAGGCCGGCAAGATCGTCGCTGGCCGCGAACGCCAGCGCACCGCAACCGGCGACCGTCAACAGAATCGGCTCGACTCGTCGCGGGCCGTAGCGGTCGAGCAGCATCCCCGCCGGAATCTGCATCGCCGCAAACGCGACGAAATACGCGCTGGTCAAGAGACCCAGCGACGACGCGCCGATTCCCAAGCTGGCGCTGAGCTCCGGCGAGATGACCGCATTGGCGGTGCGGTACGTGTATGACAGCACGTACGCGGCCGCGAAGCTGAAATAGAGCGGCAGAAAGCGCGGGACGGTCACAATGGGCTGCGGCGACGGGGGCGGCCGCTATTATCTCCGATTGTCGCGCCGGCGCCGAAGCTTCGCGCCACCCGCGGTGCATGTAGAATTCGCGGCTATGCAGCTACGACTGCCCGTTGCGAGATATCGTGTGGCCAAGGCCTGTGTCGGAGCCATGCTGCGCTGTTGCTGCTTCGTGCTCGGCGCGACGAGCGCAATTACTCTCGCCGCGGGGCCGGACTACCCACCAGCGTCCCGTCACCGAGACCTATCATGGCGTGACGGTGGTCGACGATTTTCGCTGGCTCGAGGATGACGCGAGTCCCGAAGTGAAACGCTGGGTCGCGGAGCAAAATGCGCTCACGCGGCGCTACCTCGACGCGCTTCCGCAACGCCCGGCGATCGCCGCTCGTGTCGGCGAGTTGCTGCGCACGTCGCCCGTGCGGCGTTACGACTTCGAGTACCGCAGCCGACTCTTCGCGCTGAAACTGCAGCCGCCCAAGAATCAGCCCATGCTGGTGGCCCTGCCGGTTTCGGGCGACATCCGCGGCGAGCGCGTCGTGCTCGACCCCAATCTCCTCGATCCTTCGGGCCGCACTACGATCGACTTCTTCCGGGCGTCCTACGACGGCAAGTGCGTCGTGGTGTCGCTTTCCACCAACGGCAGCGAGGACGGCACCGCGTATGTTTACGATGTAGCGACCGGCCGCCGCTTGGACGATGTGATTCCCGGCGTGACTTATCCGACCGCCGGCGGAAGCGTCGAATGGAACGCCGATGGCAGCGGCTTCTACTACACGCGCTACCCTCAAGGCGACGAGCGGCCGACCGAGGACCGCCATTTCTTCCAGCAGATTTACTTTCACCGGCTCGGCACGCCGGTGGCGAGCGATCGTTATGTGATCGGGAGAGAATTTCCCCGCATCGCCGAGATCGAGCTCAAGGGCAGCCGCGACGGCCGTCATCTGCTGGCAGTTGTCCGCAACGGCGACGGCGGCGAGATCGCGTACCACTTGCGCGGTCCGGATGGCCGATGGCGCGAAGTCGCGGGATTCAAGGATGGCGTCAAGCGGCTGGCTTTGGGCGATGACGGCAAGCTCTACGGCATGAGCATCAAGGACGCGCCGCTCGGCCGGATCATCGCGATTCCCATGCTCCGGCCTTCGCTGGCCTTTGCGAAGCTTGTCGTCCCGGAAGCGAAGATCGTCGCCGAAGGCGTGCAGCCGACCGCTTCGCGGCTCTACGTCACGTATCGCAACGGTGGGCCGTCGGTCGTGCGTGTGTACTCGCTCGCGGGCAAGTTCTTGCTCGAGCTTCCCACCGCGCCCGTATCCGAAGTTGCGGTCGCGGTGCGGCTCGAGGGCGACGACGTACTTCTCAATACGATGAGCTTCGTCCAAGCGCGAGCCGTCGCGCGCTACGAGGCGCGCGCGAACCGCCTCGTGCCGACCGAGCTTGTCGGTCGATCCCCGTTCAGTTTCGACGATGCCGTGGTCGAACGCGAATTCGCGGTTTCGAAGGATGGAACTCGCGTGCCGGTCAGCATCATCCACCGCAAGGGCGTCAGGCTCGACGGCAGCAACCCGACACTGCTCTACGGCTACGGCGGCTACGGCATCAGCATGGCGCCGTACTACTCACCGCTGCTTCGACTGTGGCTCGACTACGGTGGCGTTTACGCGGTGGCCAACGTGCGCGGCGGCGGCGAATACGGCGAGCCCTGGCACCTCGCCGGCAACCTGACGCGCAAGCAAAACGTATTCGACGATTTCGCCGCATCGCTGCAGTTGCTGATCGACCGCAAATACACGCGCCCGGAGAAAGCCGCGATCATGGGCGGCAGCAACGGCGGGCTCCTCATGGGCGCGACGCTCGTCCAGCACCCAGAGCTCGTCCGCGCGGTCGTCAGCCAGGTCGGCATCTACGATTCGTTGCGCTGGGAGCTGCAACCCAACGGCGCGTTCAACGCGACAGAGTTCGGCTCGATCAAGGATCCCGACCAGTTCCGCGCGCTGTATGCGTACTCTCCCTTCGCCAACGCGCGCGACGGCGTGGCTTATCCCGCCGTGCTCTTCGCCTCGGGCGACAACGACGGGCGCGTCGCTCCCTACGAATCGCGGAAGATGACCGCACGCCTGCAGGCAGCGACCTCCTCTTCGAATCGAATCCTGCTCCGCACCGAAGCTACGGCCGGACATGGAATCGGCACCGCGCTATCGACGCGGATCGAGGAACAGGCGGACGTATATGCGTTTCTTGTCGACCAGCTCGGCATGGCGGCGCTGCCCGCGGCCGCGCTTGCCGGAACGCGCGAGACGGGTAAGCCGCCGGTCACCGCACGGCGCGGGCCAGGCGCCGGGCGGCGCTGAAGACCGCCGCGGCTAATTGCGGCGCTGGAGAGCGTTGGCCAGCGCCACGCCGCCTGCCCACAACAGCGTCGCCAGGACCATGCCGAGAAAGGCTGCGGCAATCGCGCCGCCCACACCGGTCCAGCCGAGCGAGAAGACGAGCCACCATGCCAACACTCCGCCCGCGCCGCCGCAGACCACGATTGCCAAGAGCCGGAGGATGAAGGTGAGCACGGAAAAAGCGTGCGCGAGCTGCCGCTCGAGCGCGGGCGAAGTATAACAGCGACGACCCGAGGTCCCCTCGCCGCGCTTGCGCGAGGAGGAGCAGCGTGAGGATAAGCATGGCGGCGGTGCGCAATCTCCTGTTCATCATGTGCGACCAGCTGCGTGCCGATCACCTCCGCTGCTACGGTCACCCGTATCTGGCGACGCGCAATCTCGACCTGCTCGCGCGCCGCGGCGTGCGTTTCGAGCGCGCTTTCGTGCAATCGGGCGTGTGCGGTCCGTCGCGCATGTCGTTCTACACCGGACGCTACGTAGCGAGCCACGGCGCGACCTGGAATCGCGTTCCCCTGTCGGTGGGCGAGATTACGCTGGGCGAGTATCTGCGCGATGCGGGACGCACGCTGGTGCTCGCCGGCAAGACACATGTGATGCGCGACGACGCGGGCCTTGCCCGGCTCGAGCTCGACGGCAGCAGCGAGCTCGGTCGACTGCTCGGCGCGGGCGGGTTTGCAGAGCTCGACCGCCATGATGGCCATCAGCCGGAGCCTGGGGGCGCGTACGCGGCGTGGTTGCGCGCTCGCGGCTACAACAGCGCCGATCCGTGGACCGACTACGTAATCAGCGCGACCGACGGGCGCGGCCGGATCGCGTCCGGCTGGAACATGCGCAACGCGGGATTGCCCGCGCGCGTCGCGGAAGCCCACTCGGAGACCGCCTACACGACCGACCGCGCCCTCGATTTTTTCCGGGGGCAGGGCGACCGGCCCTGGGTCCTGCACCTCTCCTACGTCAAGCCGCACTGGCCTTACCTCGCGCCGGCACCGTATCACGCGCGGTATGCGATCGAGCAGTGCCCGCCCGTCAAGCGCGAACCAGGCGAGCTCGAGGACGCGCATCCCGTGGTCGCGGCGTACCGGCAGCAGGAAGAATGCGCGAATTTCATGCGCGACGAGGTCTGGCGCACGGTTCGCCCCACGTATCAGGGACTCGTGCAGCAGATCGACGATCACCTGGGCCGGGTCTGGAAGGCGCTCGACGCGCTGGGCCGCTTCGACGACACGTTGATCGTCTTCACCTCCGACCACGGCGATTATCTCGGCGATCACTGGCTCGGCGAGAAGGAGCACTTCCACGATGTGATCCAGCGCGTCCCGCTGATCGTGTACGATCCCGACCCGGCGGCCGACGCGACGCGCGGCAGCGTGGAGTTCCGGTTCGTCGAAGCGATCGATCTCGTGCCGACGTTGCTCGACGCGCTCGGGTTGCCGGCAGCGAGCGAACGCGTCGAGGGGCGCTCGCTGCTGCCGCTCCTGCGCGGCAGCGATGTCTCGGGCTGGCGCGACGCGGTGTTCTCCGAGCTCGACTACGGCTACCGCGAGGCGCGACTCATCCTCGGCCGCACGCCCGATGCATGCCGCGCCTGGATGGTGCGCAGCGATCGGTGGAAATACGTGCACTGGCAGGACTTCCGGCCGCAGCTCTTCGACCTCGATTCGGACCCCGACGAGTTCGACGACCTCGGCGGTGATTCCGGACACGAGGCGGTTCGCCGCGAAATGCGCGAGCGCCTGCTGGCGTGGTTCATGCGGCTCAAGCGCCGCGTGACCGTCACCGACGATGCGGTCGAAGCCGGCACCGCCGCACACAAGCGTGCCGGAGTACTTTTCGGCCAGTGGTAACGCCAAGGTCGGCGCGACATCGCTTGCATTGCATCGGCGCCAGGACTACCGCCCCGGGCAGACCCATTTCCAGCTGCCTGCCGTGCAGCGCTTCTATGGTTCGCCCAATCGAAAGGGGCTATGTCGCCGAGGGCTATGGCCCCGACGTCGTCAACATGTGTGCGCCGGCGCGGACGCTGCCGGTTCCGTAGCCTGGGCTCATCCTGGGCTAGAGCTTCTTCGCGTACTCCGCTTCGTCGAATCCGCTCAGCAGCGTCTCGCCGGACTCGACGACGGGGCGTTTGATCACCGTCGGCTTCTCGCGCATCAGCGCGATCGCGCTCTTATCGTCCTTTACGCGTGCCTGCGCTGCAGGCGGCAGGAGGCGCCAGGTCGTGCCGCGGCGGTTAAGCACGTTCTCCCAGCCGAATGTCCCGCACCAGCGCGCGAGCAGCTCCTCCGTCGGCGGCGTCTTCTTGAAGTCGACGAACTCGTAGCCGAGCTTGCGCTTGTCGAGCCAGGCGCGCGCGGCTTTCACGGTGTTGCAGTTGACGATGCCGTAGACCTTCACGGGGTCAGAGACGATTCTGGCTCGAGGAATCAGGCCGGAGAGCGCATTGTCGCGTAAAATCGTCTCTGACCCCAACCGATGAACGACCGCGCTCCCGTCAAGCACGATCTACATGCTCGCAGCGCGGTGCGCGCGCTGGTCGCCTCGCAGATCCGCGAGGTCGCCAACGCCGGCATGGGCGATGCCGACATCCTGCCGTTCTGGTTCGGTGAGCCCGACGAGGTGACCCCGGCGTACATCCGCGACGCGGCGGTCGCCTCGATCGCTGCGGGTGAGACCTTCTACACCCAGAACTTCGGCATCTCCGAGCTGCGCGAGGCGATCGCCCGTTACGTCACGCGGCTGCATCGTCCGGTGACTGCGGGCAACGTCGCGGTCACTTCGTCGGGCATGAACGCGCTGATGCTCGCCGTCGAGGCGCTCGTCAGCCCCGGCGACCGCGTCGTCTGCGTCACGCCGCTGTGGCCCAATCTCACCGAAATCCCCAAGATCCTCGGTGCGGAGGTCGTACGCGTCGGGCTAGCCTTCGATTGCGCCGGCTGGCGGCTCGACATCGAACGCCTCTTGAGCGCGCTGGCACCTGGAACGCGCGCGGTGATGATCAATTCGCCGAACAATCCCACCGGCTGGGCGCTGGAGCGCGAGGCCCAGGAGACGATTCTCGTGCATTGCCGCAAGCATGGAATCTGGATCATCGCCGACGACGTCTACGAGCGGCTGTACTATGCGGGCGGCAATTGTGCGCCGTCCTTCCTCGATCTCGCCGACGCCGCCGATCGCGTGGTGAGCACCAACAGCTTTTCCAAGGCGTGGCTGATGACCGGTTGGCGGCTGGGCTGGATCGTCGCTCCGCCGGCGCTGATGCCCGATCTCGGCAAGCTGATCGAATACAACACCTCCTGCGCGCCCGTGTTCGTGCAGCGCGCGGGCGTGACCGCAATCAGCGAGGGCGAACCGACCGTGCAGCATACCCTCGCGCGCTTTCGTGCCGCGCGCGATTTTCTGGTCGGGCAACTGATGGCCCTCGACGGCATCGAAGTCGCGTCGCCGCCGGGCGCGATGTACGTCTTCTTCCGCGTCGCCGGCGTGACCGACAGCTTCGAATTCTGCAAGCAGCTCGTGCGTGAGGCGAGGCTCGGTCTCGCACCCGGCAGCGCCTTCGGTCCCGAAGGCCAAGGCTTCGTGCGCTGGTGCTTCGCCGCGAGCGAGGAACGGTTGCTCGACGGCGTCGGACGATTGCGCGAATTTCTCACTCGCCACAGCAGCTCGTAGCCCGGGCTGAGCGAAGCGATGCCCGGGCAATGAAAGTACTCGGCGCCACGATCGCGGTAGTGTTGCTCGCATTCGGCGCGCATGCCGCGGACATGAGGAAGACGCTGCATGTCGCGTTTCCGGTCGCGGAAAACGGCTTCGATCCGCAGGCGGTCTACGATTCGTATTCCTTCGAAGTCTGCCACGCGATCTTCGATCCGCTCTACACCTACGACTATTTTGCCCGCCCGGTGCGCCTCGTCCCCAACACCGCCGAGGGCATGCCGCAGATCACCGACGGCGGGCGCACGTTCACGGTGAAGGTGCGGCCCGGCATCTACTTCGCCGACGATCCGGCGTTCAAGGGCAGGAAGCGCGAACTCGTCGCGGAAGATTATGTATACAGCATCAAGCGCATCTTCGATCCGAAGCTGCGCTCGTATTGGCTCTATCTCTTCGATCGTCGGCTCATCGGTCTCGACGCGACCCTGGAGCGTGCGCGCAAGGCCGACCGCTTCGACTACGACGCGAAGATCGAAGGTTTGCAGGCGCTCGATCGCTACACGCTGCGCATACGCTTCAACACGCCCTACTACTCGTTCCAGCACTGGCTGAGCTACGACGGGCTCGCTGCGGTCGCGCGTGAAGTCGTCGAGGCGCACAAGGACGCGTCGAATCGCGTCATGGAGCATCCGGTCGGCACGGGGCCGTACCGGTTAAAGGACTGGGTGCGCGGGCAGAAGATCGTGCTCGAGGCCAACCCCGGTTACCGAGACGAAACGTTTCCCGTACCCGGCGCCGGCAGCGAGCCGGGTGATGCGGGAATCGCGCGCGACAACGCCGGCAAGAAGCTGCCGATCGTCGGCCGCGTCGAGATCAGCGTCATCGAAGAGGATTCGCCGCGGCTGCTTTCCTTCGACAGCGGCGCGCTGGACTTTCTCGAGCTGCGGCGCTCGCTGCCCGCCAATGTGCTCGCGAAAGATAAGCTGTTGCCCGCCTACGCGAAGCGCGGCGTCGTGCTGCACCGGCAAATCGAGCCTTCGATATCGTTCACCTTCTTCAACCTGGACGACCCGGTGGTCGGCGGCTATGCGCCGGAGAAAATCGCGCTGCGCCGCGCGATCGCGATGGGCTACGACCGCCAGGCCGAGATCGACGTGCTGCGCTACGGGCAGGGGAAGCTCGCCTCGCAGCTCGTGCCCCCGGGGATTCCGGGGCACGATCCGACGTTCGCTGCGAAGAATCGGTACGATCCTGCAGCGGCGCGCGCGCTGCTCGACAAGTTCGGCTACAAGGACCGCGACGGCGACGGCTACCGCGAGGCACCGGACGGCAGAGAGCTCACGATCACCAAGGCTGCGACGCCGGATGCTTCCGACCGCAACGAAAACGAGCTGTGGAAAAAGAGCATGGATGCGATCGGCATCCGGATCACGTTCTTCATCCAGAAGTGGCCCGAGCTCAACAAGATGTCGGAAGCAGGTCAGTTGCAGATGTGGGGGCTTTCGTGGATCAGCTCCGTGCCGGACCCGGAGCCGTTCTCGACGCCGCTCTACAGCAAGACGATCGGCACGCAGAATGACGCCCACTTTCGCCTGCCCGCATACGACCAGGCGTACGAGGCGGCGCTGCTGCTGCCCGAGGGTCCCGAGCGCACCGCCCTCTATCGCAAAATGACCGAGCTGGTGCTGAACTACACGCCGTGGCTACTCGGCGTCAACGCCTACGCCAACGTCATCGCGCAGCCGTGGCTGAAAGGCTACAAGCAGAACCCTTTTTTCCGCCACCAGTGGAAGTATTACGACGTGGCGCGTCACTAGCTGCGCCGCGGTCGAATGAATTCGGCCCTACGAAAACTGCGGTCGAATGAATTCGGCCCTACGAAAACCGGCGCGGTTCGTAGGTGCGAATTCATTCGCACGGGCGCACCCGGGATTCGTTGCACTCATCCCGGGCTACGGCGTCCAGCGCACGTCAATGAGCATGCTGGGCGCGCTCGGAATGCCCGCCCTCCCCGGAATGTGCAAATTCACCCTTCGCCATCGCCAGATGGTGCGGCTGGTGATGCGACCCGCTCACGAGGATGCCAATGAAGCCGAGGCCGCGGATGTGTTGCGCCTCCTTCGGATTGTTCGAGGTCACCGTGAGCCGCACGCCGTCGGCGAGCGGGTCGGTCTTCGCACTCCAGCCATTGAGGCCATCGATCTCCTAGGTGCTGCCGCAGCGCTTCGAGGTCGACCTTCGACCAGTCGGTCTTGGGATCGGACTCGAGTACGCGGACGATTTCCTGGATGGCGCCAAAGGCGTCCTGCCCGGGCAGGACGGGCACGCCGCCTCGCATTTGCTGGCCATGCATGCGTGCCATCATCTGCTCGTGATGCTGCATCATCGCACGCATCTGCTCGTCGGGGACCTTTGCGTGCTCCATCGTCGCGGCCGCTCCGTGATCCATCGCCCCGGGCGCCGCGGGTTGGCCGTCAGCCGGCGACGCGGCCTGGAGCGCCGGCACAAATGCAAACATGAGCGCACCGGCCATCGCTGCCGCTGGGACGAACGCGAGTCTTGGTGTGACAGCTTTCATGGCAGTCCTCCGTTGGGTGTCAACGTTGTCGACATTGCGCCCGCGTTCGGACGCCGCATATGATCTGGATCATGCGCGGCTCAGCTTCCGGAGCGCGATGCCGGAACGGGTTCGCCGGATGGCTCCCTCCTTCTCCAGTTCCGCCAACGTGCGGTAGAGCGCTTCGTGAGTAAGGCCGATCTCGGCAGCGAAGTCCATCAACGTCCCTTCGAGCGGCATGGTGCGCCCGTCCGGACCGGTGGCCAACGCGAGATGGTGCAGGACGCGCTCGCGCGCGGAGCGGATGTTGCGCTCCTCGAGCTGGGCGCGCAGCGCAACGATCTGATGCGCGAGTAGCGCCATGAAGCGCTCGCTCAAAGCCGGCTCGGTGCGGAACGCCGCGAGCAATTCGCGCTTCGGATAGATGCGCACACGCGAGGCCGCGGCTGCGACGGCGTCGCAATGATAAGTGGACGCGAACAGCGCCGCCTCAGCGAAGAGTTCGCCCGCTCGCGCCGTATGCAGCACGACCGGATGGCTAGCTACCGTATTGCGGATCATGCGCAAACGGCCGCGCTCGATCTCGAAGATTGCGAACGCCTTGTCGCCCTGCCGGAACAGCGCTTCGCCTGCCGCGAGCTCGCGGACGCGCGAGCGCTCGCGGATCACGGCCGGGAGCCAATCGAGGGAGGACATGGCAGCAGTGCGTAGCCCGGGTTGAGCGCGCAGTGTGATACCCGGAGCGGCGTCCCGGGATTCGCTGCACGCATCCCGGCTAAGGCCTTTGCCTCACCGGCGTCTGCATGAACTTGCACAGCAGGCGGTGGAAATGATGCGTGCCGCGCTCGCGCGTGGGCGAGTAGCGGCCTTTGCGGTAAAAACGTGAGCGCACCCCGCGCTGCACGGCCTCCACGATCGCCTCGTCTTCGAGCTCGACCTTGTGCAATGCGCCGCCAGCGCCCTGCCCGAGCCTGGCTTCATCTCCCACGTACGCGTGGAACTCGATGCGCGTGCGATCGATCGCTTCCGGCACGACGCGATTGAGCGACAATCCCCAGGGATAGAAGTTAAGCATCAGATTCGGGAAAATCCAGGCGTAATACGCCGCGATGCGCCGGCCGTGATCAGCCGCGTCTGGAGGTAGATCGAATGCGACTTCTTCCTCCTTCGCCAGCGCGAGCTGCAGGGTCGCATAGCGGAAAAGCTGGTCCGCGTAGCTGCCGTAGTCGACGACGCGGCTGAGACCGGCGTGGACGAAAGGGATGTGAAAGCCTTCGAGATAATTCTCGACGTACAGCGCCCAGTGCGCATCTATCACGTAGTCGCGGCTTTGCGCCGGATCTGGGCGAAAGTGTTCGGCCGGCAGCGCCGCCAGACGCGCCACGATATCGCCGAGAAAAGCCTCGATCGGCGCCGCGGGATCGAGTGCGGCAAAACCGTGATTCGCCCAGGCGGCGAAGGGGACCTGCGGCAGGTTGTCGGAGGCCGAAGGAAAGTTCTTGGCGCCCGCGAATTCCGGCATGAAGGTCATGCGTCCGGAAAGATCGAAGCGGCGCGAGTGATAGCCGCAGCGGATCTGCTCGACTGCGGTGCACGGCGTGCGCACGAGGATGTTACCGCGGTGCGTGCACACATTGGAAAGACAGCGCAACGTGCCCGCGCCGTCGCGCGAAAGCAGCAGCGGCTCGTCGAGGAACCCGGGTAACAGCGCGCGTGGGGACAGCGAGCCGGATTCGGCAACGTCGGCGAGATCGCCGATCCATTGCCAGCTGCGCGCGAAGATTCGATCCCGCGCCAGCGCGTACGTCGCCTCGTCGCGGTAGAACGCGCTGTCGATAGTGGACGCGACGGAGATGTCGGGGTCGACGGAGTAGGCGGACATTACCGGGGTTCTCGTAGGTGCGAATTCATTCGCACATTGTCCCATGCCAACGCCGCGGCCGAATGAATTCGGCCCTACGAAGCTCACCTCAACTTACGCCGGTCAGACGCCGACCGCATTCTCTCCGAGCGCGATGTCGACCGTCATCTCCTTCATGAGCGGTTCCAGTGCGCGCCGCAGCTCATCGTTCGAAACCTGCTCCGGTACGACCAGGAGCGCCTTGACCTTGAACAGCTGCTCGGCGGGCGTGGCGCCGCTGACGATCTCGGTGTGGAGGTCCTCGATGCTGACGCGGCGTCTGGCAAGACTCCCGGACAATTCGCGAACGATCCCGGGCCGATCATGCCCGACCAATTCGAGCTTGACTGCGCGGCGCCCGGCGGGAACCGGTATCTGCTCCTGTTTGGCGACGACGACGTGCACTCCCGACGGCTCCAATCCGCCCAGCGCAGCGGCCAGCGGCGCGGCATTTTGCGGAGGTACTTCGAAATGCACCAAACCGGCGAACTGCCCGGCGAGGGTCGCAATGCGGCTTCCGGCCCAGTTGGCGCCGAAGCCCTGCGCCTGTTCCGACAAGAGACTCACAATTCCGGGACGATCGGGGCCCGTCACCGTCGCCACGAGCGATGTGATTGGCGATTTTCCTTCGTCCGTCAATGAAACGGTCCTGCGAATCATCGGCGCTTTGGTTGCGAACCGTTCGTCTTGGGGGTGGGCGGGCAATTCGCCATGCTGCCGACCTTGGCGAACGACCCGCGTCAGGAGGTCGAGACCCATGGGTGCCAATGCGCGTTCCCACAACTCGCGCGCCGTCTCGCCCTTGACGACAAAGCACCAGTCCTGCGCGGCGATGGCGCCCGCGTCCATGGTGTCGGCGAGGTGATAGACCGAGCCTCCCGCAACCGGATCGCCTTCCAGGATCGTCCATTCCACCGCGGCGATGCCGCGATGCCGTGGCAGCAGCGAGGGATGATAGCCAACGCCACCCAAGCGCGAACGAGCCAGCGCTTCCCTGCTCACCCGTGCGTGGGTGTGTGCGGCGACAATGAGCTCCGTCCCCTCGGCGATCGCACCTCCCGGTACATTCTTGGGATTTTCGAGCAAGTGGACAGGCACGCCGGCTTCCTGCGCTGCGAGCGCCAGTCGGTCATCGGCGGCGGGCGCAACCACGCGCGCGATTTCGGCGCCATCGTTGCGCAGCGCTTCGAATACCTTGGCCCCGAAGAAGCGGGACCCGACGAGTGTGCACTTCATCGAGGCAAGGCCACCCACACGGTGTCGAGCGTGCCTACAAGCCGAAGGCAGATAAAACCGCGACGCTCAGAGGGCATGTTCGTTTTTCGATTGTTTCGACTCGCGCAAGCGCGTCGTCGGGAGCAACACGCGGCCCCGACGTCGCCCATGATTTTAGGCATTAAGCTACTTCGTGCCTAGTATCTTGGGATTCGCTTCTTGTCGAGAGTCAACAAACGCAGATCGGGCTGCGGATGATCGGGGATTTCCCCAAGACCGGACATTCGTAGGCCGAGAAAGCTCGTACCCAAGAACAAAGAAAAGGAAGACCTGAACAAACGAGGATGTGGCGAGTGCTTCTGTCCAACTAAAGAAAAGCGGCCCTTGTGGGACCGCGTTCATCGAGCGTGGAGCCTGATTACTTCGCGCTGGTGCGTCACAACGCCTTCAGCAGCATGAGGGCTTCGTTAATGTTTGCAAGTTCTCTTTGATCTTCTGGCTGCTCATTGCCTTCCAACCGTCTCTGCAAATAAACGTCGCGCATTTCCCGGAGCCGCTTCACGTCCAGCACACCTTTGCTGTGACGACATAACAGGCACCAACGGTGATCGCCGATGGCCCTCCGGCAACGGACGCCGATGCCTGCAGCTTCGGCTCCGGCTAGCGTCTTGAACATCGCGGTAAAACTCTGCAATCTTCACGGCCGACCGTGTACGGGTAGATCGTGTAGTCGATTTCATTCATGCCTATTGCATTCTCCTTGCCTTTCGGCGATTGCGGTCGGCGAGCGCCCCGTCGTCGCTATATGACGAGCAGCGTCAGCGGGTCAGCTCACACGGTAGTAAACCGCCGCCTGAGGCAGCTACCTGCAAGGGGTGTGCCAAAGTCAAAAGCGAGCCGGACGCCGAGGGCAGTCAACGCCGCTAGGGCGAAGATGCGTCACCGTTGTACTGCTTGGCCCTAGGGGACAGAGAAAACGCAAGTGGAGTACTCCCACCGCCCTTGGGTACCGCCGAAGCCAATGGATTTACCTGTAGTGGCCGAGACTTGATCTGACAGCCAGTCTCAGAATCTCCGTTCCTTCACCGGCTGGAAAGCGTCGGCCTCAGCTGGTCGCGAGTGTCTCAGTGCGGCCACTTCCGGTCGTTCGAGCAGCGCACGGAAATAGGCCCATAGCAGTCGTTGCGATGCTGTGGACCAGCCTTCCACACCAAGAAAAATGAGCTTTTTGATCTCCGCATGCAGCAACGATAGTGTCGCCGGTTCACACGAGGTGAATGCGGTGTGAACCTCTCGGATGTCACTTGCCTTTCAGTCCGTCGCGCCAGGCGATTACTTCGAGTTCGACCCGGACTGCGTCTTCGACGGCAACTACAGGGCATGCCTGGAATACAAACGCAGGTAACATCGAGCAAAACTTGTGAACCGTCAACGGATCATCGCAGTCCACCAACATATGCCCACCCCACTCGCCCACACGCACTACGAAGAACTCGATCTTGAAGTTGGCTGGCGCCTTCCACTGACCAAACACATCAAGGATTCGCTTCTGGGCATTCTCGTACTCCATAGGCGAACCTTGCGGGCGTTCGAACCAGCTGATCACGTACTTCATCGGCATCCTCCTCGATTGAGTTGAGATCCTAGGAACTGCGATCAATGGACAGGCCGTTGCCATAGTGCAAGCCAAGAACGGTCGCTACATTTCGAGGACCACTTCGCCCGATACCGGATCGGTGACGCCCTAGTCCTCTACCCAAATCTTCCAGCATGTCGCGGAACCTGTCGAGCCTGGCGATCATCTTCGGCCGCGCCGCAATAATGCTCTGAATGCTGTCCCACTCGCCGATGAGACAGTAGACCGGTCGCCAGTCTTGATCAATGTGAGGCGCTTGCGTCCGGCAGACTCCGCGGGGGGCACAGCGTTGAACAGTGTCGCAGCGTTGCGGGGCGCCGGCGGTGCGTTGCGTTCGTGGAGGCCACTGAGCATCCGCCTCATCCGGGGCAACCCGAGCACGGAAACGAGCATTCATCTCAAGCGATACCGGGTTTAGGCGAACAGATGGGCACGGTGACCGAGCCTCCTCCTCACCGCGCCAGATCGGCAGGTCAGCGCGCTTGGACGGGTTGGGTCAGGAAGCGCTCCGCCGATACTGGTAGAGCTGGTTCTTCGACGCCCGCCGCGGCCCCCTGCTGTCCCTCGAGCATCAGCCGAAGGGTCGCGACTTCGTTGGTGATGTTCTTTTGGAATTCCGGCCCGACCTGCTCGAGGAATGCTTGGTCTTTCGGCTTGGGCTTGGCCACGCGAATCTCGATGTGCGTGCCGCCAGCGGCGCTTTCCGAGAACGCGTAGGTCATCAATACCTTGGGAGCGCCGGGCATGGGCAGCAGCGTGGTCAGTGTCAGATAGTCGAACGGACGCCAGTCGATCACCTCCTCGATGATGGCGTGCGTGCCATGCATGCAGTGGTTGATGGTGCCGACCCCGCGGCGGCCGCTTTTCGACATTTCGCGTACCTCGTCGGCGCCCCGCCATTTCGGCCGTTGGCCGGGCAGGATGAAATATTCCCACACGGTTGGGCGCGGGGCGGCGATGTCGAACTCGATCACCACGGCTGCCTTGTCGCGGGTCACTTCGTTTCGCTGGCGATCGCTTTCCTTCTTCCACGCCTCTTCGAGATCGCGCACCCAGCACTTCACGTCGCCGACGATGTCGATCGACTCTCGGTGCTCGACGAGACCCTGCGCGAATGGATCGATGCCCATTGCCTGAATGCAGGGATCGGAATACAGCGCGTAGGCGTGGCCACCGAGGCGCTCGTTCACTGCGTTCTTCAGAAGTCGATGAATGACGATGACATCGCGACCGGCGAGCTCCTCGCGGCCAGCCATCCTGTGCTTGATGAACTCGCCATAATGGCTGACGAACTTCAGGTCGAGGTTCTGTATCTTCCTGCAGGCGTTGCATTCGCAGGATGTTGCCTGACTGATGTTGCGCAGCCGCTTACGGAAGGCGAAGTAGGCCGACTCGATGGCGTCCTGGAGGAGCGATCCGTCAACCTTGTCGTTGACCGCGTAGAAAAAGGCCGCGTCACCCTCGAACTTGGCGAGCCGGAACGGCGGGCGCAGGCACCTCACCACCGTGTCCATCACGTCGGCGATGATGTCGTGTGCGTGGTCGAGCTCGACGCCGGCGAGAAAGCTGGTGTAGCCGGAGATGTCAGCGATCACGAAGCAGGCGGATTCGGTTTTCGGAAGCATCCTAGCCGTCCCTCCCAGGTGCCAGTTGTGCCACGTTCACGTTCAGGAAGCATGCACCGGAAGTACGTCTCGAGACAAGGGCCACATCCGAGGGAGCCGGTCTCCCCGCAAGGGCGCACCACCGGGCCCGAGCCGCGATCAGGGCACCTGCCGTTAGCGCTGCGAGCAAGTCGGTGATGAAGGCGATGATGCGCATCGCGCCGCCGGAAGTAGGGAACACGAGCCGGAGTCAGTCGCGGGCGATAAATCGCTCGTCAATGAACTACGGAGTTGAATGGGCGTCTGCGTCCGCGCCGGCGAACGTCGGCTTTGCGCAGAATCGATGGGCTGCAACGCGTCGGTGGACTAAACCGCTCGCGCGGTAATCGAGCTTCGATCCGGCGTCGGTGAGTGAATGGGATAGGGGTTCTGTTTATGTTGATGAACGAGGCAATCCGCCTCGGATCACCACAGGAGCAGAGCCATGGATGCATCACCTCGACGTCGGTGAGTGAATGGGATAGGGGTTCTGTTTATGTTGATGAACGAGGCAATCCGCCTCGGATCACCACAGGAGCAGAGCCATGGATGCATCACCTCGAGCCATCTCGCCGTTGCGCCAACGCATGATCGACGACATGCGGATGCGTAAGCTGTCGGAGAAGACGCAGAGCCACTACCTTCGCTGGGTGCAGCGGTTCGCCGCCTATCTTGGGCGCTCACCTGACACCGCCACGGTCGAGGATCTGCGCCGCTACCAGTTGCACCTGGTGGACCACGGCACTTCGCCGGTGTCGCTCAATGCCGCCATCACTGGGTTGAAGTTCTTCTTCGAGGTCACGCTCGATCAGGGCGAGCTGATGGCCAAGATGCAGCCGGTGCAAGTGCCGCGCACCTTGCCGGTGGTGTTGAGTCGCGACGAGGCCGCCCGTCTGATCGCGGCGACGCGCAACCTGAAGCACCAGACGGCGCTGTCGGTCGCTTACGGCGCCGGCCTGCGCGCCAGCGAGGTGGTGGCGCTGAAGGTGGGCGACATCGACAGTCAGCGCATGACCCTGCGCATCGAGCAGGGGAAGGGGCGCAAGGATCGCTACGCGATGCTGCCGCCACTGTTGCTCGAGCGCCTGCGCACCTGGTGGCGAGTGGCCCGAGCGCAAGGGAAGATGCTCGATGGCGGGTGGTTGTTCCCCGGCATGAATCCGCTCGATCCGGTCACCCCCCGCCAACTCAACCGTGCCATTCATGATGCGGCGCTGGCGGCCGGGATCGACAAGCGGGTGTCGATGCACACGCTGCGGCACAGCTTTGCTACCCACCTGCTGGAACAGAAGGTCGACATCCGCGTGATCCAGGTGCTGCTCGGGCACAAGAAACTGGAGACCACGGCCCTTTACACCCAAGTGGCCACCGAGCTGCTGCGCGAGGTGATCAGTCCGCTGGAACACACGGTAGCCGCGTAGCGCCGCCCGATGGGGCGCCCCGCCCTGGAGGTCGCGGACATCTTCCGCGCCCACGGGCACGCCTGGCGGCAAGCGCAGCACGGTCACCTGAGCCTCGGTCAGCTCAAGGTGATGTCCGCCATCGAACAGTGCCGCAGCGCGGCGCTGGGGGGACATGTACTGCGTTGCGACGCCTGCGCGCAGGTGCAGATCGCCTACAACTCGTGCCGCAACCGGCACTGCCCCAAGTGCCAGGCGCGTGCCGCGCGGCGGTGGCTGGAAGCGCGGCAGGCCGATCTGCTGCCGCTGGACTACTACCATCTGGTGTTCACGCTACCGGCGCCGATTGCCGCCATCGCCTACTACAACAAGACGGTGATCTACGACCTGCTGTTCGCGGTCGCCGCGGAGACCCTGCGCACTATCGCCGCCGACCCGAAGCATCTCGGTGCGCAGGTCGGCGTGACCCTGGTTCTGCACACCTGGGGCTCGGCGCTGACGCACCATCCGCATGTGCACGGCATCGTTCCCGGCGGTGGCTTGTCCCCCGACGGTGAACGCTGGGTCGCCTGTCGCCCGGGCTTCTTCCTGCCGGTGCGGGTGCTCTCGCGGCTGTTCCGTCGCCGCTTCCTCGAGGAACTGGTTACCGCGCATCACACTGGCCGGCTGACGTTCTTCGCTGAATTCGTGGCACTGGCCGACGCGCGGGCGTTCGCCGCCTGGCTCGCGCCGCTGCGTGAAGTGGAATGGGTCGTCTACGCCAAGCGTCCGTTCGCCGGGCCAGCCGCAGTGCTCGCCTATCTGTCCCGCTACACGCACCGGGTGGCGATTTCGAACCAGCGCCTGCTCGCGCTCGACGAACGCGGCGTCACCTTCCGCTGGAAGGATTACCGCGCCACGGGCAAGACGCGCTACAAGACGATGACGCTCGCTGCCAACGAGTTCATGCGCCGCTTCCTGTTGCACGTGCTGCCCAGCGGCTTCCACCGCATTCGCCACTATGGGCTGCTCGCCAATGCCGCACGCCGCGAGCATCTCGCCCGCGCGCGTGAACTGCTGCACGTCGTCCCCGTCGCCGAACCGCAATCGACCACGGCAGCCGTAGCCAACGTCCAGCCCACCTTCATCTGTCCGCACTGTGGCACGGCGATGATCATCATCGAGATCTTCGCCCGCGGGCAACCGATCCGTGCGCCGCCGACATGGCGAGCCGCAGCATGATCACCGCTCTGGTGCCACAACGGTCCGTCCGCTTTGCGTCGGCCACTGCCGATAGCGGACGCTTTGGCCTTAGGCGGCCGGACCGTGCTTTCTCGGCCTCTGCGTCATCCCCCGAAGCCAGCCTCGCATCATCGCCATCCCGCATCGGCGCGATGTCATCCGCCGATTCATCGGCCGGTTTGCGCCATCGCGCCCGACTGCGAGTAGTCAAATCCCCATAGCGGTTTAGCCTCGCCGGACCACACCGGGGCATGCCGCGGTTTCCTCCCTCGAGGCTTGTACGACGCCTGCCGCGCGGCGTCGTCACGTCCTCACCCACCTGCGTTTGAGGGCAGGCATCGCACAACCCTTAACAGTTGCTGCCTGTCGCGCAGTGCAGAGCGGACATTCGCGGCTTCGCCGACCGAATCGACAGCGGCCATTCAATCGTTTGCCAGATCTAGATCGAGTGATGCGGACATTCGGCGTTTGAGGGGCATGGCCCGAAACGGCTTCCGGAATTCGTTTTGGTGCCCGCGCCGGCTCGGCTGACGGGTTCGCCCGCTCGCGCTGCAGCGCAATATCGCTATCTTCTTGACCTGCACCAAGGTTTTGCCCGCGCGCCCGGGCAAAAATGAATGCTTGGAGACCTGCCCTTGCTCCAGATCATCATTCAGGGCCGAGGCGGCCTAGGCGCGCAGAGGGCCGGCA